>JABAOE010002992.1_pt1 | contig 19513 bp, 18 predicted proteins | sample 7062141 | NCBI WGS metagenome assembly JABAOE01 (sample SAMN14538627, study PRJNA623070) | marine sediment metagenome | biome: marine biome [ENVO:00000428]; feature: marine pelagic biome [ENVO:01000023]; material: deep marine sediment [ENVO:00002113] | place: India: Gulf of Khambhat ... | reverse complement strand
GTCGCGCCGAGCGAGTCCGAGGTGCGCGAGGCCGCCGAGCGGATCGGCTACCCGCTGATCGTCAAGCCGATCGCCGGGGCCGGCTCGGCCGACACCTACCGTGTCGACGACACGGCCCGACTCGAGGAGGTCCTGCCGCAGATCCGTCATGTGCAGGAGCTCTCGGTCGAGGAGTTCATCGACGGCGAGGAGTACACGTTCGACACCATCTGCGCCGGCGGCAAGATCCTGTACTACAACATCGCCTGGTACCGGCCGAAACCGCTGATCGGCCGCTCACTCGAATGGATCAGCCCGCAGACGGTCTCGTTGCGGCGCCAGGACGCGAAGGAGCTCGCGGCCGGCCGGGAGATGGGCGCCAAGGTGCTGCAGGCGCTCGGGTTCGAGACCGGCTTCTCGCACATGGAGTGGTTCCTGACGCCTTCCGGCGAAGCCGTCTTCTGCGAGGTTGCCGCGCGCCCACCCGGGGCCTGCTCGGTCGACCTGATGAACTACGCCGGCGACGTCAGCACGTTTCGAGGTTGGGGCGAGGCGGTGGTCCACGGCGCGCTCAGCGGCCGCTGGGAGCGCCCGTACAACGCCGCCGTGATCTTCAAGCGGGCTCAGGGTCGCGGTCGGATCCAGCGCGTCGAGGGCCTCGAGCGGCTCGTGGCGCGCTATCGCCCGCACATCGTGCGTGTGGACCTGCTGCCGATCGGGGCGCAGCGCCGCGACTGGAAGGCCACGCTCCGTTCGGACGGCAACCTCGTGGTACGCCACCCCGACCTAGGTGCCACGCTGGAGATGGCCGACCGCGTCGGGACCGACCTGCAGCTGTACGCGGGCTAGAGCTCGTCGCGAACGAGCGGGTGCGCGAGGCAATGCGGGCCTCCGCGTGCGCGTGAGATCTCGTGGCTCCGTAGCAAGATGCAGACGCGTCCAGGCGCGTCGATGTCGATCTCGCGCTTGCCCAGCAGAAGGTCCTCGGCCTCGACGATCTCGAATCCGCGACGATCGAGTTCCTCGGCCGTTGCGCGGTTGCGATCGAACAGCGTGATCACGCCCGGCGCGAGGGCCAGCGTGTTGGCGCCGTCGGTCCATTGTTCACGTTGCTGGCTGACCGGATCGGCGCCGCCGCACGGTACCGGCTCCAGGTCGAGCCCGCGGTAGCGTAGTGCCGACACCAGGTCTTCCCGCGCGCTGAACGGTAGGTCGGGATCGCCGAGATCGATCTCGTACACGTTTGCGTGCTCGTTGCCTCCGGGGAGGATGACCGGTGCGTGGGCCAGGCAGAGGTCGCGATCGGCGGCGGTGAACAGCGTGTCCAAGTGCATGTAAGCCCGCCGCCGCGGTAGGTCCAGGACGAGCAGCCAGCGGGGCCCACCCTCGATACGCGCCAGCGTGTGGGCGAGCCGCCGGATCCCGGCGCGGTTCGTGCGTTCGGACATGCCGACGGCAACGATCTCCTCGGACAACACCAGGACGTCACCACCCTCGACCGTCGGACGCGTCGGGTCGGCGACGTCGGCGGGAACGCTGTCCGGTTCGGCGGGGTCCAGCGCCATCGGAACGGCGGTGAAATCCGGGTGATGGCGGAAGACCGTTCGAGCGAGCAACGACTCCGCGTGGCGCGCGGGGGTAGCCATCGCACCGATCAGCACGTGGTCGTGGAGCACCACCTGCGGGTCGCGCTGGAAGCACCAGTTGGGCAGTGGGGGAATCTCGTAGAGCTCCCTCCCGTCTGCAGGCCGCACACCGCCGACGACGGCGCCCGCGAGATCCCCCGGTGCGAGGGATCGCAACGACTCACGCCGCTCCCGCGGCAGCCGGACCAAGAGCACGTCGACGACCCAGTCACGTGCCTCGCCGTTCTCGAGGGCCTCGGTCAGCAGCTGGGAGGAATCGAGCACCTCGATCCCGAGCAGTTGCATCACACGCCGGAACCGCCCGTGTTCGTCGCGCGCCATGTCGCCGTAGAGGATGTCGTCGAACAGCAGCTGTTCCATCATCGCCGGGACCATGTGGTCGACTTCCACACCCGGCTCGTGGACGAGCACCTTGCGCAACCGGCCGACCTCGGATGTGACGCGAACCATGCCGCTAGCTTTGTTCCAGTCGCTCGAGGCTGCTCCGGGTCTGCTCGAACTGCGTGCGAGCCTTGGACAGGTACGCTCGGATCTCGTCGATGTACCCGTCGACCGAGGCCGACCAGACGCGATTGAGGTAGCGTTCGCCGGCGGCAAAATCGTTCATCACCTCGGCGTACGGCTGCAGCCCGTACGTGGTGGCGATCTGTTGGCGGTTGTCGGCGAAGAGGTTGAGGTCCTCGACGAACAGCTCGTCGATGCGACCGTGGACCGCGTAGGGGTCGAGCGTCTCACCCTCTTGATCGAGCTGACGGATGTTGGTGACGACACGATCGATCGCCTCACGCAACGCCTGCATGCCGGCGCCCTCGGCCGCCGTCGCTTCGGCCTCGCGCTGGGCCCCGAGGCGGCTCAGCACGATGCCGATGATGGCGACCACAACGGCCGGAATGAAGTAGCTCCACTCGACCGTGTTCTCCGCGGTTTGCGCGGCGACGAGCGTCCCAGCCAGGAAGCCGGCGGTCATCAGGAAAAAGCCGATGGCTCTCATCCCGCACCTCCTGCCGTCGCCCGGACGATCTGGATCAGGGCGTTGCCCACGCCGACGAGCGCCTCGCCGACGATGAAACCGGCCGCGATCGGGATGCCCGCGTTGTCGGCGAAGGACTTGCCCGCGAAGCGGTCGGTCGCGAACCGCAACGCCGTACCGATGCTGTAGGTCATGACGATGTTGAACGGCAGGTAGAAGCCGAGCCCGACGAGAATGCCCAGTCCGCCGACGCCGCTCGCCGACAGGACGGCACCCAGCCCGGCTCCGGCGAGGTACTTCATCGACGGGACATCCCCACCGAGGATGCCCTGGATCACGCTGGCCAGCGCGACGCCCTGCGGTGCCGGGTACTCGGAGCCTCCCAGCGGCGCGTCGTTGTGCAACACGAAGACCAACGGCACGATCAGCAGCGGTCCGAGCCAGGTGCCCAGGAACTGGGCGATCTGCTGCTTCCTGGGGATCGCGCCGACCAGGTAGCCGGTCTTCAGGTCGAGCATCAGGTCGGTCGCCTGCGACATCGCGACGCAGGCCGCCGCGCCGACCATCACGGAGGCGATGACCGTCGGCCGGTCGGCGAGTCCCTCTCCACGGCTGGCGATGAAGATCAGGATCGTGACGGCGATCAGCGTCATCCCCGAGAGCGGCGACCAGTTCGTGCGGCCGATGCACTCCGACAGGATGACGCCGGCCATCCAGACCCACAGGGTGCCCAGCAGCGCCATCATGACCCCGCGAGCCAGGGTCATCTCCGGGACGGACAGCTCCGACATGAACAGCATCAGTAGGAAACCGCCACCGACCGCGACGTACAGCAACCGGATCGGCAGCTCGTCTTTCGACGCCGCGGTCTTGGTCCGCGCGGCCTCCTGCATGCTTCTCACTGCGCTGGCGATCAACGGCAGCGCCAGCGCCACGCCGGTGATCGCGCCGCCGATCAGCATGCCGATCCCCAGCGGCCGGAACAGCGACGTGCGCAGGTTGTCGGCCCCTCCCGCGAGCAACGTGTTGATTTCGGGAAGTCCCTGCCAGTTGAGGATCGGGGCGAGGATCCAGAAGCACACGTAGCCGCCGACGATGAAATAGATGCCGCCGCGTCCCGACAGGTAGCCCACGCCGATCGTCATGACCGAGACGTAGAACACGACGTTCATGTATTCCGGAAGACCGAGCCAGTCGCCGACCTGCATGTTCGTGAAGCCGAAGGTCACGTAGAAGACCTTGACGATTCCCGAGACCACGGCGCCCGCGAGCAACAGGTAGGCCTTGCGGATGCCCGCGCCCGGGGACTTGAGGATCGTGGCCACGGCGATGCCGCCGGGGTAGGCCAGGCGCTCGAAGTCGATCATCTGCTTGCGCAGCGGGATGATGAACGCGATGCCGAGGACCCCGCCGGTCATGCACCCGATCACCATCAGCGGCACGTTGAAGTCGGTGTAGTTGAGGATGAACAGCGCCGGAACGGAGAACATCATCCCGGCCGAGGCGGCGTTCACCGAGCTGGCCAGCGTCTGGTTGATGTTGTTCTCGACGATGCTCGTGCGCCGCATGAGGCCTCGAAGGATCCCGAAGCCGAGGATCGCTGCCAGCTCGGAGCCCTCGATCGAAAAGCCCAACAGCAGGCTCGCGTAGCCGATACTGACGGCGATCAGGGCCCCCAGGAAGTACCCGACGATGACCGCTTGCCAGGTCAGCTCGGGGTACGACCCGCGTCGCACGGGATGCTTCGATTCGCTCAAGACGGGACCTCCGTTGCCGATGGAAGCCCGTTTGTATCACTCCGCGGGCCGAGGTCCAAGCGCTCAGCCGTGAACCGTGGGACAGGTGCCGCGGCCGGTCATCAGCTCCCGCTCGCGCCGCAACCACTGCTCCCAACGCAGCTGAAACCAGCCGTCGTCGACGTCGCGGCCCGCCAGTCGGTGAAACGTCTGCCAGTGGCGCTTCTCGGCGGGTCCGAGATCGAACAACAGATCGGCGACCTCGGTGTCGCGCTCGGCCAAAACCGCCAGCAGGCGCGTGAAGCGCTCGCAGCTTCGCGCCTCGATCAACGCGCCGACGAGCAGGCGATCGCACTTCAGCGCCGTCTCGTTCTCGCGTTCCATCGCCTCGTGCAATCCCTGGACGTAGGGGTTCGATCGCCTCTTCGAGGGCTGCAGGCCCCGGCGGTGAAGCAACTGGGACACGCGCCGGAGGTGCGTGACCTCCTCGGCGGCGAGTGCCGTCATGGCATCGACCAACTCCGGGTCGCCGGGGTAGTGGGCCACGAGGTTGAGCCCGAACAGAGCCGCCTGTTGCTCGCAGACGGCGTGATCGGCGAGAAACTCGGGCAAGCGGTCCGCAGCAAGCTCGGCCCAACCCGCCGGGGTCGGCGTCAGCAGCGGCAGCTCTTCAACGGCCGCAAGAAACCGCTCGCGATGGCGTTCGCGGCGGCTTTCCGCCTCAGCCACCGGGGGCCGCCTGTCGAACGGCCTCGTCGACGCCGTCGGAATAGCGCTCGAAATTCTCCCGGAACATCGCCGCCAGCTTGGCCGCCTGCTCGTCGTACGCCGCACCATCGGTCCAAGTGGCGCGCGGGCTCAGGATCCGGTCCGGGACGCCGGCGAGCTTCGTCGGGATGGCCAGACCGAAGACCGGCTCGGCCACGAGCTCGTCGCCCGCGATCTCTCCGCCCAGGATCGCGCGCACCATGGCGCGGGTGTGCGGGATCGCGATGCGGTGGCCGGTGCCGTAAGGCCCGGCGGTCCAGCCGGTGTTGAGCAACCAGACGTGCGGCCGGTGTGCTCGAATCTTGTCGCCGAGCATCTTCGCGTAGACGCCGGGGTGCAGCGGCAGGAACGGCTCGCCGAAACAGGCGCTGAAGGTCGCCTGGGGCTCGGTCACGCCGCGCTCGGTGCCGGCGACCTTGGCCGTGTACCCGCTGAGGAAGTAGTACATCGCCTGCTCCGCCGTCAGCTTGGAGAGCGGCGGCAAGACCCCGAACGCATCCGCGGTCAGGAAGACGATGTTCTGCGGGTGACCGGAGGCGCTGCTTTCGACGATGTTCGGCAGATGCGTGATCGGGTAGGCCGCACGGGTGTTCTCCGTTTTCGATGCGTCGTCGAGGTCGAGCGCGCCGGCCGCGTCGATCGCGACGTTTTCGAGCACCGTCCCGAAGCGTTCCGTGGTCGCGTAGATCTCCGGCTCGTGCTCGCGGACCAGGCGGATCACCTTGGCGTAGCAGCCGCCCTCGAAGTTGAAGATGCCGTCGTCGCTCCAGCCGTGCTCGTCGTCGCCGATGAGCGGGCGCTGCGGGTCGGCCGAGAGCGTGGTCTTGCCCGTGCCCGACAGGCCGAAGAACAGCGCGGTGTCCCCGTCGGCGCCGACGTTCGCCGAGCAGTGCATCGCCAGGACGCCGGCCTTGGGGAGCAGGTAATTGAGCAGCGTGAAGACCGACTTCTTGATTTCGCCCGCGTAGCGCGTTCCACCGATGAGCACGATGCGACGCTCGAGGTTGAGCATCACGAAGGCCTCCGAACGGGTGCCGTCACGCTCGGGATCCGCCTCGAACTCCGGCGCGTGCACGATGTGGCACCCCGGGGTGAAGGCGGCCAGTTCGCCTTCCTCGGGACGGACCAGAAGGTTGCGCGCGAACAGGGCGTGCCAGGGGCTCTCGGTCAGCAGTCGGACGGACAACCGATGCGCCGGATCGGCTCCGCCGTGGAGGTCTTGGACGAACAGCTCCTTGCCCGACAGGTACTCGCAGACACGCCGGTACAGCGCGTCGAAGACGTCCGCGCCGAGCGGTTGGTTGACCTTGCCCCAGGCGATCTCGTCCTCGATCGCCGCCTGCCGGACAACGAACTTGTCCTTGGGCGAGCGACCGGTGTAGGGCGTCGTGTCGACGACCAACGGTCCGCCCACGGCCAACTGTCCGGTCCCGCGCCGGAGGGTCTCCTCGACGAGTAGAGGCTCCGAGAGGTTCGCACGTAGCCGGCCCGCGCGGATGCCCAGCTCGGAGACGGCCCGGTCGAGTAGGGTCGGTTCCGGCAGTCGTTGCATCTCGGCCCCCGTCGTCACCACACAAATGGGCGAAACGCTCACCATAGCGCCTGAACAGGATCTTGCAAAGAGTCTCCGGGCGGCGCTTGACGCTCGAGTTGCGAGCGTCTAGCCTCCGCGCGATGGACCGCCAAGCCAGCTGGATCGACCGCACCGAGGATCTCGAGGAAGCCCTCTCCGGGCTGGGCAACGGACCGCTGGCGATCGATACCGAGGCGGACTCGTTGCACCACTACCCGGAGAAGGTGTGCCTCATCCAGCTCAGCTTCGGGGATCGCGACTACCTCGTCGATCCGCTGGCGGAGATCTCGCTCGACCCGTTGGCCGAACGGCTCGCCGACCGCTCGATCCTCAAGATCCTCCACGGTGCGGACTACGACTTGCGCATGCTGCATCGAGGATTCGGCATGACGTTCGCCGGCCTGTTCGACACGATGATCGCGGCTCGTATCGTGGGCGAGACACGGTTCGGTCTGGCCGCGCTGCTGGAACAGCATTTCGGTGTGCCGTTGGACAAGAAGTTCCAGCGTGCGGATTGGTCGAAGCGTCCGTTGACGCCGGAGATGGCGCGCTACGCCGCGATGGATACGCACTACCTGATCGCGTTGCAGTCGACCCTCGCGTCGCGCCTCGAAGCGTTGGGCCGGAGCGGGTGGGCCGCGGAGGAGTTCGAGCGTCTCGAGGGAATCCGCAGCGCGCCGCGCACCGACTCGGACCAGGGGTTCCGGCGTGTGAAAGGATCCGGGAGGCTCGAGCGTAAGAAGATGGCCGTGCTTCGAGAGTTGTGGGCGCTGCGTGAAACGTACGCCCTGCACCTCGACAGGCCGCCGTTCCGCGTCTTGAACGACGAACGCTTGCTGGAATTGACGGAAAACCCACCGCGGCGCATGACGGAGTTGGAAACGATGAAGCGTTTGCCGCGGCCCTGGCGTCACGGTCGTCGGGCACGCGCGCTGCTGGACGCGATCCGAACCGGACTGGACATGCCCAGCGAGCGGTGGCCGAGGCGTTCGAAGGGGGGGCGAGGTCGCTCCTCGACGAAGGTTTGCGACGAGCGGTTGGCCGCGATCCGCGAACATCGCGACCGCATCGCAGGGGAACTGGGTCTGGAGCCGTCGCTCGTCGGGCCGCGGGCCGTCCTGGAAGAAATCGTCGACCGGATGGTCTCGGGCGAGGACCCGGCCGCGACCCCGGACCTGCGGCGTTGGCAGTGGAAACTGCTGGCTCCTGCGGCGGAGACGAGGCCGGGTTAACGAATCGTCTTTTGCCGGTTTCGGGCGTAGTAGACAGGCAGGGGCGAAGTTCCGAGGTCGTCTATGGTGATGTTCTTCCGAGCAGGGAAAGTCGTGGCGGCGGTGCTGGCGTTGCTCCTGGCGGGTGCGGCGGCGACCGCGGCGGAGCCACGTGCCGACGCCTCCAAACCGTGGCTCGGGGTGTACCTCGCGGACGAGGTCGACGGCGGGATCCGCATCGTCGCCGTCGTACCCGGCGGGCCTGCGTCTGTCGCAGGATTGAGATCGGGCGATCTGATGATCGAGGCGGACAACGTTCAGCTGGCCGACCAGGAAGCGCTCGAGCGCGTCCTCACGAACCGGGGCAGCGAAGCGGTTCTGAGCGTGGCCGTTCTGCGCGACGGACAGGCGCACACGTTCGAGGTGCGTCCGACGGAGCGTTCGACCGCGTGGCCACTCGCCGTAGCGGTCCCTGAACCGCCCGCCATCCTCGCCCAACCGCCGCTGTCGGTACCGGGTGGGCAGCCCGGGGCCAAGACCGTCGAGATCACCGACGAACTACGGCAGCACTACGGGGCGCCGGCGGGCCGCGGTGTCCTGGTGGTTCGGGTGGACGAGGCGGGCGCGTGTCGCGAGGCCGGTATCGAGGTCGGGGACGTCCTGGTCGAGGTGGGCGAGCAACCCGTGAAGACACCGCTGGAACTCGAGATCGCATTCGCGCGTCGGGATCGCAACGAGCCGCTGGAGATCGGGATCGTCCGCGACCGCAAACCCGTCGTCAAGACGATCCCGGCCGCGGTGGCGATCGCTCCGACGGCACCTCGGGTGCCCCGCGCGACCCGAGAGTCGCACGTGCGCAATCTCGAGCGCTCGATCGAGATGCTGGAACGCCGCATCGAGGAACTGCGCCGGCAGCTGGCGGAAGTCAAGAACGAGGCCCCGGTGCCGCATCGCGAGAAGCCGGCCAACCCCGATCGCTGAGCCACGCCGGCAGCGCGGCAAGACCGGCCAACACGGTTGATCCCGCGGAGTTCAGCTCGGCCGGTGGTGCGGAGCCGCCCGTGACCAGCACGACCTCGACTCCCGCGCGCCGGCCCGTGACGGCATCCAGCGGCATGTCTCCGACGTAGAGCGTCCTTTCGGTTGCCGTTCCCATCCTGTCGAGACAGCGACGCAACATCGCCGGATGCGGCTTGGTGGTTCCGACGGTATCCGGGCCCTCGACGGTAACGAACAGGTCATCCCAGCTTAGTTGGCGCAGGATCAACGTCGAGAACCGAGCGGGTTTGTTACTCGCGAGGGCCATCCGGTAACCCACACGCGCGAGCCCGTGAAGGGTGGCGTCGACACCGGGGAGCGGACGTGTCCCCGCGGCAAAAACCGCGGCGTAGCGCTCGCGGAAATGGCGCACGCCGTCCTCGATCCTGTCCGGGCCGACCCATTCCCCGATCAGGTGCTCCAGGCCGTGGCCGACCGCCGCCCTCACGGTGGCGGGATCCAACGGCTCGAGCCCGTACATCGCCCGTGCGTGATTGAGCGATTCCGTGATCGCGTCATAGGAGTCGACGAGGGTCCCGTCGAGATCGAGGATCAGACCGAAGGTGCCGACGTCTACTCCTGAGCCGGAGCGACTGCCGGAGGACACGGACGACCGGCGAGCGCGGCGCGGTGTCGTTTGAGGTTGAAACGGCCCTGATCGCAGTCGCGACAACCCTCGTAGGTCTGATAGCGCGTGCGGACCGCACAATCGACGGACGGATACCAGACCTGAAAGCGCAGGCAGTAGAAGTCGCAGCCGGCCTCGTAATCCAACCCCGAGCGGGGTCGGATCGACGACGGGATCAGGGCGAGCTCTGGCGGCATCCGTTCTCTCGTTCTGCTTGGAATCCAACGGCCCGCGAGAATACCACGGTATGCGGGTGGGTCAGTCGTCGAGCTGGGGGCTGGCGGAATCCATCTCCTGTTGTTTCTCGAAGATCTCTTCCAGGAATTGCGCCCGGTCACGCAGCTCGGCCAACAGCTTCGGGTCGTCGTCGGGGAACATCGCGACATACTCGTACAGGGTCATGAGATCGCCGATCGTCGTGTTGGGCAGCAGGGCGCGCAACGCCAGATTGCGCAACTCGGGTTCCTCGGCGAGGCTCCAGGCGCGGAGATACTGGTGGCAGCGTCCGCCGATGGCGGCCATCGCCAGCGCCGCCTGCTCGCGAATCTCCGGGTCGGCCTGTTGCTCGACCTGCTCGGCGAGGAAGAACCGGGCACGATCGTCTTCGATGAGCTGCAGCGACTCGATCACCACGGGGGTGAGGGGTGGGTCGACGTAAGCCGCGTCGATCACGGACAGCAGGAGAATCGGCACCGGCCGCTTGGCCATGTGCAACATGGCGATCCGCTTGGCCTCCGGGGAACCGAACCAGATCGCATGTTCGATCGCGGCGGTCGTGTACGAGGAGGTCCCGAACGTCATCTGGCTCTCGGCCTCGATGGCCGCGAGCATGATGTCGGCCGAGAATCCCGGGTCGGCCCACTCCAAAGCCTCGGAGATGGCCTGCATGCCGTGCTGGCCGAAGAACGTCAAACGCTCGCGCGCCCGTGCCGCGAGCTCGTGGTTGTCGTTATCCGCACCCCACGCAAGGCGTGCCAGGGTGCGGGATTGCCCGTAGATGTCCTGGGTTCCCATCGCGAGGCGAATCTCCTCTTCGATAGGATCGTTCGTGGCCCCGATCGAGGAGAACGGCGCCGACAACAGCAGCGCGAGGATCGCGAATCTCTTCATGGTTTCTCTCTCCCGAGGGGTCGGTTCAAATATACCGCCTGCCCCACAGCGCGGCCAGAAACGCGCTCAGCCGTCGTCCTTCTTCAGCCCCAGCTTGCGCGCCGCGCGCTCGACGAGCCCCGGTGCTGCCTCGGGAGCGGCACCGAGCGCCCCGGCAACCGACGTGGCGAGGCGCTCGAAGACACGCGCCGTCGTCGAATCCGGATCGGCGTCGACGATCGGTGCGCCGGCGTCCCCGCTGCGGCGAAGCTCGGGGTCCAGGCCGAGCTCGGCGAGGAACGGAACGCCCAGCGCGGCGGCACGTTCCCGCGCTCCGCCATGCGCGAAGATGTCGGTTCGCTCGGAGCAGTGCGGGCACTCGAAGAAGCTCATGTTCTCGACCAGCCCGAGAATCGGGACGTTGACCTTGCGGAACATCGCGACACCCTTGACCGCGTCGGCCAGCGCGACATCCTGCGGCGTGGAAACGATCACCGCTCCACTGAGTTGGATGCGTTGCGTCAACGTGAGTTGCGCGTCGCCCGTGCCGGGCGGCAGGTCGATCACGAGGTAGTCGAGCGCGCCCCAGACCACGTCCCGCAGCAGTTGCTCGAGGGCCTTCATGACCATCGGACCGCGCCAGATGACCGCCGTCTCTTGTTCGACCAGGAAGCCGAGCGACATGAAACGAACGCCGTAACGCTCGAACGGAATCAGCCGCTTGCCGCTGGCGTCGAGGCGAGGCCGTTCACCCGGCAGGCCGAGCATCAGCGGGATCGAGGGACCATACACGTCCGCGTCGAGCAGCCCGACGGTGTGGCCCAGTCGAGCCAGGGCACAGGCGAGGTTCACGGCGACGGTCGATTTGCCGACACCGCCTTTGCCCGAAGCCACCGCGACGACATGGCGGACTTCCGGGATCAGGCCTGCGTCGGCCGAACCGGCTTGTGCCGCGCTGGGTCTCGAGCCAAGGACATGGAGCGCCGCGGATGGCGGCGTTTCCGAGACGGCGAAACGAACCTGCTCGGAGGGCACGTCGGGGCCGAGCGCCTGCACGATGGAACGTCGGATCTTCTCCTCGACGCCTTCGGACGCCTGGGGGAGGTCGAGTCGGACCACCACCCCATGGTCGTCGACCTCGACAACGCTCACGACCCCTGCCGTGACGATATCCCGTGTGAAGCCCGGGTAGGGGACCGTCTTGAGACGGTCAAGCACGAAGTCCCGGTCGACGCCCATCGGACCCTAGAAGTGGAACCCGACGCCGAAATAGAAGCCGCGGTACGTCGCTGAGCGGTCGGTCTCGCTCGCATCGGTGGCGTTGACCGTGTTGCCGACGATCGTGATGTTGCGCGGCCTCAGATCGACCCCTACGCCGCCGTAGTGGATTACGCGGTAGCCCCCGAAAACATCCATGAAGCGAAGCGGTCGGACGCGGGCGCCGAAGCTGAGCTCGTAAACCTGCGAGCTGCGGGAGATCGAGTCGCTTCGCAAGCCGGCATCGAGTGTCTCCTGCTCGACCGAGGCGGCCGTGCCTACGAGAACGCTCGTTCCACCGACGTTCGTGATGACGTAATCGGCGAGCTCGTCATACGGAGGATCGAGGATGACGCCCAACAGCGTGTAGTAATGGTTGGAGGATTCGTAGCCGGTCTCGACGTTACCGTCGAGCAAAGACACGCCGATCGAGCCCTCCACCGAGAACTTGTCGCGCCAAAGCGGCGCCTCGAACTCCAGCCCCCCGGTCAGGCCGGTTCCTTCGTAGGCGGAAGCAAGGCTCGCGGTCTCGGGACGCGGAGTCAGATCGGGCAATCCCGTCGTCAGCGGCGGTACGAACGCGGGGAACGTCGGGACCAACGCGTAGTAGGTCGCATCCGTATCCGTCCGGAACTTGAGCTTGCGGAACCCGATATTCCAGCGGCCGATCATGCGGGAGTTGCTGAAAGCGACTCTCGAGTACTCGATCTTCAGGTCGCGAAGCGCGGTCGTGCTCGTCGCTTCGAAGGCGTCCGCAAGCCCGTCGTTGGACAGGCCGGCGTAAAGCTGAAGGGACAAGAGTTGGCCAAAAATGAAGTTGCCCGGGTCGCGCCCGCTGATCCGGGCGTCCCCGTCGTGAGCGTACCAGGTAACCATCAAACGGCCACGGTTGCCTGCCAGCTCGGCTCCGACGCGCGAGTAATCCTCGTGACGCGCGTCTCGAGAGAATCCCTGGAGCGTGTCGTCGAACGGGGCCAGGGGATCCGTGATCGAGACGACGTTGTCGCCGATCCCGCCGGGCTCGGCGGCCCAGGTGCCGTACTCGGCGATCAACTCGCCCCAACCGGTATCGTCCTCTCCCGTTTCGTCCTCCTGCGCGAAAAACGAGCCCGGAATCAAGAGGCCCGCGAGTAGGAGCACCAGGCCGAACTTCGTGCCTACCGAGATCTTCATACGGGAGTTACCCTCAACCGGCTTTTGTGCCATGTTCAGCGCGAACTATAAAAGAAGGAGATTCCGTCGCCGGGGATCGGCTGCGAGCTGGGATCCCCGCCAAGGCGAGTGATGTTGATCCCGTCGACGGACAAGCGGCCTACCAACACCGGCTCGATCAGGGTCAGCGGGCCTCCCGCGCCGTTACGGAGCCCCATGGGAGGTTCGATCGCCTTGCGCGCTTCGACCTTGATGGTGTCGCCTTTCCCCAGTTCCAGGGTGAACGGCTGAGGGCCACCCGCGAGGGACGCCGGGCCCGGGTCGGTCGACACGGAACAGAGCCCGCTGGCATACCCGAAGGGTGGAGGTGAAACCGCGGTGGGGATGGCGGAGAGCGGGTTGAACGTCGCGAGCAAGACGGTGCGGTTCACGGAGGTCATCTGGCCGACCCTGCTCCAGGTGAAGCTCCGCATGACCGGGACCGTGCAGGTGTCGGCAGGGTTCGACGGGAAGCTGGGGCAATCGCTGTCCATCAAGCAGGAGATCCCGCTGCTGACGGCGCACTGCGTGTCGGTCACGGTCAGATCGTTCTTGCCCGGTACGGTGCCGGGCGGGTTGAACAGCTCGTCGTATTCCGACAGGTTGGCGGCGGGGTTCAGGTACAGGTCATCCGTGAGCTGCTCGAACTCGGTCGCATCCGCGCGCAAGATCGAGATCCGCAAACCGTAGTTCCACGGCGGGGTGACATCCACGAAACGCGGCAGGAACTGCTGCGGGTTCACCGGGTTTCTCTGCGATTCGCACCACAGATACGCCGTCGGATCGTCGGGACCGGGAATGCCGTCCAGGTCGGTCGTCTCTCGTATTTCCCATACGTTGAAAAGTTCGGCGTCGGTGCCCACGACCTCGATCGTGATCGACGCCATTTGAGCCTCCAATTGGGCGATCTCGTCCTTGTCACAGCTCGTCAGCCCGGCGCCGAGCAACAGAACGCCCACCAGCCTTGCGGCGAAACGCATGAAAGTGAACCCTCCTGGCGAATTTGGAACCGGAAAGCTACCTGAGGTGCGGACAGGAGTCAAGGCTCCGCGGAGCGCGCGGCGGCGGTTTAGCGGCACATGGACCGCAGGGGCACGGAAGTCCCTATCGGGTGGTAAAGTAAGGCTTTAGCCGTATCGAGGGATCATTGTGAGCGGATCGGTTGCCGGGGCGAAGGCCGCGTCCGAAACACGCGAGGTCGAGCGTGTCTATGGGACCCTCGCCCGGGTCTACGACGCGGTCTTCGACTGGGCGTTACGTCCCGGAAGGGTGGCTGCCGTGCACGCCCTCGACCTGGGCCGCGGCCGCCGCGTCCTCGAGGTCGGTGTCGGTACGGGGCTGTCACTGGAAACCTACCCACGCGGAACCGAGATCACCGGCATCGACATTTCCGAACCGATGCTACGCCAGGCGCGCGCTCGCGCGTCGGAGGCCCACGGACGGGCGATCTCGATCCGGCGGATGGACGCCCAGGCGATGAGCTTCGCCGACGCCAGCTTCGACCATGTCATCGCGCCCTACGTGATCTCCGTGGTCCCGGATCCCGAACGGGTCATGCGGGAAATCGTGCGCGTCTGCCGACCCGGCGGGAGCGTCGTCGTGGTCAACCATTTCGTTCACGAGCGGCGGTTCTTGCGCCACGTCGAGCGTTGGGCGACCCCGCTGACTCGGGGCATCGGCTTCCGCCTGGACACGCGGGCGCAGATCGTGACCCGGGCGACCGGGTTGGAAGTTCGGGAGATCCAGTCGGTCAACCTCTTCGGATGGTGGAAGCTGGTGGTGCTGCGCAGACGCGCCGCGGAGGATACGGAGGCGCTCAGGCGTCGTCGGTCGGCTCGAGCGGACGGGGTCGCGGAACCGCCATACGTCGCAGGCGCTTCGACTGGTCGACGACCTCGCTGAACTGCTTGTCGATCGTTTCGTTCGTGATCTCGTTTCGAGTCAACATCTCGAGCCCGCGGATCTTCTCCTTGAGCGCGACGATCTCCAGCGCGCGCCCTTCGAGCTCGAGATGAGCCTCGCGGAGCTGCTTGCTCAACTCTTGCTCTTGAATCCCGCGTGAGTCCTCCCGGCGTTGTTGCCGCTGCTGGAGCTTTTCCAGCTGTGCCCGGGCCCGGTTGAGCCGGTTCTGCAGATCCATCGAGCGCATCCCCGCCGCACGGATCATCCCGTACTGGACCAGGAGCTGTTCGTGCTTCATCTGCAGCTCCTGGTACAGGCACAGCGGGACCTGTGTCGCGTCCGGTTCTGCGACGGGCCTCAAAGAAGCGGTCGAAACCGGGCCGACCTCCGCAGGCAGGCGCGTTTCCGGTTCGTCGACCGTCAGCCCCGCCGCACGCAGGTCCTGGGCGGACAGGTAGTACTCTGGCCCGAATCGCCCGAATCGCTTCTCGGCATGCAGTCGACCACTGCGAATATAGCGTCGTAACGTCGTGATGGATCGGGCGGTGTGTTGAGCGGCTTCGCGGAGGGTCATGCGCTCCATGCGTTCTCCATCCCTGGACGGCGGGCCGTTTGTTTCTACCATAGGGCGGACACGACCTCAAGCAAAACAGACGAGGTTTGCGGGTCAATTCGGCAAGTGTGTATGCTGCCGCTTTTCGGGAAGCTCCCATCGCGGACCACATGAACTCGACCGAGAAGAGCACGACCGTGCATTGGGTTGACCGCTACGCCTCCGAGATCGCGGCCACCGGCAAACCCGCCGTCGTCTCGAGCGGGATTTCGCCTTCGGGAGAGATCCACGTCGGCAACATGCGCGAGGTGCTCACTGCCGACGCGGTCTACCGTGGGCTACTCGAGCGCGGGCACCCGGCGCGGTTCAATTACGTCGCCGACAATTTCGATCCGCTGCGCAAGGTCTACCCGTTTCTCGAGCCTGCGGTGTACGACAAGTACGTCGGCTGTCCGCTGTCCGAGATACCGTGCCCCTGCGGGGAGCACGGCTCCTACTCCGAGCATTTCCTGGAGCCGTTCCTCGCGGCGCTGAACGAGCTGGGCGTCGAGGTCGAGGTCGAGCGGGCCGACCAGATGTACAAGTCGGGCCGCATGACTCCCTACATCGTCAAGGCGCTGGAGGGGCGCGACCGGATCGCCGCGATCCTGAAAGAGCTGACCGGAAAACAGGTCGCCGACGATTGGTCCCCGTTCACGCCCCTTTGCCGTTCGTGCGGACGAACCAACGCCTCGCGCGTGACCGGTTTCTCCGCAACCGACGAGACGGTCTTCTACAGCTGCGAATGCGGGGACTCGGGAGACGTGCCGTTCGCCGGCGGGGGGAAGCTCGTCTGGCGCATCGACTGGCCCGCGCGCTGGTGCATGCTCGGTGTGACGGTGGAGCCGTTCGGCAAGGACCACTCGACGCGTGGGGGCTCGTACGACACCGGCAAACGAATCATCGCCGAGGTGTTCGACGGCGAAGCCCCGTTTCCTATCCCCTACGAGTGGATCCGCTTGAAAGGCAAAGGGGACATGTCCTCCAGCCGCGGAAACGTGCTCTCGATCAACCGCATGCTCGAGGTCGTTCCTCCGGAGGTCTTGCGCTACCTCGTGATCCGCGAACGGCCGCACAAGACGATCGGCTTCGACCCGGGCCTCCCGCTGCTTCAGCTGGTCGACGAGTTCGACGACAACACGCAGAAGCGCCGCGACGCGCGTGCCGTCGAGCTGTCCCGGGCGGGGGGGTTCGAGCCCGTCGGCGTCCCGTTCAAGCACCTCGTGGTGGTGGGCCAGGCGGTGAGGTTCGACGTCGACAAGATGGTCGAGACGCTGCGTCGCAACGGCTTCCCGGAACTGGCGCGAGACGCGCTGGACCAGCGCATCCCGTACGCCAAGCGCTGGCTCGAATCCTTCGCCCCCGAGGACGTCAAGTTCAGCGTACAAGAGACGTTGCCGGAGGCCGCCGCGAGCCTCGACGAGACACAGAGGCGTTTTCTGGGTAGGCTAGGTACGAGGCTCGTGGACGGCATGGAGGGCGAACAAGTCCACCAGGCCATTTACGAGACCGCGGAGGAGTTCGCGGGCACGAAGCCCGGAGACTTGTTCCAGGCGATCTACCTGTCGCTCTTGGGCAAGCCGCGCGGCCCGCGGGCGGGTTGGTTCATCGCCCTGCTGGGACCGCTGTTCTGCAAACGGAGATTCGAGGAAGCCGCCGGAGGCCCAACATGAAACGCTGGTCGAAATGGAACGTCGCTTGCTGCATCCTGGTGTTGACTGCCGGCCTCGGTCTGGCCGACTCCGGGGAATCCGATCCGCCGGTGGCCGACGCCGATGAGACGGCTGCCGCGGCCGAGGAAGCACGGGTCAAGAAGATCAAGATGTACGCCCGCAATTGGAGCTGGACTCCCGACGAGATTCGCGTCAAGAAGGGGACTCGGTTGAGCCTCGACTTCGTGTCCGAAGACGCCAACCACGCGTTCGAGCTCAAGGCGTACAAGATCAAGGTCAACCTGCCGCAGGACAAGCGCGGTCAGGTCGAGTTCGTGGCGGACAAGGTCGGGACCTTCCGCTGGCGCTGCTCGCGCCCTTGCGGGAACGGTTGCGCCAAGATGACCGGCAAGCTGGTCGTAGCGGAGTAGAACTGGGCCGGGTTAGCCTTCGGCCAACCGATCCTTCGCGTCGCGAGTGACGCGCTCGAGCACCGATCGCTGGATCTCCCAGGCACGTTCGAGCAGCTCCAGGGTTTCTCCTGCGTGCGCCCGTAGCGCGCCGCCGTGCGGCGACAGTTGGGCGACGGGATCGTCGTCGCGCCGTTCGAGCACCGCGATCGCCTCGCGCATGATGCGTAACGCCTCCTCCAGCGTGGCTTGCGAACGCTCATCGAGCTTGCAGAGTGAACGGGCGGTGTCGAGGATGTCGGTTTCCAGGCGTCGACGGTCCGTCGCGCCGTTCTCCCAGTGCTCCCCGGTCAGGATCCACTCCACCCCGGTGTCGCCGACGCGCGCCAGTTCGATCAGCCGGCGAGGCTCCGGTACGACGCCGTGCTCGTACTTGTGGACCGCGGACTGGGTTGTGCCGAGGATCCTCGCGAGCTCCCACTGCCGCAGGCCGGCCGCCAGACGGATCTCGCGTATTCGCCGACCCATTGCCGCCTTGTCGAGCTCCCGCATCGTTTCCCTGTTCGTTACTGACGCGACCCGTGACGTCGTAGGCGGAATATAAGTAGGGCGGGTGGGAAAGCAAGGAGCGCTCGTTTTAGCTGGCTTTCGGCTCCCGGACCCGAAGGACGAATCCGAGCCCCACGACGAACAACGGGACCAGCCACAAAACCGCGAGACGCTGGTTTCCCGTCACGCTGGAGACGAGCCCGAACAGCGGCATCGAGAGGACGGCGCCGATACGGCCGGCCATCATGTAGTAGCCGAAGAACTCGGAGCGTCGATCGTCGGGGCACAGTCGCGCCATGAACGCCCGGCCGATCGCCTGCGTGGCGCCGACGCCGACCGAGATGCCCATCGCGAGAACCCAGAACTCACGCGTCGAGCCGGCCTGCGCTCCCCAGAACAGCAACAGGATCCAGCCGATGAGCGTCAATACCAGCGCCCGCTTCGTTCCGAGCCAATCGGCGATGTACCCGGCCAAGAGCGTACCGGGGAACGCGGCGACGTTGGTGAACACGAACAGACGGAACAGCTCGGCCTCTTCGATCTGGAACGTGTCCTTGGCGTAGATCGCGGCGAAGATGATCACGGTCGCGATGCCGCCGAAGAAGAACATGTAGGCCAGCACGTATTTGCCGGCTTCTCGGTGCTCGCGCAGATGGGTCACCGTCTGCGCTACACGACGCCAGCCGATCGCGAGATAGGAGTCGTCGCGCGCGGCGCCGCGCTGCGCGCGTTCGCGGAGGTAGACGAACGTGAAGACGGAGAACAACGCGAAGAAAATCGCGACCAGAACGAAAGACCAGCGCCAGGCGGTGACGGCATCGGGATCGAGCTCGGTCGCCCCGACGGGAATCAACGGTCGACTGATCAGTGGGCCGCAGGCGACGAGCGCCAGCAGGCCGCCGATGAACCCGGTGCCCCAGCTCCAGGCGGATACACGGCCGATCGTTCGCGGTGTCGAGACCTCGGGAAGGAAGGCGTTGTAGAAGATGTAGCCGGCCTCGAAGCCGACCGTCGCGATCACGAACAGGAAGACACCCCAGCCGATCGAACCGGGGGCGACCNNCGAACCGGGGGCGACCGTGGCCAGCAGGGCCGTGGCGACCACCGTCTGCACGGTCGTCCAGAACAAGAAAAGTTTTTTGCGCCCGGAATAGTCGGCCATCGCACCGAGGAACGGCGCGATGACGATCATCACGACGTGGGCCGCCGCAGCGGCGAGCGACCAGTAGAGATCGCGGTTGGGATTCGTGCTGCCGACGACGGCGAACACGAAATACCGCGAGAAGGCGACCGTGCTGATCAGCGTGGTGTAGGACGAGTTC
>JABAOE010008782.1_pt2 | contig 19529 bp, 17 predicted proteins | sample 7062141 | NCBI WGS metagenome assembly JABAOE01 (sample SAMN14538627, study PRJNA623070) | marine sediment metagenome | biome: marine biome [ENVO:00000428]; feature: marine pelagic biome [ENVO:01000023]; material: deep marine sediment [ENVO:00002113] | place: India: Gulf of Khambhat ... | reverse complement strand
TGCTTTTCTCCAACCCTTGGAAAACTGCGCCGTCGTTGGATAAAAGACGGTATTCAAGCTTACCAGAAACTCAGAAAATTAATACAGCGCCGGATGGTCTCGCCAGTACACCCTGAAGCCGGGCTCGCCAGACGCCTCGTCAGAGACCACCAGATCGGCAACGGCAACGAGCTTGCCATCCGAGTACAGCAGGGGGATCCGGTCCCGCATCCAGGGCACGACACCACCTTCTTGCAACAGTTTCTTGAGTTTCTTTGTATGTTTTTGAAATACAGGCCTAATTTCTTCCCCACCTTGCCGGAAACGGACCTCCAGACCTCTCTCGACGACGGCATCCGAGAGGCCGACGTCGTTGTCGGGAAGCAGCATGATTTCGCCAAGCCCGGACGGAAGCGCAAGATGATCGCCGTGCAACCGGAGCGGTTCTGCCGGGGCCGGCTCACCCACGCCTGCCGCCATCAGGTAGATCGTGTCGCGATAGCGCCGCGCCTGCGCGCCGGGCCACGCAACGACGGGCTGGGCATCTTCCCGGGCAGGGACGAGTTCTCGCAGAATCTGTTCAAGCTGCCTGGCCCCGGGCAACGGCAGGTCGAGCGACGCCAACGTGTGGCGCAGCAGATTGCGTTGCCGCGGTTCGGACAATTCCTTGAAAGTGCCGATCATCATCTTGCCACCCTGGCCGACAATGGCGTGGCCGTCGATCTCAGCCAGTTGCCCGAGCAACCCGCTGGCTTCGTTGGCCAGGCGGGCGCTTCGCCGAATGCGTTCCGAGCCGCCTTGCCAGCGCGACTCGAGCAGCGGAATCACCTCTCGCCGCAGGAAGTTGCGGTCGTGCACCGTATCCGCATTGCTTGGATCATCGATGAACTCGACGGCGTTTACCGCGGCGTAAGCCTCTATTGCCTTGCGAGACACGTCGAGCATCGGCCGTACCAGCCAGCCGGCCGCGAAGGGCCGCACGGACTGCATGCCGGAGAGACCGGCCAGACCGCTGCCACGCATCAGGTTCAGGAGCAGCGTTTCGGCCTGGTCGTCCTGGTGGTGCGCGCTGAGCAGCCAGTCGTACGGTGCCATCAGTCGCCCCAGCGCCTCGTAGCGGGCTGCGCGCGCCGCGGCTTCCGGGCCAAGCCCGGATTCGCGATCGACGTCGACCCGCTCGGCAACGAATTCCACTCCGAAAGACGCCGCCACCGCCTCGCAGTGGCGCGCCCATTGGGCAGAGTCTCTCTGCAGTCCGTGGTCGATGTGCACGGCAAGCAGCGGGTGGCCATGCCGGTCGCGCGTGCCTGCGAGCGCGTGGAGAAGAACCGAGGAGTCGAGGCCGCCGCTAAATGCGACGATCAGTCGTTTCGGTGGTTCGGCTTTTGACTCGAGCTCACCGATCCGGCGCAGCAGATCGTCTTCGCCGAAGCTCACGCTTCCTTGAACTGGCCAAACCCGGCGAGGCGGCGCTGCCGCGCCTCGAGCAGCTGATCGTCGGAGAGCTGGTCGAGTTCCTCGAGGTTTTTCAGGATGGCGTTACGGATGATCTCCGCGGCTTGTTTCGGATCACGGTGTGCGCCGCCGAGCGGCTCTTCGAGTACTTCGTCGACGAGACCGAACTCGCTCAGGCTCTGCGCCGTAATGCGCATGGCTTCGGCCGCGTCCTGCGCTTTTTCGGCGCTCTTCCAGAGAATGGAAGCGCAACCTTCCGGAGAAATCACAGAGTAGATCCCATATTGCAGCATGAGCAGGCGATCGGCGACACCGATAGCCAACGCACCGCCCGAACCACCCTCGCCGATAACAACACTGATGATGGGCGTCTTCAGCCCCGCCATCAGGTAAAGGCTGTACGCGATGGCCTCACTCTGGCCGCGCTCTTCGGCACCGACGCCCGGGTAGGCGCCCGGCGTGTCGATCAGGGTCACGACGGGCAGGTTGAATTTCTCCGCCATGCGCATCAGCCGCTGCGCCTTGCGATAGCCCTCGGGCTTCGGCATGCCGTAGTTGCGACGCACGCGCTCCTTGGTATCGCGGCCTTTCTGGTGACCGATGATCACGAGCGGCCGGCCATCGATGCGGCCGATGCCACCGACGATTGCAGGATCATCCGCGTACATACGATCGCCGTGCAACTCCTGGAAGTCCGGCGCAATCAGATTGAGATAGTCGAGCGTGTACGGCCGCATCGGGTGACGCGCGATCTGCGCAATCTGCCACGCGCTGAGCTTGGAAAAGATGCTCTTCGTCAGGGCCTCGCTCTTGCTCTTGAGACGCGCGACCTCTTCGTTGATATTGATCTCTGAATCGTCACCGACGAAGCGGAGCTCGTCGATTTTTGCTTCGAGCTCCGCGATCGGTTGTTCGAAATCCAGGAACTTGAGATCCATATCAAATCAGTATGCTGCCAAGGCACAATCGCCATCGGCCCCGAAAAGCCGCATTTCGCTGTCAGGGACGATGGCGCAAAAAGAACTCTACATCATTTCCCGGCCGGGTGCGTAGAGTAATCGAACACTGTTCTGACCCAGTAATTCGGTCAATTTGTCCCGCAATTCGCGACTGGGGCGCACCGTCCACTCCGGCCCCAATTCGAGGCGGGCCGCGGCGTCACTGCCAACGTATTGCACAGCCACATCGCAATTTCCCTCACGGTATGGCAGCAGAACATCGTGAAGCCGGTTCAGGATGCGCTGGCCCTGCCCGTTCGGCTCGAGGCTCAGGATCATGCTTTTCGCATGCATTTCGATGACGCGGTCGATGTGCACAACCTTGTTCGCCCTGACCTGCCACGCACGGAGAAAGTCGTCATACCGCATCGTCCCGGTGACAACGACGATTTCGTCTTTGCTCAGCAAATGCCGGAATTCCTGGAATGATTCGCTCGACAAACTGACTTCCAGGCGGCCGGTGTCATCATCGAGAACGACGGTTACGCGATTGCCGCGCTTGCGAATATCCATGATCAGGCCGGCCACGGTAACCTCGCGTCGCTGTTGCGCGTAGTTACGTTCACCGCTCGATGTTATTGGCGGCGGCTCGGATGAAATTTCGGCAAGCTTGCCATCGACGAGATGCATCGCGTCGCGTCGCACCGTATCGAACGGGTGCCCGGTGAGATACAGTCCGAGTGCTTCTTTTTCATTTGCCAGCAACTGGCGATCGTTCCACTCGGCAAGGGTGGATTCGGTACGACCCGACACCGCTGTCTGCGGCGCGTCCGATTCGATGTGCAAACCGAACATGTCATCCTGCCCGGCGGCACTGGCGCGCGCTTCCTGGTCGGCGCTCTTCAACGCCTCGGGAAGTTCATCCATCAAGCTTCGGCGCGTTGCGCCGAAACTGTCCATTGCGCCGGACTTGATCATCGCCTCGAGCGCGCGGCGATTGACCTTCTCGAGATCGATGCGGCGGCAAAACTCCGCGATATTCGAGTAGGGTCCGTTTATCTCGCGTTCAGCAACGACTGCATCGACAGCGCTCCTGCCCAGGCCCTTGATCGCCCCCAGTCCATAAACGATCGACTCGTCATCGTCAACGCTGAACTGGTAAGCGGACTTGTTGACGTCCGGCGGCAATAACTCGAGGCCCAGTTTTCGGCAGTCATAATTGATCATGACGAGGCGATCCGTGTGGTCCAGATCGGCGCTCATCACCGCCGCCATGAACGGTGCCGGATAATGCGCTTTCAGGTATGCGGTCTGGTACGCAAGCAATGCATAGGCGACGGAATGGGACTTGTTGAAACCGTAGCCTGCAAATTTTTCCATCAAGTCGAAGATACGCGTTGCAGTGAATTCCGCTACGCCGCGTTCCGTTGCGCCGCTGACGAATACCTCGCGTTGCTTCGCCATTTCCTCGGGCTTCTTCTTGCCCATGGCGCGCCGCAGCAGGTCGGCGCCGCCGAGCGTGTAGCCGGCCAGCACCTGCGCGATCTGCATGACCTGTTCCTGGTACAGGATGACGCCGTAGGTCGGTTTCAGGATTGATTTGAGATCGGGGTGCAGGTAATCGATTTCCCGGCTGCTGACATCGTGCTTGCGGGAAAAGAAATCGTCGACCATTTTCGATTGAAGCGGGCCGGGACGGAACAAGGCAACGAGTGCGACCAGGTCATCGAAGTGTTCCGGCTGCATGCGTTTGATCAGTTCACGCATGCCGCGCGATTCGAGCTGGAACACGGCCCTCGTCTTGCAGGCACGCAGGAGCTCGAAGGTCTTTGCATCCTGCATCGGGATCTCGCCGATATCGAGTTTCTGGTCGGGGATACGCGAATTCACGATTTGCACCGCCCGGTCGATGATCGTCAGCGTCTTCAGGCCGAGGAAATCGAATTTGACGAGCCCGGCTGCTTCGACGTCGTCCTTGTCGAGTTGTGTCACGACGTTGGCACCGCCTTCTTCGCAGTAAAGCGGCGTGAAGTCGGTCAGCCTGTCGGGCGCAATGACGACACCGCCGGCATGTTTGCCGGCATTGCGCGCGAGTCCTTCAAGCGATTTCGCGAGATCGATTATCGCCCTGACCTCTTCGTCCTCCTTGTACATCCTCTCGAGTTCGTCTTCTTCGGCCAGCGCCTTCTCCAGCGTCATCCCGACCTCGAACGGGACCTGCTTGGCGATTCGGTCGACGAATCCGTACGGATGCCCGAGCACCCTGCCCGCGTCACGAATGACGGCTTTGGCCGCCATCGTGCCGTAGGTGATGATCTGTGACACGCGGTCCCTGCCGTACATCTCGGCGACGTAATCGATAACGCGGTCGCGGCCGTCCATGCAGAAGTCGATGTCGAAATCGGGCATCGATACGCGTTCGGGATTGAGGAACCGTTCGAACAGCAAATCGTGTTCGAGCGGATCGATGCCTGTGATACCCAGCACATACGCGACCAGCGAACCGGCGCCGGAGCCACGACCGGGGCCGACCGGGATGCGTTGTTCCTTCGCCCAGCGTATGAAATCCGCGACGATCAGGAAATAACCCGCAAAACCCATATCGCAGATTACGGCGAGTTCCTTATCGAGCCGAGAGCGGTACGGTGCCGCAACATGGTCTTTCCTGTCGTCCGCGACCGCATCCTTCGCGAACTTCTTTTGCAAGAATTTTTCCAGGCCGCGCTGCGACTCCGCCTCGAGGTATTGCTCCGTCGTTTGCCGGTCCGGAACCGGGAACGCCGGCAAATATGTGTGGTCGAGCTCGAGCTCGAGGCTACAGCGTTTTGCGATCTCGAGAGAATTCGTAATCGCTTCCGGAATATCCTCGAAGAGTTGCTGCATTTCCGAGGAGCTCTTGAAGTACTGGTGTTCGCTGTAATGTCTGGGACGATCGGTGTCGCCCAGGCTTCGGCCCTGCTGGATGCAGACGCGAGCTTCATGCGCATCAAAGTCATCGGCATGCAGAAAGCGCACATCATTGGTCGCAACCACCGGCGTCCCGGTTTCGGCGGCCAGGGTGACCGCCTGCTGCACGTAATGCTCTTCGGCACTGCGCCCCGTACGCGTGAGTTCGATGTAAAAGCGGTCGCCGAATACTTCCTGCCAGTGCCTCAAGCGTGCGGCCGCAAGTCCTTCGTGACCCGCGACGATAGCGCGGCCGATGTCTCCGGCGATGCCGCCGGATAGTGCGATCAGTCCCTCGCAAGTCTCGCGATTGAGCCATGCATGCTCCGCGAGCGGCACCCCGCGGTGCTGCCCCTCGAGAAAAGTGCGTGTGATCAGCCGCGTCAGGTTGCGGTAGCCGCCGAGGTTCTGGCACAGCAGAACGAGGCCAAACGGCCGCCCGGCTTCGTCCGGGTCCTTGAGCCTGAGATCGACACCGACCACCGGTTTGACGCCGCTCGCCAGCGCCCGGCGATAAAACTTGATCAAGGCAAACAGGTTTCCCTGGTCCGTCAGGGCGACCGCCGGTATCTGCTCACGCACGCATTGATCGAAGAGCGCCGGAATGCGCACGGTACCGTCGACGATCGAGTACTCGGTGTGCAGATGCAAATGGACGAAAGGTTCAGTCATGCCCTTCCATGGAGTCGGGTCTCGTTAACAAAGCTCGCAGCATTTTAGGACGCTATTCTAGTCGCTTGCCAGTTCGCATTTCACCGCGGAAACGGGCGAAAAACTCCACCTGTGTTGCCTGCACGGGCCGAACTTGAGGAGACGTTCGCGGTGATCTGCCGTCGCGTAGCCCTTGTGGCGGCGAAATCCGTATTGCGGATAGACGAGATCCATGTCCCGCATGATCTCGTCGCGGCGCACCTTGGCGATGATCGAGGCGGCGCTGATCGCGGGGACCATCGCATCGCCGCCGATCACGGCGCATCCGTCGAGTCGCCGGCCGTGAAAACTCAGGTTCGGCAATCGGTTGCCGTCGACCGCGACGTAGGCCGGCGCAATCCTCAGGCCCAGTATCGCCCTGCGCATCGCCAGCAAAGTCGCCTGCAGGATGTTCAGCCGGTCGATTTCCGCGGCATCCGACCAGGCGACCGACCAGGCGAGCGCGCGCTGCGAAATCTCCCGCGCCAGCTCGGCCCTCCGCTCGGCAGACAGCGTCTTGGAATCGGCAAGCCCGCTGACCGGGTCGTCGGCGTTCAGGATCACGGCGGCCGCAACAACCGGGCCTGCGAGCGGCCCGCGCCCCGCCTCATCGACGCCGGCGAGTGGCCATGCGTCCCCAAACACGAGCGGTTCCTGGATCATCCCTCCCCACTCGCAAGTTCGAACATTTCACGAGTGGGCGGGCCGACAATCTGCTGCCGGTGCTTCATGCAGCTGCACTAAAGATCAATCCGCAGCTGTCACCAGGGCACGGCCCAGCAACGCGGGCGGATTGCGGCCGATGTGCCGCCACGCGAAGCGAGCAACCGGCAGGCGCAGGCTGAAACGCCTCGATGAATTGCCGCTTGCCATGCATTACTGGATACATATGCCGATCTTCCTGTCGGCGCCGTCACTCGTGGACTGTTCGGGCTAAGCCAAGCACGGCCCGCGCCGCTTGCTCGTCGGCGCCCACTGCGAGCGCAGCCCGCAGTTTAGCAAACTCGCCGCTGATCGCCGCCCGGCGGCCGGGATCATCGAGCAGAGTGGCTACGGCATCCGCGAGCGCCTCCGGGCTTGCGTCACCTTGTATCAGTTCGGGAACGAGCGGCTTGCGCGCCAGCAGGTTCGGGATCGTGATGTACGGGACCTTGAGGAGCTTCAAGGACTTCATGATCGCGTGGGTCACGGCACCGATGCGATACGCGGCGACCATCGGGCGTCCGAGCAGCGCGGCCTGCAGGGTGGCCGTTCCCGAAGCCAGCAGCACCACGTCGGCGGCTGCCATGACCGTCTCGGCATCGCCGTCGGTCAAGGTAAACCGCGACTCGATGCCCGCGGTTTGCAGCTGCGAGGTAAAAAGCCGGCGGATGCCGCCACTGACCATCGGCGCCACGAATCGCATATCGGCATCCGCCGCGGCGAGGTGCGCACAGGCGCCCGCGAAAACCGGCCCCAGGTGAGTGACTTCGGTCACCCGGCTGCCGGGCAAGACCGCAACGAGGCGTCCGGCACCGATGCCGAGTGATGCGCGGGCCTGCGCACTGTCCGGGTTTGCCGGGATGCGGTCGGCCATCGGATGACCGACGAACGTGGCAGCGACGCCGTGCTCCTCGTAGAACGATTTCTCGAACGGCAGCAGGCACAGCACCCTGTCCGCCGCCTTGGCGATTTTCTTGATGCGTCCCTGGCGCCACGCCCACACCGACGGGCTCACGTAGTGAACGGTGCGCACGCCCCGTTGACGCAGCCTGGCTTCGAGCCCCAGGTTGAAATCCGGCGCATCGATACCGACGAACACGTCCGGCGGATCCGCGCTCCAGCGTTCGATGAGCGTACGGCGAAGCTTCAAGAGGCGGGGTATCTCCCGCAATGGTTCGATCAGGCCCATCATTGCGAGCGCTTCGCAGGATTCCCAGGCCTCACAGCCAGCGGCCTGCATCGCCGGGCCCGCAACCCCCTCGAACCTCGCCGCGGGCTCGATCGCCACGATTTCCCTTATTAAACCCGCGCCGAGCGCGTCGCCGGACGTCTCACCAGCGACAAGTCCGATCTTCATCTCAGAACCTGTCTTGGTATTGCGCATGGTCGCGAAGCCGTGCCAGAGCGGCAGAAACGCGGCTCGTGTGGAATACGAACACAGGTTCTCATCTACCGCAGCAAACCGCGATCCGATGTATGTAAGGAATCGAGAAAGAGCTTTAATTCCGGCTGCTCGGGAACGAGCGCTTCGATCTCTGCCATCGCCTGCTCCAGTTTCAACCCCTTACGGTACACGATGCGGTAGGCGTTCTTGATATTGCTGATCTGCTCCGGGGTGAAGCCACGCCGTTTTAGTCCTTCGGAGTTGATGCCCTTCGGCGACGCGGGCTGCCCCCCGACGAGCAGGTAAGCGGGAACGTCCCTGTTCGTCCCCGCGTACATTCCGATGAAACTGTGCGCACCGACACGACAGAACTGGTGCGCACCGGAAAAGCCTGCAAATATTACCCAGTCGCCGACGTGAACGTGGCCGGCGAGCGTCGCATTATTGGCGAATATGGTGTGGCTGCCGATGCGGCAGTCGTGTGCGATGTGCACGTAAGCCATGATCCAGTTGTCATCGCCGATCCTCGTCAGTCCCGCGTCCTGCACGGTGCCGCGGCTGATCGTACAGTACTCACGGATGGTATTTCCGTTACCGATCTCGAGCCGCGTCGGTTCGCCCGCGTACTTCTTGTCCTGCGGGTCGTCACCGATCGAGGAAAACTGGTAGATGTGGTTGTTCTCGCCGATGCGTGTCGGGCCGTTCACGACCACGTGACTTTCGATAATCGTTGCCGCGCCGATCTCCACCTGTTCGCCGATGATCGAGTAAGGACCGATTTCCACGTCGTCGGCCAGTACAGCCGAATCGGCAATAAGAGCAGTCGGATGGACGTTCATTCCTGGGCACCCGGGGCGCAGCTAATATCCGCTGAAACGGCAAGCTTGCCGTCGACGCTGGCGGTGCATTGATAGAACCAGATGCCGCGCTTCACATTCGCCACGTCGACCTGGATGATCAGCTGATCCCCGGGCAGCACCGTGCGCCGGAAACGCGCATTGTCGATGCTGGCAAGCACAAACAGCGGTTTTGGCTCGATATCCCCGAGCGTTACATGGCCCAGCACGCCACCGGCCTGTGCCATCGCTTCAATGATGAGGACCCCCGGCATTATCGGCCGGCCGGGAAAATGACCCTGGAAGAACGGCTCGTTAATGGTGACGTTCTTCAGCGCAGTTATGGATTTGCCGGGATTAAGCGCCGTTATCTTGTCGATTAACAGAAACGGATACCGATGCGGCAGCGTATCCATGATGCGCCTGGTATCGAAGTCAATCGTCATCGTCGCCTGCCGATTTCTCCAGCGCTCGTACCCGCTTCACCAATTCATCAATGTGGCGGAAACGTGCGACCATCTTTCTCCAGTCCCTGGCCTTCTCTGCGGGGAAGCTGGCAGTGTAGAAACCCGGTTCCCGGATGTCCTTCGAAATCATCGTCGCGCCGCCGACGACGACATCATCACATATGTTTATGTGTCCAACGACTCCCGACCGCCCGGCAAACATGCATCGCTTGCCGATGATCGTGCTGCCGGAGATACCGGTGAACGCTGCCATGGCGGTGTGGTCGCCGACTTCCACGTTATGCGCTATCTGGATCAGGTTGTCGAGCCTGACGCCGTCGCCGATCACTGTATCGTCTATCGCACCGCGATCGATAGTCGTATTGGATCCGATCTCCACGTCATTGCCGATGCGCACACCGCCGACCTGAGGTACCTTGACCCATCCGCCATCGCTCAGTGCATTGCCGAATCCATCGGACCCTATGACCGCGCCAGGATGCACGATGCATCGCTGGCCCATGCGCACGTCCTGCACCAGCGTGGCATTCGCGTTTAGTTTTGAATCGTCGCCAATGGTGCAACGCGGACCGACGATGACACCGGCACCGATGTAAACCCGGTTGCCGATCACGCAGTCATCGCCGATTACGGCATTCGCGGATATCTCCGCGGAGTCGGGCACGCTCGCCGATGGCGAGACGACGGCCGATGCATGTATGCCCGGTACCAGATCGGGATACGGACACAGCAAATCTGCGATTCTCGCGTACGCCAGGTAGGGATCATCGGCGAGCAGCGCATTAACCGGACAATCTTTGGCGTCGTCCGGATGGACGAGGACGGCCGCCGCGCTCGTCTGCCGAAGTTGCTCCCTGTATGCCTTGTTCGCAAAAAAGCTGAGGGAATGTGAATCGGCGTTCGCGAGCGTGGCAACGCGCGACACTTTGGCCGCGGGATCGCCGACAAGCTCAATGCCGAACTTGACCGCCAGTTCGCCAAGGCTAGTCGACAATGGAATCTCCCTTGAAATGGACCCCGAATTCGGAACAGGCCTTTGCTGTTTGACGCTTAGCTGCGATCAGTTACCCGCTGCGCTGCCCGTGGTCTGGAAATTGGCCTCCATCGCACGCAATACATTCTCGGTGATATTGACCGCGGAACTGGCATACAGCACACCATCGCCAACAATGAGATCGAAGCCCGCGCCCTGCGCATAGTCCTGCACCTCTTTCAGCAGGGAGCGCTGCAAGTTGCCTAGCTCCTCGTTGCGCCGCAGGTTCAGATCTTCCTGAAACTCGGATTGAAGTCTCGTAACCTCTCTTTGCAGGTCACGCAATTCCTTTTCGGCGTTGCGCCGTTCTGTTTCCCCCATGACGGCGATATCTCGCTGAACTTTCTCGCTGAGATCCTTGAATTCCGTTTGCTTTGCGAGGATTTCCCGCTGGCGTGGCTGAAATTCCTCCTCCAATGCCGCCATTGCTACGCGTGCCTGCGGCGCCTGCTCGAGAAGAACAGGTATGTCTACGACGCCAATCTTTATTTCCTGCGCCATCGTCGGCAGCACTATCGAAAACATCAGCACAATTACCGCAAACGCTTTCCCCGCATGTAGCCTTATAACATTCATAAAAATCCAATCCTCAAAATGCTTGGCCAATGGAGAACTGAAACCTCTCGATCTGATCTCCGTAAAATCTGTCGTTACCGACCACTTCATTAAGCGGTAAGGCATAACTGAACCGGAACAATCCAAGTGGCGCGAGCCATTGAACGGCGATACCAACGGACGATCGCAATTCATCGATGTCCGGCTTGTACGTGACCGGAGATCCCAGTTTGTCGGTAAATGCGACTTCGCCAGTGTTAAAGACGTTGCCGATATCGTAGAAAACGCTGGCGCGCGCCTGACTCTGGAACTTCTCCGGAAGCGGGATTATAAGCTCAAGTTGACTTGCAACCAAAACATTACCGCCGTATGGATTGCCGAAAGAGTCTCTCGGGCCCATCCACGACTCTTTATAGCCGCGGATCGATTCAGGACCGCCACCGAAGAATTGTTTGTAGGGCGGCACAGCCGTCGTGTCCCCGAGCCCGGCGGCATATCCCAGCTCGGCATTCGCTCGAAAAGTCCAGCGGCCGAATAACGGGATGTATTTTGTATAATTGTAGCGCGCCGACCAGTACTCAACATCGCTGCCCGGAATCGCATAGCTCAGATATAGCTGCTGCCTCGATCCGCGATCGGCAAATATCGCCCGGTTGCGGCTGTCGTAGATCCAGCCCGCTATCAGTTCATAAGCTTCGAACTGGGTACCGAAGAAAGCGGCGCCGCCCTCGATGTCGCTCACAAACGGATTGCCATTATTCAAGACCCAGTCCTGGGATTGTTGCGTGCTCCGCGTCGACGAGAGTAGCTCGGAATTGTTGTAGGCGAGTCCCAGGCTCAGGTTCTGATATTCGGTGATCGGGAAACCGTATTCTAGAGTCGCGCCATAGCTGGTGGTCGAGAAATCCGATGCGCCGGACACGAACTGTGTTATGTCGCGGAAATTGACACCCATGGTCCTGCTCACGCCATTCCTGGTCGTGTATGGGTCCGTATGCGACAAGGAGTAGAACGTGGAGAAGCGTCCCGAAGTTGCCTGCAGTGCTACGCGGTTTCCGGTACCCAGAAAATTGGTGTGCACGATGCTGCCGTTCAACATCAGTTTCTGCGACTCGGAGTAGCCGACGCCGCCGCTGAACTGACCCGGCATTCGATATTCGATGTCGAAATTCACGTCGACGAGATCCGGGCTACCCTCGACCGGTTCGTTATCAACTTCCACTTTTTCGATATAAGGCAGCCGCTGCAGGCGAATCTTCGAACGATCAACGAGACGATTCGAGAGATAAGCTCCCTCCGCCTGACGCATTTCCCGACGCAACACCTGGTCATCTACCTCGTCGATACCCCTGAAATTGATGCGACGCACATACACGCGGCTCGACGGGTTGACGAAAAACGTTATTGAAGCTTGCTTGGTTTCGTAATCGAGTTCGGGCACCGGTTCGATCTCTGCATTCGCGTAGCCTTCCTCGCCGAGCCTGAAAGACATGAATTCACTGGAGGTCGTCAGCATCTGCAAATTAAAAATGGAACCCGGTTGCACCATCACCATTGCCCGAAGCTGCGCTTCCGGCACTACCATTTCACCGACCAGCTTTATGTCCGAAATCGTATACAGTTCCCCCTCATGAATATTGATCGTAACGTAGATGTCCTTACGATTCGGCGATATCGCGACTTGGGTCGATTCGACACGGAAATCCGCATAACCCCGGTCCATGTAAAATGAGCGCAAGGTCTCCAGATCGCCACTCAGTGATTCTTTTGCGTACCGGTCATCCTGGCGAAACCAGGAAAGCCAGTTGGCCGTATCCAGCTCGAAATCCTCGCGGACCTCGTCTTCGTCAAAACTATGGTTGCCGATAATGTTGACCTGGCGGATCTTGGCGCGGTCACCTTCTTTTACGTTGATTGCAATAGCGACGGTATTGTTGGGCCGATCCACGACCGTAGAATCAACGACAACACCGTACTTGCCGCGATCATAATATTGTTCCTTGAGGAACTGCTGCACGTTATCGAGTACGGACCGGTCAAAGGTGCGGCCTCTCGCGAGGCCGACACCGCGAAGTGATTCCATCAGGTCTTCCGTCTTGATGTCCTTGTTTCCATCAATAGTGAAACTCTCGATAGACGGGCGTTCTTTAACCGCAATAACCAGGGTGTCGCCATCGCGGCGCATTTCGATATCGTCAAACAGCGCCTGGTCATAGAGCGCCCGAATCGCCTCCTGAATCCTGATCTGATCGACCGTGTCACCGATGTTGATAGGTAGATAGTTGAATACGGTGCCTTCGGATATACGCTGCAATCCCTCGACCCGCATGTCCCGAACGACAAATGTGCCTTGCGCGAAGACGGTGACGGAAGCCGCCACGCAGGCAACAACCAGCGGCAGCATTCTCAGCGTGTTTGTGACCCGGGGCGCCACTATCCGATGATCCGTGCGATGTCGTTGTAGAACGCGAAGCTCATGAGCAGCAGCAATGCCAGGATGCCGACCTTCTGCCCGATAATTTGCGCTTTTTCGGAGAGCGGACTGCCTTTTATGCCCTCGATTGACTGGTACACGATCTGTCCGCCATCGAGGATCGGAATCGGCAACAAGTTCAGGACGCCCAGGCTGATACTGACCAGGGCAAGGAAATTCAGGAATGCGTTAAGGCCGGCGGCCGCAGAGGTGCCGGCGTACTGCGCGATATTGATCGGCCCGCTGATGTTCTTGATGGAAACGTCTCCGGTCACCATCCGCGCCAGCATGCGAATCGTGAAACCCGTAGATGTCCAGGTTCTGGCAATGGACTGCGCAAACGCCGCAAGCGGACCGTATTTGCGGACGTACCAGTAATCAGCCGATGCCTGGCTTATGCCGACGCCGAGGAGACCTGTCACCTCACCATCCTGTTCCCGAGAACCGATCGTCACTTCGCGGTTGAGTTCGACGCCGTCGCGTTTCAGTTCGACCGTGACCGTTTGCCCGGGCCTTTCCCTGACAATCTGCTGCAGGTCGGAGAAAGTGACGATACTTTCTCCGTCTATGGCGGTAATACGATCTCCGGTCTCGATACCGCCCGCATAGGCAGCACCGTCCTCTGTGACCTCGCCGACAACCGCTGGCGGCTGCCACGGCTGGAATCCGAGACCTTCGAACAAGGTGCCCGGCTCGGTCAGGCGCGACGCATCATCGCCGACGTCTATCGTCGTTTCACGGACCCAGCCGTCCTCGCTTTCCAGTTGCAGCCGGACCCGGCCGTCGCCGAGCATGTCATCGAGCATCGAGACCAGGGCCGTTTCCCAGTCGGTGGCGGACCGTTCCCCGACTCTCAATATGCGGTCGCCGAATTCGAGACCTGCCACATCGGCATAGGTGCCTGGCGTGACCTCGCCGACCGCCGGTTTCATCGTCGGGACACCATTAATAAATAGCGCCCAGTAAGCCAGAAACGCGAACAAAAAGTTGAAAAAGGGGCCGGCCAGCAGCACCGCGATACGTCTCGAGACGGGTTTGTGGTTGAATGCGCGTCCCCGGTCTTGCTCTTCGATCGGACCTTCCCGCTCGTCGAGAAATTTCACGTAGCCGCCCAGCGGAATTGCGGAAATACAGTATTCCGTGCGATCGGGGCCGGAGACCTTCATCCACAGCGGCTTGCCGAAGCCGATCGAAAATCGCAACACCTTCATGCCGCAGGCGCGGCCGACGATGAAGTGGCCGAATTCGTGCACGGCGACGAGCACGCTGATCGCGACGATAAAGGCGAGCAGGTTGATCAGTGCGCCCGACATAAACAAGAACCTTTCCTTTTTAAATTCATATACTTACCAAACGATCGACGAACCGATCCAGGTCCCGCCTGGTGATACTGACTGAGTGATGCGCTCACAGTTCCCGCGGAATCTAGCGAAGCGATCATGATTGAGGAAGGAATCACGCTGCGCATCACTGCATTCCAATCCAGCTCATTGCCAGAGCAAACAACGGCGCAGCCGCAGTCACGCTATCGATGCGGTCCAGGACGCCGCCGTGCCCAGGAAACAGCGTGCCGCTGTCTTTGACGCCCGCATTTCGCTTGAACATGCTCACCGTGAGGTCGCCGACTATCGAGATCATGGCGACTGCCAGGCAAAACGGTAGCAGAACGGCAATGTCGATCTCCAGCAGCACGCTGCCGATTGCGGCCAGAACCATGACGGCACACAGGCCGCCGATCACGCCTTCCCAGGTTTTGCCGGGACTGATCCGCGGCGCAAGTTTGACCCTGCCGAAGCCCTTGCCGACGAAATAGGCGCCGATGTCTGCGACCCAGACGATGAGCAGCGCAAACAGCAGCAATTCGGGCCTCCGCAGATAGAGCAGGTCGAGTGCCAGCCACGCGGGCACAATGACCAGCGCTCCGCAAATCCAGGAAACCGTTTTCGCGATCGGCGTCGGGAAAAAAAACATCCAGGCGAGCGCGGCCAGCCACCAACCGAGTGAGATCTTAAGGACGGTGTCGACCAACAGGGCTTCGTGTAAATCAAAAAAGATGAGGGCAAGCAGGATTGAGATAAACAGGACGTAAAGCCCCCTGCGCATGTTCTGCTGCTTGAAAATGAACCCCGACCACTCCCAGGCCGCGCCAAGCATCAGCAAGGTGATGATAGTCCTGGCGATGGCTGGCGGCAGCACAAACAGCACGACTGACAGCAGGGCCAATGCGACGATCGCTGTAAAGACGCGCTGCCTCAACATATCACGCGGCTCCGACCTGCTCCCCGGTGTGTCCGTATCGGCGCTGACGGCTTGCATAAAACGCGAGCGCCTCATCGAACTGCCGCTCACCAAAATCCGGCCACAGGCAATCACAAAACCAGAGTTCGGCATATGCGAGGTTCCATAGTAAGAAATTACTTACCCGCTGCTCGCCACCGGTGCGTATCAAGAGATCGGGATCGGGAACGCCTGCGAGCGCAAGTTCCCCCGCAATGCTTTCATCATTGATGTCTGTAACCGACAATTCCTGACGCAGCACCTTGCTCGCAAGCTTCCTGGCCGCCCTCACGATGTCCCAGCGCCCGCCGTAAGCAACCGCGACGATCAGTTCCAACCCGTTGTTATTTCGCGTTTTCTTCTCCGCCGCCGCAATCTTCTTCGTGAGACCGTCCTGCAACTCCTCGCGCGAGCCGATAAATCTCAGCCTTACGTTATTACGATGCAACTCATCGACTTCCCGTTGCAGAGCTTCCAGGAAAAGGCTCATCAGACGGCCGACTTCCTCTGGCGGCCGTTGCCAGTTTTCGCTGCTGAACGCAAACAGCGTCAGGTAGGACACCCCGCGTTTCGCCGCAGTCTCGACGGTTTCACGCACCGATTCGACGCCGGATCGATGCCCGGCATGCCGTGGCAATGATCTTGCTTCTGCCCAGCGGCCGTTGCCATCCATGATGACCGCAACGTGCCTCGGAATCACGGAGCTTCCGGTGCTGTCTTTGCTTGTCGCAGATTCCGTCATCGTAAGCTCGGCAATCAGACTTCCATCAGCTCGTTTTCTTTTTGCTCCAGAATTTTGTCGATGGAAGCCACGTGTTTGTCGGTAATATTCTGTATTTCGTCGTGAGCACGATGTTCGTCATCCTCACTGATCATTTTTTCCTTCAGCAATTCCTTGATGTCGTGCAGCGCATCGCGTCGAATGTTGCGCACGGCTATCCTGCCGCCTTCCGCCTCATTCCGCACGAGCTTGATCATGTCTTTGCGGCGTTCTTCGGTAAGCGGTGGCAGCGGCACGCGAATCACAGTGCCGGCCGTCGCCGGATTCAGTCCGAGGTCTGAAGTCAGAATTGCCTTTTCGATCGGCGGCACCATGCTTTTTTCCCAAGGTGTCACTGACAGCGTACGGGGATCCTCGACATTTACATTTGCGCACTGGTTTAGCGGTACTTCGCTACCGTAGTACTCCACTGTAATGTGGTCGAGGAGGCTCGTATGAGCTCGTCCGGTGCGGATTTTGGTCAACGCCACTTCCAATGCTTTGACGCTCTTGTCCATCCGCTCGCTCGCATCTTTTTTAATGTCGTCAATCACTTTAATGCCCTCTCACAAAGCGCCGCGAATTCAGCTCATGCCGTTACCAGTGTGCCTACATTCTCGTCCGTCATTGCCTTCACAAGCGCATCGTCCTCCGCCATGCTGAAAACGCGCAACGGCAAATTGTTGTCGCGACACATTACAATCGCGGTCGCATCCATCACGCCGAGCTTGTCGACCAGGACCTTGTCAAAAGAAACCGTATCAAAAAGCGATGCCTCAGTATTGACCTGCGGATCGGAATCGTAAACGCCGCTGACTTTCGTCGCCTTTAGCAGTACGTCGGCGCCGATCTCGATCGCTCGCAGGCTGGCAGCACTATCGGTGGTAAAGAACGGGTTTCCGGTGCCCGCAGCGAGAATAACCACGCGCCCCTTTTCCAGATGGCGCACCGCGCGCCTGCGAATATAGTCCTCGCAGACCTCGTGAATCCGGATTGCGGACATGACGCGTGCATGAATATCGAGAGACTCGAGCGCATCCTGGATAGCCAGTGCATTCATGACCGTCGCCAGCATACCCATGTAATCGCCTGTGACGCGGTCCATGCCGGCCCTTGCGAGGCCCTCTCCGCGGAAGATATTGCCGCCACCAATAACGATGGCAACCTCGATCCCGAGTTTGCGAACCGCCGCCACTTCCCCGGCAATCCGCTGGATAACCTTAGGTTCGATGCCGTATTCCAGATCGCCCATCAGCGCCTCGCCGCTCAGTTTCAGGAGGACGCGGCGGTAGAGAGGCGGTGGATTACTCATATTGCTTCCCTTTCCTTATAAATCAATCTGTTAGGTCCAGTAGCAGCTGCACGGCGTTGGCGGGAATTTTAGCCTAATTCCCGAGGCTTAAGCCTGACTAATCTGACTGAGTACCTCCTCTCTGAAATTCTCTTCTTTCTTCTCGATCCCCTCGCCGACCTCGTAGCGCACGATTGCATTAACCGTCGCCTCAGCGCCCTTCAATAATTTGCCAACCGACGTGTCGGGATCCTTGACGAAGGGTTGCCCGAGCAGCGTGATCTCCTTGAGAAATTTCGCGACGCGGCCACTGACCATCTTTTCGATAATCTCGGCTGGTTTACCGGATTCCGCCGCCTGTTCGCTGAATATTCTGCGTTCGCGTTCCAGTGTCTCAGCCGGTACGCTCCCCTCGTCGATACAAAGCGGATTGGTCGCCGCGACATGCATGGCGATATCTCGTGCCAGTTCGGCGCTGCCGCCGGACATGGATACCAGTGCGCCAATTCTTGCGCCGTGCGTGTAATGACCGAGATGATCGTCAGCTTCGATTCTCTCGAAGCGACGCAGCGAAATATTTTCACCGACTTTTGTCACCAGATCGGTACGCGCTGTCTCGATCGTGCGCCCGTCTTCCAGTTTTGTGGATGATAGCGATTCGACATCTTCTGCGCCGCTCGCCAGCGCGGCATTCGATACCGCCCTCGCAAATTCGACAAAGTTTTCGTCCTTCGCAACGAAGTCTGTCTCGGAGTTGATCTCGACGATCGCAGCCTTATTGCCATCGACCGCGACTGCGATACGGCCGTCCGCCGCTACCCTGCTTGCCTTTTTATCGGCCTTGGCTTGTCCGGACTTTCGTAGTAACTCGACCGCGTCTTCCATATTACCGCCGGACTCGACCAGGGCCTTCTTGCATTCCATCATTCCGGCACCAGTCCGGTCGCGGAGTTCTTTAACCATCGATGCACTTATTGACATCCTTGATACCTCTCAATTATTCGTTTTCTCGGGCGAAGTGCGCCCGGTAATATTCGCGAAGACTAGTCCGACTTATCGTCTTCAGCGGAAGCTTTGGCTGCAGATTTCTTGGCCGTCTTCTTGCTTGCCGGTTTCTTGGCAGCCGCCTTCTTGGTCGCGGTCTTCTTGGTCGCGGTCTTCTTGGCTGCGGGCTTTTTGGCCGCGGGCTTTTTGGCTGCCGGCTTTTTAGCCGCTGCTTTTTTTGTTTTCTTCTTCGCGGCCGGTTCAGCGTTCGCCGTTTCTTTCGACTCCGCTTCCTTCTTCGATGCAGAATCGTCGTCTTCCACCGTCGTCTTCGCCTCTTTCTTTGCAGCGGGTTTTTCTTCCGGCGTTTCGGTCACCTCCGCCGGCATCTCCGCTTCTTTTGCAGGCGGCGCTTCTTCGGCTTCACTGGCGGCAGCTTCCGCGACCTCGGACGCCGCTTCCTCCGCCTCCTCAGGGATTTCTTCAGCCTGCTGGGCCGCAGCTTCATCGGCGACCTTCGCCGCCGCAGCCTTGGCAACGTCTGCCTTCTTCTTGACGGTCGCTTTCTTCGCCGGCTTGCGGGCAGCTTTCTTCTTCCTGCCAGCTGCTTTCTTGGGCTTACCCTCTTCATCGAGTTCGACAAACTCGTCTTCGCCCAGCGCGACTTCCGGCAACGATGCCTTGCCGTCGAGGACGGCATCGGCTATCAGCGTCGCATAAAGGCTGATCGCCTTCATCGCGTCGTCGTTTCCGGGAATC
>JABAOE010000669.1_pt2 | contig 19540 bp, 19 predicted proteins | sample 7062141 | NCBI WGS metagenome assembly JABAOE01 (sample SAMN14538627, study PRJNA623070) | marine sediment metagenome | biome: marine biome [ENVO:00000428]; feature: marine pelagic biome [ENVO:01000023]; material: deep marine sediment [ENVO:00002113] | place: India: Gulf of Khambhat ... | reverse complement strand
AAAAGATTGGTGTATTTCACGCCAGATCTGGTGGGGTCACCAAATTCCTGCTTGGTACTGCCAGACATGCAACGCCCAACAGATTGTGAGTGACGACTTTCGAACCACGATCCTTCAAGGGGCTAAACCAATCGTGTCCAAATCGACTCCTTCACAGTGTCCCACATGTAAAGGCCAGAATCTTTCCCAGGATCCCGATGTCCTCGACACCTGGTTCTCTTCGGCCCTTTGGCCATTTTCCACGCTGGGATGGCCTGAGCAGACGGCTGAACTAAAGACCTTTTATCCGACGTCCGTGCTCGTCACAGGTCTCGATATCTTATTCTTCTGGGTAGCCCGGATGATTATGATGGGCCTGAAATTCATGGGCGAAATCCCCTTCAGAGACGTTTATATCCATGCCCTGGTCCGCGATGCGGAAGGACAGAAAATGAGTAAGTCCAAAGGCAATGTGATCGATCCGCTCCATGTGATGGATCAATTTGGTACTGACGCCTTGCGTTTTACATTAGCCTCCATGGCCTCGCCAGGCCGCGACCTCAAACTGGCGGAAGAACGGATCCAAGGCTATCGCAATTTCGCCAACAAAATCTGGAATGCCGCTCGTTTCGCGCATATGTACTTGGACGGAACAACGCACCCCTGCCCTCCAGCCGAGCGTCCCTTTCCCGATCGCTGGATCATGAGCCGTCTAAACCAGACAACTCATATTGTGACATCGGAGCTCGAGGCCTATCGCTTTGACCGTGCAGCCAGTGCTCTCTACCAATTTTTCTGGCATGAGTACTGTGATTGGTACCTCGAGCTCATCAAGCCAGTACTACAAGATCCTTCTCATCCGCTGGGCCCCATTACCAGACAGACACTCCAAGATACGTTCGAGGTTTGGCTTCGGCTACTTCATCCTTTCATGCCGTTTATTTCAGAGGAAATTTGGCAAACCCTTCCTCATTCAGGAGAAACGATCGTTCTCCAGTCCTACCCAACTGCCGTTCCGTCTTGGCATGATGCATCGGCAGAAGAGACGTTCCGTTTGCTCGAACATAGTATCAGTCTTATGCGCACTGCTCGGGTCCTCCTCAACTATCAGTCAGGGAAAGAAGTGAGGTTCTATGTAGCTCATGAAGAATCCGTACAGGCTGCTACATTGGGTACGCTGGGCCAAGATCTCGCGCATCTTGGGCGGGGACGGATCGTGATCGCTCCCATTTCACAGTGGCCAACAACAAACGTACTGCGTCTCATAATCAGCGGTGTGACCGTAGGCACAACCGTGGAAGGTGATGTGGACCTGAAAAAGGCACTGGATCGTCTTAAAAAACAGAACTCAGAGATCGAGAGGGAATCCCAAAGACTCGACGACAAGCTCAATAACTCTGCTTTTGTGTCAAAGGCTCCACCCGAAGTGATTGCTGATCATCAAGAACGCCTTCGTGGACTCGCCCGCGACCGCAGTTTACTGACGAGCAGCGAGCAACAACTGCTTGCAATGTTGAGAGCATGACTAATGGCAACAGTGCCTACTGCAGACATTCGTCGTGCGGTCCACCTTGGACTTGAAGAAGACCTTGTCCGGGGGGATGTCACGACTTCCACGCTTTTTTCAGATCCCGCTCCCGCCCTTGCTCAAATCATCGCCGAGCAGCACCTCGTTGTAGCAGGGATGGCCGCGGCGGTGCAAACGTTTCAGGCCGTCGATCTGTCACTAAGACTGTCGGTTTCAAGACGGGATGGTGACCAGGCGAGGAATGGGGATGTCATCCTCAGCATCGAAGGGGATGGACGATCTATTTTGCAGGCTGAACGAGTAGCGTTGAATTTTCTTCAGCACCTATCCGGCATCGCTACCCTAACTCAGAAGTTCTGCAAGGCAGTGCGCGGCTACTCCGTTTCTATCATGGATACCAGGAAGACGATTCCCGGCTGGCGTGCGCTCCAGAAATGGGCCGTCGCGCTGGGAGGTGGTGCGAATCACCGCCGCTCGTTGGGCGATGGTATCTTGATCAAAGACAACCACTTGGCTCTTCTAAATCACGGTCCGCGGACCATCCAGACGGCTTGCCGCCTGGTAAAGACTGACCCACAAATCAAGGCACCGATTACAGTCGAGGTAGAGACTTTCCGAGAAGTTCGGCAGGCTCTTGCTGAAAAGGCTGACATCATTCTGCTAGACAACATGACTCCCGCCATGGTTCGTCGCGCGGTTAAGCTGATCAATCAACGTGCCCTTGTGGAAGTGTCGGGAGGCATTACCCTAAAGAACGTTCGGACTGTCGCGGCCGCAGGGGCTAATCGCATTTCAATTGGGGCGCTCACGCATTCTGCTCCGGCAGCGTCCTTAGGTCTGGTTTTGATTTCGCTCACCAAGCGGCGACAACGCTAACCTTAGTTCATGGCTTCTACTCCGCTCACAAAGGACGAAATTTGCAGCACCCTTGTGACTAAATCCTTCGGTCACTGCCTTTATCTTTATCACGTCCTTCCCTCGACCAATTCCGAAGCCCTGTCACTGGCCCGAGCCGGCGCTGCACATGGAACCGTCGTGGTGGCGGACGCTCAATCGTCTGGGCGAGGCCGCCACACTCGCAACTGGTTCTCGCCACCAGGAACCAACATATATTGCTCAATTATCGTTCGGGAGATCGACCCAGGACATGCCCTTTCGCAATGGCTCTCTTGGATCCCACTCGCCAGCGCGCTTGCCGTGGCCAATGCCGTCCACTCCGTGGCCCATATTCCCGTCTTTCTGAAATGGCCCAACGATTTGCTCCTCCATGAGCGCAAAGTCGGCGGCATCCTCTGCGAAAGCACCCTGCAACCGACCACTGCCCCCCTTGTCGTAATCGGTATTGGACTCAACGTAAATGTGTCGCGCGAGGCCTTTCCCGACGACTTACAACATATTGCCGCGTCGCTGTCCGAAGTATCGCTTCGATCAATCGATCGGAACCGCCTCATCGCACAACTCTTACTTGAACTTGAACGCACTCTAGATGATTTCCGATCCCATGGTCCTAGTCGATTGCGTGAAACCTACTCGTCTCGTTGTGTGACGCTCGGCCGCCGCGTACGCATTTCGGTAGGGCCGGAACACGAACTGGTCGGCACGGCCGAATCGATTTCAGCCAACGGAGCACTCCACGTCAGACCTTTGTCTTCCGCCCGCGCTGCACATCCGCCACCACTCATGGAGGTACGTGCAGCCGACGTCATCCACATGAAGGAGTAGCGAACCTGTTTCATACGGCGTACAATACTTGACATGCTACTAGCTATAGACATCGGGAACACTAACATTGTCTTAGGAATATTTGATGCTTCGACTCTCTTGGCCCACTGGCGGATTGCGACGGATCCCAAGACCACTGCTGACGAATACGGCGTCCTCTGCACGAACCTGCTCATTCGGGACGGACAGGTCCCGGAACAAGTAACCGGCGCAATCATTTCCAGTGTTGTTCCTGCCCTTACGGGGACCTTCGAATCAATGGTCGAAGCGTACTTTCATCGAACTCCACTCATTGTCTCAGTCGACATGGATATGGGCATGAAGTGCAAGTTCCCAAACCCAAAGGAGATCGGAAGTGACAGGATCGTCAATGCCGCAGCCGCCTATCACAAATACCGCCGCGACCTCATTATTGTCGATTTCGGCACAGCCACGACCTTCTGTGCTGTCACACAAGCCGGTGAGTATTTGGGAGGAGCTATCGCGCCGGGCCTAGGGATATCCGCCGAAGCCCTTTTCGCCCGCGCCGCGAAATTGAGTAAAGTCGAGCTGACCAGGCCAAAGACCGTCATCGGAACCGATACCACCGGCAGTATCCAGTCAGGGCTTATCTTCGGCTATGCCGGCATGGTGGATGCCCTCGTTAGACGCATGGGACACGAGTTGGGTCATGACTCTTACATTGTTGCGACCGGAGGCTTGGCCTGGGTGATCGCTCCAGAAACCGCATCGATCCAGAAAATTGAGCCATTGCTGACTCTCGNNTTACCGACGGGCGCATGGTACGACTTTGTATCCCTGGGTATAGCCACCCGCATGGCCTCATCATTTTTCTCGGCTATTTCTTTCTCGTCCTGTTGACTTCCCTTCCGCTATGGATATCTCCCTCCCTGTATAGGTATAAGGATGGATCACAAAGAAGGCAATTTTGACGCAAACGACAATAGTATTAAGGGCTTAGATGAGGAATCGTCCGCGAACACCGAGGCTGGTGTCGACAACCAGGAAGCCGCAACAGTAAAGACCCAAGAGGCGCTGGCTGCAAAAGACCAAGAATGCAAGCTTATCACTGACAAGTATCTCCGGTTGGCAGCCGAGTTTGAAAACTATAAACGCCTCGCATTGCGTGATCAACGAGACCACATTAAGTTTGGGAACGAACAATTACTGAAAGAGTTATTGCAGGTTATTGACAACATGGAGAGGGCGATCAAGGCGGGGCGTGATAATGATGGCAATGGAGGGAGTTTGGCATTGGTCCAAGGTGTCGACCTTACGTTGAAACAACTGTCGAGTGTTCTTGGAAAGTTCGGAGTTCAGGCCATCGAGACAGTCGGCCAGGCTTTTGACCCAAGCGCGCACCAGGCAGTCTCTCATGTACCATCCGAGAGCGTACCCTCCAACCATGTGATCGACGAGTTTCAGAAAGGCTATCGCTTGCACGACAGAATTCTCCGTGCTGCAATGGTGAGTGTGTCATCGGGTCTGCCCAATACCGGTGATCAAGAGTCGGTCTCGAACTAACTCCGTCACACAGACATTGATATCGAGAAGGAAGGAGTCTACCAATGGGCAAAGTCATCGGCATCGACCTCGGCACCACCAACTCCTGCGTGGCGATCATGAGCGGAGGAGACCCTGTTGTGATAGCCAACGCCGAAGGAAGCCGCACCACTCCTTCTGTCGTCGCAATCACCGACAAGACCGAGCGCCTGGTCGGTCAAATCGCAAAACGTCAAGCCATCACTAACCCCGAGAACACTATCTTTTCAGTGAAACGCCTCATGGGCCGTAAGTTTAAGACACGCGAAGTTCAAGAAGCCATAAAGCGGTTGCCATATAAGGTGATTGATGCCGACAACGGCGATGCACACGTTGAATTGCGAGGCAAGCGTTATAGCCCGCCGGAAATCTCGGCCATGATCCTCCAGAAGATGAGACAAACTGCGGAAGACTACCTCGGAGAAAAGATCGCCGAAGCGGTCGTCACGGTTCCCGCCTACTTCGACGACAGTCAGCGGCAAGCCACAAAAGATGCCGGTCAGATTGCCGGCTTGAATGTGCTCCGGATCATCAATGAGCCAACTGCTGCATCCCTCGCGTATGGGCTCGAGAAAAAGAAAGATGAGCGGATTGTGGTCTACGATCTTGGAGGCGGCACGTTCGACGTCTCGGTCCTGGAAATCGGAGAAGGCGTTTTCGAAGTGAAATCCACCAATGGGGATACGTACCTCGGGGGTGACGACTTCGACCAACGCATCATCGACTGGCTGGTTGATGAATTCAAGAAAGACCAGGGCATCGATCTACGGAAAGACCGTATGGCGCTCCAGCGCCTCAAGGAGGCGGCAGAGCGGGCAAAGATCGAGCTGTCCTCATCCCAAGAAACCGAGATCAATCTGCCCTTTATCACCGCCGACGCCAGTGGTCCGAAGCACATGGTGATCAAGCTCACACGGGCAAAGCTTGAACAACAGGTAGACGACCTGATTCAACGTACGATCGAGCCTTGCCGCAAAGCCTTGTCCGACGCGGACGTAACCGCTAAAGATGTCCAAGAGATCGTGCTGGTCGGTGGCATGACCCGGATGCCGAAGGTCATTCAAGTCGTGAAGGATTTCTTCGGAAAAGAACCCCACCGTGGAGTGAATCCGGACGAAGTGGTAGCCATCGGCGCTGCCATTCAGGGCGGCGTGCTCAAAGGCGAAGTGAAGGACGTGCTCCTCCTCGATGTCACTCCGCTCTCACTGGGTATCGAAACCCTCGGCGGCGTCTTCACGAAACTGATCGAGCGCAACACGACTGTCCCGACTAAAAAGAGCCAGGTCTTCTCCACAGCAGCCGACAATCAGACAGCTGTGACAATCCGTGTCTTTCAAGGCGAACGTGAGATGGCGAACGATAACAAGCTCCTCGGCCAATTCGATTTGATAGGAATTCCTCCAGCTCCTCGTGGGATGCCGCAAATCGAAGTGACGTTCGACATCGACGCGAACGGCATCGTGCACGTCTCAGCCAAAGACTTAGCCACCCAGAAGGAGCAATCCATCAAGATCACGGCTTCTAGTGGCCTCAGCAAGGAAGAAGTGGAAAAGCTCGTCAAAGATGCGCAGGCCCACACAGAAGACGACAAGAAGCGGCGCAAGCTCGCCGAAGCGAAGAATCAAGCAGACAACCTTGTCTACCAAACGGAAAAAAACATAGCGGAGTACGGCGACAAAGTAAGCGACGAAGAAAAGACGAAAATCCAAGATGCCGTCGCAGCTCTCAAGAAAGCTCTGGAAGAGAGCGATGCCGAAGCCATTGAATCGGCGACACAGACGCTCATGACTGCCTCGCACAAGTTGGCCGAAGAGATGTATAAAAAAGCGGCGTCGGCCACCGGCACACAGGGCCCTGGCCCCGGAGCTGACGGGGCCGATGGGGCCAGCAGCGCCAAGACGGATGAGAAAGTTGTGGACGCAGAATTCGAAGAAGTAGACAAAGACAAGAAATAGCATAGAATACACCTCAGAAAGGCCGAGTTTCCCAAAGTAGAGAAACTCGGTCTTTCTGTACTCTCAGAAAAGTTATGGCATCCGTGGGCAAACGCGACTACTACGATGTGCTCGGCGTCGGAAAGAGTGCTTCCGACGAAGAACTTAAGAAGGCCTACCGGCGACTGGCCCGGCAGCATCATCCCGATTTGCAGCCGGGCGATCATCAGAAAAAATCGGCTGAAGACAAATTCAAAGAGATTAATGAAGCATATGAGGTTCTGAGCGACCAGGAGAAGCGGAAACGCTACGACATGTTCGGCCATGCCGGGACACAACAGGGGAGCGGTGGATTCGAGGGCTTTGATTTCGGACGAGGTGGCTTTGGAGACGTCTTTAACGATATCTTTGAGGATTTCTTTGGACAAACCCGTGGTGGAAGCCGGGCTGAGCGAGGTAACGACCTTCAATACAATTTGGAACTCTCCTTCGAGGAGGCCGTATACGGGAAAGAAGCGAAGCTCAAAATCCCACGTTGGGAAATCTGTGCCGACTGCAAAGGAAGCGGTGCAAAATCAGCGGCTTCAATAAAGACGTGCCCCAGTTGCAGGGGCACTGGGCAGCTACGATTTCAGCAGGGCTTCTTCAGCATTAGCCGACCATGCGGTCAGTGTGAAGGTGCCGGCCAGATCGTATCTGACCCTTGCTCGACCTGTCACGGTCGGCAGCGGACATATAGTGACCGGATGATCGCCGTTCACATTCCCGCCGGCATTGAAACCGGAATGCGACTCCGTCTTTCCAATGAAGGTGAGCACGGTATCAATACCGGTCCCCCGGGTGATCTGTACGTCGCGATCACCGTGAAACCTCATCCGATTTTTCAGCGCAAAGGCCTCGATATCCAATGCGATGTCCGGATCAACCTCGTAACTGCGATCCTCGGTGGCAAAGTAGAAGTCCCAACGCTCAAGGGAGTCACCGTCATTAAGATTCCTCCGGGCACACAACAGGATAAAATCCTACGCATTAAGGGGCTCGGCGTCCCCAATCTCAAGGGTGGCGCAACCGGTGATCAGCTCTTCACGATCAAGACCGACATCCCCACTAAACTNNTAAACTAACGGCCAAACAGAAGGAACTACTCACAGAGTTCGCCAAAGAAAGTGGTCTCTCTATGGAAACTAATGGGGACGGGTTCTTCGATAAAATGAAAACATTTTTTGAGTAACCGCTTCCTCATTCACTCATCCGGCCTATTCCGCTGAGCTCCCCCATGCCTGTGTTTTTTCTTCCGCCCGGACACATCACCCCACCTTCGGTGTCCATCAAGGGCGATCTGCTTACACACCTGCGAGACAGCCTACGTCTTGAGGTTGGCAACACCGTGCTCGTGTCAGAAAATGAAATCCATCGTTATCGTGTAGAGATTACTGATATTTCTCGTCAGTCTATGACGGGACGGGTACTCGAGATCATTACCGGACCTCCACCTCATGCACCTTCCCTGATACTTGGACAAGCACTCCTCAAGGGCCCCAAAATGGATTGGATCGTTCAGAAGGCGACAGAACTGGGCGTGCGGACAATCATCCCAATCCAAAGCCAACACTGTACGGTCCACCTGAAAGCCGATCGCATCGAAACGCAAACAGCCCGCTGGCGACGGATTGCTCTGGAGGCGGCACAACAATCTGAGCAGTGGAGAATTCCAGCTATTGCCACCCCTTGCTCATTCCATGCCATGACGAGACAGGTATCTGATTTCTCCCTTACCCTGATGTTAACCGAACGTCACGCCCAGGTCTGCTCCTTGGCAGACGCTCCTCTCCTCTCTTCAACCACTGCATCCATTCTTGTACTCATAGGACCGGAGGGAGGCTGGGCACAAAAAGAAATCGTGACAACCGAGAAGGCTGGAGGAATTCTGATCACCCTTGGGTCGAAAATCCTTAGGGCTGAAACTGCAGCTCTAACCACGATCGGGATTTTGCAACATAGGTTAGGGGAACTACGATAGAACCCATTCATGATTCTCCGATCGGGAGCCATAACTTGCGGGCAATGCGTTCAAGATTCATCGTGTATCCTCTATCATTCAACGACGAGGGAAAGGATGGTTCCTTGTTCGCCAGCCACCCAACCATGCGAGGCATCCGGAAAGGTGAGACCGAAAAGCGAGCTCTTTGTGATCGACCTCCCCTCGTTCCAAGAGAAGCCGGCATCATGGCTCCTATAAACCATTCCGTACTCACCAACAATCCATCCTAATTCTGGAGTTATGAATCGTATCTTCAACAGATCGATGAGCTTTGTACAACTCTTTCCGCATGGCATGGTGCGATCCACCCAGGTAACCCCGCCGTCGGATGTTTGAAAGAGCGCTCCGGCATTCCCAACAGCCCAACCGTTTGAAGGATCCGTGAAAAAGACATCGAACAATGTTGCGGCACTCTGTGTGACCTGTGGCGCCCACGTGGCTCCACCATCGTACGTCGCAAGGATGGTCCCAAGTGCACCTACAGCCGTACCACGTTGCTCATTGAGAAAATGCGCACCGTAGAGCGCTGCATTTGTTCCACTAATTTGTTCGGTCCAGTGGTCACCACCATCAACCGTCTGATAAATCGCCCCGCCTCCGCCGAGGAGCCACCCAACCTGCGGAGAGACAAATGACACATGATAAAGCGGCAATTGCATATCAAGGGATCTGGATGTCCAGCTCTCCCCACCATCAATGGTATGACGAAGTGTACCAGTAGCGCCCACCACCCATCCAACTTGCTGGTCGATGAAGAACACGGACGTCAGCAAGGCCGTGGTACCACTTGATACATTCTTCCATTTCCTACCGCCGTCAACGGTTTTGATGATCGTACCCCCTGACCCCACGGCCCAGCCAACCTGCGCTGTGCGGAAGTAGACGCTGATCAAATTGGATCCTGTATCGCTCTGTTGAATGCCTACGTGGAGCCCTGTATCTCCACTCCACGCAAAAGAGGACAAAAGAAGAATCAGGGAAGGAGCGAGGAGAAAACGAATAGAACAAATTCCTTCAACAGTGAGCGTATCGAGCCGGCACCTCATTATTGATTCGTGTTTGCGTCTGGCCGGTTGTCATGCCAGTACCCCGTATCAGGAAGGCCCTCGGTTTCAATCGTAAACGGCCCGGCTTCAAGCGACAGCCACTTCTTCGGAGAGCAGCAGGTTCCATCGGGAAGCACATCCCAGGATCCCCTACGAACGACCAGGGGTCCGGTCGCCAGGTTGTCGAAAAACTCCCCCTTTTTCCCGATCCCATAGAGATTCCGGTGGGGGACCTTGACCACAATTTCCGAATCAGTCCAAGACTGAACCAACGCAGCTGCGCCATTAAACAGCACTTCGGTGCGTGACACATTCGATATGACGGTCGAACTTGGGCCGGGTTCATTGATTTCCAAGTCTGTTCGGCGCTTGTAGGCCTTTTGGTTCAAGGCCAGTTCAGCATGTTCGGCGGTTTTCAGAAATGCGCCAAAGCCCTGTCCCTTGATCGTCACAGTGCCATCCAAACCGGCCGATTTCGGTTCATAGGATTCGATGACTGGTGTCACCAGCGTAAACCGCCCAGCGTCGGTCGCCACGACTGCCCGTTCGGCACAACAGGATCCATCTGCATTCGGTTTGGTCGCACTACGGTAAATCACAACGTTCCCACTCTTTGCACTAAATGGCACCCAGACATCGATCCGGTCGTTATTCCATCGGTAGATGACCCCCGGCACACCACCGATCTCGACACGATTCTCTCCCTGATCGAAGTCCATGAAGTTGTAAGGAGTCGCGCCGCTCTCGGTATAGAATCCGAAATGCTCTCCCTGGATGTGAAGGAGCGTGCCGATGGGCGCACTAGCAGGATTCATCGCCAAGACCTTAGGAACATGGAGGGTAAATTGAGCTACAGTTCGCCGGCGTCCCTGACTCGCCAAGACAACAGGCCCAGACGTCGCACCGAGCGGCACATGGACAACAATAGCATTGTCTTTCCATTGGGCAATTGTGGCCGGCTGTCCTCCGATCGTCACTGTATCGCTAGGCCCCTTTGTGGCGCCGAACCCCTCACCAAATAGCACGACTTTAGTGCCAATGGGTCCACTCACAGGTTCGACGCGCACCGATGGAATCAGCGACAGCCGCAGGGCATTGCTGTGCACGTACTCCACCGGTGCACAACAGGATCCGTCCGGCAACGGATCGGAAGAGGCCAGCCGGACGACGACATCCCCACTGGCAGCATTGGCAGGAATCGCGATCTCGATCTTATTATCCTTCCAGCGTGATGGACGTACTACCACGCCCCCGATCAAAACATCATTCACACCGAACATCGTATTAGGATCGCGTGATCCAGCTGTCTTACCAAAGTTCCGGCCGGTAATTTCCAAGACTGTTCCGCGTTCGGCCTCATCAGGATTGATAGCATCAATGTGAGGCGTCACGATAATTACTCTGCCCGCCTGCAACTTTCTCTCACCTACAAAGACCTCAACTGGACCGGTCGTCGCCTTGAAGGGAACCTTCACTTCGATCACATCGGGTTCCCATCGCTGCACCAGCGCAGGCACGGCACTCACCGTCACCCTGTTGACTAGAACCGATTCGAATTGCCCAAATCCTTTTCCACTAAGCGAAAGTGTCGCACCGGGCGTGGCTGATTGGGAGGACAGTTCAATCGAGGTTGCTCCAGCCTTCGGTGACAGCGTTCCCCCTGTCAAGAAGATGGCAGTTGATAGCAAAATGCGCACTATGGTCATAACGTCACCCTGTTCAACCAAACTTCGTCACGCCCTACCGGTATGACGAAAAAACCAATCGATACGACGGACCTCAGAAAACCAAGCGCCTGGCGCAACAGGCGCCGAGCACTCGTCGGACTATACCAATCGATTTTTTTAAGAGTCAAGCTGGGTAGCATGCTACGTGGCAACCTGGACAATCACTTCAATTTCCACCGGAGCATGCTGAGGAAGCTCCACGGCACCGACGGCAACACGGGTATGTCTGCCGGCTTCGCCGAACACCGACACGAGCAAGTCGGAGGCCCCATTTAGCACTCGCGATTGGTCGGAAAATCCAGGGGCCGAAGCAATATGGCCAACCATCTTGACAAAACGCTTCACATGATCCAGTGTTCCTACTTCGCTTCGGATAATGGCCAAAACATTCATCACCGCTACCTTTGCTGCCTCTATCCCCTGTTCAATCGAGAGTGCTTCTCCAATCTTCCCGGTCATAATGAGTTGGCCCTGGCGTGACGGCAGCACACCGGAGAGAAACAGCAGATCGCCAACCCTCACTGCTAGCACATAATTTGCCGCCGGCTGAGGCGCCACCGGTAACTCGATACCCAAGAGTTTCAACTGTCGTTCGTATGACATGCCCTCCTCCACACGAGAATCATTCGAACAGACTATAAGCAGGCCGGGCGTAATGAAAATATACGGGGCGCATGAACGATATGCAAGTGAGAGAAATCGATACTCAGATTGGAGAAGCTTGACCATTGTCATAGACCAGTGCCAGGTAAACTGAAAGCGATTACACGGCACTTCCCATGTATTGGTGAAGCTGGTCCATTACGCTTCTCTTGTCTATGGCCCAACGCCCAAGAGAAAGAAGACAGCTCCAAGGACTAAATAGACTACCACGCCGCTGCCTCTGCCACAGATCCTCTTAAGTCTGATAAAGTAGCATTTCTTATTCCGACCAATCGAAGTGAGCTTAGAGGCATGACAACCACTAACGTCGAACAGACGTTCATGTTTCAGCGTGTATCGGCCAACCAGCTGTCGTTCAGGGTGGCCACGGCCGGTTCTGGCGATCGACTACTGTTATGCCTGCACGGCTTCCCCGAGTCCGCCATTTCCTGGCGCCACCAGATTGCACCGTTCGCTCAGGGCGGCTACAAAATCTGGGCTCCAGACCTTCGAGGATACGCCGGCACATCTCGACCGACTAGCCTTGACGCCTATCGGATCGAAGCATTGCTAGAGGACGTAACGGCACTCATTGAGGTTTCGAAGGCCCAACGTGTTATCCTAGTCGGGCACGACTGGGGTGGGATCATCAGTTGGTATTATGTTATGCGGCAGCGGACTCCTGTGGAAGCCCTGGTCGTACTGAATGCCCCTCATCCGGCCTCCTTCCNNTCCTTCCAACGAGAAGTACGACGTTGGCGGCAACTCCGACGATCCTGGTACATGGCACTGTGCCAAATCCCCTTGCTTCCCGAAACTCTATTAGCTGCCGGTCAGGGACGCGCGATCGGTGCCATCTTTGATCACATGATCGTAAATCGCTCGAATATGCCAGACGAGGTCGTGTGCCAGTACCGGCAGCAAGCCTGTGAGCCGGGAGCTCTCACCGCAATGCTAAACTACTACCGCGCGGCGGTGCGAGGTGGTAGTGCGATTCACCAACAGAAGCTGGGGTATCCCAACATCAAGATTCCGACCTTGGTGATCTGGGGACTTCAAGACCACGCGCTCGCGCAAGAGAATCTTGATGGCCTTGATGAATTTGTCACCGACTTGACGGTCGTGAAGTTGGATCACGCGGGGCATTTCGTGCATCAAGATGAGCCACAGCGGGTCACACGTGAAATTATAAGCTGGCTCCAGCGCCGGTCACTCAATTCGTGAATGTCGCTTAGCCGTCGCCGTGCGCAACCCTTGGTAGAGGGAGAAATCAGCTGCATGCCGAATCCCGGCTCCTTACGAACAAGGACGGGTTGCGTGAGTAGCCACCAGTAGAGGGTGCATCATGAGGACCATCCCTTTCCCGACTGCTCCCCACTATGGCATGATGGTGAGGGCCTCCTGGAAACCGGGCAGGGCGATACCAACCAGATCTCTTTAGTTATGCATCTCTCTATCATCGTTCCAGCCTTTAATGAAGAGCGCTTGATTAAGCGCTGCCTCGAGTCGATTTCTGCCTCAATTGCCGAACATTCTACGCCTAGCGTTACATCGGAAATTATCGTGGTTGATAATAATTCCACTGACTCGACGGCTTTTTTGGCAAGACAGGCTGGGGCTCGCGTTGTGTTTGAGCCCGTCAATCAGATCAGCCGAGCGCGCAATGTTGGCGCGGCAGCGGCGACCGGAGAGTGGCTACTGTTTCTCGATGCCGATAGCATATTGAATCCGGGGTTACTTGCTGACATCTTGCTGCTCGCCAACGAGGGAAAAATCGTGGGATGTGGCAGTACACTCTCAATGCAAAGTTTACCCTGGTGGGCGAACGGAATCTTCCACCTGTGGAAGGGGATGTCCATTCTGTTTCGATGGGCAGCAGGTGCGCTGATCGTATGCCGTCGCGATGCGTTCCTCGAAGTCGGCGGATTCACCCAAGACCTCTATGCACTTGAAGAGATCGATTTGAGCAAGCGGCTACAGAAATGGGGGCGGCAGCGCAACCTTCAATTCATCATCTTGAAGAAGCATCCACTGGAAACCTCATCACGCAAGGTCGCTCTTTACTCTAGCCGGGAGATTGTCGGACAAATCCTCCGCGTCTTTTTACAGCGTCGGCGGACCTTGCAAGATAAAAGACATTTGTCAGTTTGGTATGACGGACGACGATAAGCCTCGGGTCTGAGAAAGCGAACACGATACATCGACCCTATAGGGAAGAAACACCATTTCTTTATAAGACCGATTCGAGTTAAGGTATGGCGTAGAAAGAAGGACCCCAACGATGAGCATCTACACGCGCTTCCGGCAATTCGTGATGGGCGAACTCTGGACTATAGATTTGGAGAAAGCTCCTATCTTGCAGCGAATCGCTTGCCAGACCTTGCGGTTGCTCCTCGCTGTCGCGGCCGAGTTCCGAGGCAGCCTCCTAGACGCCCGCGCAACCAGCCTCGTCTACACCACCCTACTCTCACTCGTGCCGTTTCTTGCCGTCACGTTTTCTGTTCTAAAAGCTTTCGGTGCACATCACCAAATCGAGCCTCTGTTGAACCATGCCCTCGAACCGCTGGGGCCCAAAGGAGCGGAAGTGACCGGGTCGATCCTAGGGTTTGTCGATAATTTGAAGGTGGGCGTCCTCGGAGCCGTCGGTGTAGCTGGTCTCTTTTATACAACCTATTCATTGATAGATAAGATCGAACGCGCGCTCAACGCGATTTGGCGGGTCCGACGGGGTCGTCCGGTCATCAGAAAATTTACCGACTATCTCAGCGTCGTGTTGGTGGGACCGGTGTTGATGTTTACAGCCTTCGGCCTTCTGGCCTCGGCTCGAAGCAATACCATCGTGGAGCGTGTGCTGGAGATCCAGCCCTTCGGCGCCCTCCTCCTCATGACAGCCGAACTGATGCCGTTTTTTCTACTCTGCGCAGCCCTCACATTTTTCTATAAGTTTGTACCCTATACCAAGGTGACCCTGAAGTCAGCCCTGATCGGCGGAATCACCGCTGCGTTGCTGTGGGGCCTCGCAGGAGATGCGTTCGCCGCGTTTGTGGCGGCCTCCGGAAAATACAGTGCCATCTATTCGAGTTTTGCCATCCTAGTTCTGTTTCTTCTCTGGATGTATTATGGGTGGTTGATCATATTGGTCGGCGCCCAGGTGTCCTTTTTCATCCAACACCCAGCAGCTTACCAAACGCGGTCGATCCTGCAGCAAGACATGCCCGCTACTCGGGAGCGACTTGTCCTCGAGCTTCTCTTGATTCTAGGCCAGCGCCAGCTTCGTGGCGAAGGACCGATGCCGCTGACAGGACTGGCGACTGAACTCAAATTGCCACTACCTCTCATCGAGGAGCGAGTCACCGAACTTGTCGATCAAGGCCTCCTGGCGCGCGTGGCCGAACCAGAAGGGATCAGCATCGTCAAGCCGCCGGACTTGATCACAATCAATACGATATTGAATCTAGTGCACAAGGGGCCTGGGCCCACGGTTGGCCCTCTTCACAAATCAGGTGACGTGATAGACAACCTCATCCGGCTCCGAGACGCCGCAGTGGCAGAGAGTTTGAACGGCATGACGCTGCGTTCACTGATTCTCTCGCCAGAGAGGTCCAGTGTTGAGCCACGCTCCGCTGAACCAGTTCCGTAACACCTCATACGTTCACAGGCTCGATGCCTGCCGCCCCACTCCCTCCGACTTTACGGCAACTGATAATCAGCTTGAAATTCTCCCCTCCTGACCCGTAGCATTATGAGGTGGCGAGCTCCGTCGAGCCGGGAATACGATTCACCTTACCAGAATCGTGCGAGGCCGTGGCATTCCCTATGACTCTCTCTTCGATCATAAATGTTGCATGCTCTAGGTACGGAGGTCGATTCACACGCATTGCCCAAACGGGGATGAAGGAGGTGCGTCATGCCAGCGAAAATCGCGATCGGTCCCATCGTGAAGATCACGAAGACGGATGATGAATGGAAAAAGCTGTTGCCGCGTGCCGCCTATCGCGTCCTTCGACATGAAGATACAGAACGGCCGTATTCCGACAACATGCACGACAACAAGAAGGACGGTATCTACTATTGTGCCGGCTGCGACCTCCCTCTGTTTTCGTCCGAGCACAAGTATGACAGCCGCACTGGCTGGCCCAGCTTCTGGCAGCCGATCGACCCCAAAGTGGTTGAAACTCGAACCGATTTTAAGTTGATCCTCCCACGCACCGAGGTACATTGCGCCCGCTGCGAGGGCCATCAGGGACACATCTTCAAAGACGGCCCACGACCGACGGGATTGCGATACTGCATCAACGGAGTCGCACTCAAGTTCGTCGCTTCGTAATCTGAGAAATGCCCCTGTCTGGCGATTGCTCGACACGTCTGCACCACGCGGATGCACCGGCCTTCTGATCCGTGTACAATCCCTCCGCCAAAACACGCTTTGACTAACTTCCAGGAGGGAACCACGATGCAGCACCACTTCCGGATCGGATTCATCGGCGTAGGCCGTATGGGTACGAATATGGCGCGGCGTCTTCAGGAGACCCGCTTCCAGGTAACCTCGGTCTTCGACATTCACCCCCCTGCCGCTAACGCGCTTGCCGAGGAACTCAGCCTTGCGGTAGCACGGACTCCGGCCGATGTGGCCCAAGCTTGTTCCCTCATCTTCACGGTCGTATCGGACGATGCCGCGATGCGTAAGGTTTACGATACGAGCACGACAACGAGTCTGCTTGCCCATGCGCAAGACCGCCTGTTCATCAACTGCGCAACCCTTTCGCCGAGTACCCATCACGAGATCGAGCAGCTGGTGAATGCACGCGGAGGAGCGAGCTTGGAAGCCTGCATGGCAAGCAGCATTACCCAGGCACGCCAAGGTACCTTATACCTGATGTGTAGCGGCAAGCCGGAGGTGTTTGCCCAATCTTTGCCCGTGCTCAAGGCACTCGGCAAAACCGTCCGCTATATCGGGCCAACGGGAGAAGCGGCGAAAGTGAAGGCCCTCGTGAATATGGTAATGAACAGCAATACCGCGGCTTTGGCTGAAGGGTTAGGGTTAGGCCACGAGTTGGGGATTGATCTGACCTTGCTTCGGGAAGTTTTCAGCCACACCGGCGCAGCCTCGCGGGTATTGGAAACCGATGGAGAAGATATGCAGCAACGAGCGCACGAGTGCTATTTCTCCGCCACCCACGCGGCAAAGGATACCGCCATCGCGCTTGATCTCGCCGAACACGTTGGCCTTTCTCTCCCGATCGCTCGCGCGACACTCGACCAANNAAGGGCGAATTGGATAAATCGGCGATCGCAGAACTCACGTTTAAGGCTCGAATGAGGCACTGACTGGTTGGTTAACCAAAGAAGCGCCGTACCTGCTCCTCCGATACACAGCCGACAAGCAAGTCGCCTTCTGGCGAGACAAGCAGCGGAACACCGGCCTGGCCTGTCGCATGCCAGTCCTCCTCTCCTTCCTTCGCCATACGATGGCACTCACCGTCGACAATTAGAAGGGTACCCGCTTCAGTAAGAGTTGCCAACACCGACCCGTCTGATATGTCTCGTCCTTCACACCAGAAGGCCTGATAGACCTTCCGAACAAAACCCATACCCGTATGCCGATTCATCCGCAGCTGTTGGGTAGCCTGTTCGATGGCGGGGCTGGTGTTTGGCTTTCCAGGGGGCAAGACGATTGGCAGTCCCGGGGCCAATCGCTGTACCACTGCCACCTCGTGACGGAGTTCCGCTCCCAACGCTCCATCCCAGGGTTTCATCGGACGCGGCAAATGGGGCGCGTGCTGTACGCCGCGCCATTCACACCGAGAAAGCAGATCCATGTCATGCAGCCGATCGTGNNTGCAACGCATAGCAAAAGGGACAGTTGAAGTCACTGTAGAGAAGAAAGCGACTGGTCACTTCAACCTTCCCCATGTTGCCACTCTATCGAACCCATCTCCCGGAATCCACCCATAAATGTATGCGACCTAGAGAACCCCTGGCTGCCTGGAGGGGGATGCCTCAACCGACTGCTCACTGCGTGGCTACGCCACCCTAGACTCTCACGCTCGGCGCGGAGCACTGGCAGCGGTACCGCCTAAGCACCCTCTCGTCCATGCCAGGGTGCCAGGGCCTTTCGATACCTCAACAATAGCCCTCTCATAATTCGAGCAAGTAAGTCGCAGGACTGGCGCTCAGCCGCCACCTCAAGGATGAGAGAAAGCGATGTTCCTTCGAGCTCATGGTCACCACAGTGTGGATTTATCCTGATCGTCACGATCTCCAAGGCGCAGCAAGTCCTGATCGCCAAGAATTCTCGCCGTGAACCAAGCCTCCCCTCCTTCACCACACCTGCACTGTCCCCTAGTCGCCTGCCTTGGGCAAGACGGAAGCGAATCTAACCTCGCCCTTGCTAGCTATGTTCACCCTATGGGATGAGCTGTCTTGGCCTTCTTCCTGTGTCCCTTTCTCAACTAATCGTTGAAAAGGGCTACACCAGTCACTTCTCTACAACTCCTCGCTAGCTTGACCTGCTTGAACGCGATCCTGGTGTACAAAAGGTACGAATCAGAAGGATTACAAACGCAGAAGGGCCGACACCCAAGCGATAGGTGTCGGCCCTTCCGGGAGGCTAGAGGTTCCGTAGAGAACCTCTCACTTGCTTAGTACTGCAGCTGCAAGGCGACGTGGAACGAATCAACTCTGTTATTTCTTACACCCGGGAAAGGGACGAAAAAGGTCCCGGGGGTTCCGTTGAAATCGCCATACCGGTAGTACGCTGACACACGGGCGTTATGGCCTGCAATCACGTAGTTCACCCCGCCTTCCCACTCCTGACGGACATTGGCATAGATGGGGTTCACGGAGGTAAACCGCGCATAGGGCTGGAACCGTCCGATTCCGATTTGCTTCGGAATCAGATACAGCCCATACACGGTCCACGAGTGGCCGTTAAATATGCAAAAGCAGCCCGGGCCGAACGCCGGCGCGCCGTAATTGGCAAAGAACCGCTTGAACTCCCCATTGAACGTCAACACACCCATGTTGTTCGGGAGGAGTTTTTCCACTAACAGATCGACCGAAATCCCGGTGAAGTCCGACACGGCACCGGCGACGGTGCCGTTACCTGCACCATCCTTCTGGTGGACGATGCTGGCGGCAATCGCGACGATGTCCCCGGCAGTGCCATAATAGGTCCCACTGGTGTAATAGCCGGGGTTATCTTCGTCATTGAGCAGGTTCCATTGCAGACGCCCGGCGTACTTCAAATTGTCGCCGGTATTCGGTCCCCCACGCGTACCGGTGAATACCGATGCGACGTACAGGAGGTGGGTCCCGAATGGATGGATCTTCCCGAAGAAGACCGCACCGTTGTCACGACCATAGAGACCACCTCTTCC
>JABAOE010003571.1_pt3 | contig 19541 bp, 19 predicted proteins | sample 7062141 | NCBI WGS metagenome assembly JABAOE01 (sample SAMN14538627, study PRJNA623070) | marine sediment metagenome | biome: marine biome [ENVO:00000428]; feature: marine pelagic biome [ENVO:01000023]; material: deep marine sediment [ENVO:00002113] | place: India: Gulf of Khambhat ... | reverse complement strand
CGACCAATGCCCGAAACGGGAAACGACCCCATCGAGTCCCGGCTCGGCGATGTGCCCCTGGTCATACACGGCATCGGGCCGCTCTCGCCGGACGATGCGAGGCAGTTCGCGGCTTTGTTCGCTGTCGAGGATCGCTCAGTTATCGAGCAGTGCATCGAACGATCCGGCCGCAATCCGCTTTTTCTCGAGCAGCTCCTTCGTTCGCGAGCCGAAGGCGGAGTCGGCGAGCTGCCGGGCAGCATCCAGACGCTCATCGCTTCCCAGCTCGATCGCCTGGCCGAGGCCGACAAACGCGCCGCCCAGGCTGCGGCCGTGCTCGGCAAGAGCTTCGACCTCGAGGCGCTGAGGTTCGTTATCGACTCGCAAGATTACGACTGCGCGCACCTTATCGCGCAACGATTCGTACGCCACGAGGGAGCTCGTCTCGCTTTCTACCACGCGCTCGTGCAGGAGGGCGTGCTCGCCTCGCTGCTGCGTCGTGACCGGCGCGCCCTGCACTCGGCGGCCGCCCGATGGTTTGCCGGGCGGGACGCCATTCTTCACGCGCGCCACCTGGATTTTTCGGAAGATCCGGATGCCGCGCGTGCATACCTGGAGGCGGCCAGAGTCGAGGTCTCCTCTTACCGTTTCACAACCGCCGAGGACCTCTTGACCCGTGGACTCGCGCTCGGGCCTCGAGGCGAGGCTGCGTTTGCACTGCAGCTGCTCAAGGGCGAAGTCCTGACCGCGCTGGGTCGTAACGACGACGGTGCCGGCGCCTACCGGGCGGCAGCGGAGCTCAGCGAAGACCCGGCGGCACGTTGTCGCGCCTGGCTGGGCGCGGCCTATGCCTTGCGCATCGTGGAAAAACACGACGAAGGTCTCGAGCTTCTGAACAGAGCCCAGACGCTCGCAGCCGGTAACGACGGCCTCGAGAGCGAGCGGGCGCAGATTCATTTCGTCCGCGGAACGTTCCACTTCCACCGCATGGACAGCACGCAATGCGAAAGCGACCAGAGGATGGCACACGAGCTTGCCAAAAAATCCGGAAACCGGGAGATGGAAGCATGGGCGCTTACCGGTCTGGTGCGAAGCACTTACCTGACGGGACAGTTCGCGAGAGCCGCGACCCTCACCCGGGAGTACCTGGATTTGTGCAAGCGCTACGATCTCGAGCACGTGAAGTACGCGCAGATCCACATGATGGGATTCACCCTGCACCTGGAAGCCCGCATAGACGAAGCCATGGAGTGCTTCCGCGCGAGCCGCGAGCACGCGCCGCGGGTCGGGGCGCCGCGCCAGGCCGTCATCGGCGCGATGGGGGGCGCGGCTGCGCTGGTGGATGCGGGTCGGCTGCCCGAGGCGGCCGAGTTCGCGCGTGCCGCAATCGATTTGTCCCAACGCGTCGGGGAACGGCTTTTCGGTCTGTGTGCGAGAGCTTTGCTCATCCGCGCGGAAGATCTCGAATCGCAGCCGGAACTTGCCGAACGCGAGCTACGCTCGGGCTGGGATCGGCTCGATGACGCTTCACATCGATTCGTCGGCTGGTGGTTTTTGGGCGGACTGATGCTCGCCACCGACGACGCGTCGTGCCGACGCTGGGCGGCAGAGCAGGCGTCAACGATGGCGTCGGCGCACACCTACGGCCTCGGGCGCCTGTATTTTCTCAATGATGCGATTGCGGCATCTCTTCGCGCCGGCGAAACGTCGCCCGCCGTAGATTTTGCCGATCAGCTCGAAGCGCTGCATCAAGGCGAGATGATGCCACTCGCCGCGCTGCACGTGCGCGCTGCGCGCGCCGCGGCGAGCAGCGACAAGCCGGCCCTCGTTGCAATCCACGAAGATGCTCATCGCGCCGGCCTCCTGCCATTTGCCGCGATCGTCGAAGCCCTGATCGAGAAGGCCTGAGCGGCCGGCGCGTCAGACCTTGCCCTTCCAGGGCACCAGGGCTTTCTCGATCTTGCGCATCATGAGGTCGAACACGAAAGCGACGGCACCGATCACGACGATGCCGAGGAACACGATGTCGGTGGCGAGAAAACGCGCGGCGTTGAGCACCATCACACCGATGCCCGCCTTTGCGGCGACCATTTCCGCCGCGACCAGAGTGGTCCAACCGAATGCGATGGCGACCCGCATGCCGGTGAGAATCTCGGGAAGCGCGGCCTTGATCACCACCTGCCAGACCACCTGTTGGCGCGTAGCGCCCATCGAGTAGGCCGCATGGATCTGCTCGATGGAGACCGAACGCACCCCCGCGCGGGCGTTGATGGCGATAGGTGCGAAGCAGGCGAGGTAGATGAGAAAGATCTTCCCGGACTCACCGATGCCGAACCAGATGATCGTCAGAGGCAGGTACGCCAGCGGCGGAATGGGGCGGTAGAACTCGATGGGCGGATCGAAGACGCCGCGTGCGATTCGATTCATGCCCATTGCGATGCCGATGGGCACGGCGGTGATGACTGCGAGGAAGAACGACAAAAATACCCGGTAAAGGCTCCACAGGATATGCTGGTGGAGCGCGTGCTCGCTGAACCCCTCGCACTCGGCCTCGACCTCACTCATGATGCCGAGGAAGGTCAGAAAGCTCTCGTAGTAATGAGCCGTGCAGGCGATCTTGTTGAATTTCGATATGACCTGTTCCGGCGACGGCAGAAACAGGGGGCGGATCAGCTCGAGATGCGTGACAAGCCACCAGGAGCCGAGAATCACCACAATCGTGACGATGTTGATGATCGTGGCATCGCCGCTGCCGGGCGCGCCGTACTGATCCACCACCTTTGATGTTCGGCGTGAGAACGGATTCAGTCTCATGGCATTTGCTCGCCGACTTCCTCGCCGTAGATGATCGAGAGGACCTCCTCTCGCATCTTGATGAATTCCGGCGATGACTTGACCGCCCTTGCATCCCCCGACTCGAAGAAGCGCCGATAGAATTCGAGCTTGTACTCGTGCGTGATGCGTCCCGGCCGCGGCGACATGACAATGAGCCGCGTCGCCATAAACAGCGCCTCCTCGACGCTGTGGGTGATGAAGAAGACAACCTTCTGGGTTTGTCTCCATACATTGAGAATCAGCTCCTGCATGGTCTCGCGTGTGAAGGCATCGAGCGCACCGAGCGGCTCGTCCATGAGCAGCATCTCCGGGTTGCAGGTAAGCGCCCGTGCAAGCCCGACCCGCTGCTGCATGCCCCCCGAGAGCTGATAGATGGGATAGTTCTCGAAGTCGGTGAGACCCACGAGCCCGAGGTTGGCGCGCGCGGCGTCGCGGCGCTCCTCCTTGCCCACCTTCTGGAGCTTGAGGCCGAACTCGGTGTTCTCCACCACGTTCATCCAGGGGAAAAGGGCATGTTTCTGGAAGACCACGCCCCGGTCGTGACCGGGGCCGGTGACCGGCGCGCCCTTGTGCAGGATCTCGCCGCTCGTGGGGCGCAGGAAGCCGGCGATGACGTTGAGAAGCGTCGTCTTGCCGCAGCCGGAGGCGCCGAGCGCCACTACGAACTCGTTCTCTAGGAAGTCGATGCTGACGTCATTGAGCGCCTCGACGCTCCCGGTCCCGTCCAGGGAGGGGAACTCCATGCCGATATGACTGAGGCTGATGATCGTGCTCAAGGACCCTCCCGTTCCGATGCCGCGGCTCCGGCAAAGGTGCCGAAGCCGCGGTATTCCCTCTCGGCCGTCGAGGCGGGCGGCTGTACACCGCCCGCCGCGACGTGATCAGCACTTACCGTCGAGCACCATCTGCGCGAACTTGGGCGTGGCCGAGTCCGCGTAGCTGTTGAGCACCTTGTCCAGCTTGCCCTGGGCCTTCAGGAACTCCGACGCTGCCATCAGCGCGTTCTGAACCCCGCCGCCGAGCCACACGCCGGAGACCTGCTGCTCGAGAGTGGGATAGTCATAGAGCGCCAGCACGCCGCCCACCTGGTCGGCCTGACCGGAAACAGACTTAGCGATAGCCGACGCGTTGGCGGTGCCGGGACCATAGTCATTCGGATTCGAGCGATAGTCCGCATCGGCCGAGGACACCATCTTGATCCACTGGCACATGAAATCCGGATTCTTGCTGGTGAAGCCCTTGCGCGCGACCATCGCATCGAAGGTGGCCTTGCCCCAGTTGCTCAGATCGCCCGACGTCAACAGCACGTGGCCCTTGCCCTTCATCTTTCCGAGCGCAGGATCCCACACGAAACCGCCATTGATGTCACCGCGTTCCCAGGCGGCGACCATGTCCGGCGGCGACATGTCGAGGACCTTGAGCTTCTTCGGCGAGATGTTGAACTGCTCCAGCGCAAACATCATGTGAAAGTGCGTCGTCGAGCCGAACGGAACCGCGATGGTCTTGCCGACGAGATCCTGCGGGGAGGTGATGGACTTGTCGACCACCAGCGCCTCGGCATCATTGATGTTGTCGTAGATGTAGACCACCTGCAGGTCGACGCCGCGGCTGTATCCGGCGGCTGACGGTGACGATCCGTTGAGCGAGATGTCGACCGAGCCCGACGCCATGGCGTTGATGACCTCGGTACCGGACGTAAACTTGACGAACTCAATGCTCTTGCCACCGAGACCGTTCTTCTTCAGCTGGGCCATCTGAGCCTTCCAGGGCCCGTACACCAGCTGATAGCCGATGGTGACGTCGGCCGCCTGGGCGCTGCCGGCAACGCCGATCAACGCCGACAGGGCAATCATGACGGCTTTTTTAAATGGTATTCTCATTTTTCACTCCTCCACTGTAGTCACAAAAAACTCACCCTCTGGACCAGGCGTCGCGGCCTTCTTGCCGGACCGTCTCGTCCCGTGTCAGCGGCGGCACCCGGCCGCACGCTCAGAGGCTCGTTGCCTCGGCCATTGCTTCTCGCAGCACCGCTGCGATGCATTGGCAATCCTCTTCGTCCAGCCACAAAGGCAGACGCATGTCACACAGCCCTTGCAGCACGCGGTCCGCGCGCGGCACATCGGTCGGCCCCTCGAGGTAGCGCCAGTGGTCGTGACGACTCGTGAACCCCACGGGCTCTTCACGGCCGAACCACTTCACATGCACCCCGTGCTCGTCACTCGCGCGCAGAAAGGTGTCGATGGCCTGCGCGTCCAGTCCCGTCAGATGAAATTGAAGAGAGCTCGGCACATAGCCCTCCTTCGGCGAACGCTCCGGGATGCTGATGTGCTCGACCCCGCGCAGCAGCTCGACGAGGCGGCCGTGAGCCTCGCGCCAGCGCGCCACGCGCTCGTCAAGAAGCGCAAGCTGGGGGCGCAGAATCGAGGCAACCAGGCCGGACATGCGCATGCTGAAATTCGGCGTCGTGTAGCGGTGGCGCTCGAAGACATCCATCTCCGGCCGCGCCCGGTGCTGGGCATAAAGCATGTAGCTGCCCGACATGAGCACCGCCCGTGCGGCAGCGTCCTCGTCATCGGTTGCGAGTAAACCGCCCTCGCCGGAGTTCAGGTGCTTGAAGGTCTGGGTGCTGAAGCAGGCGACGTCGCCGAAGGTACCGACGAGACGCCCGTCCCAGTGCGCGCCCATGGTATGCGCGCAATCCTCGACGACGACGAGGCCGTGGCGACGGCACACCGCCATCACCGCGTCCATGTCCGGCACGTGACCGCGCATGTAGGAAAGCATCAGGAAACGCGCACCGGATTCGCGTGCCTTGCGATCCAGATCTTCGATGTCGATGGTGTACGAATCGGTGATGTCGACGAGCACCGCCTGCGCGCCGGCATGGGCGATTGCACCCGGCACCGGCGCCAGCGTGAAGGCGTTCAGCAGCACCTTGTCTCCGGGCATGACGCCCGCGGACTTCAGCCCCAAGAACAGCGCGCAGCCGCCGGAATTCACCCCCACCGCGTAACGCCGGCCGATGGCCGCCGCGAACTCCTCCTCGAGCAGCGCCGTCACCGGCACGCCGTGGCGGTCCTCGGCATAGCGGAACAGCCGGCCGTCGTGCATGAGCTCCACCGCCGCGTCGATGCCCTCCTGCGGGATCGGATCCGGGGCGCTCAGATCCTTTTCGAAGCGCGTGCGGTTATCCGTTCGGGAAGCGGGCTCGGCCATCACACCGCACACTCAACGCCTAACTGAAACGATTCGATGAGCAGGCTCTCATTGGGATGCTGGCCGCCGGCAAGGTGGCTGCGTACGCGGCCACGGGACGGCAATGCGCAGAAGGCCCCGCTTGCCAGGCACCGCGGCATCATGGGCTTCGATGCCTTCGATGGAGTGATTTGCTCGAAATGGGGAGGTGTCATGGCCGTCGCGCGGGGTTCCCTGCCTCCGGCGCTTCAGACGGTGTCCCGGCCCGGAGAGTCTTTGTTCTGCGCCGCAGTGTCTGAAAGCGCTTACACCGCCGCAGGGGCATTATGATCCCGGCCAATGCGCCGGTGTCAAGGAAGCCTCCGTGGCTTCATCGAAGGCCTCGTGGACCGGGATCAACTGTTTGAAATTCGAATAAAACGCCGGAAGCCACTGAAATAACGACGGCTGCGCTTTCAGGATCGCCTCGAAGAGGTGCGGCTGAGGCTCCTGGATGGCCCGCTCGGCGGGCGTCTCACCGGCGCCCCCTCATCGGTGACGAGGAGGGTCAGGACCCGGTCCAGCCCCGCGGGAAATCGCGTTTCGAGGTGCCGGAACGACCGCCGCAGTCGCACTCTCCCGCGTCGATAAACGTATCCATTCCGGTCGCTGCGTCGGGCAAGAAGTGCGCGGGCACCTCGAGCTCCAATGCATCCTGAGCTGCCCCGACTTTGAGGGCGAACTCGGGGCTGTCGATTATCGAAGCGCAACTCCTTCAAACGGCCATTGGGCAACACAACAGATGTATCGATACATCTCAACCAGGATGGGCAGAAACGGAAACAAGGATAATTTGCAGGAATTACAGCTTTTTCTGGTGGGCCGTGCAGGAATCGAACCTGCGACCACCTGATTAAAAGGCAGGTGCTAACGCTGTAACACTATGTTTCTCAAGCGTTCACTGCGTTTCATACGCGGTTCTTTTGCTACAGCGAAAATCCGGTCCAAACAGCGAGTTACGCTACATAGCGTTTCATAAGCGTTCATACGCGCGACTGACGACTGTACCTCTACTGTACCTCGCCGAGGCAGCGACAGCGCTCTGGCCACGGTCGCGACTGCGCACCGGATCGTCCGCTCATCGTCCCTCGGCACTGCCAAGCGCGGCGTCCAGCTTGTCGAGCACGCGCAGTCCTTCCTCCACCGATCCCCGCGCGGCGAGGACACGAAACCGCGTCTCTACGTCGTGCTGCGTGACGGCGATGGTCGAGAGCTCCTCCATCAGCTTGTTGACGCTCACCCCGCGGTGCCGGGCGAGTTCCTTGAGTCGATCGTGCGTGTCGTCCGGCAAACGGACCGTCAAGGTAGACATCGCTCAATCCTCCGCGATCAACTCGCCGGGGCTCAGCACGCGCAGCCTCGGGAAATGAAGTTCGAGTCGTGCAAAGTCGCGCTTGTTGTGCGTGACGATCGCCTCCGCGCCCTGAGATCTTCACGAGGTTGCCGGAAGCTGCTCACGAGGCTCGACCTTCGAATTCGCAGCTAGCCCCTGATCAGCAAACTCACTCTACTGCCGCCAGATAGGATTCCAGACGGTTGCGCAGCTCCCGCTCGTCGGCCGCTATGCTTGTTACCCGCAATGCTTGGCCATCTTGTTTCAGGAACACCGCCTGACCATCGACAAGCCGATAGCGATTAGCGAACGCTCGTCCTTGCGGCGTTCCCAGATCGGCCACCACGAAATCGAGCCGCGATTCGTAGTCGCTCCTCACCTGCCGCAGGCGACTTAGCGCATCTCCACCGGCAGGCGAAAAGTTCTCGTAGGCCAGAACCAGAACGGGCTTACCCTGACCAATGACAGAAAGATCGGTGCTAATGGGTTTTGCGACACCCAAGGTCACGAAGTAGCCCACTGCAACAAGGGCCAACAGGGATGCGGCGGTCACCGCGATCGTTTTAGCCATCGTCGTGAAATCTCCTACTTGAAATACGGTTGGCCAAACGCGCTTGAGAATCGCCTATCAGCAGCGTTGCTTCGTCAATCAGATTTGACGCCAGGGAGCCCGCCCCCGGCTTCCTGCAGGCGGATCAACTCACTGAGATGCGTTCGAACCTCGGCATCCCTGGCGCCGACATCCGGTTGAGCGCCTGGCTCTTCACCAGGGCTTCCACCTGCTGGCGCTCGAACTCTCGCGACGCGAGCTTCACTCCAACCAGTGCCTTGAACCTCGACACCGCGTTCTCGGCGACGCTCTGCCGGGTCGCTCCGCTCGAAGTCCGCCACGGGGACCGATCCTCGTCCTCAATGTGACGCACAACAGCGTCCCGCTCAAGGCGAAACGGGGGTGGATCCTTCGCCCTACTCAGCCGGGCATTCCGTCGTGGCGGAATCGTCGGGACCGCGCCTCGGGCCAGGATCGCCGCGTACCTCGTCTCGCTGTCGTACGCCCGGTCCGCAGACACCTGGCCGATGTCCCCTTCGACCAGGTCGAGCATCGCTGGCAGATGTGGACTGTCGTGAACGCCGCTGGTAGCCAGGTCCATGGCCACAATGTCCATGGACGTCTCGTCAACGCACAGATGCAGCTTTCTCCAGGTGCGCCGTCGGCCTCTGCCCATGCCATGCTTGCGCACGGTCCACTCGCCGGCGCCGAAGACGTTCAGCCGGGTGGTGTCGATCACCACATGGCGAGGCTGCTTCATCGGGGCCGGCTGCAACCGCGGATCGAGGCCGCCCTGGCGACGGCACACGGTCGTTCGGTCGACGTCGTCGAAATGCGCCCGCAAGGACGCGGACACCTTCGCGACAAGTCCATCCTCCGGCGACCGGCTGGCACAGGTGAGCCGCGTCGAATTCTGCAACGGTGGATCATTCCCTCGCATGGCACGGCCGCGCGGCCGTCATCGCGAGCGCGCCTGCTCGTTGAGCGCATCGTGGCGGCGCTGCACCTCGGGCGGCCACGTGCTCTTGATGTAGGAGAGGACGGCGCGGATGTCGGCATCGCTCAGAACCCCGGCGTAGGCTGGCATGTCGGACTCGTACGAATTGCCTGCGAGCGCGGCTGGGCCGTGTTTCGTGAGCTTCATCAGTAGCTCGTCGTGATGATGATGAGTGTGCCCACTCTCGTCGTGAGGAGGCGCGGGCAGTCGACCGTTGGCCTGCCGTTGCCGCCAGTTCGCCTGACCTTCGAGCTCAGCCCCATGACAGGAAGCGCACTGGGCCACGTAGACCTCGGCGCCGCGTTGCACGAGCTGCCGATCGCTGGGATCGAGTCGCTTCGCTGGCGCCGTTCGCTGCGAGAGGAGCACGAAGGCTACGGCCGTGAGTGCGACTGCGGCTGCCCCGATACCCACACCGAGTTTCCCTTTCTTCAACACCGCTTTGTCTCTCCCAGCCAGCCCCGGGGTGGCGTTCCAAGTGACGCGAAAGCTCGCGCCGATTCTTCGTTGCGACATTATCCAGCAAGCGACAGTTCCCCGCGCCGTTTGTCCGGCTCAGTTGCATGACAACCGCTGGCGGCGAGCTGGTGTCATGGTCGATTGCACCCCCTCGGATGCCGTTCGCGGGCGTCGGAAAAATCAACTTCTCGTAATCACATTCCGCCAAGGCATCGGGTACCCTCGAAACTGTATGAGTGCGGCCGATGCCGGAGAGTTGTGTTTGGCGTGGCTCCGTGCCGGCACCCACACGGAACCTCGTGCCGGTGTGCGGAGCTAACTGGATAAGGACCGCCTTGGTGCCGCGGTGGAAGCGTCCGAGAATTGCGCAATATCAACGCCATAGCACATTTCGCGATAGTCGTCGCAATGGCGGTGAGCGTGCTGGCGGTGGGTACGGCTCCCCTTTCACCGGCCCTCGATGCGCCCGCGCTGGCGACGCTCCACGACCACGGCACCACGGCTGCAGATGACGCCGTGGTGACTGGCAATCACTCGAACGAGTGCGGCCACCACACGGCCGATCTCGATTGTCCTTCCTGCCCGGCCTGCTCGGGTATCCCTGCGAGCGGGCCCGTGGCAATGGTTGCGCACCGGGCCGAAGCCGCTTCTGAATACACGGCGCACCTCGAGCAGGTCGCGCCGCGCCGCGAGCTTCCTCCTCCCAAACACGCCTGAGGCAACGGGGCCTCCAGGGTTGCCCTGGGCGTCGGCCGCTCGCGGCCACCCTTCCGACCGGCAGGCTCCATCAGCGCAACGCTGGCGCACTTGGTTCGCGCCGGCACAAGCCGTTAATACAACCCGAAGGCGTGCAAGATGAGACCGACCATTCAACAACTGGCCCTCGCGGCTCTACTGGCGAGCGTCAGCACGTCCGCTGCCGCGCAGACCGAGCTCGAGCAGTTAAAGGAACGCATCGCGGCCCGCCTTCCTGCAGCCGCTCTCGGAGAATTGGCGCCCTCGCCGTTGACCGGTCTCTACGAGCTCACGCTACCCGGTCAGGTCGTCTACGTTTCGGCCGACGGCCGGTACCTCGTGAGCGGTCGAATGGTCGACCTCGAGACGCGCGAGGATCTGACCGAGCGTGTGCTCGCCAGGCAACGCCTGAGCGCCCTCGATGCGGTTCCCGAGGAGCGAATGATCGTCTTCGATGCAACGGCCGAGCCCCGTCACACCATCACGACGTTCACGGACATCGACTGTCCCTATTGCCGCAAGATGCACGCCGAGATGGACGCGCTCAATGCCAAGGGCGTGCGCGTCCGCTACATGCTCTTCCCCCGGGCTGGATTCCCTTCGGTGTCGTACGAGAAGGCCGTATCCGTGTGGTGCGCACCGGACCAGCAAGCCGAGATGACGCGTGCAAAGCGCGGCGCGATGCCGGACAAGCGTGAGTGCCCGAACCCCGTGGAGGAGCACATGGCTCTCGCCCGGCAACTCGGATTGCGGGGAACGCCGTTCACCATCACCGACACGGGGCGTGTGATCGGCGGCTACATGCCCGCCCCCGAGCTGTTCGACTCGCTCGAGTCAGACAAAGGCAGCGGCAAGCCCTGATGAAACGATTGACGCAACGGCTCTGTTTCCCGAGACGGCGGGTCACACCCGCCAAATCACGATTCACGCGTGCGGCGACGCTTGCCGCGGCTTTGCTGTCGGCGCTGGCCACCCTCTCCGGCCCCGTCTCCGCCGACCACGAGAAGGATCACCCCGGCGGCGCCACGACGCAGGAATCCCCGAGCGCGGGCTTCAGTCCACTCGAGACGTTGAGGCAGATTGGATTGGTGCTCACCGGTGGCCGCTCGGGCAACGAGTTCCTCGAGCCGGACGTCGCCTTCGTCCTGAGCACGGATGCGATACCCGGGCAAGCGGCGGTGGTCCGCTGGACCGTCGCGGATGGCTACTACCTCTACCGGGAACGCTTCAACTTCGAGGTGAAGGAGCCGGCGGAGAGCACGGTCCTGGGCCCGGCCGAGCTGCCGCCGGGCAAGGTGAAGGAGGATTCATACTTTGGGCGCCAGGAGGTCTACTACGGAGAGGTCGAGGCGCGCCTCCCGCTGACCGCCCCTGGCGACGAGCGCCGCGACCTTCGGCTCGCAGTCACGTACCAGGGTTGCGCGGATGCGGGCCTCTGCTACCCACCGATGACCAAGACCGTCGCACTATCGATTCCTCCGGCACCGGTGGCCGCCGAGGCTTATCCGCTCTTTGGCGGGTCGCAGCCGGCGGGGGACCTTCCCGAGCAGGATCGCCTGGCGCGGGCTCTCGCGACCGGCAATACCGGACTGGTGCTCCTCGCTTTCTTCGGGCTCGGGCTGCTGCTCACCTTCACGCCCTGCGTCCTTCCAATGATCCCCATTCTGTCGAGCATCATCGTCGGGCAGGGGCATCGGCTGACGACCCGCCGTGCGTTCGGGCTCTCGCTCACATACGTGCTCGCGATGTCCGCGACCTACACTGCCGCCGGGGTCGCGGCCGGCTTGAGCGGTGCGAATCTCCAGGCCGCGTTCCAGAACCCCTGGGTTCTCGGGACGTTCAGCGCCGTCTTCGTACTCCTCGCGCTGTCGATGTTCGGGCTGTACCACCTGCAGATCCCCGTACGCCTGCAACAGCGACTGGTTGCTTTGAGCAACCGGCAGCAAGGCGGCACGTACGCCGGCGTGGGTGTGATGGGCTTCCTCTCCGCGCTCATCGTCGGCCCATGCGTTGCGGCGCCGCTTGCCGGCGCGCTCATCTACATCGCTCGCACCGGAGATGCGCTCCTCGGCGGGGCAGCCCTGTTCGCCCTGAGCCTGGGCATGGGCGCCCCGGTGCTCGCGATCGGCACGTCCGCCGGACGCTGGGTGCCGAAGGCCGGGCCGTGGATGGCGACAGTCAAGTCGGTTTTCGGGGTAGTTCTGCTCGGGGTGGCGATCTACCTGCTCGAGCGCCTGATCCCGGGGTGGGTGTCCTTGCTCCTTTGGGCGGCACTATTCATCGGTGTGGCCGCGAATCTGGTGATGCGGAGCAACCCGGACGCGAGGCCAAACGCCTGGAGCCGATTCGGCAAGGGGTTCGGCGCCGTCTCCCTGACCTACGGAGTCCTGTTGCTGATGGGGGCGGCGAGCGGCGGTGACGATCCGTTTCGCCCCCTGGAACGCCTGCGTGGCGATCCGACCGGTGAGAGGGCGCCGCTCGAGTTCAAGGCGGTCAAGGGAATCGACGGCCTGCAATCCGAGCTCCTGCGTGCGAGCAGCGAAGGGCGCCCGGTGATGCTCGACTTCTACGCCGACTGGTGCGTGAGCTGCAAGGAGCTCGAGCGCTACACGTTCTCCGACCCGGCAGTGAAATCGGTCCTGGCCAACGCGGTGCTTCTGCGCACCGACGTCACGGCGAACGATGCCGAGGACCAGGCCTTACTCGAACGATTCGGGCTGTTCGGGCCGCCCGCCATTCTCTTCTTCGGGCCAGAGGGTACGGAGCGACCTCGTTTCCGGGTTGTCGGGTTCATGGAGGCGGCAGCGTTCCGCGCACAGGCCGAGCGGGGCCTCGGCGCGCTGGTGCCCGCACGGGCGACCGGCGTGCCGTCTAGGCGTAACCCCGATGATGCCTGAAGCCGCGCAGCGCAAGCGTTTCCGAGCCCCCCGCAGCGGCGGGGTGCTCGCTCTTTGGAGACCGCGATGATGACTGAAAGACCACACCGCCGCCTTGCGCTTGCATTGTCCGGTTCCCTGCTCCTGCTCTTCTCCCATGCGATGGCGGACAGTCACGAGGACAAGGGCGCCGGCATCGACGAGGACGCCCTGGTACGAAGGGTCGCCGAGGAGGTGCTGAAGAAGCTGGAGGACAGCGACTTTCTGCAGCGTCAGATCGATCTGGGGATCCAGAGATACGTTGCGAAACAGCGTGAAGCGCAGGCGCGCGCGGAAGGGCAGCGCGGGCGCGCCGCCAATCGCCGCGCCGAGTCCGTGCGGCGAGTTGCCCCAGATCGCGACCACATATACGGCAGTGCCGATGCCCGTATCTCCTTGATCGAGTACTCGGACTTCGAGTGTCCCTACTGCAAGCGCTTCCATCCGACCGCCAAGCAGGCAGTCGACGCCTACGGCGGCAAAGTGAACTGGGTGTACCGGCACTTCCCCCTGGGCTTTCACAATCCGCTCGCTCAGAAGGAGGCCGAAGCCTCCGAGTGCGCCGCCGAGATCGGCGGTAACGACGGGTTCTGGCGCTACGCCGATGCGCTCTACGCGCGCACCCGATCCAACGGAAAGGGATTCCCGCTCGACGGCCTCGTACCGCTGGCCGCCGAGCTCGGGCTCGACCAGGCTCGGTTCTCGGACTGCTTCGAAAGCGAGCGCCACGCCGAGCGTGTCCAGGAAGACTTCCGGGAGGGCCAGGCGATCGGGATCTCCGGGACGCCGGGGAACATCCTCCTCGACAACGAGACGGGGCGCGTGCGCGTCGTTTCCGGCGCCGTGCCGCTTGCGCGGTTGCGCGCCGAGATCGACAAGCTGATCTCGGATCCCGAGTGAAGGGATGCCTGGGCGGTGTGTCCACGGTGTTCCCGCGAATCGACGCCCCTCGCGCGAGCGCCGAGTTCGTCGAGCGTCTCGCGACCGTTCTTCAGGATACGACGGCCGGAATTGCCGAGGAGGCAGTTGGCGATCTTGCGCGCGCCACCCCCGCGCGGAACATCGGGAGGCGAACCGAGGACCGCACGGCCCTCGCGACGGGCGCACGTAAGACTGCAGCGCCTACCGTAATCCTGGTATCGAGACAGCGCTGCTCTGACTGCGCAGCTCTCCGACAGACCTCCCTGAGCGGCCGGAGGGCACGGATGTTGCTCGCGTACTTCAGCGTTCTAAACCTCGACCTCGACTCCTCGGAGCCGTTCGCTGCACCCGATGGCAGGCGCACTACCGAAAGAGCGTGGCTCGGCGAACTAGGCGTGGATTCCGCTCCATGCTTGCTCATCCTGTCAGCAGAGGGACTCCCTGTTGGGACCGTTGTCGCGCGCCCCCCGGATCGTCCTGGAATCGATGCTCGAGTTCGTCCTGACCGAGACCTATCGCCTTCAGCCAAGCTTCAGCCATTTCTTCCAGCATCGTCTTGAGCATCTCCGTCAGCACGGCATCGATGTCGAGGTCTCGGCGACACAATGAAGAAGTCCTCTTCCCGACGTACTCCAACTCGGCATTACGGGTGGCGCCAGCATTCGATGATCATTGGCTTCGTGGCCCTGTTTCTTGCCTACGCGCTTTTCGTGCTCACCGAACAGGTCGAAACGAGCGAGTCCATCTCGGGCCCGTTGCCCGTACGTACGGACCTGATGAGAGACCAGGCGTGTCACGTGGCGAACACGACCATCATGGGGAACTGCACCGAGGAGGAGATCGCAGCGCTTCAGCGCGAGGAGGGCGCCAGGGCTGCAAAGTAGATGGCCACTCACGGGATACGCGGCGCGGCGCAGTGCTAAAGGAGGTCTTGGACCTGCTCGAGGAGAAACGCTCTGTTGAACTCGCCAACGTATACGTTTCGCACGACATGGTCGCGGTCGATGAAGATAGTCGTCGGCAGCCCGGCGCCGGCGAACCGGTCGTGAAGGGCCCGCGTGCTGTCGCCGGCTGGTTCGGGTGCGACAGGCTCGATCCAGATCGGATATCGAACGCCGAGCCGATGGACAAATGGGCCGACAACGGTCTGACTCTCCCCGACGGCGACGCCGACGACGGATAGCCCTCTCCGAGCATACTCGGCATGAACTGCATCCAGGAGTGGCATCTCTCGCCGGCACGGCGGGCACCACGTCGCCCAGAAGTTGAGCACGACGGCACGTCCGGCAAGGTCGGAAAGTCGCACCCGGCTGCCGTCGAGGCCTTCGAGGACGAAGTCCGGTACCCGGTCGCCACGGCCGATCAGGGTCGAGGGGGCGAAGGCATGCAGTCCCACGATCATGATGGCGAGGGCCGCCGTTCCGACGGCGTATCCCTTACACAACGCTTCGAGATAGCGCCAACGGTTCGACTCCCGACGTCGCGCGATTCGCCAGATCGCGTAGCAAGCGCCCGTGACTACACCTGCGTAGGCCGAATACCCCGGCTGCCAGAGATAGAGAGCGGTCCACGGTTCGGCGTAGAAAGCGCCCCAGTTCGCCGCCACGTAACCGACGCGTGCGCCTAGGATCCCCACCCACGCGGTCCCCTCGGCTACGCCTCGAAGCAGGGACCGGTCGAGTTGTGCCCGCGGGACAAGACGGTTCGTGGCGAGAACGGCGATCAAGAGAGCGAGGATGACCGCCGCGGGCCACGTCGGTACCAGGAGCGGGCCGATGTTCACTGCCTCGATCATGGATCCCGGGTCCTGCTCCACCGCGCGCGGCGAGACGGAGGCGACTCGCCCCAAGGACGATCACGCGACAGGAAACCTAGCGCATAGAGGCGGAAGGCGGCCGAAACATGGGCTCCGAGCACATTCGAGGACTGCCGCAGGGATTGATCGACAGGTGACGGTTCGAGAGGCCGCGTGACCGGCACGTCGCGCGTCCGGCCATTCCTCGCCGACATCACGGTCGGCCTTGGGCACGACCGTCTCAACCCTGAGCGGCTCGTTAGTATGAAGCGTACTTCGTCGTTTCCCCGGAGCGTGTAAACGTGAGGACGTCGTAGCCACGTGGCTCGACGCTCATCATTCCCGGAGAATTGGGCGGCATTCCCGGTGCGGCCAGGCCCGCCACGGCAGGCCTCTCCCTGAGCAGCCTGAGGATGTCCTCCGCCGGGACGTGTCCCTCGATCGCGTAACCGTCGACCACGGCGGTATGGCACGACTGCAACTGCGGCCCGACCCCGAGCTGTCCCCTCACGGTCTGCAGGTTGGCCTGATCGACGACCGAGACGTCGAAGTTGCGTTCCTCCAGGTACTCCACCCACTTCGCGCAACAACCACAGGTCGGCGACTTGTAAACTGTCATCTTGACGGACTCCGCCGCCGTCGCGGGCTCGCCAGCCCAGAGGGCCGGAGCCAGTAAGGTTCCGGCGAGAAGTAGAAAGCATCGCTTGACCACGTCGGGCCTCCTCGGCGCTGTGGAGATATTCGGATTACCCAATGATATTGGCCTATGGTCTCGACGTCTCGGAACTCAGTCCGTTTCCAGCTTTACGATTCTGTATATCTCTGGTGGCCGAGCGCGGTAGGCGCAAGATTCCTCGAGTGAACACCGCCGCTCGTACCCGGACAGTGATCCGCGCGGCGTCACCCCACGCGGCGCGCGGGCGCGCTGAGCTCGACATCGCCCGCGGGGCCCGCAACGATCCAGAGTGCGCCCAGCACGATAGCCCCGCGAAAGACCGTTTTTGCCGTACGTTCTTCCATGTCAGCCCGATTCCGATCGGTCCTGCGGATCGCCGTCGGCCGCTGGCCGGGGCTGCGGCGCAGCCGCGCAAAATCCTTGCGGCTCGACGCCGAGCGCCGCGTTGAACTTGCTCGAGAGATTCTGGAACGCGACCAGCGCCGTGAGCTCGATGATGGCGTCGTCGTCGAAGTGGGCGCGAAGCCGGGTGAAGTGCTCGGATGAGGTGCGCCGATCGGAGAAGGTGACCGCTTCGGCATAGGCCAGCGCCGCCTTCTCCCGGGTGGAGAACAGGGGGCTCGATTCGAACCGGTCGAGCGCCGCGAGCTTCTCCTCGGCGATGCCGCGCCGGAGCACGGTCGCCGAGTTGATGTCGACGCAGAACGCGCACCAGTTGATCTGCGACACGCGCACCGTCACCAGCGAGCGCAGCGCCGGCTCGAGCGGGGAGCTACGCCGGTCGAGCGCCCCGTAGAGCAGCGCGAGCGCCGCGAAGACCTTCGGTGACCGGCCCCAGAGGCGCGCGGGCTCCAGCACCTCGCCGTAGCGCCGGCGCTGCTTCCAGAAGAACAGGCGCACGTACCAGGGGAACCGATGCTTGGACGAAGTCTGCACGAAGCCACCGGGAAGGCCGTCGTCGACTTCGGGCGGCCCGACCTCTCGCGCACCGTAGTCGGAACCAGTGTTCGCCGTCACGATCAGCGCATCTCCGTGAGTCAAGCGTTAAAGCTCGCCGGATCCACCGGCAGCGGCGCCGAGTAGCGTAGGCGCCGCTGCTCGTAGCCCTGGAGCCGATCGCCGACCGGTACTCGATCTGACACCGTCTCGACCAGACTCTCCGTCCCGATTCCGCCGAGAATGTTGCCGCGGATCCCCGTGGGCTCGGCGTCGGCCGAGCAATGCCGGCCAATCAGCGGGACACCAGCGCCATCTGGTGGCCGATGCCACCGATGGTCAGTTCGCCCCGAGTCTCGAGGGTCTCCTGGTCGATGACCCAAATGCGGTTCTCGGCGCGGCTCGACACGTACAGCATATCCGTGCCGCGCACGGCGGTCAGGTGATACGGCGCCGGCCCGAGCGCCGCCGTGCGGACCCTGCCGCTCGCCAAATCGATGGCCACAAGGCGGTTCTCGCCTTTGCTGGTCGCGAACAGGGTAGCTCCGTCGTCGGAGAGGTCGATCCCGTGGGGGGCAGCGCCGATCGCGTAGGTGCGAGTCACACGTCCTTGCGCGATTGTGATGGCCGAGGCGGTCCCATCCGCAACGTTGTTCGTGTAGAGGGTGCCGCCATCGGCCGACAGAACGAGATGCTCTGGCCCCTGACCGGTGGCGATTCGCCGGCCTGCCGACCAGGTGTCGGTGTCAATCTCGCTCACGCTGCTGTCTCCCGTGTTACTCACGTACACCTTGCGTCCGTCAGGGGAGAATACGGCGTAGTTGGGCGCGGCTCCCGTCGGCACCTCGGCAACGACGGCGAAGCGATCGAGATCGATGGCGCTGATCCCGCCTCGGCCCGGATGCGTGGTGACCGCGATCTTGCCGTCCGGCGAGATCGCAACATGGTGCACCGCACCGCGCACGGCCACCCGTCGAACGACCTTACGTGCCGCTGCATCGACGACGGACACGTAACTGATACCCGAGGACGGCGGCTGCGCCGTCGCATCCCCTGACGGCACGGCGTGGTGCTTCGCATGCTCGGCCTCCGAGACGCTCGCCGGCCGTGGCGGCGTGCGCTCCGACCCGACCGGCTCCTCGGCGAACGATCCGGCGACGAGAGTGCGTCCGTCCGGCGTGACCGCGAGACCGTGCGCGTTACCCACGTCCTCGATGACCCCGACGACGCGGCCCTTCGCCGAATCGACGATCTGGACCCGGCCCGAATCACCCAGCGGGATGTAGATCTCCGGGGCGGCGGCCGCAGTCACGCTCACCGCCGCGAGCACCGCTGAACTCAGCGTCGTACCCATTGCTTTCATGTCTTCAATCCTCGTTGTCGAACTCGATTGTCTCGTGGACCTGCGTAGTCGAGCGGGGGCCGTCGCCGGCAGTCACCGGAGGTGCTTCTCCGGGTTGCGCTCGAACTCCGCCTGGCACAGCGGGCAGCAGAGCAGGTACTCGCGCCCCCGGTACTCGATCGCGATGTGCGCCTTGTTGCGGTTGACCCGCTTGCCACACACGGGATCCCGATTCATCACCTTTCTCGCTTGATGTCTGCTCATGAGCTTTCTCCAGCGAATCTCCGTTACCACCGTCCGGCCGCACTACGCGCTGCCGTCGAGCTCTTAGCAGCTCTCGAGACGACGAAGTTGTAGATGGGCACCCAGATGAGGGTGAAGTACCAGCCGTAGGCGTAGCTCTCGGCGAGGCCGAGCGCGAAGCTCTTCCACGTGAGCCACTCGAAGCCCGGGAGCAGCTTGAGCCAGACCTGGTACATGGCCATTTCCGGGAACACGAGATCGAACGCAACGCAGAGCGTGAACGTGATCGCCAGCACTGCGCTGCTCGCGTGGCCTACCGCGACGAGAGAAATGCCTGGTCTCATGATGGCGCCTCCGCTTGCTTGCTCGTGTAGCGCTCCGGAGCGGCCTCGAATGCGTCGAGGCACTCCCGCGAGCAAAATCGATACAGCGTGTTCGCGTGCATCTTTCCGTAGCCCTCGTTCGGGTCCACGTGCTTGCCGCACACGGGGTCTACGTGCTTGTCGCCGGCGCCTCCTGATGGGTGACCGCCGTGATGACCGTGCACCATGTGCGCACCGCATCCGAAGCGCATCATCACGTAGAAGAGCA
>JABAOE010018375.1_pt1 | contig 19554 bp, 17 predicted proteins | sample 7062141 | NCBI WGS metagenome assembly JABAOE01 (sample SAMN14538627, study PRJNA623070) | marine sediment metagenome | biome: marine biome [ENVO:00000428]; feature: marine pelagic biome [ENVO:01000023]; material: deep marine sediment [ENVO:00002113] | place: India: Gulf of Khambhat ... | reverse complement strand
CGAAGCAAGGTGTCTGGCGTCACCAGGGTGCTGATCTCGAAGAGCCCATTTCGGCCGACTACTTTGGCCTTCGCGGCGAGACGGCGGCGCTGGCGATCTGTGAAAAGCAGGCGCTTTCCACCCAGCTGCTCGCGGAGCACCCGATTCTCCTCCTGCAGATACTCGATGACGCCCTGCTGACGGCGATTCACCCACTCGGCGAAGATCATCAACAAGAAATGAAGCTGAAAACTGCTCATCAGGTCCAGCATACGTCAGTCTTAGTAAAAGAGGTCGGCTGAGAGAGTTTCCTGTGCGAGCGATCAAGTTCCCGGAATTGCACGCGTTTCGATTAACCTGAGTTTTGGCACAGTACGGCTCAAGCGAACATTATCTACTTGACATAATGTTTATTATCGATCGTAACTATCTGTTTTTATTGTGCTTATCAATGTCCGTTCTGTAGGACGATATGATAGATTGCCAAGGAATGACGGGATGGGGGCATGCGGTGAGTCAAATCAACCCGTCAAATCTGTCCCAGAAGAAGTTCGCGAAGCTCCCCCTGCGCATTGAAAAAGAAGAAGGCGGCATTGTGCCTTCGACGCTGCTCACACTGTTGATGCTTCGGGTGCCCCACCGGTTGCTGCATTATCGTGGGCTTTTAGGTTAGGAAAAACCTCCCATGCATAGCCAGAATCCTGACCAGTGGCGGCACTCGCACGACTTCATTCCGCAGAGCCATGAGAGAGGCGAGCGTCAGACCCGGATTGTAATTGCGCTCACAGCCTCGATGATGGTGGTCGAGATTGTGGCTGGAACCGTCTTCAATTCGATGGCGCTCCTTGCGGACGGTTGGCACATGGCGAGCCACGCCTCGGCCCTGAGCATTACCGCTTTCGCCTATCTCTACGCCAGGCGCCACACCGGCAGCGCTCGCCATTCTTTTGGAACGTGGAAGGTGAGCGTTCTCGGCGGCTACTCGAGCGCGGTGGTGCTGGCCGTTATCGCCGTGCTGATTGCATGGGAATCAGTCGGACGATTCTTCAAGCCACTCGAAATCAGATTCGACCAGGCGATTCTTGTCGCTGGCGTCGGGTTGCTTGTGAACCTGCTATCCGTCTACCTCCTTCGGGACGAGCCACACGAACACGGCCATGTGCATACTGGCCACCACCACGACCACAACCGACGGGCAGCCTACCTTCACGTCCTTGCGGACACGCTGACCTCGGGCACTGCCATCTTCGCACTGCTCACCGGGAAGTACTTCGGTTGGGCCTGGATGGACCCCGCGATGGGAATCGTTGGCTCTCTCGTCATTGCGCGCTGGTCCTACGGGCTGCTACGCGATACGTCCAGCATTCTCCTGGACAGTTCCATCTCTACGGATGACGTCGATTCGATCCGTAAAGCGCTAGAGAACGACTCTTCCGGGGACATTGTGTCGGACCTCCACGTCTGGCCGCTTGGTCCTGGCAAACATTCTGTTATTGCCTGCATCGTCAGCGACCAACCCCGTCCTCCGCAGCACTACAAGAATCTCCTGGCCGACCGCCCCGAGCTTACGCACGTAACCGTGGAGGTGAACTGCCGCGCCGATTGATTCGATATCGGACTTTGACCCGGCGGGCACTACGACAGCGGCCACAAAGAAAAGCCGGTGCTGGTTGAGGTTAGCTGGGTAAGGGTTGAAAACTGGCCATCGCTTCCGGTTCCTTTCCCCCTGTAGAGCGGCCCCGAGCCCTTCTTCTCACAGCTTCAAACGGCACGTATACGGATCACTGAGCGATTCCGCTAACCATGTCGTTGCTATTAAGCTATGGAGGAACAAAAGAGCGAGAAATAAAGCCCCTCGCTCGTGTGTTGCTCTTACAATACGCCTTATAGTGTCATACTTTGAATGGAGCTTCCCGAAAACTCGGGAAACCGAAAAGCATCGTTGGGTCAAATATTCCAGAAGCTCTGAATCACAACTTCAACAGAGTGGTGAGATATCCACGAAAGCGAGCCAACTACAGGGGAGATCGTGCTCGCTACTACTGCTGGGGCGCTCCGACCGGCTATGCCCCGGCAGGCGGCGGATGGCCGCCGATGTCTTTGAGGCGGTGGCTCAGCTCGACGATCTCGTCGAGGTGGCGGGCGAGATCGGCGCAGCGTTGAAGTTCGTCGGACCCGGCCGGCAGCGAAGATTGGAGCAGGGCGAGTTCCATCTCGGCGTGGCGTATGGGCTCCTTCAGACCTCGCTCCACCCCCAGAGCGACTAGATGGGCTGAATCGTACCGCTCGTCCCGAACGGCCGAGTGGAGACGGCGGCTGAGTTCGGCGAAGCGGTCGCACAGGACGCCCACCTCGTCGCGCCGGCGAATGCTTGGCGAGAACGACTCCCACGCGCCGCTGGTTCCGATACGCTTGCTGGCCGTCGCCAGCTCGCGCACTGGGCGCACGATCAGGAAGTGTGCCAGGAGCGAGGTACAGATGGCCGTCAATCCGAACAACACGACAGCGAAGGTAACGTGGCGCAGGAACGACGTGCGCAGGTCGCTGGGAAGGCTCTCGAGCGACTCCTCGACGATCAACCGCGCTGAAGCTGCGCTTAGGCCCATGCGGATCGGGACCTCTCCGGTCATGCTCGAGGGAAACAAGCTTCTCCAAAGCCCCGCGTCATTGGTGTGAACCTGACCCGCGTTTGACGAGATGTCGCTGCCCACGAGTGTTCGTCCGGCGGCGTCCACGATCCATATATGATGGGGAGCTCCCGTTGTTTCCGAGAGATGCCGGTTGAACTCCACGATCTCCTCGCGGAGTGCATCTCCATCCCTGCCTTCGAAGGAGAGCCTGGCCATGGAGGCCACGTGAACGAGGTGGTGGTGCTTCTCGCCAAGAACTGCCGCCCGCTCGATCAACGCGTAGAGACCTCCGAAAACGAGCGCGGAAACGAGCACCACGATGCCGACACCCAGATTGAGCTTAGCTCTGATGCCGAGCCCCGCGGTTCCGCGATCTCTCACGGTCCACCCTCCATTTGGCATGAAGACACTCGCCACGTCATCGGCCGGTTCCTCAGGCAGCTTGTGATCTCAGGACGCGGGTTGGCTTCGGACAGAAGTCGGTCGAAGTGATGGTGACACTTCTAGAAGATCACGTTTTTCTTGTTCATCCCGCCACAGCCGTTTTCGTGGAAGGGCCTGTTGCATCCACCGGTATAGCAAGCATTGCCTGTGAAGCCGTCCGGATTGACGAATTGAAACCAATCGGCCACCGCTTCCCGAACCTGATCAGATCCATAACCGCGCTCGGCAATCAAATACTTGGAGAGCCCCCACCACGACATTGCCATGTTGCAGGGGCAGCAACAGGTAGCAGCGGTCCTGTCGGCGCAGCACGGCGCCGGCAGGCCGCGTAGTGCCTCATCCATCACAGCCCGTTGTTCCGCGGTCAAGGTGATTGACTGGTTATAGGCGTGAAATTCGCGTGTTTGTTGCTCCACGTCGTGGAAATGCATCTTCGACGTGGCCACGTCTTCTCCTCCAGCGGGGGCCGAGGTGAAACCACCCAGGCCGACTACCGCGATCGCGAGCACCGCGATCTCTTGGAGGAGCCATTGTTTGTTGTTCCTGCGCCGTGTTTTGTCTTCCATCTCGGTCTTATTCTCCATACGTGACTCTCGAAACGCCGACCTCTCCCCTTACTCACCAGCAGACCTGAACCGCACTGCTCTTCAACTCAACCAACGGCCTGGAAAAACACTGGCCTCTTATTCCCCAGCAGAGGTCCTCAATCCGCCGGCCCCACCAGTCCCCAATTGCGGGAGCAAAGCAAGAAGCGTGCCGCCCAGTCTTGGGTCAGGCACGTAGCCCATAGTCCGTAGCAAGCGCGGGAATCACCGAATGCCGGGACTCCTGTGAGAGATTCGGTTACTTTCATGTGTCCGACTGGGCCACTATCGGAACAGCGCGGCGTCGCCGGCCGGCCCCGATCGTTTTCCGCTCTGGCCATAGAGACTTGGCACGGATCGTGCGAAAGACGAGCGGCCAAGGACATGATGAGGACCGCGCAAGAAATGTCGGAGATGCAGGGAGGCGAACATCGGGAGCCTACGGCGGCGCGACCGAGGCCGCGCCGCGTGATCAGGCGGCGGCTTGCGCTGAGTTTCGGCGTGGTCTCCGTCGTGGCCGTGGCGATGTATGCAATGTTGTTGAGCCTGATCGGGGAGGTCTCCGAGCTTGTTCTGGAGATGCGCGAGGACGAGACAGCGATCAAGGAGAGCCTCAACCTCGCCACCGCGGTGCGCGAGCAATACATGCACCAGGCGCACTGGCTCATCGAGGGTGAGGACGAGCACCTCGATCACCACGCCCGGTCGCTCGAGCGTGTCCAGCAGGATATTCAGACGCTGCGCATGCTTGTCCTCGAAGCCGAGCACCACCGTCTCGATCAGATTGCGTCGGACAGCCGCGCGTTAAGCGAGATTTTTCAAGATACGATCCGCCCGGCAGCCGCGAGGAACGACTGGAAGGCCATTGCAGAGGGGCACCGTGAGGCACAGCAGATCGCACAACGGGCTGCGGGACAGGCCGATGCGATTGCCACTGTGGTCGAGAAAAAGATGGCGAGTGCACATGTTTCGGCGATCCGCACGACACGGCTTGGACTTATCGCCGGTGCGGCATGCGTCCTGTTGGTATTGTCGCTTTCGGTGGCCTTCACGGTTCGGTTGCAACGGGCGGTCCTCAAACCCCTCGAGCTTCTTTCTAGAGCCGCCCGCCGATTCGGCTCTGGTGCTTTTCACAGCCGCGTCGGGAACATTGGCGAGGGGGAGTTCCGCGCTCTGTCCCAGGCCTTCGACCACATGGCCGAAGAGCTGGAAGCGCGCGAGAGGCGCCTCGTAGAGAGCGAGAGGATGGCCGCGATCGGTCAGCTGGCAGCGGGTGTCGCGCACGAGATCAATAATCCGATCGGGATCATTCGCGGGTACTTGAAGACCATGGGACCGGACTCGCCTCCGGAGACGCTCTCGGAAGAGCTTCAGATTCTGGATGACGAGGCAGCGTCGTGCCAGCGGATCGCGGAAGACCTCGTGGCGTACGCGCGGGCACCGGAGATTCGGTGCAGTTCCATTTCCATGGACGGCTTGTTACGGGAAACGATTCGACGCTTCCAGGAGACATCCGATGGTGCCGAACGGCAGGTCGAGCTCGATGTCGCGCCTGGCGAGACGTACGCGGACGCCGGCCGGCTCAGACAGGTGTTTCTCAACCTGATGGTGAATGCGGCACAGGTGTCTGAAGCCGACGGCTCGATCGAAGTGAGCGGTTCGCCGGTGGAGCGCGGCGCCTATGAGGTCCTCGTGTCGGACCACGGCCCGGGCGTACCCCCCGAAGACCGGGCCAAGATATTCGAGCCGTTCTTCACCAAGCGCCCTGGAGGCTCAGGTCTGGGCCTCGCGGTCTGCCAGGGCATCGTGAGAGCCCATGGAGGCAGCATTGTCGCAGAAGATCGAGAAGGTGGCGGCGCGACATTTCGGGTGATGATCCCGGGTGTAGCTACGGCGAGTAAGGAGCGCGTATGAGCACGAGGGACACGGAGCATCCGCTCGTTCTCGTGGTGGATGACAAGAAGAACATGGTTCGCCTCATGGCCAAGGTGCTACGGGCGGATGCCCGTGTGCGAACCGCTAACCGAGGGGCCGAAGCGCTGCGGATCCTCGAAGAGGAGTCCGTTGACATCATCTTGTCGGATCTTCGCATGCCGGACATGGACGGCATCGAAGTCCTAAAGCGGTGCAAGCAAGTTCGGCCCGGAGCCGAGTTCATCCTGATGACAGCCTACGCATCCGTGCCAACCGCCATCGAGGCTTTGCGACTCGGTGCGTACGACTACCTCACCAAGCCATTCGAACCCGAGGAGGCGCGGGCTGTCGTGCTTCGCGCCATAGGACGGGCTGCTACTTTCGTGCCGGGATCCCCCGCCGGAAGCTGCCCTGAGGAAGTTCTCCCTGGAATGCTCGCCCGATCCGCGGCGATACGGGAGCTTGGTTCCCTCGTACGGCGCATCGCGGAAAGTGATGCCACCGCGCTTCTGCTCGGTGAAACGGGAACCGGGAAAGAGCTGGTGGCGCGAGCGATTCACCAGTTGAGCCCGCGTTCGCCTCAACGCTTCGTGGCCGTCAATTGTGCCGCAATACCGGCCGAACTCCTCGAAAGCGAGCTCTTCGGCTACGTGAAGGGATCCTTCACCGGCGCGGCCAAAGATCGTGCCGGATTGTTCGAGGAAGCAGACCAGGGCACTCTATTCCTCGACGAGATTGCCGAGATGCGGCTCTCCTTGCAGGCAAAGCTCACACGGGCTCTCGAAGAGCGGGCGATCCGCCGACTCGGCGACTCCAGCGAGCGGCCTGCCGACGCTCGTGTCGTCGCGGCCACGCACCGTGACATCGAGGGCATGGTAGTCGATGAGAGCTTCAGAGAGGACCTCTGGTACCGACTCAACGTGGCCGTGGTGAGGATCCCCCCTCTGCGGGAGCGCAAAGGGGACATCGAGTTCCTGGCATCACACTTCCTGCGAGAACGTGCCCCCACCCGCGGCAGGCAGATCATCGGCTTTACAACCGCAGCCATCTCGGCGATGGAGACGTACGACTGGCCTGGAAACGTTCGGCAGCTTCGCGCCGCTGTCGAACGAGCCTGCGTCGTGTCAACGCGTGAACGAATCGACGTTGGAGACCTTCCGCCTGAAGTAGTGGGCATTTCTCACCGGGAAAGTACGAAACTCGCGGATCTCACTTGGTCGGAAGCTGTCGAACAAGGGCGGATCACCACCGCGCAAAGCTACCTCGAGGAAGTGTTGCGGCGTCACGAAGGCCGTGTCTCCGAGGCCGCCGCTCACGCTGGCGTCGAGCGCGAGAGCTTCTATCGCTTGCTGCGCCGTTTCGGTGTGGAGCCGGATACCCGAGGCGAAAGACAGTGATCGTTACTTCCTGAGGGAGACGGGTGAAAGCCCTCTCTCCTCCGTGCCTGTGACCACCCCGGTCACTTGGTCGTGACCGCCTCGGTCACAAGAGGCTCGCCAAATTCACAACGCGGGCACGATCCCCCGGATGCGCCACGCGTTTCCGGCCTGGCACCGTTATTGCTGTGCCCCTGATTGCGTGACTCGTTTCGCCAGAGCATCGGAATCCAGCCAGCCCGCGGCGCGCGTCCGTAGTTTGAACTCGGTGCGATCGCAATGACGCGAGGGTCTCAGCAACTAGGAGGAGGGGATGTACTTCGCCATTGGAGACTACGCAGCGGGAATGCTTGTCGCCGTGTTTACCGTCGCGGGCGTGCGTGCGGTGATCTGGCCGGGGATGGACATGATCATCGCCATGTTCCTGGGGATGGCGCTCGGAACGACGACCGCCATGCTGCTTGGATTGCTTCTCGCTCCCCTGCTCGGAATGTTCCACACGATGATACCGGCGATGCTCATTGGGATGTGGGGCGGGATGCTCTTCGCAATGCGCGACGCGATGGGGGCGGGCTCGTCCTCACTCGGGAGCGCGACCGCCGTTGGCGCGCTCTTTGGTGCGATTCTTCTCCTCGGAATTAAGACCTACAGCCGGATCCTCCAGGGCACCGTCCGCGACTGAGGCGAGAGGGCTCCATGGATGTGAAGATGCACGAGAAGACGCGGCAGAAGTGGGATGCAGCCAGCCGGCTTTTCGATCTCTTTGCCTTCGGGGATGAACGCCGACTCGGCCCGCATAAGCGCCGGCTCTTCTCGAAGGTTCGCGGAGCAACTTTGTTGGTTGCTGCTGGAACGGGCAACGACTTCCAGTTCTTTCCACCGGGCCAGCAAATCTTGGCCATCGACATCAGTCCCGGGATGCTGGAAAGAGCCGCCAAGAAGGCGATTGCCTACTGCGGGGATATCGAGCTGCGCGAAACGGACGTGTGTGCGCTGCCCCTTCCGGATGCCAGCTTCGATACGGTAGTCACGGTGTGCACCTTCTGCTCCGTGCCGCGGCCCATCGCTGGCCTATGTGAGCTGCATCGGGTGCTGAAACCGGACGGGCAGCTTCTGATGTTCGAGCACGTGCGGAGCAAGATCGGCGTGGTGGGCATCCTTCTGGATCTGATGACGCAGCTTTCGCGCCATTTCGGCCCAGATCTCAACCGTGACACGGTGGGAAACGTGGTGAAGGCGGGCTTCACGCTTCGGAGGGAGGAAAACATCTATCTCGACATCGTCAAGATCATCGAGGCGGTGAAGCAACCGGGTTAACCGACCCGTTGATTGCGTCGAGAGCTGACAGAAGAAAAGGAGATCTACGATGGTGAAAGGAATGGCGAGCCCGATTCTGGTAATGGTGGGTTTGGTGTTCTTGGGTGGATGGTCGGCTAGGGCTGAGCCGGCGATTGCACTGAGGGCCGATGAGATCACGGAAGAAGACGGTCCAGGTGTTCCAAGTTCGCGACAGGCTCTCCCGGAGCGCGTCGTGAACCACGAGCAGGGGCTTCAGGAAGACCATGAAGTGATCCATCAAGATGGCCCTGGTACACACGATCACAATTCTGATACGCATCAGCACGGCGCCGACGCGCATCAGCACGACTCCGGTACGGGCGAACACATGACGGGCGTGGAAGGGATGGGCAGCCATTCCGAAGAAATGGTCGACTCCATGGGCGACGGGAACGTGGAGCACTCTCGGATGCATGAAGCGGGGACGATGGGTGAACCCGCCGGAGGGATAATGAGCGGCAACACACGAGATCAAGGCGAACCAATGACGGACGTGGAAGGGACGGGCAGCCATTCCGAAGAAATGGTCGGCCCCATGGGCAACGGGAACGAGGAGTACTCTCGGATGCATGAATCGGGAGCGATGAGTGAACCCGGCGGAGGGATGATGAGCGGCAACACGCGCGATCAAGGCGAACCCATGACGGAACCAGCTGGCGGCGCAGTGCCAGAGATGCGGCACCGCCGCAACAGCGACGAGATGATGCCGGGTCACTCACACGAAGGAATGATGGGAGATGGGGAGGCGGGTAATCCTGCCGGTGGGATGCGCAGCGACCATTAGAATCCAAGAACAAGGATACGTGATCGCGGAACGATGGGGCATAGCCCGCCATGAGATTTTCGCCACAGCAAGGAGAAATTAATGTCTGATCGGAAACAGCTGTTGATCGTCGAAGACAATGAGGAAGCCGCGATGTTCATGTCGCGGATCCTCGAGGAGCGAGGTTACGACTACCACGTCGCCCGAAATGGTATTGAGGCAATCTCCGCGGTGTGGGAAAACCGGCCGGAGTTGGTTCTGCTGGACATCATGCTGCCCCAGAAGAGCGGAATCCATGTGTTTCACGAAATGAAGAGCAATCCGGAGCTGGAAGACATTCCGATCATCGTTGTAACCGGTATGTCCCAGGTCACAGGCGTGGATCTTCACACCGGGAGGGAAAAGCCAAAGGAGGACGAAGGGGACGTTGTCGCACACCAGTTGGGTTCTATGCTGGGGGAAAGGATCAGGGGCTTGACACCCGACGGCCTGATCGAGAAGCCATTCGACCCTGACTTGTTGATCGATCAGATCCAGTCCCTCTTGTCCTGACGCACGGTTGGTGCGTGGCTGACAGCCTCTCGTTTCTCCTACGCGGCAATGCCCTCCCCTTGCTGTGGGCAGCTCCAACGGAGCGCGAAGGTCCGGGTTTCGCCAGCTGAAGAACAGCGTTTCGAAATGAGTCTGTTTTCTACAAGGAAAGTGGGGACCCAATGACGGAACGACGAGTCCAGATTGGGGTGGCGGTCGGAGTCGTCGTCGGACTGTCGATGGTCTGGTATTTGGTTGACGTGCTCTGGGTGCAAGGCTGGTCCATGCATATCATCCACGTGGTGGCCATCCTGGCGGCAGCCCTGGTGACCATGGCGGCGAGTGTAATCGTGCTGACCATCGTAATTCGCTATCGCCGAGTCCTGGAATCCAAAAACCGAGAACTCCAGCGTTTGGCCGCCATTGGCGAGATCGTCGCTGGGTTGGTGCATTACCAAAAAAACCTGCTCCACGCGCTGCGCGGAGGGTTGTACCTAACCAACGGAGCGATGGCGAAAGGCGACTCAGAAAATCTCCGCAGGGGGTGGCGAATGCTGCACGGCACCGTCCAGCGGATCGAGAAACTGACCTTGGACATGCTCTACTATGTCAAGGAGCGTGCCCCCGCGCGTGAGCCGACCGACCTGAACGAGGTGATCCGAGAGGTCATCGACCTGATGCGAGAGGCAGCAGCCAATCAGGATGTCGAATTTAAGGTGGAATTAGACGAGAAGATCGGCAATCAAAGCCTCGATCGTACGGCCATCTATCGGGCAATTATTGACCTCGTCAGCAACGCCATCGACGCATGTGCGGAATCGGAGTCGGGAAACCTGGTTTCCCTGAGAAGTCAGGCCACGGCAGACGGAATAGTGGTCACGGTGGGGGACAACGGAATCGGCATGTCAGACGAGGTCCGATCGAACCTGTTCGTCCGCTTTTTTTCGACGAAGGGAGGCGCAGGAACGGGCCTGGGTCTGCCAGTCGTGAAGAAGATCGTAGAGGAGCATGGCGGTACCCTGGAGGTGGAGTCGGAGCTGGGGCAAGGGTCTGCTTTTCACCTTCAATTTCCAAAAATCCCGTAGCCGGGATGCAATCGGTCGATCGCCTGGACTCGTTTCCCCTCTTTCAGAAAGGACCCGCAGGATTCACCAGGCGGCGGGTGGTTGTTTTCAACTCAGTCGAGCCGGACGACTTGACCTCGCACTTCGGCTGTGACCGCCCCGGTCACTTGGCTGTGACCGACTCGGTTGTGAGGCGCTCGCCAAACTCCTGCGGCAGACGCTATCTCCCCTACACACTACGTTTTTTGGCTTGGCACCGTTCTTGCTTTTCTCCTGGCAGCATGGATCGTCTCACCAATCCATCGCAACGGCTGCGTGAGGTTGCCCCTCGCGCCGCTCTAGGCAACGCCAGGCGTTGGCATGGGTCTTCACGCAATAAAGGTTAGCTGGTGCGCACATCGACAGAAAGATCGCTGCCTGCGCGCGGATCACACTAGGTTGTGCTTTTTCAGCTGCACGAAGTCGTGCACTGGATCGCAACCCATCGAGGCTGCGACGCGCATTCGCGCGTCGCAGTCAGCTGTGTCCTGCGCCACGGCGTGCAGCACGGCCCACACATAGGTTGGGATCTCATGACAACGACGAAGAGAACGCTGACGGCAGGCGGAAAGGTGTTGTGTGTGCGGTTTCTGCTGGTGGCGCTCGCGACCTCTGGCACCCGCGCCGTTCTCGATGGGCCCGCAGCAGTCTTTGCTGTCACGTGTCTCAGTCCGCTTTCTCCGGCCAAAGCAGTTCGTGTTGGCGAGTTCGAATTCGCATCGGCACCACCGCCTCGCAATCTCCTTCTCGTCAAGAATTCCTTCCTGATCTGATACGGGCCACCCAGCCCGCCTATCGCGGGTTCCGATGGCTTTTCTACTCGATGTTTAATTTGCGAGTGACTCATGATCAGAGAATCGATTTTTCACGCGCCTATCGCGTTGTTTACAGCAATCGTGTTTTTCCTCCTTGCGGCCAAACCGGGTTACCCTCAAAGCGAGCATGAAGAACAGGATACTGAGCCACCCCCGCTGACGTTGAAAACTTCGCATGACACCGTGGCCTTGCCCACTGGGGCCGGCGAACCCCATCACTCGAGCGACCACACTACACACCGATGGGTTTCATCGACCGGCGATTCGACAGTATTTTTGTTGCCCGATCCCCTGCCGCTGAACTGGTGTCTGGAGCGTGCGCAGGAAGCCAACCCTTCGATTGCGGTGGATGAGGCGGCGGCCGCCGCGGCCGCAAATCGTGTTTCTTCCGCGGGTGCCCTGGAGGATCCGCGCTTCAGCTACGAGGCAACCAACATCCCGGTCGGAGATTTCGATTTCAACTCGACTCCGATGTCTGGAAATCAGCTGAGACTCAAGCAGAAGTTCCCATTCCCAGGGGTGCTTTCAAACCGCGAGGAGGCGGCGCGTGCCGGCGCTTCCGCCGCGACAGAGGATCTGGAAGATCGGTGGTTCCGAGTCGCAGCCGCGGTGGAGAACCGCTGGGCAGAGCTGGGTTTTTCCCAGCACGCACTCAGAATTACCGACGCCAATATCGAGTTGCTTCGCCAACTGACTGAAATTGCCCAGACCAAGTACAGCGTGGGCTCCGGTCTTCAGCAGGACGTTCTACGAGCAGAGGTTGAACTTACCAGGCTGCTTGAAGAGCGACTTAGCCGAATCGAGGCGCTTCGCGCGGCGGAGTCGCAGCTGGCGGCTGTTCTCGATCTTCCGCCCCAGACTCTTTTTCCACGGATGGCCGACCTGCACGATGCGTCACCGCTCCCCGAGCTTGCACAGCTGCTCGGGCCCCTGGACGAGACGAGTCATTTGCTCCGCGCACTCGCGGCGCGAATCGAGGAGGCGGAGCGCCTCCATCGGGCGACTCAACTCGAGGGCTATCCGGATTTCGAGCTCGGTGTGGGTTACCGGATCCGGCAGCGCGCTCCCCGTGACTCCGTCGCCGGGGATGACTTCGTGTCCGCGGGGATAACACTGAGGCTTCCGGTTAATCGCGGGAAATGGCGAGCAAAGGTGGCCGAACGCGCTGCGCAGGTCCGCCGTGCTCAGGCCGTCTACCGCGATGGGCGCGCGCGCCTGCGCGAGTCCGTGCGCTCGACCTACGCCGCCCTCGAGCGGGCCGATGCCGAGGTGGCACTGCTCGAGACGGGCCTCGTTCCGCAAACCCGCCAATCGCTCGACTCAAGTCGGTCTGGTTACCAGGTGGATAAAGTCGATTTCTTGAGTCTGATCGACAGCCAGGTGAGCCTGCTGGAAGCCGAACTCAGCCTCGTGCGGGCGGTCGCCGACCGACGCGCGGCGTTCGCCGCGCTCGAGAGCGCGATCGGAAGGAAACTGCGATGAATCTGAAGAGAGTGATCTTGATTGCATTGATGCTGCTGGTTGGCGCCGCGGGAGGGTGGCTCGCGAACGAGCTGTTTGTATCGGCACCCGTGGGGCCTGCGACCAGCGAGTTGGGTTCGGGCCCCTGTCCAGGAGGAGCGCAGCCCACACACTGGAAGGCGCCGATGGATCCCACCTACGTGCGCGACGCGCCCGGCAAGTCGCCGATGGGAATGGACCTGGTGCCGGTCTGCCCCGGTGATGGCGCTGGATTGCCCGAAGGCGCGGTGAGCATCAACCCAGGGATGATCCAGAACATGGGCGTGCGCATGGCTGCCGTCGAGCGGCGCGACCTTGCGCGCGTGGTGCGTGCCGTCGGACGCGTGGATTACGACGAGCGCCTCGTCGAGCACGTCCACATCAAGGTCCAGGGCTGGATCGAGAAGCTCTACGTCAAGTACGAGGGCGAAATGGTCGAGCGCGGGCAGCCGCTGCTCGAACTCTACTCCCCCGAGCTGGTCTCGACCCAGGAGGAGTTGTTGATCGCCGCGCGCTATCGGGATTCCACCGCCGACAGCCCGTTTTCGGACGTTGTGCGGGCCGGAGACGATCTCTTCGAAGCGACGCGTCGTCGCCTCGAACTCTGGGACATCCCACAGCGAGACATCGATCGGCTGCTGGATCGTGGAATCGTGCGCAAAACGCTCACCCTCTACGCCCCCACTCGGGGGGTTGTTACGCACCTCATGGTCCGGAGCGGCATGGAGGTCGGAGCAAATGACAACCTCTACACGATCGCAGATCTGTCGCGGGTCTGGGTGTACGCGGACGTCTACGAATACGAACTCCCCTGGATCGCAGTGGGACAGCGCGGTGTCGTGGAGCTGAGCTACCTGCCGGGCGTCTCCCTCGAGGGCGTGGTCACCTACATCTACCCGTATCTGGATCCCAAGACGCGCACTGCGCGTGTTCGCCTGGAACTCGACAACCCGGGCGGCGTCCTCAAGCCGGACATGTTCGCCAACGTGAGCATCGAGGCGGAGACGCGGAATAGTGTGATCGCTGTTCCCGACGAGGCCGTGATTCGTTCGGGACGTCGGAACCTGATCGTCGTCGCGCTCGGCGACGGCCGATTCCAGCCCCGAGACGTAACGCTGGGCCTCAATACCGGCGACGGTTGGCTCGAGGTCCTTGGCGGGCTTCGCGAATCAGAGCGGGTGGTGACTTCTGGCCAATTCCTGATAGACAGCGAGAGCAAGCTTCAGGAGGCGGTTCAGAAACTCCTGGCGCGCGACGGCGATTCGACCGACCACGGCGATGGGTCACACGCGGCCCACGGAATGGAGCACTCGGCGCCGGTCGACGAGGTCGATCACGCGGACCACGAGGGCCACGCGATGCCACGGACGGAGATGCAGCACGAGGGTCACGAAGGCCACGCGATGCCACCGATGGAGATGCAGCACGAGGGTCACGAAGGCCACGCGGTGCCCGCGGATGACATGGAACACGAGGGCCACGAAGGTCACGCGATGCCCGCCCAGGGCGCGGGCGCCGTGGGCCACGAGAGTCACGCGATGCCTTCTGAAAGTACTGAAGCCGGGAGCCACGGGGGAGACGCTATGCCGGTCGAAGGCGTGGGTGCTGGTGAGCACGCGATGCCGCCGGACGAGATGTCGCGCGATGGTCACGACATGCGTTTGCATTCAAACGAGCCGGAGGAATAGGCCATGCTGCGCCGCATCATCGAAGGCTCGGCCCAGAACCCGTTCATGACGGGGCTCTTGGGAGTCGCAATTCTCGGTTGGGGCGCATTCGCGCTGACCAACACGCCGTTGGATGCGATCCCCGACCTCTCCGACGTGCAGGTGATCGTGTTCACCGAGTNNGGTGGTCGAGGACCAGGTCACCTACCCGCTAACCACCGCGATGCTGGCCGTGCCCTATGCGAAGGTCGTTCGCGGCTACTCGTTCTTCGGGTTCTCCTTCGTCTACATCATCTTCGAGGACGGCACCGACATCTACTGGGCGCGCAGCCGCGTGCTCGAGTACCTGAACTTCGTCTCTGGTCGGCTCCCACAGGGAGTCACCCCCACTCTGGGACCCGACGCGACGGGAGTCGGATGGGTTTACGAGTACGCGTTGGTCGACCGCACGGATCAGAACGACCTGTCTGATCTTCGCTCGATCCAGGACTGGTACCTCCGCTACGAGCTGCAGACCGTCTCGGGTGTCTCTGAGGTCGCCAGCATTGGCGGCTTCGTGCGCCAGTACCAGGTAGAAGTCGACCCCAACGCGCTGGCTTCCTACGACATCCCGTTGGAACAGGTGCGCCGTGCCATCCAGCGCAGCAACAACGACGTCGGCGGCCGGCTCATCGAGATGGCGGAGACGGAGTTCATGGTCCGCGGGCGCGGCTACATCGAGAGCCTCGAAGACCTCGCCGTCACCGTGATTGGCACGGATGGAAGGGGAACTCCGATCCTGCTGCGCGATGTCGCCCGCATCCAGAAGGGCCCCGAACTTCGTCGGGGGCTCGTGGACCTCAACGGCGAGGGCGAGGTGGCAGGCGGCGTGGTGATCATGCGCTTCGGCGAAAACGCGCTTGCGGTCATCCACAACGTCAAGGCCAAGTTGAAACAGCTCGAGGCCGGCCTACCCGAAGGTGTCGAGATCGTCACTGTCTACGATCGGTCGAGCCTGATCGAGCGGGCGGTCGACAACCTGAAGGAGAAACTAATCGAGGAGAGCATCGTCGTCGCGCTGGTCTGCATCCTGTTTCTCGCTCACTTCCGCAGTGCTTTCGTGGCAATACTCACGCTGCCGCTCGGGGTCCTGATTTCGCTGATCGTGATGTACCACCAGGGGATCAACGCCAACATCATGTCGCTCGGCGGCATCGCGATCGCGATCGGCGCGATGGTCGACGCCGCCATCGTGATGATCGAGAACGCCCACAAGCACCTCGAGCGCGATGCTGGGAAGAAACCCCGCGCTCGCATCATTCTCGACGCCGCGGTCGAAGTCGGGCCGGCGCTGTTCTTCTCCCTGCTGATCATCACGGTGTCCTTCGTGCCGGTCTTCAGCCTCCAGGCTCAGGAGGGCCGCCTCTTCAGCCCGCTCGCGTTCACCAAGACGTACGCGATGGCGGGCGCCGCGTTCCTGTCGATCACGCTGGTTCCGCTGTTCATGCTGTGGTTGATCCGCGGAAAGATCATGCCCGAACACAAGAATCCGATGAACCGATTCCTGTTGTGGGCCTACACTCCGGTGATTCACTGGGTGCTGCGTCACAAAGCGCTCGTCGTGGTGGCGGCCCTGGCGGTTCTCGCTGTGACGGTGTTCCCGCTCAAGAGGATCGGCTCCGAGTTCATGCCGCCGCTCAACGAGGGCGACCTCCTCTACATGCCCACGACGCTACCCGGGATCTCGATCACCAAGGCGCGCGAGATCCTGCAGCAGACCGACCGGATGATCCGGACGTTCCCGGAGGTGCACCACGTCTTCGGCAAGATCGGCCGCGCCGAGACCGCCACCGACCCGGCGCCGCTCTCGATGATCGAGACGACCATCATGCTGAAGCCGCCCGACGAGTGGCGGCCCGGCATGACGATCCAGAAGCTGATCGAGGAGCTGGACGAGACCGTGCGGCTGCCCGGCGTCACCAACGCCTGGACGATGCCGATCAAGACCCGCATCGACATGCTCGCGACCGGCATCAAGACGCCAGTCGGCATCAAGGTGGCCGGTCCGGATCTCTCTATCCTGCAGGATCTCTCCGTCGAGATCGAGGGCATACTAAAGGATGTACCCGGTACGCTCAGCGTGTACGCGGAGCGCGTGGTGGGCGGAAACTATCTCGACTTCGACATCGACCGGCGCGAGATCGCCCGTTACGGGCTCACCGTCGGTGACGTGCAGGATGTCATCCAATCGGCGATCGGCGGTATGAACGTCACCACCACCGTCGAAGGTTTGGAGCGCTATCCTGTGAACCTGCGTTACTCGCGGGAGTTGCGCGACAACATCGCCTCGCTGCGCAGAGTCCTCGTTCCGACCCCGAGCGGAGCGCAGGTTCCGCTCGAGCAGCTCGTGGCGTTGGAGATCCGCAAGGGCCCCCCGTCGATCAAGAGCGAGAACGCGCGGCTAAACGCGTGGATCTACGTGGACCTCGAGGGGATCGACGTCGGCACCTACGTGGCGAATGCCAAGGAAGTCCTTGCGCGCGAATTCTCGCTGCCGGCTGGATACTCGATCACCTGGAGCGGCCAGTACGAGTACATGGAGCGCGCGGCCGAACGGCTGCGGATCGTGGTTCCGGTCGCGCTCGCAATCATCTTCCTGCTCCTCTATCTGAACTTTCGCAAAGTTTCCGACAGCCTGATCGTGATGCTTAGCCTGCCGTTTTCGCTCGTGGGCGGAATTTGGCTCTTGTGGCTGCTCGACTACGAGATGAGCGTGGCGGTGGGTGTGGGGTTCATCGCGCTGGCCGGAGTCGCCGCGGAGACGGGCGTGGTGATGCTGATCTTTCTCGAAGAGGCCGTGGCGCGCTACAGGCGGGAAGGGCGCCTGAACACGCGCCAGGACCTGGAGGAGGCGATCTTCGAAGGCGCCGTGCTCCGCGTGCGCCCCAAGATGATGACGGTCACCGCGATCATGGCGGGATTGCTGCCGATCATGTGGGGCAGCGGCACGGGCTCGGAGACGATGCGGCGTATCGCGACTCCGATGGTCGGAGGGATGGTTTCCGCGACGATTCTTACGCTGGTCGTGATCCCCGTCGTCTTCGAGTGGGTGCGCGGCTGGCAGCTCGAAAGGGCAATCGACGCGCCTGCGCCGAGCGACCCGGCAGCGGAAATCTCCGACGAGAATTCCAACTGATTGGCGGGGGCCATGCGAACTCAAACGAGGTGACCATGCAAACTAAAAGGGGGCGGTCATGCTCGATGATTTGTTCGCGTTGACTGCGCTGCCGAACCTCCATCCGGCACTCGTGCATTTCCCAATCGCGCTCTCGGCTGCCGCTCTGCTCTTCGAAGCCGCCGTGTGGTTTCGCTGGTACTCGGCCCCACCCGATCGGAGCGCGGCGGCGCTCTGGATCCTCGCCGCTGCGGGCGCCGGTGCCGCCTACGCGGCCGGCCGTGCGGCTGCCAACGGCGTGGGCACAGTCTCCGCTGCGGCCGAGGCGACGCTCGCCCGCCACGCGGATGCAGCTCTCGCCACCGCTTTCGCACTCGGCGCGCTGGCGGTGTTTCGGGCATGGCTGGCGTGGCGCGATGCTGCCAAGACGCGGGCTAGACGCGGCATCCTGCGTGGCATGGCAGTGCTCGGGGCGCTGATCGTACAGGGCCTCGTCGCCTATACCGCAGACCTCGGCGGCGCTCTCGTCTACCGCCACGGAGTTGCGGTGTCCGCGCGGCCCGCACACGCCACGATTCCGGCGACTGCCACAATTCTGGCGACTTCCGCGAGCTCCCAGCTCGAGTCGACAACGTCGAGCAGTTTCAGCCATCTCGAAGATGGAACCATGGTTTGGAAACCTCACACGGGTGACGAGGCTGCGTTCGGCGAAATTCTGACGCCCATCGGTGCGTCTGCGGTGCGCGTTGCGACGGCATCGGCCGACACCGAAGGATTGTCGCTCATGGTCTCAGGGCGAACGCTTCTTGCGTTTCCCGGCGGATGGGAAGATCTTCAGCTCGAGGCGCGGGTGGATCTTTCGGGGTTCGACGGCACGCTCGCGCTTGGGGCCAGGGTCGAGGGCGATTCTACCGGTGGGTTTGTTCGCATTCGATCGGATGGCACCACAAAGATGGTTGCGCGACGGGCGGGCGAAGAGGAGATTCTCGATGCGGCGCACTCCTCCCTGTCTGGGGGCGAGAAGACGCTCGGTCTTTCCGCCGTCGGTCGACATTGGAAGGGTTTCGTCGATCGAGTCACCGTGGTGCACGGTCACAGCCAGCTTCCCGCTTCAGGTCGCGCGGCTCTGCTTCTTGACGGTACGGGGACGGTCCGGCTGATTTCGGTGCGGATTTCGCCAGTAAATGCGGGGAAAGTTGACGAAAAGGCCACCGAGGAGCACAGCCAACACCACTAAGCGGCTCTCTCTCGACTTTGACTGCAACCTCGCCTCTTCACTCCGTACCGAGCTGTCAAGTCGCAAATCAGCCCCGAAACGGCGAGCCGGTGGAGGGGCTCCCGATCAAGGCTCTCGTCGAGACGGGCGATGTATCGGTCGCCGTCTTGAAAGCCCGCACGGACGCGACCGTCAAGGCCGCATTCCCGCTCGCGAACCGGTGCCGCTGGGTGATCCGGGCGACCGTCATTCGCCCCTCCGAGGAACGCGAAGCGGCGGACTGGGATACCCACTACGCGACGTACAGTTTCCGGCTTCCGGCACCGGCCGAGCGGTAGCCGCGCTCAGCGTTCCAACCTTCATCCGTCGGAACCTCGACTACCGGGACGTGGACGAGTGCGTGGTCGGGCGCGATAGTCGATCGAGATCCAATCGCCGCAGGTACATTCGAGGCACCCGTGGGTCGCGCAGGCCCCGCAGCTTCGCTCGAGCTGTTTGCGGAGCGCGCCGCGAGCCCGGTGAAGGCGGACGCTGGCGTTG
>JABAOE010047333.1_pt2 | contig 19597 bp, 15 predicted proteins | sample 7062141 | NCBI WGS metagenome assembly JABAOE01 (sample SAMN14538627, study PRJNA623070) | marine sediment metagenome | biome: marine biome [ENVO:00000428]; feature: marine pelagic biome [ENVO:01000023]; material: deep marine sediment [ENVO:00002113] | place: India: Gulf of Khambhat ... | reverse complement strand
AAGACGATGATGGAGGTGTGGGGCGCCACGGTGCACTCCAGCCCCTCCGAGATCACCAACGCCGGACGCCAGATCCGCGCCGAGAGCCCCGACAGCCCGGGGAGCCTCGGCATCGCCATCTCGGAGGCGGTCGAGGTCGCCGCCGGCGACCCCGACACGAAGTACTCCCTCGGCAGCGTGCTCAATCACGTGCTGCTGCACCAGACGGTCATCGGCGAGGAGGCACTGCAGCAGCTCGCCAAGATCGGGGAGACCCCCGACCTCCTGGTCGGCTGCACCGGCGGTGGCTCGAACTTCTGCGGGCTCTCGTTCCCGTTCCTTCGTGAGAAGCTGGCCGGGAACATGAACCCGACGATCCGCTGCGTCGAGCCGGCGGCGTGCCCGTCGCTGACGAAGGGCGAGTACCGGTACGACTTCGGNNCGCCGGCGGGCTGCGCTATCACGGCATGGCCCCGCTCGTGTCGCATCTCTACGAGATCGGGCTCGTCGAGGCCGAGGCGATCCACCAGAACGAGTGCTTCGAGGCCGCGGTGACGTTCGCCCGGACCGAAGGGATCCTCCCCGCCCCGGAGCCGACACATGCGATCGCGGCGGCGATCCGCGAGGCGAACAGGTGCAAGGAGACGGGTGAGGAGAAGGTCGTCCTCATCGCCGTGTGCGGCCACGGCCACTTCGACCTCAAGGCGTACGAGGCCTACCTCGCCGGCGAGCTGGTCGACTACGACTACCCGGAGGAGAAGGTCGCCGAGGCCATGAAGGCGGTCCCGGTGGTCGCCGGGGCGTGAGGTCCAGACAACCGAGCCCTGGGGGGTGCGACCCGCATCGCTCCCCCGCTTCGGCTCGGGGCCCCGAGCATCGCCTCGGGGTGCTGCCGCGCGTGCTAGTCGGCGCGGCCGCTAGGTCTGCCGCTCGGAGACCGATGCAGCCGTATCCGACCCAGAACGGCCGATCGGCTCGGGTGTAGGTGAGGCCGAGCGAGATCCCAGCTGCGCTCAGTGAATCCCGGCGATGAGCGCTACGACCAACGGTGTCCGAGCCGATCCGCTGCCAGGTTTGGAGTTGATGACGAGCGGCCATGTGCCGATCCAGCGCACCGTCGGGAATGGGCGTTTCTTCAACGTGTTTGGTGAGCTGCGCTCCGCAACCGGACGCTGTTTGACTGCCACCGCGCCCGCCGGACTCGACCGAAGGCACCACGATTCACCCCTCGCCGTGGAACACCGATCGCAGGGCCTCCTGGGTGTGCCGTCATGTGCGTGCATTCACCTAGCCCCGGCTACGGATCGATTTGATAGCGTCAAAGGGTGCCGGGCGAGTTCTTCTTCATGGCCATTGGCGGACTGGGTGTCTCACTGGCGGGATTCGCTGGGCTCATCGCTGCGCTCGACAGACGACCGACTGCGCATTCACCCATTGCGTCGTGGCGCATTCGCAACATTGTGATCGGCGGTTTCATCACCACCTTCGCTGGGTTCGGGACGGTGGCTCTATTCACCGCGACCGACGAGGATCTCACATTGACGGTTCGCCTTGCCGGTATCTTCCTCGCAGGAGCTGTGGTCGTTCGCGCTTGGTTTGAGCAGCGACCAGGCCCGGCCTGGCCGAATGATCGGGGCCGCTGGTTCGCGATCGGGTCCGTCATCGTCCTGGTTGCTCTGGCGATCGCGAACGGCGTGAGGGCCCGCCTCGGTTTGCTGCAATTCATGTTCCTCTACCAGCTCGCTGATCCCGTCTCGATCTTCTTCAACACCGTCCGAGACGTTACGCGCGGTGACGATGAGGCACATAGCGCCTGAAGCCGACCCCAGCCCTAGCCACCGACTTGTGGCGGTCGACGAGCCGTCCAACACGCCCAGGGCATCAACCGCGAGGCGCTGCTGGCTGGCCAACCGAGCGTTCCTACGGCCAGGGTGGCAACAACCCTGTCGTGCAACGCGACTAGCCGACCTCGAGCACGACGGCCATCGCGCTGTCCCCGCCGGCGCAGCCGGAGAAGAGGCCGTAGCCGCCTCCGGAGGCGACGAGCTCCTCGATCAGCTCGATGATCGCCCGCAGGCCCGTCGGCGCCTGGGGGTGGCCCCAGATGAGCGGTGACCCGTTGTTGTTCACGCTTTCCGGCGCCAGGCCCATCTCCCGGCAGAAGAACACGTCGGCGGCGGCGAACGGGTTGTGGGTCTTGACCGCGGCGCAGTCGGTGATCCCGATGCCGGCTCGCTCGAGGGCATGGCGGGCAGCCGGCACGATGGCCTTCGGCATCATCCCCTTCTCGACACGGGCTTCGCCGTAGCTCACGNNCCGGCGTTCTGCGCCAGCTCGGCGGCACGCTCCCGGGTCGTCACGATGATGCCGGCGTTCCCGTCGGCGGGGTGGGTCTGGGACCCGTACGTGACGGTTCCGCCTTCGATGACGGGGCGAAGCGCAGCGAGCCCCTCCGCGGTCGTCTCATAGACTCCCTCATCCGCCTCGAGGGTCCCCAGCGACTTCTTCCCCCTTTTCAGCGCGACCGGAACCATGTAGGCCTTCTGGAACGCCCGATCCCCGGCGACCGCCTTCTCGTACTGCTCATAGCGGATCAGCGTGAGGTCGTCCTGCTCCTCGCGGGTGATGGCGGCCTCGCGGGCGAGGTTCTCCGCGGTGGCGATCATCGCCAGGCCGGCGTGGGGATCCTTGTTCATGTTCCCGAGAACCGGATCCTCCGAGGTGCCCATGCCGCCTGGCCCGTGCGGGTCCGGGTAGTAGACGTGGGGGCCGTTGGAGGTACGGTCGCAGGCCGCGGTGAGCACGCAGGACCGTTGACCGATCTCGACCTCGACGGCGGCGGCGGCGAGCGCCCGCGCCGAAGTGGCGCACGCCTGGGAGACCGTAGGCCCGGTGATGTCTGGCGCCCCGAGCATCGCAGCGAGCCAGGGCGCGCCGTAGAACGAGTAGGCCTGTTGCACGGTGATGCCGAGCACGATCCCGTCGAACGAGGCCGGGTCGATGTCCCGGTCTTCGAGGAACGAGCGCCCCACGTCGCCAGCCAGCCGGATCGAGTGGTAGCCGCTGAGGCTTCCCTGCCAGCGGCTGAACGGTGTCGACCAGTAGCCGCCGTAGGGGATGAAGGATTTCTCGAGAGCCATGGTCCTAGCCTTTCCCGCTGCCGGATACGAATGATGTGATTCTCTCCCGGGCCGCCTCCGTGCACGCCGTGGCGCCGAACGCGGCGTAGCCGACCTCGAGCGCAGCCGTCAACGACGGCGCGGCAGCCGCCTTCAGGATCGCACCCTCGATGAGGGCGATGACCTCCGGGTCGAGGGTTCCCGAGTCGAGGACGGCCTGTGGGACGTCCTCGAACGCGACCACGTCGACGGGCCCATCCGGGACGGCCGCCACCTTGCCGACGAGTTCGTGCACCCGGTCGATGGCGGCCTCATAGAGCGAAGCGTGATCGGGTGCGAGCGCATCGACGATGCCGATCCGCTCGGCCTCGGCTGCCGTCAGCTCCTCACCCTCGCGGATCATCCGGTGGAACACCGCTGCGGCGGCCGGCCAGCGGCGGTACGGCACGACGAGGGCACCGATGCCGGGGGCGATCCCGAGCGTCGTCTCGGGGAAGCGAAGAGTGGCATCGCCGACGGCGACGATGCCGTGGCATCGCAACGCGAGTTCGAGCCCCCCGCCGAGGGCCATCCCGTTGAGGGCGGCGACGACGGGCTTGTCCATGTCGTCGAGGTGGACGAGGAGCCGGGAGCAGTCGCGGGCGTACTGGGCGGCGGCCTCGGCGTCGCCGAGCATCGTCGGGAAACGGCCGATGTCGGCGCCGGCGCAGAAGGCGCGCGGGCCGTAGCCGGTGATGACGAAGCCGGCGACGTCCGGATCACCCTCGTGGGCGCGGATCGCGGCGAGCAGCTCGTCGGTGACGTCGTCGTCGAGCGCGTTCAGCGCCTCGGGGCGCCTGATCGTCAGCACCCGGACGTCGTCGACCGCGTCGACGAGCACGTAGCGCGAGAACTGCCCGTACTCGGCGAGCGCCTGCATGGGCATCGGCATCCCGGAGCGTTCATCGGAGAACCGCCCCAGGATTCGGCTCGCCTCGTCCTCGCCGGCGTCCGCAAGCAGACGGAACGGACCCTTCTTGAAGCCGAGGGCGAGCCGGCATCCGAGCTCGAGGTCGGCCTCGCCGCCGATTCCCCGGTCGACGACGTCCACCGACTGGGAGAAGAGCACGCCGAGCAGTCGGTCGCGGACCGCGGCCCGTGTCTGGGCGTCGACGTCGACGTGATCGCCCGGCCCGAGGGTCTTCCAGCCTTCGACGGAGCGGAAGACCGGGGCAGGGCGGTAGTGCTCCCCCTCCTCCTCCATCTGCAGCGTGTTCGTCTCGACGATGATCGGGTTGCCCTGGGCCAGGTTGAGGACGAAGAACGGGCCGGCGTGGACGAACTCGCGAGCGACCTCGTCGATCTCGGCTGCCGAGGCGCGAGCGAGGAGCAGCCCGGCCTCGTTGCACCAGTTGTCGAAGACCCGGTCGAGCATGAAGCAGACCGCGTCTGCCGTCACGAGGGGAACCTTGCCGGTGGCGCAGAACATCCAGCGGAGGTCGTCGACGGTCGAGGGGTCGACGCCGTCCCACGCCACGACCTCGACGATCGGGTTGCGGAACGCCGGGGCGAAGAAGTGGGTGACCGTCGCCCGCCCCGGGTGCTGGAGTCGGGCGAAGATCCGCTCCGCGGGGATCGAACTCGTATTCGACGTCACGAGGCAATCCGCGGCGACGATGGCCTCGATTCGGGCGAAGATGTCGCGCTTGAGCTCGAGGTTCTCCGTGGCGGCCTCGATCACCCAGTCGCAGCCGGCGAGGGCGCCGTAGTCGAGCGTCGTCGCCAAGCCCGACTCGACGGCGGCAGCCAGATCCGCAGTGAGCTTGTTGCGGGCGAGCCCCTTGGCCACGTAGGCCTCGATCCGTGCTCGGGCGGTGTCGAGCGCCGTCTCGACGATGTCGACGAGGACCACCTCGAGACCGGGGATCGCGCTCGCCAGGTAGTAGGCGATGTCGGGGCCGATCGTTCCGGCACCGACGACGCCGACGCGGGACGGCAACGGCCGGCCGGGTGCTTCGAGCATCGGGTTGGCACGGGTCGCGCTCACGACGGCGTCATCCTCCTTCTGCGCCGGCGGCGGCGAGCTCTTTCTCTCGCAGGGCGCGAATGATCTTCTCAGGGGTGATCGGCAGGTCGACGATGCGGACGCCGATCGCGTCGAAGATGGCGTTGCCGACCGCGGGAGCGGTCGCCACGATCCCAGGCTCGCCCGCCCCCTTGGCCCCGAAGGGGCCGTAGGGGTCGTCGGTCTCGACGAACTCGAGCTCGATGGGGAAGTCGAGGTCCGCCGCCGACGGCATCTTGTAGTCGGTGAACCCGGCGTTGAGGATGCGGCCCTCCTCCGACTTGATCTCCTCGTAGAGGGCGTAGCCGACACCCTGGGCGATCCCGCCGTACATCTGGCCCCGCAGCGCCTGGGGGCTGAGGACCCTCCCCACGTCGGTCACGGCGACGAGCCGGAGGATGCGGACCTCGCCGGTGTCGACGTCGACCTCGACCTCGACGCCCTGGACCCCGAACGTGTAGCTGGCGGACATGTTGCCGATGCCCTTGTCCCAGTCGGGCAGCTCGGTGGGCGGCTCGTAGAACGCCTCCTCGGTGAAGATCGTGCCGACCCCGCCCTCCTTGGTGAAGTGGACGGCGCGGAGGAAGCGGCCGAGGTCGATCTGGAGCCACGGCTCGTCGGGGGCGTCGACAACGAAGAGACGGCCTCCCCGCAACTCGAACCGGTCGCGGGTCACCGACGTGTAGTCGAATCCGGCCGGGCTCACGTCGTTGCCCCGGTCCCGGAGCCGGGCCAAGTTCCGCTCGACCTCCGCCGGATACACCTTCTCCGCGTATTCGAAGATCCGTGCCCTCAGCTTCTCGCAGGCCTCGACCGCGGCGTTGCCGGCCATGAACGCGCCGCGACTCGCGTGCGTCCCGACGTCCCACGGGCTCGTCGCCGTGTCCGTCTCGTTGATGTGGACGTTCTCAGGCTCGACGCCGAGCGCCTCGGCGACCATCAACGTCAGCGCAGAGTGGAGACCCTGGCCCATCTCGACGCCGCCGTAGGCGACGTTGACGTGGCCGAAGTCGTCGAGCTTGAGGATGATGCCGCTGCCGTCCGACGCGTAGATCTTGCCGCCACCGCCGACGTTGATGAGTGACGCCATGCCGACGCCGCGTGCCGTCCGCCGCTCCGAGCCCCGAGCCTCCTTCCAGCCGATCCGGGTCGCAGTGCGCTCCAGGCATTCCGTCAGGCCGCAGGTGGCGAGCTTCAGGCCCATCGGGGTCACGTCGCCGGGCTGGTTGCTGTTGAGAAGGCGCATCTCGTAGGGGTCGAAGCCGGCGGCAGCGGCGAGGTCGTCGAGGCTGCTCTCGATCGGCCATGTGATCTCGGGATTCCCGTAGCCCCGCATCGCCTGGCAGTACGTGTTGTTCGTGTAGACGATCGTCGAGTCGAACCTCACCGCCGGCACCCGGTAGAGCGACGTCGCCGCCACCAGCATCACGTTCGGGTACGTCGCCCCCCACGACGTGTACGNNCATGACGTTCGGGTACGTCGCCCCCCACGACGTGTACGCGCCGTTGTCCTGGACGACGTCGACCTCCCGGAAGGTGAGGCGCCCTTCGGCGTCGCAGCCCTGGCGGATGAACATCGACGCCGACTGCCGCGGGGACAGGTAGGCGAACTCCTGCTCGCGGTCGTAGAGGATGCGCACCGGCTTGCCCGTCTTCCAGGCGAGGAGGATCGAGATGTACTCGTAGGCGTGGGTGTCGAGCCCGGTTCCGAACGCGCCGCCGACTGCCGGCACGATCACGCGCACGTTGCGACCCTCGAGCCCGAGCGCGGCGAGGATGTTGTTGAAGTCCCGCTGGGCGAGGAACGGGATCTGCGTCTTCGTCGTGATCGTCAGGTTGCCGTTGCGGTCGAACTCGGCGATGCAGCCAGACGTGCCGAGCGCCGCCTGCTGGATGCGGGGAACCGTGTAGGTGCCCTCGACGACGTGGGCCGTCGCCCGTCTCGCCGCGTCGAGATCGCCGGATGCGTGCCGGCACGTCAGCGGCACGACGTTCGAGGTTCGGGGGCGTCCGGCGGCGTCGGTGTCGTGGATGAGGACGGCGCCCTCGGCGAGGGCCTCCTCGGGGGTGAACAGCCCGGGGAGCGGCTCGTACTCCACCTCGATGAGGTCGACGGCCTCGCGAGCGATGTCGGGATCGATGGCGGCGACGGCGGCGACCTCGTCGCGGAACTGGCGGACCTTGTCCTGCTTGAGGGCGACGTTGTCGCGCATGAAGCCGTATCGGACCTCGGGGACGTCGTCCGCGGTGATCACCGCCCGCACCCCGGTGAGGGCGCGCGCTCTCGAGGTGTCGATGCGGACGATGCGGGCGTGGGCGTGGTCGCTGAACTTGATGGCGCCGTGGAGCATGCCGGCAACGGTGATGTCGTGGATGTAGCGCGCCGTGCCGGCGAGCTTGTCGGCCCCCTCGGGTCGCTGCTTCTCAGTGCCGATGTGGCGGTACTTGCTCACGTGGGTCCCTCCATCATCAACTCCGCAGCCGCCCGCACCGACTCGACGATCTGCACGTAGCCGGTGCAACGGCACAGGTTGCCCGTCAGGGCGTACCTGATCTCCTCCTCGTCCGGATCCGGGTTCTCGGCGAGCAGGGCGACGCTGGCCATGACCATCCCCGGGGTGCAGAAGCCGCACTGGGTGCCGCCGAACTCGAGGTAGGCCCTCTGCATCGGGGAGAGGGCACCACCGGGCTCGAAGAGGCCCTCGACGGTCGTGACGGCGGTGCCGTCCGCCTCACACACGGGGTAGAGGCACGACACGACGGCGGCGTCGTCGACGAGGATCGTGCAGGCGCCGCACTCGCCCTCTCCGCAGCCTTCCTTGGTACCGGTCTCGCCGAGCACGTCGCGCAGTACGTCGAGCAGCGTGCGGTGCACGTCGACCTCGAGGGTGACGTCATGCCCGTTGAGCCGGAACGCGATCTCTTCCCTCACGGTGCCCCTTCCCCGGGAGCGGCTCGCATCCGCTCGAGGGCGCGGCGCAGGAGGACGGCGGTGAGGTGCCGCCGGTAGTCCGCGGTGGAGCGCACATCGGTGATCGGCGAGATCTCGTCTGCCGCCGCCGCTGCCGCCCGGGCGATGGTGGCATCGTCGAGCGGGGAGTCGGTGAGCAGCGCCTCCGGGTCGCGCAGGCGCTTCGGGACGGGGGCAACCGCTCCGGCGGCGACCCGGGCCCGCACGCACGTCGCACCGTCCATCTCGACGAGGGCGGCGACCGAGGCGGTGGCGATGTCCATCTTGACCCTGGCTTTGCGGAGGTACGCCGAGCGCACGTCCCCGGAGCGAGGTGGCAGCAGGATCGCCGTCATGATCTCGCCCGGCTCCAGCGCCGTCTCCCCCGGCCCGACGAAGAACTCCTCGAGCGCCATCTCACGGGTGCCGGCGCGGCCGCACAGCTCCACGGCCGCGTCGTAGACGAGCAGCGGCGGCGCTGCGTCGGCGCCGGGAGAGGCGTTGCAGAGGTTGCCGCCGAGGGTTGCCATGTTGCGGATCTGACGGCTGCCGAACGGGCGCATCGACTCACAGAGGGCCGGGTAGCCGTCGGCGACCGCCGGTGCGGCCTGCAGTTCGGTCAACGTCACGGCCGACCCGATCCGGAGACGGGTGCCGTTGTCGATGCCTCCCAGCTCAGTGACCCGCCGCAGCGAGATGAGCGCCTCCGGGGCCGCGGCGCGCTGGCGGATCTGAACCATGAGATCGGTCCCTCCGGCGACGAAGCGGGCTCCGGGCGTGGCCGCGGCGAGGTCGAGCGCTTCGGCGAGGGAGCGGGGACGGTGGTAGGCGTAGCTCATGCGATGACCCCGTCGTCGCGCAGCTCGGCGAGCGCACCCGCCCCGTAGCCGGCTTCGGCGAGGACGGACTCGGTGTGCTCGCCGTAGGCCGGAGCGAAGGGGAGGTCCCCGCCGCGGCCGTCGAGATGCTCGACGGGAACCGCCGGGGGCGGCAACCGTACCTCGGTCCCGTCGGGGGCCACGGTTCGCAGCGCCGTCTCGGCGACGAACGGAAGCTCGGGGACGTCCTCGATGGCGCTGATCGGCGAGTGTGGCACAGCAGCCGCGACGAGGGCTGCGGCGACGTCGCCGGTCGGATGCACGCTCGTGATTCCGGCGATCCGGGTGTGGAGCTCCTCGCTCGCCGCCCGGCGTCCCTCGTTGGTGGCGTACTGCGCCTCGTCGAGCTCGGCGAACATGGGCTGGTCGACGAGACGGCCCCACTGCGCATCGCTGCCGACGGCGGCGTAGATGTAGCCGTCCTCCGTCGGATAGGCGTTCACCGGGATGAACTGGCGGTGCTTGTTGCCGTTGCGGCGCAGCTCCTCGGGGGGGCTGCCCATGTCGAGGAGCGGGGTGAACGTGTGCAGCCACGATGCCGCCCCGTGGGCGAGGGAGACATCGATCATCTTCCCGCGCCCGGAGCGTTCCCGTTCCAGCAACGCCAGCGCCACCTGGGCGAAGACCTCGTCCCCCGCCTTGAGGTCGGCGATCGGCGGCCCACACTGCATCGGCGGGCCATCGCGCTCACCGGTGAGGTCCATGTAGCCGACGAGCGCCTGGGTGACCGGGTCGTAGCCGGGAACATCCGGGTAGCGGGTTCCCATCGCCGACACGGAGCACCAGATGAGCTCCGGGCGAATCGAGCGCAGCGTCGGGTAGTCGATCCCGAGCGGGACGTGTCGCGACGGCATCGTGTTCGTACAGAAGACGTCGGCGTCGAGCTCGCGGATGAGCCGGTGGAGCGCCTCCCGCCCCCGGGCGTCCTTGAGGTTGAGGGCGATCGCCTCCTTCCCGACGTTGGGGGCGATGTAATAGCTGCGCCGGTCCTGTCNNACGTTGGGGGCGACGTAGTAGCTGTGGCGGTCCTCGCCGGCGACGGGGCGGCCGATGTAGCGGTTGGGGTCGCCCTTCGAGGCCCGGCCCGGCATCGGGGTGGGCTCGATCCGAATGACCCGCCAGCCGAGGTGGACGAACCGCAGCGTGCCGTACGGCAGGCTCAGCGCCTGTTCGAGGCTGAGGACGATCGGGCGGTCCGGCGAGCTCATCGGCTCAGAAGCGGACCGGCTCGCGGTAGCTCCCGTAGACCTTGCGGAGGGCCCCGCAGACCTCGCCGACGGTGGCGTACGCCTCGACGGCGTCGAGGGTCTCCGGCATGACGTTGCGTCCCTCCCGAGCCGCCGCCTCGACGGCGTCGAGCGCCGCGGCGACGGCTTCTTGGTCCCGCCCGGCGCGGACCTCGCGAAGCCGCTCGACCTGGCGGGCCGCTTCTTCGTCCCGGTACTGGTGGAACTCCACGGCGCGCTCGTCCTCGTCGTCGCGGAAGATGTTCACCCCCACCTTCTTCACCTGTCCCGTCGCGACGAGGAGCTCCCGGTCGTAGGCCTGCCGGCTCACCTCGGCCTGGACCCGGCCCTCGGCGACGCCCTTGACGATGCCGCCCTCGCCGTCGAGCTTGTCCATGACGCGAACGATCTCCTCTTCCATCTCGTTCGTCATCGTCTCCACGAAGTACGACCCGGCGAGCGGGTCGACGGTGTCGGCGAGCCCGACCTCGTGGATGAGGAGCTGCATCGTCCGCAGCGAGAGTTTCGCGGCGTGCTCCGTCGGGATCGTGTATGCCTCGTCATAGCTGCACAGCGCCATCGTCTGGGCGCCGGACAGGGCGCTGGCGAGCGCGTAGTAGGCGCCGCGCACGATGTTGTTCTCGGGCTGCTCGATCGTGAGCCCGGCGCCGCCGCCGCCGGCGATCATCCGCAGCTGCATCGCCTTGGGGTTCGTGGCCCCGTACTGCTCCTTGAGGATCTTCGCCCACAGCCGGCGACCGGCCCGGAACTTGCACACCTGCTCCCACAGGTTCCCGTACACGTCGAAGTTGAAGGTGATGCCGCGGGCGACGCTGTCGACGTCGAGGCCCCGCTCGAGGGCGTGGTCGAGGTAGGCCCGGGCGATGGCGAGGCCGTAGGCCATCTCCTGGGCCGGGCTCGCCCCCGACTCGCGGATGTGGTAGCCGCAGACGCTGACCGGGCTGTACTTGGGCACGTGGCGGGCGCAGAACTCGATCGTGTCGCCGACGAGCTTGATCGACGGCTCGACGGGGAAGATCCAGGTGCCGCGGCCGATGAACTCCTTGAGGATGTCGTTCTGGGCGGTGCCGCGCAGCGTGGAGAGGTCGTAGCCGCGCTTGCGGGCCATGGCGAAGTACATCGCCATGATCGGGACGGCCGCGCCGTTGATCGTGAGCGAGACGGTGATCTCGTTGAGCGGGATGTCGGCGAAGGCCTCCTCCATGTCGGCGAGGGTGTCGACCGCCATCCCCACCCGGCCCACCTCGCCCTCCGCCATCGGGTCGTCGGAGTCGAGCCCGCACTGGGTCGGCAGGTCGAAGGCGACGTTGAGGCCGGTCTGGCCGTTCTCGATCAGGTAGAGGAAGCGCTCGTGGGTCTCGGCCGCGGTGCCGAACCCCGAGTACTGGCGCATCGTGAACGGGCGCTTGCGGTACATCAAGGGGTGGATCCCGCGGGTGAACGGGTACTCGCCGGGCGTGCCGATCCCGGTGGCGCCTCCGGAACGCTCCAGATCCTCGGCGGTGTAGACGGGCTTGATCTCGAGGCCCGATTCCCACGCGACCCGCTCCGGCTGGTGCTTCGTGCTCATGTCGTCACCGTGCTTTCGAGAAACTCCACGATGGTGTCGAACGGCGTGCCCGTCGGGAACACGCCCGCGACGCCGATCTCTCGCATCGCCTCCTCGTCCGAGGGTGGGATGTTGCCGCCGACGATCACGGTAGCGTCCCCTGCGCCGTTGGCGGCCAGCTCCTCGACAACGCGCCTCGTCAGCGGGACGTGGGCGCCGGAGAGCACCGAGAGCCCGACGACGTCGACGTCTTCCTCGACGGCGGCGGCTGCGATCTCTGCCGGCGACCGGCGAAGCCCCGTGTAGACGACTTCCATGCCCGCGTCCATGAGCGCTCTCGCCACGATCTTCGCACCTACGTCGTGGCCGTCGAGGCCCGGCTTGGCGATGAGCACTTTGATCGGACGGGTGCGCCCCGTCATCGGGTGAGGCCCCTGGCGATGTTGATGCGGAGGAGCTCGGACGTCCCTCCCCCGATGATCGTGAAGCGGACGTCGCGCAGGTACCGCTCCACCGGGTACTCGGCGGCGTACCCGTAGCTCGCCATGATCCGCGCTGCCCGGTCGCAGACCTCCATCGCCACCTCGGAGGCGAACAGCTTGGCCATCGCCGCCTCGTCGGCGCTCTCGTCGCCGCGCTCGGAGCGCCATGCGGCCCAGTACGTCAACTGACGGGCCGCCTCGAGCTTCGTCCGCATCTCGGCGAGGTGGGTCTGGATCGCCTGGAACTTGGCGATCGGCTTGCCGAACTGCACCCGTTCCTTGGCATAGGCGAGGGAGTCCTCGAACGCCGCCCGCCCTACCCCGAGGGCGAGGGCTGCGGTCATGAGCCGGATCTCGGCGAGGATCTCGAACAGGCTCGCCACCCCCTCGCCTTGCTCGCCGAGCATGCAGGTTGCCGGCGTCCCGTCGAAGAACACCTCCGATGTGAGCGAGGCCTTGATGCCCATCTTCTCGATCGACCGGCCGACGCTGAGGCCCTCGGCTCCTTTCTCGACGAGGAAGATGCTGAGCTCCTTCTCGCCGGTGCGGGCGAACACCGTGAACATGTCCGCGACGGGGGCCGACGTGATCCACGTCTTCTGGCCGGTGAGCCGCCACGTGTCGCCGTCACGCTCGGCGGAGGTCTTCATCGAGAAGAGGTCGCTGCCGGCATCGGGCTCGGTCATGCAGATCGTCCCGACGACGTCTCCCTGCAGCGCCGGGGCGAGAAGCCGGTCCCGCAGCTCGCCTTCTGCGAAGCGGTGCACGAAGTACGTGCCCATCAGCGACTGCATGGTGCAGGCGGCCGCGACGGACAGCGAGCCGCGGGCCAGCTCCTCGACGGCGACGAGATACGACATGACGTCGGCGCCGCCGCCGAGCGGCTCGGGGTACCTCATGCCGAAGAACCCAAGCCGACCAACCCCGGCGAACAGCTCGGCGGGGAACCGGGGAGCCTTGTCGAGATCGTCTGCGGCGGGGCGGATCTCGTTGTCGGTGAACTCGCGGAAGAGCTTGCGGACGGCGTCTTGGTCTGCGGTCAGCGCGAAGTCCATGGTTCAATCCCTCCCCGAGGGAGATCCCGCGGTCCCAGCGCCGACGACGCCCGCCAGATCGCCGCCGAGCTCCGCACCCCGATCGAACGCCGCGCGGCGCACCGTGGTATCGATCGACGAGTCGGCGCCGTCGACGGCGCCCACCAGCGCGTCGGTGGGGATGGGGATCGCGTCGAGACCGGCCAACGCGCCGAGCATCACCGTGTTCACGAGCCTGCGATCACCGGCCGCAGAGGCGGCGGCGGAGGCGTCGAGCACATAGACCCGCCGCGCCACCGCGGCGATGGCCTCGACGATGTCGTCGAGGTGCGGGTAGTCGCCCCCGGTGAGCGTGAGGCTCGTCGGGACGATGGGGGTCCGGTTGACGAGCACCGTCGCCCGCGGTGACATCTTCGGGACCGCTCGCTGCGCTTCGAGCGGCTCCAAGCCGACGACGACGTCGGCGCCCGCCGGCGGGACGAACGCCGTTCTCATGTCCCCGATCCGCACCGTGGCTTCGACGCTTCCTCCCCGCTGGGAGAGCCCGTAGATCTGTCCAATGCGGACCCCGAGCCCGGCCGCGGCGGCAGCTCCGCCGAGGTCGTGAGCGAGGCGGATCACACCTTGGCCGCCGACACCGGCGATGACGACGTCGCAGCTCACACTCATCGGGCCACCGCGGGCTCGATGACGGGGACGATGGCGCCGTTGGGGCAGAACTGGGCGCACACGCCGCAGGCGACGCACAGCCCGGCGTCGATCTCGACTGCGCCGCCGTCGACATANNACGCCATGCACAGCCCGGGGTCGATCTCGACCACCCTCCCGTCGACATAGAAGGCGGGACAGCCGAAGAGGTCGAGGCAGGAGCTGCAGTTCCCGCACAATCCGCAGATCATGCACCGGGCGGCCTCGGCGCGCGCCTCGTCCTCCGTCAGAGTCGCGATGACCTCCTCGAAGCCGGCCGTCCGCATCCCGGGATCGAGCTCGGCCGGCCGACGCCGCCCCTCGGTCCGGCTCCGGCGCACCCCCGGTCGGCCCGGCGGCGGGCTGGAGGGAACCATGGGCGGCGGCATCCTGACATCGGCCGTGGCGGGCCCCCGCAAGCTGCGGTCGAGCCCCCACGCGGCGCGGAGCCCGCTCGCGATGGCTCCGGTGACGGTGCCACCGGCGCCCAGGACGTCCCCGGCGCCGTAGACGCCGGCGTGGGAGGTGCGCCCGGTGCCGAGGTCGACGACGAGGCCACCGGCCCAGTCCAGCTCGATGGTGCCGTCGGCGGCGACCCGCTCCGGGGTCTGCCCCACGGCGAGCACGACGAGGTCGGCATCGACGTGGCGTTCTGTCCCGGTGCGGTCCTCGTAACTCGCCGGGTCGGTGCTCTCCGGGTCGGTGTGGTCGACGTCGACGAGCTCGACGCCACCGGCGGCGAGGCGGGTGGCCCGGGTCCGGCACCGGATCTCGATGCCCTCGTCCTCCCCCGCCTCGATCTCGTCGGAGATCGCCGGCATCTCGTCCCTTGCTTCGAGGCAGGAGATCACGACGCGCTCCGCGCCGCGACGCAGCGCGGTTCGCGCCGCATCGATGGCGGCGTTCCCCCCTCCGACGACGAGCACCGTGCCCGCCGTCGTGTCCGGACTCCGCAGGTATGACAGCGCCTGGACGACGCCGGGCCCCTCACCGTCGATGGGAAGGGTGAGCGGCGCGGCGGCGCCGACGGCGATCACGACCCCGTCGTGGCCGTCGACGAGCTCACCGAGCTGCAGATCGTCGCCGAGGCGGCGTCCCCCATCGAAGGAGACCCCGAGCCCGAGGATTCTCTCCGTGTCCCGCCGCAGCACCTCACGCGGGAGGCGGTACCCGGGCACCCCCGTGAGCAGCAGGCCGCCCGGCTCGGCGTTCGCGTCGTAGAGGTGCACGTCGTAGCCGCGCATCGCGAGGTCGTGGGCGGCGGCGAGGCCGGCGGGGCCGGCTCCGACGACCGCGGCCGACCTCCCATGCGCTGGTTCCGGCTCGGGGTTGTGGGGGTACACGTCCTGGGAGGCCGCCCAGTCCATGACGAACCGCTTGAGGTCGTTGATCGCAACCGGCTCGTCGAGCTCGCTGCGTACGCAGACGTCCTCGCACGGCTTGTGACAGACGCGACACACCGACTCGGCGAGCGGCAACCCGTCGAGAATGAGCTCCAGGGCGTCTTCGTACCGGCCGGCGGCGATGTGAGCCGCATAGCCCTGGATGCAGAGGTACAGAGGGCACCGGGTGGCACACGGGGCAACGTCGGGGCGGGATGCCCGGTCGCCTCCCAGCTCGAGCGAGCGCGCCCGCACCATGGCCCGCTCGAACACTTCGACCGTGCCCTGGCTGCAGCGCTGTCCGCAACTCGCCCGACCGCAGAATCGGCACCGCTCGTGGTCGATGGTGTATGTGGTGATCCGGGGTGCCGCCGCGGGGGCGCGGCGCACGGCACGGGCCTCGAACACGGGGCAGATCCGCTGCGAGATCACGACGCTGAGCCCCTCACGCTCACTCGCTCGCTCGAAGGCGGCCACGGTCGCGGCGAGATCGTTCGGGTCGACCGTTTCGACGTGGGAGGCACCGAGCGCCCGCACCACGGCCTCGATGTCGACCGTCCGCCGGACCTCGCCGTCCTCGACCGGGGCACCGGGCCGCTCCTGAAACCCGGTCATCGCCGTGACCTCGTTGTCCATGATCACGGCGACCATGTTCACGTTCTCCTTGACGGCGTTGAGCAGCGCCGGCATCCCGGAGTGGAAGAACGTCGAGTCGCCCAGGAAGCCGAGCGTCCGCCGTCCGGTGGTTCGCGCCACGCCGGCGGCGAGGGTGAATCCGGCGCCCATCGACAGCAACGCATCGCCGGCCCGCAGTGGCGGCGCGACGCCGAGCGAATAGCAGCCGATGTCGTTGAAGTACAAGGCCTCGTCGCCGAAGACGGTCCTGGCTGCGAAGAACGCGGAGCGGTGGGGACAGGCGGCGCACAGCGTCGGCGGCCGGCTCGGCAGCGAGGGCGCCTCGACGACGGCCGCGGCAGGCGCTCCGATGCCGGCGACGTCGTGGAGCACGGCCTGGAGCATGTGCGGCTCGTACTCGAACTCGAAGGGGAGGTGCCCGGTGCGCTTCCCGAGCACCTTCAGCGAGAGCCCGTGGAGGGTGCACAGCGCCCGCACTCGGTCCTCGAGCAGCGGCGCGAGCTCCTCGACGACGAGGACCGTGTCGAACCCGCGCAGGCTCGACACCAGCCAGTCCTCGGGAAGCGGGTAGACGATGCCGAGCGAGAGGAGCGCGACCTCGTCGCGGCCGACGGCGTCCTCGAGCAGGTCCTCGCAGATCGCCGCCGGCGCTCCCGAGGCGAGCACCACCGTCGTCCCGCCACCACGGGCGTCGAAGAACCCACCGGCGGCGATCTCGCGGCGCGCCGCCTCGAGGCGATCCTTGATCTCGACACGCATCCGGCGGGCGTTCGCCGGGAGAGGGAGGAACCTCGCCGGATCCCGGGTGAATCCGGTGACGGTACGGGTTTCGATCGGACCGAAGCGGACAGGCGCCGACGTGTGGCAGACCCGGGTGGTGGGGCGGACGACGACGGGCAGCCTGGCCCGCTCCGAGACGTCGAACGCGTACCGGGTCACCTCGAGCGCTTCCTGGGGGTCACGCGGGTCGAACATGGGCAGGTGGAGCGCCTCAGCGAGCTGACGCTGGTCCTGCTCGTTCGGGCTCGTGTGGCACGAAGGGTCGCCGGCGCTGACGATGACCAGCCCGCCGACGGTGCCGACGTAGGGGATCGTGCTCAACGGATCCCCCGCCGACATCAGCCCGAGGTGCTTCATGGCGACGATGGCGCGCGCCCCGGCGAGCGACGCGGCAAACGCCATCTCGAGCGCGACCTTCTCGTTGACCGAGTACTCGAACGGGATGCCGAGATCCGGGGCGAGCAGAGCAAAGGTGTCGGTGACCTCCGTCGATGGTGTGCCCGGATACCCGCAGGCGAACCCCACCCCGGCTTCGATCGCGCCCCGAGCGATCGCCTCGTTTCCGAGCAGCAGCTCGGTGCGTCCCGGCTCGTCTGCGAGCAGCGGATGGCCCGGATTCATGGCGTCGTCTCCCTGCGTTCGGCCGGACGGGGCATGGTGTTGCGCATCAGTCCGGCACCACGGCGATGGCGGTGATCTCGACGAGCGCCCCGACGTCGGCGAGCTCGGTCACGCCGTAGAGGCCCATCGCCGGGAAATGGCGGCCCATGTGACGCTGGTACACCGGCCCGAGCTCCTTGCGGGCGGCGCGATACGCAGGCACGTCCGACGTGAAGATCTGCATCCAGACGACGTGGGCCGGCTCACCTCCGGCGGCGCGCAGGGCGGTGACGAGGTTGGCGAGGGCGAGGTCGAACTGTTCCGTCCAGGTGTCCCCGACGATGTTCGCCTCCGCGTCGAAGGCGATCTGCCCGGCCAGGTAGACCGTCCTGCCGGGCGCCGCGGAGACGGCGTGGGAGTAGCCGACGGCCGGCGCCAACTCCTCGGGGTTGATGACGAGATGCTCGCTCAACGCTCCTCCTCGCTCGTGCCCCCAGCCTGACTCACCGGCGCGGCCCACAGCGCCGTCCTGGATACCGATGATGATATCTTGCACGCCGCACCGCCGCCGCACCCGGCGCCGCGCCACCGGCGCCGCGGTGGGTTGGCGGCAGGCGGACGACACGCCCCGGGACCGAGACGATGGCATCGACAGCGCTCGACGACGGCATCGCCTGGACGGTCGCCCACGCCTTCGCGGGTTCCGCGTTCTTTCGCGACAAGCTCGACGACGCCGGGATCTCACCGGACGAGGTCTCAGGAGCCGCCGACCTGACGCGGCTCCCGTTCACCACGAAAGAGGAGCTGCGGGCCACCGGCCCGTGGGGCTGGACGGCGGTCCCGCTGTCTGCGGTCGCGCGGATCCACTCCTCGTCCGGAACGACGGGGCGGCGGACGATCTGCACCTACACCCACAAAGACCTGGACGACTGGGCCGACCAATTCGCCCGGTGTTACGAGTATGCGGGGGTCGGCACCGAGGACCGGGTGCAGATCATGGTGGGGTACGGGCTGTGGACGGCCGGCGTGGGGTTCCAGATCGGCGCCGAGCGGCGCGGCGCCATGGCGGTGCCGACCGGGCCCGGCAACACCGACCTCCAGTTCGAGCTGATGATGGAGCTCGGGTCCACGGTCATCTGCTGCACGTCGTCGTTCGCGCTCCTGCTCGCCGAGGAGGCGGAGCGGAGGGGGATCGCCGGCGACCTCGACCTGCGCATCGGGATCATGGGTTCGGAGCGATGGGGCGAGGGCATGCGCCGCCGCATCGAGCACCTTCTCGGCATCGAGACGTTCGACGTGTACGGGCTGACCGAGCTGTGGGGACCGGGCACCGGCATCGAGTGCTCACACCACGACGGCATGCACTACTGGGACGACTACTACCACATCGAGGTCGTGGATCCGGAGACCCTGGAACCCGTACCCGACGGCACCGAGGGTGAGATCGTGATCACGACGCTGGGGAAGGAGGCGACGCCGCTGCTGCGCTACCGGACCCGAGATCTCTCTTTCCGCTACCCGGGGCCGTGCGGCTGCGGCAGCGAGTACCCACGCATCGGCCGGATCACCGGCCGCACCGACGACGTCCTCAAGGTGCGCGGCGTGATGCTCTCACCGGCGCAGGTCGACACCGTCCTCGCCGATGTCGACGGCGCCGGCCCCGAGTACCAGATCCACATCGACGCCGCCGACGGCCGGGAGACGGTGAGGGTCGTGTTCGAAGCAGCCGATCCCGGCGTCGCACCGGCGGTCGGCGAGCACCTCCGGAGTCTCACCGGGCTGCGGATCGACGTCGAGGCGGTCGACGTGGGGGCCCTGCCGCGAACCGAGCGAAAGGCGCGACGGGTCTTCGATCACCGCTGAACGCCGGGCGTCCCGGTGGTGAGCCCAGCGCCTCCGCCCCAGTAACTGCCAGGCCGGATAGGGCCATTGGTCCCTATCTGCACGAAGCTCGTGCACGATAGATTGCGCCAAACATCGCCGCCGACCGGCATGTCCCGGCGGTGGTGTCCGGCAGCGCTGATCCGCGGAGGGAGGAGACTGCGGATGGCTGCGGCGAGCGGGAGGCAGGCGGTCGGTCGCGCATCCGAGCGCGACACCGTCGCGACACATCCACGACCCGGTGGCCCGCTCGCCGCAGCGCGCCCGGTCTCCCCCGGACTGCCTCGATCCCGACGGATGCCGCCCTTAAACCCCTACACGGTCACGCGGTCTGCGCCCCGGGCGTGAT
>JABAOE010005696.1_pt1 | contig 19605 bp, 18 predicted proteins | sample 7062141 | NCBI WGS metagenome assembly JABAOE01 (sample SAMN14538627, study PRJNA623070) | marine sediment metagenome | biome: marine biome [ENVO:00000428]; feature: marine pelagic biome [ENVO:01000023]; material: deep marine sediment [ENVO:00002113] | place: India: Gulf of Khambhat ... | reverse complement strand
TCGGCGCAGATGGTCGAGCCGTACGCGGCGTTCTCGACGTTGACGCCGGTGAACCTCCGGCCGTCGCCGGCGACGACCACGGCGCCGACCCGGAACCCGGAATACGGCGCGTAGGCCTGGCGGGCCGCGGCCCGGGCCTCGTCGACGAGGGCCCGTGCCTCATCCACCGCCGGCCCCCACCATGGGCTCTCCGGGACCGAGCAGCGCATCGACGAACGCCGCCGGGTCGAAGGGGACGAGGTCCTCGATGGCCTCGCCGATCCCGATGAGTTTGACGGGAACACCCAGTTCCTCCTCGACGGCGACGGCGACACCGCCCCTCGCCGTCCCATCGAGCTTGGTCAGGACCACACCCGTCACCCCGACGGCCTCGGTGAACACACGCGCCTGAGTGAGCGCGTTCTGCCCGGTGGTGCCGTCGATGACGAGCAGCACCTCGTCGAGCTCGCCGGCCTCGCGCCGCAGCACCCGGGCGATCTTGCCGAGCTCGTCCATGAGGTTCGCCTTCGTCTGCAGCCGGCCGGCAGTGTCGACGATGAGCACGTCATGGCCCCGCGCCCTCGCCGAGTGGTACGCGTCGTACGCCACCGCCGCCGGGTCTGCGCCGCTCTGGCCCCCGACCATCGCCACCCCGACTCGCTCCGCCCAGCGCCGGAGCTGCTCGTCGGCGGCGGCGCGAAACGTGTCGGCGGCGCCGAGGAGCACGCTGCGGCCTTCCCTCTCGAGCCGGGCTGCGAGCTTCGCGATCGAGGTCGTCTTGCCGGTTCCATTGACGCCGACGACGAGGACGACGGCCGGGCTGGCCGCGATTCGCAACGCCCGTTCCCGCTCGGCGAAGAGCGCCGTGAGCTCCTCGGCGAGCGCGGCGCGCACCGAGCCGGCATCCCCGGCTCCGCGCTCCTTCACTCGGTCCACGAGCTTCGCCGCCGCGGCGACGCCCATGTCGGAGGCGACGAGACCGTCTTCGAGATCCGACCAGAACCCGTCGTCGAACCGGGCCCGGCCGAAGACGGCACCGAGGCGATCCCCGAACGCCCGGCGCGTCCTGCCGAGGCGCGAGGTCAAGGGCGGCAGCGTCGCGACCGGGGCATCGACGGCTCGCGCCATCGCGTCGGCGACGGGTGGAGGTCCCTCACGCCTCCGAACGACGCCGGCAACGACCACGCCGAGCACCACGAGGACGACGAGGAAGATGACGATCACGGTCACGGCCGCACCCATGCCGGCTCCGCTCTCTGCGAGATGGGTGGCGGGCAACCTACCACGGCGCCCCTCTGGCCCGATGCGGCGGGGGTGTTGCCGAACGGCCTTGGCTAGACGGCGACCCGCTCGAGTCGCTTGGCGACGACGAGCGAGGACTCGCCCGGCTCCATCGTGACCCCGTAGAGGACGTCTGCGGCCTCCATGGTCTGCTGCTGATGGGTGATGATGACGAGCTGGGCGGTGCCGCGCAGCGTGTCGACGAGCCGGAGGAAGCGGCGGAGGTTGGCGTCGTCGAGCGCCGCCTCGACCTCGTCGAGGACGTAGAACGGGCTCGGCCTGGCCCGGAAGACGGCGAAGAGGAACGCAAGCGCGGCGAGTGAGCGCTCGCCCCCCGACAGCAGACTGAGCCGCCCCACCTTCTTGCCGAGTGGCTGCGCATCGATCTCGACTCCGGTCTCGAGAGGCCGGTCGGGATCGGTGAGGCGGAGGCGTCCTCGCCCTCCGGGGAACACGAGGTCGAAGTTCTCCTGGTACAGGTCCGAGATCTCCTCGAACGCGGCGAGGAACAGCGCAGCCATCTCCTCGTCGAGGGCGGCAATCACCTTCCGTAGCTCGGCACGGGACGCCTCGAGATCGGCGAGCTGTTCTTCGAGCTCAGCGACACGGGCCGCGAGTTCGCGGTATTCGGCCGCGGCAAGCGGATTGACCGGACCCATCCGGCGCAGCCTGGCTTCGAGGGTCGCCAGCGTCTCCGCAGTGGGGTCGGTGTCATCCACATCCGGTCGGGGTGCTGCGAGCGCCTCCTCCTCGGTGGCATCCGCATCGCGGCGAAGCATCTCGGCGGTCGATTCCTCCCTGACTCGCAGCTCGGCGAGCTCGATGGCGAGTGTGCTGCAGCGATCGCGAGAGGAGGCGATACGGCGTTCGAGATCGGCCCGGCGCAGCCGCGCCGTCTCGAGCGCCCGGTCGGCGTCGTTGGCGCGCGACCGCAATGCCCGCTGCCGTTGCCGCAGGGCGCCGATGTGGTCCTTCAGGACGCCGGCGGCATCTCGCGCCGCCGTCTCGATCGCCTCGAGACGGGCGGGGGTGGCGGGATCGAACGGGTGGTCGGCGAGGCCCGACAGCGCGCCCCGGGCCGCGGCGAGCCGCTCCTCGGTGAGCCTTCTCCGTTCGTGGACCCCGGCGAGCACGGCGGCGGCCTCCTCTCTGAGCCGGCGCGCCTCGTCACGGCGCCGGGCCACGGCCTCGCGCCGCGTCGCGATCGCCTCCCAGGCCTCCTGGGTTGCCGCCGCGGATTCCTCCAGCTCCCCGAGCCGGCGGCGCACCTCCGCGATGCGCTCGGCCCTGCCGACCCGCTCGGCGTCGAGCGCCACCGCCCGCGCCTCGAGTCGGTCGAACTCGTCCCGGCCGGCGTTTCGAGCCCGCTCGTTGAGCCCGAGTGCTTCGGTGTGCCCGGCCAGCACGGCCTCGAGCTGTTCGAGGTGCTCCAGGGCGCGACGTTCTGCATCCCGTGCCGCCTCGAATGCCCGGCGCGTCGTCGTCACCCGGCTCTCCGCCCTCGCCAGCTCCCGCTCCGCCGCCTCGGTCGCAACCTCGGCCGCTTCGAGCGCAGCCGGGCCGGCACCGTCGGGATCGGCGAGGAAGATCCCGACAGGCGTGACGAGGTCGCCCTCGGGCGTGACCGCTCTCACGTCGCCGTGGCGCCTGACGAGATCNNCCCGCACCTCGGGGTGGCGGGAGACGATCTCCCAGCCGGCGTGCCAGCCCTCGACGAGGACGACGTCGCCGAGGAGCGAGGCGGCGAGGTCTGGGTCCGCGGCGGGTCCGAGCCTGTCGACGAGCGCGTCGAGGCCCCAGGTCGCCGCGACCTGCCTCGCCTCCCCGCCCGCGTCGTCCCCACCTCTGATGCGCAGCGCGACGCCGCCCAAGCCCTGTGACTTCAACGTGGCCGTGACCTCCGCCGCGCCGTCGGGCCCGGCGGCGAGGAGACCGTGGCGCCACGGGCCGACGGCGGCGTCGACGGCGCGAGCGAGCTCGGGGGGAACGTCGAGCCGGGCCACGACGGGGCCCTCCACAGCGGGGTGGGCGGCTGCCCGCTCTTGGGCAGCGGGGTCGCCGAGGCCGGCGATGGCGGCTTCGATGGCATCTCGTCGTGCCGCGGCCGCGGCAAAGGCGAGGTGACCGGCGCGGCGATCTTCGGTGGCGGCGTCCCATGCGGCCTGTGCCGCCTCTCTCTCGGTGCGGGCGAGGCTGTAGGTATCCCCTGCCGCGGACACCGCACCGTCGGCGCCCCGGATCTCCTCGGCGAGCAGCTCGGCATCCCGCCCCTCCTCGTCGAGCCTCGCAAGGACCACCTCGCGTCGTCTGGCGACGTGGTCCGCCTCGCGCCCGTCCCTCGTCTCGGCCGCCTCGAGCGACCGCAGATCCCCGCGCAGGCTGGCGAGGAGGCCGTCGGCGGGCAGCTTCATCTGATCGGCGAGGGCCCGCTCCTCGTCCTCGAGCGCCGTCAGCGCGGTCTCCCGGCGCTCGGCTAGGGCGACGGCGTCGCGCTCGCTGGCACCGAGACCGGCGAGCTCCTCTTCCAGGTCGCTGATCTCGGTTTCGAGGTCGTTGCGGCGCTCACCGCTGCCGCGCAGCCGGCTCTCCAGTCCGAGACGGCGCTCCCGGGCCACCATCGCGATCCGCTCGAACCGCTCCACCAGCGTCTCGAGCCTCGCAGCCGCCGCTGTGTCGCGCTCGAGCTCCTTGCCGACGGTGCCTGCCGCGTCGCGCAACGACTCGAAGCGGCCGGAGAGCGCTTCGAGCTCAGCGGCATCCGTCCCGATGGCGGCCTCGTGCTCGTCGTGCTCTCGGGTCGCCTCGTCGAGCCGGGACCGGATGGTGCGAAGCTGCTCGCCCCCCAACCACAGTCGCAGCGCCCGTACCCGGGCCCGGACCCCGTCGTAGCGCTCGGCCGCATTGGCCTGCCGCTTGAGGGGGCGGAGCCGCCGCCGCTCCTGGTCGAGGATGTCCACGAGCCTCGCCACATCGACGTCGGTCTGCTCGAGCCGGCGCACGGAGCGGTCGCGCCGGCTCCTGTGCTTGGTGACCCCCGCCGCCTCCTCGATGACGCTGCGGTGCTCGTCGGGCCGGGCGCTGAGGATCTCGCCGATCTGGCCCTGGCTCACGAGCACGTGCTGTCTGCGGCCTACACCCCCATCGGAGAGGAGCTCCTGGATGTCGAGGAGCCGGCAGGACGTGCCGTTGAGTTCGTACTCGGACGTCCCGTCGCGGTAGAGCCTCCGGGTCATCGTGATCTCGCCGAGGTCGAGGGGGAGAAAGCCGTCGGCGTTGTCGACGGTGAGCGAGACCTCGGCGCGGCCGAGCCTGGGGCGCGTCGTGGTGCCGGCGAAGATCACGTCGTCCATCCGCTGGGTTCGCAGAGCACTTGTCGCCTGGGTCCCCATGACCCAGGCGAGCGCGTCGAGGAGGTTGGACTTTCCCGACCCGTTCGGTCCCACCACGACGTTGACCCCGGGGTCGAACGTCAGACGAGTCCTGTCGGCGAAAGACTTGAACCCGGCGAGGGACAGCGTCTTCAGCAGCAAGGCGGGGCGAGCTTACCAGCGAATCACACGCGTGAGATTCACCGCGATCGGCCTCACCGCTGGCACCCGGGGCACCANNCGCACGACGTCGCGCCGTACCGGTGTGCTGCAGCGGGGGCACGGCTCCCCGGCACGGCCGTAGACACGGAGCTGCTCGGTGAACGTGCCGGCGCGACCATCCGGGAGGAGATAGGCGAGATCGTCGAGCGACGAGCCACCGTGGTCGAGAGCGTCGCCAAGGGTGCGGCGGATGGCGGCGCGCAGCCGGGCGAGCTCGGCACCGTCGAGGTCTCCCCCGGCCCGGTGGGGCGAGATCCGGGCCCGGTTGAGGGCTTCGTCTGCATAGATGTTGCCGATACCGGCGAGGATGCCCTGGTCCAGCAGCAGCGCCTTCAGCGGTGCAGACCTGCCGGCGAGCCTGCGGCCGAGCATCGTCGCCGGCGGCAGATCCTCCCACGCGTCCGGCCCGAGGCGCCCCAGCGAGGACTCGGCAACCTCCTCGGGAGTGAGCACGGCAACGAACCCGAACGTGCGAGGGTCGACGAGGCGAAACTCGAGATCCCCACCGAACCGGACGACGACGTTCGTGTGGGGCTCACGGGCCTCGGTGCGGTGGGCGAGCCGGACCCTGCCGGACATGCCGAGGTGGGTGACCCACACCAGCCCGGCGCCGAGGCGGGTCAGGATGAACTTCCCGTGGCGGTCCACGGCGAGCACCGCCCGGCGAACGAGCCTGGCCGCGAAGTCGTCGGGGTTCGGCTGGCGGCGCAGCATCCGGGGACGCGCCACCTCCACGTCCATGACCCGCTTGCCTTCGATGGTGGCGGCGAGCGCCGCCCGGGTCGTCTCGACTTCCGGCAGCTCAGGCATCGGTGGCCGCCGGCGGCACCCCGTTCGCAGCGAGTGCGGTGGCCGCCGCCGCGGCCGCCTCCTGTTCCGCCCGCTTCTTCGACGTCCCCGCGCCAGTGCCGAGCACCTGCCCGTTGACCACGACGCGTGCGGTGAACCGTTTGGCGTGCTCCGGCCCTTCCTCATCGACCTCGTAGACCGGCCGGACGCCGGCGCGGGCGAGGTCCTCCTGGAGACGCGTCTTGTAGTCACGCCGGCCCGGATCGGTCGCCCGCTCGTCGATGAGAACCGCCCAGTGTTCGTCGATGATGCCGCGCACCGCCTCGAAGCCGGTCTCGAGGTAGATCGCTCCGAGGATGCTCTCGACGACATCGGAGAGGATCGAGTCCTTGTCGCGACCGCCGGTCAACTCCTCGCCGCGGCCGAGCAGGATCGCATCGGCGACGCCGAGGCGCCGCGCCATCGCCGCCAGAGTCCGTTCGTTGACGACCGCAGCGCGCACCTTTGCCATCTCGCCCTCGGAGAGATCGGGGTAGGTGGCGAACAGGTAATCGGTCACCGCGAGCTGCAGCACGGCATCGCCGAGGAACTCGAGGCGCTCGTACGACTCAGAGAGCGACTCCTCGGCCGCGTACGAGCGGTGGATGAGGGCGAGTCGCAGGAGCTCGCGATCTGCGAACTCGTGGGCAAACGCCAGCTCGAGACGGTCGAGGGCACCGTCGTCGAACATCCCTCATCCCTCCCTGGAGGCGAGGCCCGACGCGATCTTGTCGACGAGTCCGTGGGAAGCGCCCTCGTCCGCCATGGCGATCGCGTTCGCGATCGCGACGCGGGACGAGGAGCCGTGGGCGATGACGACGACCCCCTTCGTGCCGAGGAGATGGGCGCCGCCGGTGGCCTCCGGGTCGACGCGCCGCTTCACCTCCGCGAACGCAGGGGCGAGGGCGGCGGCCGCCTCACGGTAGGGCGCCTTGTCGAGCGTCTCGAAGAGGACGCTTTGGACGAGACCCGCGGTGCCCTCCGCCGTCTTCAGCAAGACGTTGCCGGTGAACCCGTCGGTGACCAGTACGTCGACGGCGGGCGTCCCGATGTCGCGCCCCTCGACGTTGCCCACGAAGTCGATACCGTCGAGCGCGGCGAGGCCTGCATAGGCGGCTCTCTCCAGGTCGCGGCCCTTGCCCTGCTCCTCGCCGATGTTGACGAGGCCGACCCGGGGTCGCTCGATGCCGATGAGCGTCGTCGCCAGGGCCGCGCCCATGACGGCGAACTGGACGAGGTGCTCCGCCCGGCAGGCGAGGTTGGCGCCGGAGTCGAGCACGATCTTCCCGCCGGGGAACAGGGTGGCGATCGCCGGCCGGGCGACGCCGCCGAGCCTGCCGATGATGAACGCCGCGGCCGCCATCGCGGCGCCGGTCGATCCGGCACTGACGACGCCGCCGGCGGTTCCCTCGGCAACCAGGCGAGCGGCGACGGAAATCGACGCGTCCTTCTTCTCACGGATCGCGGCTGCTGGGTCGTCGCCCATCCCGATGACCTCCGTCGCCGGGACGACGGGGACGTCGAACCCGACCTCGGTGAGAAGCGCCTCGATCCGCGACGCGTCGCCGACGAGGGTGACGTCGTGGCCATCCTTGGCCGCATCGACGGCGCCGAGAACGATCTGGTCCGGGGCGTGATCGCCGCCCATCGCGTCGATGGCGATCCGGGTCATGGCGACTACTCGACCGGGATGACTTCGCGACCCTTGTAGCTGCCGCACTCGTGGCAGAGACGGTGCGGTAGGTGCATGGCGCCGCACTGCTGGCACTCGACGGTCGCAGGCGTCTGCACTTTCCAGTTCGCCTTGCGCCGTCGCGTCCGTGAGCGCGACATCTTCTTCTTTGGTACCGCCACGAGGAAACCTCTCTCAGGTCACTTCCCCGGCGTCGAAGAGATCCTTCAGGACCGCGAACGGCGAAGTGGCGACGCCGTCATCGCCGGGCGAGGGCGTATTCAAGCCGGTTTCGGGACCCCCAACAAGTCCCGCGCAGGCGTCGCCGCACACGGGGAGAAGCGGCATGGCGAGGAGGATCTCGTCCCGCAGCATCGGCTCGAGGTCGATCTCGTCGCCGCCGATCTCGTAGTCGGCCTCGTCGTCGACACCGGGAGCGGAGTAGAGCTGCGCAACCTCGATCGTCTGCTGCTCGATGCGCCGCTCCAGGCAGCGCGGACAGGTGTGCTCGACGTGCGCGGTGGTGTCGCCGCGCACGATGATGCCGCCGGACACCGGGGAGAGCACGAGCTTCACCTCGAGGGGCGGCTCCGGGACGATGCGGGACAGCTCGAGCTCCCACGTCACGGCGGCGTGGCACTCCACCCGGCGGGGGCGGGCAGAGGGACGCGCCAGATCGGACACGTTGAGCACGAGACTGGAGCGACCGCCCATGACCGCAAGAAGTCTATCCCTGCCCGGCGCGGTGGAGCCCGCCTCCAAGGAGGCGGGCTCCTGCATCATCGCCCTGTGACTCTGTGCGCCGGCGATCAGCCGCCGGCGGAGCGAAGGCTCAGCTTCCGGATCCGAGGGCGTCGTCGGCCGAGAACGGAGGCGGGAGGATGATGAGCAGCGGCGCTGTCGCCGCCCAGGTTCCCGCGAACTCGAAGTTACCGGCACCCGCCGAGAACGCATACACCTGGCCGCCGTACGGGGATGTCACGTTGTTGACGCCGTCGCTTCGGTAGAACCCGAAGCTGCTGATGTTGTTCTCATAGTCGATGAATACGCAGAGGTTGCCCGGACTCGCACCGGGAGCGCTCACCGACCCGGAGCAGCCCGCGGGCACAGGATCGCCGGATCGGATCACGTGGGCCGTCAGATTGCCCGGCATCTTCACCGGGAAACTCACGGCTTCCTGCGTGGTGTCGCCGACACCCGTCGCCGTCTCTCCGGTCCCCACGGCGCCGACGATCGTCTCGAAGGCCGGCACCGTCCCTCCGTACTGGAAGAAGTCGGTCGAGTTCAGCCCGTCGAGTTTGTCGCTGTCGGCAGCCTTGTCACCCACGCCCAGGAACGCAGTCGAGTCCATTCCGTCGAGTTTGTCACTGTCGGCAGCCTTGCCACCCACGCCGAGGAACGCAGTCGAGTCCATTCCGTCGAGCGTGTCCGCATCATCGGCCGTGACCGCAGTCGCGGCATCCACGACCTTGTTCGTGGCGAGCCGCCGCATGAACGCTGCCATCTGCTCCCTCGTGACGACATCGCTGGGGCAGAACTGGTCGTTCGCCGGCGGGTTGCACCCGAGGGTCACGCCGTTGTCGGCTAGCCAGCCGATGTCGTTGTGGAAGATGTTCGTATCTGGCACGTCGGTGAACCGGTCCGATGCGATTCCGGCGATCGGCGCCACCACGACGGCGGTGACAACGGCCACCACCGCATACCGAATCCAGGCTGCGCGAGCAGCAAAGGCACGTCGGCGCATGGTCTTCCCCTCCTTCGTGTCGAAGACATTCTCAATCTACGCGCGCAGCCGGCGCGGTGGTGGTTCTATGTCACCGTGTCCGGCCGCGACGCCCGAGGCCCCGGCGCGGCGGAACCCGCCGGCTCACTCCGAGACGGGCACCTCTGGCGGAGGGGGCAGGGTCTCGTGGAACTGTGCCCTGGCCTCCTGGACGTAGCGGACGAGCTCGGCGAGGAACGTCTCGGCATCGGTGAGCTGGCGCTCCGCGTAGTCCTCGGCCTCCAAGCGGATGCGCTCCGCCTCCTTCTCCGCGGCGCGCACGAGTCGGTTCGCCTCCTCGACGGCCTCCTTGATGACGTGGGAGTCGGAGACGAGCTCCTCGGACTTCGCCTTCGCCTTCGTCAGCATCTCCCGGGCGCGCTCGTTGGTGCGGGTGACGTACCGCTCGCGCTCGCGGACCATCCAGCGAGCGGCGCGCAGCTCCTCCGGCAGCAGGTCCTGGGCCCGGGCGATGGCGGCGAGGAGCTCCGTCTTCAGCCCTTCGAGCCGGCCGAGGAACTCCTCCTTGTTCACCATGACGCTCGCCGAGAGCGGTACCGTCCTCGCCCCGCCCATCTCGTGGACCATCTGGTCGATGATGCCGCCGATCGTCACGCCCGCCTCTTCGAGGACGTCGAGGAGCTCCCCGGGCACCGGGGGCGGCTGGCGCGGGGCTTCTGTGTCGGTCATGGGCTGAACTTCTCCTTCAGCGCCGTCGCAACGGGTTGGGGCACGAGTTCGTCGACCGACCCGCCGAGGGAGCGCACCTGCTTGACGAGCGACGACGACAGGTACCCGTACTCCGGCTTGGTGGCGACGAAGAGCGTGACGATGCCGGAGAGATGCCGGTTCATCTGCGACATCTGGATCTCGTAGTCGAAATCCGTCATTGCCCGCAGACCCTTGACGATGACGTCGACACCGTTGTCCGCGGCGAAGTCGACGAGCAGGCCGGAGAACTTGTCGACCGAGACGTTCTCCCAGGCCACACAGCACGCCTCGAGGAGCTCGAGACGCTCCTCCGCCGAGAACAGCGCCTCTTTCGACGGATTGACGACGACGGCGACGACGACCTCGTCGAAGATCCCAGCACATCGCTCGACGACGTCGAGGTGGCCCTTCGTCGGGGGATCGAAGCTGCCGGGGACGAGGGCGCGGATCATCGGGTCTCCCGGTGGAGCCACCAGACCTCGCTGCCTCCGTAGCGCCGTCTGTCAACCACGACGAGCATCGTAGACGCTGGGGGGGCAACGGCGGCGCCGGCGAGCCGGTGGACGACGACGATCCCGCCTCCGCCGACGAGGTCGGAGACGGCGACGAGCCGTTCGTCGAGGTCCTCTTCGGGGAGGGCGTACGGCGGGTCGACGAAGACGAGGTCGAAGGGCTCATCACCCCCCGTCTCCAGGTACACCTCGACACGCTCGGAGACGATCGTGCCCCCCAACCCGACCGCGGCGACGTTCTTCCGCAGGGCCTCGAGCGCGGGACGTGACGACTCGACGAACGTGACGGACCGTGCGCCCCTGCTGAGCGCCTCGAGCCCGAGCGAGCCGCTGCCGGCGTACAGGTCGAGCACCCGCGCCCCCTCGACGGCGTCTCCGAGGACCGCGAAGACCGACTCCTTGGCACGCCCGGTGAAGGGTCGGGTGCCGGTGCCGCGAGGTGCGGCGAGCCGGCGCCCTTTCGCCGCGCCGGCGATGATGCGCATCAGGACACCGTCAGCTGCGGAGCAGCCACTCGACGTCCTCGCCGAGAAGGGACCGGATCTCCTCCGCGATCTCGGCGTGGGCCCGCAGGTCCGGGTCGCGACCGACGAGGGCGAACGCTTCTCGCCGCGCCGTCACGAGCATCTCGGCGTCGCGGAGGATGTCGGCGAGCTTGAGGTCGGTGAGGCCCGCCTGGCGGGCGCCGAAGACGGTGCCCTGGCCGCGGATGCGGAGATCCTCCTCGGCGAGCCGAAACCCATCCGTGGTGGCCAGCATCGCCGCGATCCGCGCCTCGCCCTCCGTCGTGGTCGGGTCGGCGATGAGCACGCACGTCGACGAATGGGCGCCCCGACCCACGCGGCCGCGGAGCTGGTGGAGCTGGCTGAGCCCGAAGCGGTCGGCGTCCTCGATGACCATCACCGTCGCGTTGGGAACGTCGATGCCGACCTCGATGACGGTGGTGGCGACGAGGACGTCGAGCTCGCCGGCTCGAAACCGGCTCATGACCTCCTCTTTGGCGTCGGAGCGGAGCTGGCCGTGGATGAGCCCGACCCTCATGCCGGTGAGGATGCCGGCGAGACGCTCGTATTCCGCCGTCGCCGAGGCCGCCTCGAGCTTGTCGGAGTCCTCGACGAGGGGACACACGACGAAGACCTGGCGGCCGGCGGCAACCTCGGCGCGCACCATCTCGTAGACGCCCGTCTCGTCACCGGCGGTCCGCGAGACGTGGGTCGTCACCACCGGAGTCCGTCCCGGCGGCATCTCGTCGAGAAGCGAGACGTCGAGGTCCCCGTACAAGGTCATCGCCAGCGTCCGGGGGATCGGCGTTGCGGTCATGATGAGGAGGTCGGGGTCGTACCCGTCGGCCTTCTCCTTCAGCCGCACCCGCTGGTAGACGCCGAAGCGGTGCTGCTCGTCGACGACGGCGACGCCGAGCCTGGCGAACGAGAGCGCGTCCTGGATGAGCGAGTGGGTGCCGATGACGAGGTCCACATTCCCCGATGCGATCCAGTCGACGACGTCGGCCCGCTTCGCCGCTCCCGCGACGAAGTTCGCTGCGGCGTGGTTGGCCGTCAGCAGGGCGAGGCGCACGCCCTGGACGTGGTCGCCGTTCGAGAACAGGCTCGTCATCCCGGTTGGGGCGGCAGGATCGAGGAGGGGAGGGCCGAGACCCGCCGAGGCGAGTAGCTCCCGAAACGCCAGGTAGTGCTGACCGGCGAGCACCTCAGTCGGCGCCATGACGGCTCCCTGATGGCCCCCCTGGATTGCGGTGAGCAGCGCTGCCGCGGCCACCACCGTCTTCCCCGACCCGACCTCGCCCTGGAGGAGGCGATGCATGGGGCGGGGCTCGGCGAGGTCGGCCGAGATCTCGGCGATGGCGCGTCGCTGCGCCGCGGTGAGCCGGTATGGGAGCGCGCCGATGAACCGGTCGACGAGCCCGTCCCCGGTGTCGTGGGAGATGCCGGTGGCGTCTGCGGCCTGGCGGTGCTTGCGGAGCGCGAGGGCGAGCTCGAGCCGGAACAGCTCGTCGAAGACGAGACGGCGCCGCGCCCGATCAGCGTCCTCGATCGTGGCGGGGAAGTGGATGTCGGCGATGGCGCGGTCCCGGTCCACGAGGCCGAGACGGTCGACGATCTCGGCCGGCAGCACTTCGTGCACCGGGCGCGCCCGGGCGAGCGCGTTGTGGATGGACCGCCGTAGCTGCGCCGGGCCGAGGCCGCCGGCGGAGGGATGGATCGGCACCACGCGGCCGGTGACGAGGGAGTCCGCGGCGTCGAGTGCATCGAGGTCGGGGTTCTTCATCTGCAGCCGGCCGCGGAACCGCTCGGCCTTCCCGCTCAGCGCGACCTCGGACCCCTCCCTGACCTTGATGTAGGGATTGAAGAACACGGCGGTGAGAACGTTCGTGCCGTCGGTCACCACCGCCTCGATCATGGTCCGGTTGCGCGAGATCCGCCGCTTCGTGACCGACAACACCGTGCCCCCGACCGTCACCTCCTCGCCGAGCGGCACCGCGGAGAGGTCGAAGAGCTGCGACCGGTCGAGGTACCGCCGGGGAACGTGAAGCAGCAGGTCGGCGACGGAGTGGATCCCGGCGTCGGCCAGCCGGGAGGCGGTACGGGGACCGATGCCCTTCACCCGGTCGACGGGGATCCCGGTGAGAAACGACAGCGGACGGCCCGTGCTCGTCACGGTGGATCGACTCGGCATACCGGTGGCGACTGTACCCGGCCNNCCGCTGGCGATGACGCCCGACCCTGTGGTGGCACGGGTGGCGCGACCGGCTGGTACACTCCCCGGCCGTTCCAGGAGGTCCCTCATTTCGTACCGTTGCGAGGTCTGCGGCAAGGAGCCTTGGTTCGGGAAGCAGGTGAGCTTCTCCCACAAGCGCTCGAGCCGGCGGTGGCTGCCCAACATCCAGCGCGTCCGGGTCAAACACGGCAACAACAGCCGTCGCATGCGGGTGTGCACGTCGTGCATCAAGGCCGGCAAGATCGAGAAGGTGTGACACCGTGCAAGGCGTCGTCAAGGTGTACGACCCCGGAACCGGCGCTGGGGTGATCGTGCGCGACGACGACCGCAGCGAGGTCCTCCTCCGTCCCGGGTCGCTTGCCGGCTCGATGTTCCGCACGCTGCGCCAGGGTCAGCGAGTGCTCTTCGACATCGAGGAGGACGCCGGGCGCGTCTACGCCCACCGGCTGCGCTTCGGGTCGGACGGCTACTGAGCCGGGATCCTTCCGGCCTCGGTATCATCCAGGGAACCACAGGCCCGAGCGAGAAGGAGCGGCGCGTGGTCGAGGCCTACATCCTCATCCAAACCGAGGTCGGCAAAGCGGCACAGGTGGCCGATGCGATCGCCGGCATCCCGGGCGTCACCAGCGCCGAGGCGGTGACGGGTCCGTACGACGCCATCGTCCACACCCAGGCGGAAGACGTCGATGCGCTCGGCAAGCTCGTCGTCGCCAGGATCCAGGCCGTCGACGGCATCACGCGGACCCTCACCTGCCCGGTCGTCAAGCTCTAGGGACGACTTCCCGCACCGCCGCGGCAGGCCCCTCGGGCCCGCCTGCCGTCACCAAGGCGATTCGAGTGCGATCGTCACGAGCTCACGGCACAGCTGCGGGTAGTCGAGCCCCGACGCCTCCCACATCTTGGGGAACCCCGAGATCGGGGTGAATCCGGGCATCGTGTTGACCTCGTTGAGGAGGAAGCCGCGGCCCGGCTGCTCGAGGAAGAAGTCGACCCTTGCCAGGCCCCGGCACTCGAGCACCTCGAAGGCCCGGCCGGCGAGCGACCGCACGGTCTCGGTCTCCGGCTCGGTGAGTTCGGCCGGGGCCACGAAGCGGCTCATCTCGTCTTGGTACTTCGCCTCGTAGTGATACCAATCTGCCTCGATGACGATCTCTCCGGGCACCGAAACCCGGGGGCCCTCGAGGACCGAGACCTCGATCTCCCTGCCGCGGATCGCCTCCTCGACGACCACCTTCGGCCCGTATTCGAACGCTTTGAGGATCCCGTCCTTGAGCTCCGCGTCCGTCGCCGCCTTCGTCACCCCCACGGACGAGCCGAGCTCGGCGGGCTTCACGAATGCAGGAAGCCCGAGGTCCTCGACGAGATCACCCACCATCCGCGGTGCGTCGTCGAAGTCGCTGGTGCGCAACGCCCGCCAGCGGGTCACCCCGATCCCGGCGTCGCGCAGCAGACGCTTGGCGACGTCCTTGTCCATCGCCACGGCGGACGCCTTCACCCCGCACCCGACATACGCCACACCGGCCGTCTCGAAGACACCCTGGACGGTCCCGTCCTCGCCGAAGGGCCCGTGAAGCACGGGGAACACGACATCGAACCCGACGACGTCCCCGGAGCTGCGGATGACGCCTCCGGGCAGCTCGAGGCTCGCCTCTCGACCCTCGGCGCGCAACGGGCGCTGGGTGAGATCTGCCAGCCACCACCGACCCTCCTTGTCGATGCCGACCGGCACCACCTGGTAGCCGGCCTCGAGCAGCGCGTCGCCGATGGCGACGGCCGACGTGCACGAGATCTCATGCTCGGCCGATCGGCCGCCGAAGAGGAGGAGAACACGAGTCATCGGATGCCGAAAGGTTACCGTTGAGCGGCCGAAGCGTCCGGGTTTCACAGAGCGAGCCGTGACCGACCGAGAACTCTTCGTCGACTACCGGGTCCACGTGATCGCGCTCGGCCTCATCGCCTCATGGGCCGGGCTCGGCGTCTTCGCCGTGGCCGCCGCCCGCGGCGACAAGCTCGACGACCCCACCGTCCTCTATCCGCTCATCGGTCTCGGCGCCGCCCTCGTCGGGCTGACGCTTCTGCCCTGGCGCAGGATCCTCGCCGGAAGGCTCGCCGACGGACTCGTCCTCATGTGGGCCGGCCTCGCCGTCTTCGCCATCTTGATGGCCGACGGGTTCAGCAACGGCGACGCCGCCGTGGCCGCCTTCCTGGGGACGGTCGTGTTCGCCGCCGCCGCGCTCGTGGCGCCGACGGTGCTCGCCCTCGTGGGTGCTGCGGCCCTCGCCGGCTACGTCGTCGCCCTCGCCCGCACCCCCCAGGATCTCGACGGGCTCAGCCTCGGTGTGCGCATCGGCGCCTTCGCGGTCACGACGGTGCTCCTCCTCGTCGCGGCTCGCGGCATCCGGCGCCAGATGAGCGCCACGGCCAGCCGGCTCCTCGAACTCACCTCGCGCGAGGCAGAGCTGGCGAGACGGGAGAGGGAGCTGGAGCGCCTCTACGAGATCTCGCGCACGATCGGCTACGGCTCGAAGCTCGCCGACGTCCTCCCCGAGCTCGTCGGCCAGGTCACGGGCGCCATCCACGCCAACACCGGTCTCGTGCTGCTCTACCGACCGGGCGACGAGGCACTCGAGGTCATCTCCCCCATCTGGGTCAACGGCCACACCGTGAGGGTCGAGGACTACTCGGTCCCGATCGCCTCGGCCGGCGTTGCCCAGCGGGTCTTCACGTCCGGGACCCCCGAGCTGGAGAACGAGCTTCACGCCGGCGCGGCCGATGGATTCCTCGCCGAACTCGACGCCTCCAGGGTTGCCGCCGTGCCGCTTCAGATCGAGGGGCGAACCATCGGCGTCCTCATCGCCGCCGACAAGGCCCAAGGCGAGTTCACCGACGCCGACCTCGGGCTCCTCGCCTCGCTCGCCGGCCCGTCGGCACTCGTGCTCAACCAGATGTCGCGCTACGAGGCGGCGACCGAGACCGGCGAACGCATGACGGAGCTCGCCAGACTGAAGACCGACTTCGTCTCGGTCGTCAGCCACGAACTCCGCACCCCGCTCACTTCGATCATCGGGTCGCTCAAGACACTGCAGCGGCCGGAGCTGGCACCCACCGACCCCAACGCTGTCGAGCTGCTCATGACCGCCGAGCGGCAGGGCCAGCGGCTGCGCTCCCTCATCGAGGACNNCGCCCGGTCGTCACCGCCACCGTCGACGCCGGGGCCGAGACGATGTGGGTCGATGCCGATCACCTGGCCCGGATCCTCAGGAACCTCCTCGAGAACGCCCTCAAGTACGCCCCGGGGAGCGCCGTCGAAATCCACGCCCAGCGGCGTGGAACCGAGATCTGGATCTCCGTCGCCGACCACGGCGCCGGCATCCCCTACGAGCTCCACGACCACATCTTCGATCGCTTCACACAGGTGCAGGGTCACGAGACGAGGGGGATCGGGGGGACCGGACTCGGGCTGTCGATCGTGCGCGGCCTCACCGAGGCGATGGGTGGCCGGGTGTGGTTCGAACCGACCCAGGGCGGCGGCGCGACCTTCTCGATCTCGCTGCCGGCGCGCGCCGGACTCCGCTCACCGCGGGCCGATCTTCACGTCCCGCCCCAGGCCTGAGGCACGCTCATTCCTCGGCGGCGGCGATGGCATGGAAGCCCCCGTCGACGTGGACGACCTCGCCGCTCGTCATCGGCGCCCAGTCCGAGAGCAGCACGCACACCATGTTGGCGACCGGGGTCGGATCGGACACGTCCCAGCCCAGCGGGGCCCGGGTCCCCCACACGTCCCGGAACCGGGTGAAGCCGGGGATCGACTTCGCCGCCATCGTGGTCAGCGGACCTGCGGAGACGGCGTTCACCCTGATGTTGTCGGCACCGAGGTCGCGCGCCAGATACCGGGTGACGGCCTGGAGGGCTGCTTTGGCGACGCCCATCCAGTCGTACGCCGGCCAGGCTTGACGGTTGTCGAAGTCGAGGGTGACGAGCGCGCCGCCGCCGGCGGCGACGAGGAGCGGCCGCAGTCCCACCGCGAGCGTCTTGTAGGAGTACGCAGAGGTGAGAAACGCGGTGCCGGCCGACTCCGGCGGCGTGGCGAGGAAGTTGCCTCCGAGCGCATCGTCGGGCGCGTAGGCGATGGCGTGGAGCGCGCCGTCGACCGCTCCCCATCGCTCCCCCAGGTCTGCCGCGAGGGCCTCCATGTGGGTCGGGTCGTTGATGTCGAGCTCGAGAACCGGCGGTGGGTCGGGGAGGCGTTTCGCCGAGCGCTCCGTGAGGCGGAGGGCGCGGCCGAACCCGGTCAAGACGAGGTTCGCGCCCTGCTCCTGGGCGACGCGCGCGGTGTGCCAGGCGATCGAGTCGTCGGTGAGCACACCGGTGACGACGAGCCGCTTTCCCTCGAGCAACACGCCCGGTCCTCCTGGTCGGGGCGGCGTCATGCTAGGGGTGCACCCCGGCACCGCGCCCTTCGACACCGTCGCGGTGCGGTAGCGTCTGGTCATCCCGACGAGGGGGAGCGATGGAGGCGGCCGACCTCATCACGATCGGTCTCGTCGTCGTCGGTTTCGGGCTCGTGTCGGGCCGGCTGGAGGGGACCCCGCTCACCCCGCCGATGGTGTTCATCGCCGCCGGCGTCGTCCTCGCGAGCGCCGGCAGGCTCGACGTCGACGTCGAGGAGCCCCTCGTCCGCGGCATCATGGAGATCACCCTCGTCGTCGTGCTCTTCACCGACGCCTCCCGCATCGACCTGCGTACCCTGAGCCGTGAGTTCTCGGCCCCGCTGCGGATGCTGACTGCCGGGCTCCTCCTCACCGTCGTTGCCGGCACGCTGCTCGCCGCCGTCCTGCTCCCCGGGCTCGGCGTGTGGGGAGCGGCGGTGCTCGCCGTCGTGCTCGCCCCCACCGATGCCGCGCTCGGCCAGGCCGTCGTCTCCGACGCGACGGTCCCCCGTAGCGTCCGCCAGACCCTCAACGTCGAGTCGGGTCTCAACGACGGGCTCGCCCTGCCGTTGCTCGCGATCGGCCTCGCGCTCGCCGGAGCCGTCGAGGAACCAGGCGACCCCGGCTCCTGGGTCCGGCTCGCCGCGTCCGAGATCGGCATCGCGCTCGCCGTCGGGGTGGGGCTCGCCTATGTCACCGGGGTGCTCATCGTCGCGGCCAGGGCACGGGGCTGGATGGCGACGGTGTTCCTGCGGCTGAGCGGTGTCACGCTCGCCCTCGTCAGCTACGGCGTCGCCGATGCCGCCGGAGGGAGCGGGTTCCTCGCCGCGTTCGTCGCCGGCGCAGTGCTGGGGAACGTGGCGCGCTCGGAGTGCGCCCCGATCCACGCCTTCGCCGAAGCCGAGGGCCAGCTCCTCGTCCTCACGACGTTTCTCCTCTTCGGTGCCATCGCCGTCGTGCCGGCATTCGAACGTCTCGACTGGCGAGCCCTCGTCTACGCCGTTGGGTCGCTGACGGTGGTGCGGATGGTGCCGGTGGCGGTGTCGCTCGCCGGCAGCGGCCTGAGAAGGGCGACGGTGTGGTTCCTCGCCTGGTTCGGGCCCCGCGGCCTGGCGTCGATCCTCTTCGGCCTGCTCGTCCTCGAGGCCTCCGGGATCCCGTCGGGGGGGCGCATCTTCGACATCGTCGTCGTCACCGTGACCGCGAGCGCGTTTGCCCACGGCGTCACCGCAGCCCCTCTCGCCCGCCGCTACGGTCGGGAGGCCGCGAGCTTCTCTGCGGCCGACATGCCGGAGATGATGGACGTGGCGGAGCTGCCGACCAGGCTCCGCTGGAGCAGGTGAGCGCGAGACCCGATGCAAGAAGTGCCCAAAGCCCCTAGGCCGGCCGTGCCCATTCTCCAACCATGGGGCGAGCCGACGACAAGGAGACAGCTCCTGTGACCGTGAAATGGGTGTACTCGTTCGACGAGATCGAGGAGGCAGAGCGCGGCGTCGGCGGCGATTGGGACGAGGTCCGCAGGCTTCTCGGCGGCAAGGGAGCCAACCTCGGGGAGATGACGCGCCTCGGCGTCCCGGTCCCCCCCGGTTTCACGATCACCACCGAAGCGTGCAACGCCTATCTCCAGGCCGACAACACCTTCCCCGAGGGCCTGTGGCGCCAGGTCATGGAGACGCTGGCCCGGATGGAGGAGTCGACCGGCAAGGCGTTCGGCAAGCCCGACCATCCCCTGCTCGTGTCGTGCCGCAGCGGCGCCCGGTACTCGATGCCGGGGATGATGGACACCGTCCTCAACATCGGTCTCAACGACGCCGTCGTCGGCGGCATGATCGAGCTCACCGACGATCCCCACTTCGTCTACGACTCGTATCGCAGGCTCGTCCAGATGTTCGGTGCGGTGGTCCTCGGCGTGCGCGACGAGCCCTTCGAGGACGTGCTCGAACGCTACCGGGAGCTCCGCGCCGTGAGCTCGGACACCGACCTCTCGACCGAGGACCTGAAGGCGATCACCGCCGAGTTCAAGGCGATCGCCGAGCGCTTCTCCGGGCGGGCGTTTCCCGACGACCCGCTCGAGCAGCTCCGGCTCGCCATCGAGGCCGTGTTC
>JABAOE010000642.1_pt2 | contig 19606 bp, 18 predicted proteins | sample 7062141 | NCBI WGS metagenome assembly JABAOE01 (sample SAMN14538627, study PRJNA623070) | marine sediment metagenome | biome: marine biome [ENVO:00000428]; feature: marine pelagic biome [ENVO:01000023]; material: deep marine sediment [ENVO:00002113] | place: India: Gulf of Khambhat ... | reverse complement strand
GCCTGGTCGGCTTTAGGCAGCCTGGAAAACTCATCCGGACTCATTGGCTCGCCGTCTTTGAGTGGGGCGAACGTAAAGCCGTGCGGCGTGCGCAACAAAGTAATGCCACTCTTTGCGGCACCCTCTCCTAGTTCGTGCAGCGCTTCTTCCTGTTTCTTCTTAAGCTCTTCTTGTACTGCTTCGACTTGCTGCCGGTACTGGTCGCTCTCGAATGCGGCAGAGATGGCGGGGGCAAGCTCTGAGACCAACTTTTGCATGTCGTTGCGTAGCGCGACACCACGACCGGCAGGCAGACGCATGGCGTTGGGCTTGCGCGGCTCGTCAAAATTGTTGACATAGACCCAATCGTCAGGGACGGTTGCTTTCGCCGCTGCCTCACCGAGCAGACGGTTAACGAGCCAATGTCGGCCGCCGCCATGATCGCCCAACACGAACAGGTTGTAGCCGGGCCTCTCCACGGCAAGCCCGAAACGAATTGCTTCAGCCGCCCGGTCCTGCCCAAAGACGCCGTCGAGTTCAGGCAGGTCGGCGGTCGTGGTGAAATTGAGATCGCCCCGATTGCAGGACTGATACAGACGGTCATGAGCAATAGCTGCGATGCGCTTATATGCCATTTTTAGAATTGTGCAGTTGATGAGTGTTGCGTAAAAACAGTTTCATTGATGATGCTACACACCGTTCATTTTGCATCAGTTTTATTCCCCCAGGGCGTCAGATCGCTCGGTTCATTGATTTCCATCAAAGTCCTCGCGGGCCTGGCTCATTGTTTTTGATATTCGAGCGAAAAAGTGCGAAAAGTGCAACAGTGCGGGAAGCGACCTGTCGTTACGGGGAAGTGACATCTTGAGGGAAGAGTGGAATACGCGAACGGGCTTTGTGCTGGCCACCATTGGTTGCGCTGCCGGTCTCGGTAACATCTGGCGATTTTCGTACGTCGCGGGTGAGAGTGGTGGCGCTGCTTTTCTGATTGTTTACGCGCTTTGCGTCGCACTTCTGGGTGTGCCGCTGATGTTGGGCGAGTTTTGTATAGGTCGGAGGGCACAAGCGGACGCCGTCGCCGCTTTCAACCTTGGGGGTGCAGGTCGCGGCTGGCCTTTGGCCGGATGGCTGATGGCATTTGTCTCTTTTGCATTGCTTAGCTACTACGCGGTGATTGCTGGATGGGCTTATAAATTTTTTGTCGATTATCTGATTGGCAGCGCCTCGCGAATTCGTAGCGAGGTTTTCGCCGTGCATTTCAATGCCTTCGTCAGCGACCCCTACGAACCGGTTTTCTGGCAGTTTGTGGTTGTGGCGTTAACGGTGATAGTTGTTGTGGCTGGGATCAAACGCGGAATCGAACTTGTCAACAAAATTCTCATGCCTGTGCTGGGAATTATTGTCATTGTGTTGGCGGGCTATGGCATGACGCTTGATGGTGCACATCTTGGGCTGGCGTTCTTGTTCCGTCCGGATTGGGCAGCGCTATCGCAACCAACTGTTTACCTGGCTGCACTTGGGCAAGCATTCTTTTCTCTCGGCATTGGCGCAGGCGCGCTCTTGACCTATGGCAGCTACACTGCCAAGAATCAAAGGCTAGCGCCAGCCGCATTGACTGTTGTTGGTGGTGATACCTTGTTTGCCATCGTTGCCGGCATTGCAATTTTTCCTGCCGTATTCGCTTTTGGACTCAACCCTGCCCAAGGTCCGACATTGGCATTTGTTACCTTGCCGCAAGTGTTCAACTTGATGCCAGGAGGCAGATACTTTGCAATCATTTTCTTTGTCCTTCTTGGCCTGGCAGCTTTGACTTCTTCCGTATCAATGCTCGAAGTGCCATGTGCTGTTCTGATGCGTCACCTTAAATGGTCTCGACGGCGCACCGCGATTGTTGTCGGGGTTTGTGCTTTTGCGGCCGGTATACCTTCTGCGATCGGCTTTGGTGTGTGGCGCGCGAGCGGTTTGTTCGGCATGAACATTTTGCAAACAATTGATACGGTTGTGTCGAGCATTCTTCTGCCGGCAAGCGGCTTGCTCATCACCATTTTTGTCGGTTGGACATGGAATAGCAACGAAGCTCTGCGTGTTGCTGGGATAGTCACTGGTTGGACAGGACGCGTATGGCTGTTGCTGCTGCGTTTCGTTGCACCTTTACTAATCGTGTTGATTTTGATCGGGGTGTTACTTATTTGAGACGGCGCCGAACCGGGAGAGAATGATTTAGGAAAATTATGAACGAGCCGGGCGCCAGTACGGTCATGCGGAGTCGGTTGATTCAGTCTCAGCATTTCTGCATCGCGGCAGTGTCCTATTTGCCCACAATACCGAGCCGCCGCGTACTTTAGTCAAGCCTTTTTTCCTTAACCCCACTTCAGGCTCTCCAGCGTTTACAGGGTAACAGTATGACTTTTAAGTTCATACGATTTGTTACCTGATGGGAGAATGTCATGATGAAATCAAGGAATCTGATTGTGTTGGCTGCGGTTTTTGCCGTTGCCACGGCGGCCTGCACGACCGATTCAGTTGACCCGACCATTCGTTCCGAGCCAGGCAAGTCGGCTGCGGGAACGCAACGCGGAGCGCCGACGGTCACGCCGCAGCAGCGCGATGACCAAGCAGTGAACCGACGAACGCAGGATAAATTCGAAAACAAAAACGAAATGGCCGCGCCACAAATGGCGGCTGAAGAGGAGGTTGTCGGAGCTATTGCACCGTCTACTACGGGCCGAGTCGGTGTCGCGAAATCCCGTCCAGCGAAGGAGCAACACCTTGCTGTTCAGGCCGGCGGTGCAACGAGGGAGCTGGATTCGCTTCGTGCCCCCAGTGAACCGCTCGATCGAGAAAACTACGCGCATTTCAACGACAATCCGCTAAAGCGTGTGGCCGAACATCCGGTTTCGACATTTAGCATCGACGTCGATACTGGTGCCTACAGCAACGCTCGCCGCATGCTGAACGAAGGCCGTCTCCCGGTGCAGAACGCGGTGCGGGTGGAAGAGTTCATAAACTACTTTTCTTACGACTACCCGGCGCCAGCTGATCGTTCGCGGCCGTTCAGCATCATCACCGAACTTGGCCCGAATCCGTGGAACGGCAAGACACAATTGCTACACGTCGGCGTGAAAGGTTTTGAAGTACCGAAATTGCAAATCCCTGCGTCAAATTTGGTGTTTCTGATCGACGTATCTGGCTCAATGCGTTCGGATAACAAAATTGGCCTGCTAAAAACGTCGTTGAAAATGCTCACACGCCAGTTGCGCACCGTAGATCGCATTTCCATCGTTGTTTACGCCGGTGCCTCAGGCGTGGTCCTCGAACCCGTGTCCGGTCGTGAAAAGGGCAGAATCATTGCCGCACTTGATGCTTTGTCCGCGGGCGGACGGACGAACGGCGCCGCGGGAATTAAGTTAGCTTACGCCATGGCGGAACAAGCTTTTGTGGACGGCGGTATCAATCGCGTCCTGCTCGCCACAGATGGTGACTTCAACGTCGGCACCACCAGTTTTGAGGCACTCAAGGACTTGGTCGAGGAAAAGCGTAAAACGGGAATTTCTCTGACGACACTGGGATTTGGCACCGGCAATTACAACGACCACCTAATGGAACAGTTGGCTGATGCCGGCAATGGCAATTACGCGTACATCGACACCCTGAACGAAGCACGCAAAGTTCTGGTCGAACAGATGTCGTCAACTCTGCAAACCATTGCCAAGGACGTGAAAATCCAGATTGAGTTTAATCCGGAGTTGGTCGCTGAGTACCGGCTTGTTGGTTATGAAAACCGAATTCTTGCGCGCGAAGACTTTAATAATGATAAGGTCGACGCTGGTGAAATTGGTGCCGGTCACACAGTTACCGCAATTTATGAAGTTGCGCTGATAAATGGTGAAGGACAGCGTATCGAGCCGCTGCGTTACCAAAATGCGCGGCCGATTGAGGGCGCGCGGAGCCGCGAACTGGCTTTCCTGCGCTTGCGTTACAAGGCCCCGGAGGGTGAAACGAGCAGACTCATTGAGCAGGCGATCCACAGTGCTGGACTTAGACACAGACTCTCTGACACCAGCGATGACTTTCGCTTCGCAGCCGCGGTTGCAGGGTTTGGACAGTTACTGCGCGGTGCAAAGTACCTCGAGCAGTTTGATTTTGATGACGTCAGAAAGATTGCAAACGGTGCCAGGGGAGCAGATCCGTTCGGCTATAGAGGTGAGTTCGTTACCCTCGTGAACCTCGCACAGTCACTATCCGGTCGAGAAACCGCAAGGATTGCTCAATAAAACTTTTAAAGGGGTCAAACTAACACGCGCCCGTCAGCTACCGCGACGGGCGCTTTTAAATCATTGGCAGCTAATAAACAATAAACACGGTAACGAAATCTATCCCACGTGTATGACGCATGCATCATTGACATTAGGAAAAAGATGCTCATGAAACGAGAACGAAAGGAAGTCTGGGGAGTACTGTCGCTGGGTACGCTTCTTAAGGTTAGCGCGGTATCGGGGTTGGCGATTGGCTTAATGTGCGGCGTATTTGCTGGAGTGGTGAGTTTTATGGCTCGCGGGAGCCTTTTTAATCTGCTTTTATTTGTCGTGGTCACTCCGCCAGTGACGGCGGTGTTGCTCGTGTTGATCACGATAATGGGTCATCCGTTGTATGCTGCATTGAGCCGAGCCGGATTGCCGGGCCTGGACAAAGTTGTCTATGAGGTCTCGAAAACAAACTAGTTGGGTCTGGCCAACGAGCCCTTTTTGCCTGGCAGACCGCGCACCGATACTGGCAAGTTGGCGACCTCAGGGAGCTCTGGCCGGATCGCAGCGGCGAAAAAATTGTCGAGGACTTGATCGCTGCAATCAGCCAAGGCGCACAAGGCGTTCATCTAACTCAAAAGCACTGGCGGGCAGTCCGTCGGAAATTGTCACGGCCAGCGGCGCGTTGCGTTTAAGTGTTTGCTCCGCCAGGTCCAGATGTCTTGGTTTGCATTTTGGCGACTTGTCAGCATCAGCAACAATAAGTACCAGTGGTTGAAGCCGCTTGGCACGGTTTTGCCGAACAACCACAGCCATTTCGCCGGAAGATAACCTGACCAGCGAACCGACCGGAAACACGCCAATGGCCTGAATGTATTGTTCCACCAACGGCGCAAAAAACAGACTTTTGCTCCATTCTGTTATCTTGCGAAATGCCAAATAAGGCGATATGGCCTGCGCAAACGGCCGTTCATCGGTAAGTGCAATGAAAGTGTCAACAATGGCGGCCATCCGGCCATAGAGACCGATTTGGTCACCTTGCAAACCTTTCGGATAACCGCTGCCATCTTCTCGCTCATGGTGTTCGGCGATCGCGCGAATGATTTCATCGTGGAGTGGTGCTGTGCCTGTGATCATCGATAATCCATTATTAACGTGACCTCTAACCATTACGAATTCTTCTTCAGACAGCTTTTCGGGCTTTATGAGCAATCGTAAGGGCAGCGTCGTTTTGCCGATATCGAGCAGGGCGCCGGCAACTGCCACTTGCATGAGGTTGAACTTGGCCAAACCAAGATGCTTTCCGAGCGCGACAAGGTGTACAGCAGCGCGTATTCCATGGCCATAGATCGACGCGTCCTGCCTCGTCGTCATGGCGACCCACATCATCGCATCGCCATTGCGCAGCATGCTTGCAATGATGTCGTCGATGGCTTTCCAGAGATGATCCATCGTCAACGGTTTGCGACCAAGCAAGTCGGGCAACTATTCTGTTCATCGCGTATTGCGCGTACCCAAAGCTGCTCGACGCGCGTTCGAATTCTTCTTCCAGTGAATGCGTCACAGGATAGGCTGCCAATTCGATTCCGGGGGGTATGAATGGGTATCTTGGCGGCGGTGGAGGCGACAAATGCGTTTTGTTCTGTCCGCGTCCGATCAGTGCGCGCAACAGCCTTTTTCCAAAGTGCCCGTTTTGGTTAGCGTACTGTCCCTCGCCGCTGTGCGCCATTTGCATGAAACGTCCGGTATCGCTCAGCGAGCCAGCTTCTCCTGATTGTCCAGTGAGGTCGAGAACTTCTCCACGACTTGCTCCGGTTGCAGCTGTGGTCAAGGCAGATCTTTTCGCGCGTACGCTCGGGAGTACGCCCGCAGCTGATCGTGCCGGGTCCACATAAACGTAGTGACAGTGTAGTCGCAAGCTGGCGACCTCAGACGGCTCTTCAACCATGAAGCCCTGGATGAGGAATGGCGTGTCGGCCCACGGGCGATCGAGTTCGGCCACGAACATTCCGATTTTCAGGTCTTGGGCGGTGAGTTTGACGAGCATTGAGACAGTCGCATCAGTAAAGACCAGACGCTAGATCGGACTGCTCAAGAGCGCTGCGCCGGCACCCCTTATTTTCGGAATGCTTTTCTTAAAAGGTCCAGATCTGGCTGATTGCGCGAGACTGAATGCGAGTTCTGTGCCCGAATCAGACGGTGAACTTCGTTAAAACCTGTCCCGGGCCTGAGTCTAGTGGCACGTAGTCATTGCCATTATGGACCTGCACGCCGTTGACCCAGACACCATGCACCCCTTCGGGGTGTCGGATCATTCTTGATCCACCGCCTGGTAAATCAGCGCGTCGCTGCAGACCTGATATGCCAACCGCTTCAGGGTCGAACAACATCAAGTCAGCCCAAGCGCCGATCTGAATACGTCCGCGATCAGGGATGCGATATTTATCAGCCGGATCGGCGGTCAGGCGACGCACACCCTCGGCAAGGGTAAATGTGCCGGTTTCGCGAATCCAGTGCTTGAGAAAGTGCAAACCGAACCCCGCATCACAGAGAAAGATAAGGTGAGCCCCGGCATCGGACAAAGCGAGGATGCCATTGGGATGTTTCAGCAGCGGCGAGACTCCGGAGTCATCATTCTGAAACAACTTCCCGATGAAGCGCGTATCGAGAGGTTGATCGAAAAACCACTCGAGGGGATCGTGGCCGGCTTTTTTGGCCAAGGCCGACACGGGCTGTTCGTCGACCTCGATTTTTGACCAGTCACCGTAGAAAAGTAGTCCCGATTTGGGACTGGCGAGATTGTCCCTGAATCGCCGACGAAACCCAGGATCCGCGTAGATCATCGGCAATTCTTCCGGTGTGGCGGCTTTAATCCGTTCAAATGCGTCATGTGAGAACAGCAGGTAAGGCTCGCGCAGGGTGAAATCAAAAGACAGCGGATGCGGATTGGCGTGAATATAGACTTCCCGCCCGCGCTCGCGTGCGGCCGCACAGCGCTCGTAAACACCATACGCGGCTTTTGGATCGGCGTCGTTATACATCGCCAGCACGGTCACCATAAAGACAGGGCGGCTGATGTCAGCGGCGAGTGACTCCATGTATTCGGTGGTCGCGCGCGAGCCGGTAGCCATGACGAATATGCCTTTTCCGGCGTCACGCAGTGGTTGTACCAGAGCTCGCAGTTCAGCATCGGAAGCGATGGTCGAGGGCATTGGTCGACCACCATAGCCGGCATGATTTGGAGAAAATGAAGACGCAAACCCGATGGCCCCGCAGATGAGTGCGTCGCGAACCAGTGTCTGCATTTGCGCGAGTTCTTTCGGTGTCGGTTCGGCGCGCGTTGAAGCATCTTCACCCATTACCGCGGTACGAATAGTTGAATGGCCAACCAGTGTTGCCACGTTTGCATACGGACCAACGCGACGGATTTGATCGAGGTACTCCGAGAACGACTCAAACTGCCATTCGGTGCCAGCAAGTAATGCATTGAGGTCCATGCCTTCAACGACCGACAGATTTTTCAGCATCGTTTCACGTTGATGCTGCGGGCAGGGGGCGATGCCAAATCCACAGTTGCCGATGACCGCTGTAGTAACGCCGAGCGATGGCGACGGTGACATGGTGCGGTCCCAGGTCAGCTGCGCATCGTAATGCGTATGCACGTCGATGATGCCCGGCATTAGTGCTAGCCCGCCGGCGTCGACTAGCTGTTTTGCGTCGCCCCGTAGTTCGCCAATGCTGCTGATGCGCCCGGCATCAATCGCGACATCTGCCTCGTAGGGGTCAGCGCCACTGCCATCGATAATTGTGGCGCCACGAATGATTGTGTTGTGGGGGTTATTGTCTTTCACAATGCTTGTTGTGAACCCACTATTGTGAAGCCCCGGGGTGGGCGCGACGCCACTCCTCGGCACGACTTCGGGCGATTGCGACTTCGTCTTCACTCATGCGTTTGGCAAGGCCATTACGATAGCGTCTTCCAGCAGGTAAGCCGTTAGCGGCTGCTATGTCGAACCACATATAGGCTGTGACATTGTCGATACGCAGGCTGTTGCCGTCGTAATGCATGCGTCCTAGCAGAAACTGCGCTTCCACGTCGCCGTGTTCGGCGGCGTTAAGAAACCATCTGGCAGCCTCATCGAACTGAAATGCACGGTATGCCATAACGCCATTGAAGAAAGCGTCGCTTGTCTTTTCTTGCTGACCCGGTATTGCTTCGCTCCAGACGAGCGCGGCGGTCATTAGCAGCACAAAAAGAAATTTTTTCACGAAAGATAGTTGTTTAGTTTCAGATGAATTCATCAGGGGCAACGAAGCCTTGTAACTCATGCTCGAGAAACTGTGCCGCCGAGATACACTGCAGGTCGCCAAAATGCGGGCCGACAATCTGCACGCCAACAGGCAGGCGCTCTTCGGTGAACGCGACTGGCGCCACAGTAGACGGAAGATACACCATCCCCGAAAGTCCAGCCCAGAACNNGATCAGTCTTCTCCAGCGTTCACCTCGTTGGTTGTGCTCGAAAGCGGCGCTAGCAGCGGTCGGGCACAATAACAGGTCCCAATCATTGAAGAATTCGAGCCAGGCGTGGCGCATGGTCTCGCGCCTCTCGTTCCAAGCATGCCAATCACGGTGAGACATCGTCGTTGCCCGGATCATCCACGCTTCGTAGGAGTCATCACCCGCGCTTAGCCGCGGCAGGCGGCGCTTGAGTGTTACATAGTCATCATCACGGACTGCGGGCGAGGTCGCCGCTCGCAGAAGATGAATGTAAGTACGGTGCGCATCGTGCAGGTCAATTTTTGGCAGGGCCGTGTCGGAAACAGTGGCACCGGCTGCGGCGAAGCATTGTGCTGCCGCCAAAACACCTGCCTGCACACTATCATCGACTTCGGCCGTGGCGGCATTTGTCAGTATCGCGATACGTAGTTTGCTGATGTCTTTTTGTGGCCTTGCCAGCGAAATGCGTGTACCTCGAGCATCAAATTCGTCGGGCTGGCCGATAATTCCGAGCACCAGTGCCAGGTCACGGGCACTGCGCGCCAGCGGTCCTATTACCATCATGTCCTTGGTGGACAAATTCGGCGGTAGGTTATGGCCTCGTATGGGACATAGCTGATATGTCGGTTTATGTCCATACACACCGCAGTAATGTGCGGGATTACGTATCGATGCTCCGATGTCGCTGCCCAGTTCGAGTCCAGTTAAACCCGCTGCCAGTGCCGCCGCCGCGCCACCCGACGATCCACCGGGCACGAGCGAAATATCCCAGGGGTTGTTGGTGGTCCCGTAAACAGGGTTATGTGTTTGCCAATCAGCGAGCCCAACCGGAACATTGGTTTTGCCGAAAATAACGGCGCCGGCGCCGAGCAGGCGTTGCACCGATAATGCGCTGCGGCTGGCGATGTTTTTTTTGTGCTGCACCTGTCCCCACGTCGTTGCCAGCCCAGCGACGTCGAACGACTCTTTTACCGTCATTGGTACGCCGTGTAGCGGGCCCCACCAATCACTTCTGGTTGCTGCCCGATCCGCCCGCCTTGCGCGGGCGCGAGCGCGCTTATCATCGAGAACGACAATTGCGTTGAGACGCGCGTTCAGTCGAGACACGCGGTCCAAATAGTGGTCCAATAGTTCTAGGCAGCCAATCTTGCGGCGCCGAATCAAAGCAGCGAGTCTGGTCGCCGAGCTGAACGTGACGTCAGAATCAAGAGCCGTTTCGTTGCGTCTCAGGGCGGACATGAATTGATACCTAGGATGCCGTCAGAGGTGCCTCGCCGTCATGTAGGTCGGCGCGCTGTGAGTTTATTTGAGGCAAACCAAGGCAGAGTCATTTTATTGCCGCCGCATGATAGTCTCGCCGCGTTCACTAAAAGGCAATACCATTTCACCAAAGCGGGTCATCACGTCAATCTTGCCGGTTATCGCGTAGGCAGCATCGCTGCCGCTGAGTAAGTCCAACGCACCTGCGCCCAAGGCGTTCGTGAAGAATGTCACAGGTATTTTCAAAACGGCGATTTGTCCCGGTGCAAGTTTCGATGAGTTCCTCAAGCGTGCACGGGCGACCGTCCTATCACCCAAAGCGAGGTCAAATCGGAGTCCGGAAAACTGCATGTGGAACCGATTGGTATTTTTTACCCGCAGTCTTGCTTCGGCTTTTACCTCGTCGAGACCAAAGTTCAGCACGTCTAGCGAGACCAGCGTGACTTCAGGAATCGCGGGGACAGGAATCTCGCCGTTGCGTCTGACGGGCAAGTCGATTTCTCCTAACAATGGCGCATTGACGATTACCTGGATCTGGGCGCTATAAGGGACGACCGCCCCCGGCTTGACGGCAGGCAGTATCTGCAACACTGATTCGAGATCGACTCGCGCAGGCAACTGTATGACACTCGACCCGCCGGCGGGGATGGACCCCGATGGTTTGATACTGCCGGAGAGCAGTTGCTGGCCACTGCTGCCGATTGTGTAAGACAAGTCGATGAGCGGGAGGCTAACAGTGTAGGGGTTAGAGACCTCGATGTCGAAAACTACATCGACACTCCGTAACTTCAGATTTCGAACGCTGGCCCCCAGCACCTTGGCGTCAGGTTTTGGCGTGACTCGGATCGCCTCTTCTAGTGATCCGCATCCTGAAAACAAGGCTACAAAGAATACAACGGTGATGGCTGTGGCAAGAGCTGGAAATCGCACGTGTTAACAATCTGAATGGCCGTTCGTACGCATCCTAGCGCAGTTCTGGCTTGGCAGGCCTCGAGAAACCGCTGATCTGCTCGTTTCGAATGACGATGCGCGCCGAGTGCGGGTAATCATTCTAAACCGCTACTTAAATTGTTGCCTCGCAGAAGCGGTGCCAACTCGTCCGGGATTTCGAGCTCAAAGGCAAGAACGCGCGAGGAGAGCGACTTTCCATAATTGTCGAGGCACAGGGAACGGGACACGCCACCACCGAGTGCGCCCTCGGCAACGAAATTCAGCGCGCATAGGCTGTCAATTTCGTAGCGGGTTACCGTGCCAGTGACAACACCGGCATAGAATTGCCGGAAGCGCTCGGCAGTTAGCTGCTGCCGGATACACGGGTAGATTTCGCGAGCATAGGCGATCACCGAAATATTGCAAGTATTGCCTTTGTCTCCTGAGCGGCAATGCGCTGCCTGCTCAAGCTTGATCTTCATTTCAAACTCCGCCTTTGCCGTGTTAACTTTCGATGATGTTTATTTTCGGTGTGATCTTGTCGCGAGGAACCAGTGATGACCAGACGCCGATGATTTCCCGTACACGATCCTGATGTGGTACGCGCTTGCCTGTCATGCCGACCCCGGATACGGCCATTCCGTCGACTTCCCGCCCGACCTTATTCGCCTCCTCGCGCGTTTTTGTTCTGGCCGCTACACGCACTGCCACTTCGTAAGGTTCTGGCGCATTAACGGGAGTCATCGCACCGTGGATGGCGTTGATGCCAAGAAAATCGATGCGTAGTTCCTCTGCGTCGAGTTCGACAATCTTGAAACGTTCCTCGAGAATTTGCTTTGCCAGTCTCGCCCGCCGCAGCGCGCCGGGTCCGGCATAGAAAAACATATCTTCGCCGATGTAACCCTCAGCGCAGCCGATCGATACCTTCAGCGTCGGCGTGCGCGGCTTGCCGGATATGTCGGCGATCAGCACTCGGTCTGCCCCCACTTGCTCGAGCCGTGTCGTAGTAAAATCAACAACAGCATCTGGTGTAATGTAGTTCGCCGGGTCGTGAACTTCGTAGAACATTTGTTCCTTGACGGTCATTAGGTTGATGACNNGATGACCCCGCCGGTGCCGGCAATCTTTGACAGCACGGCGGTGCCATCGCGTTCGACTTCGATGATGGGAAAGGCAAGATCCCATGGCCGGGGCACATCCTTTAAACCGGGGTCAGCAAAATAACCTCCAGTGACCTGCGCCCCGCATTCCATCAGGTGTCCCAGACCGTTTCCCCGACTGAGGTGAACATGGTCAAGCGGGTCCCAGCCGAATTCATACATCATTGGCGCCATAAAGATGGAAGGATCAGCAACACGGCCGGATACGACGATGTCCGCCCCTTGTTTGAGGGCCTCGACGATGGGTTCGGCACCAAGATAGACTTCGGCTGATATCAAGTTGGGTTGAAGGATGGAGATGGGCCGGCCGTTTTCGAGAATGGTCTCGGTCAGATCGAACACACGATCAGTGATCAGGCCGCCGTTGATGGAAGCGACCTTGACACCGCTTACACCAAATACCCGTAACCAGTGAACGATGCGCTCAGCCGCCCCATCGGGATTGATCCAGCCTTGATTGCTGATGATCTTGGTGCCGTGCTTGAGGCAGGCCGGCAGTACTGCGCACATGCGGTCATCGAGCCACGTGTCGTAACCAGGAAACGAGGGATCACGTCGCTTGCGTACCTGTGCGGCCGAGACGGTCGCCTCGGCCATCGTCTCGAAGCATAGGTAGTCAAGTTCACCCTTTTCCGCGTTGAGTGCGGCGGGAGATATCCGATCTCCCCACCAAGCTGACCCGGCACCGATTCGTAGCGTCACTGGCCCACCGTGCTGTGGCTTAGTGAAGTTTCGCGCTGCAAAACCCGAGAAAATCAGATATCAATATCATATTGTTTTATAGACATATTCATTTGTTGTGCATTCCGCAACACAGAATTGAATGCTTGACAAGTTTACAGCCAGAAATAATGATCGAATTTGGTCGCGGCACATGCTGGCGGACCGGAAGGGGGAGGAATCCATGTTCTGCGGCACGGGCGGCAGCAGGTGACCCGGTCGCAGCTGCAGACTGCGTAAAAACAATCAGAAGCAGCTGTAGTGCACGGACCCCTCGAAGCAACAAAGGAAAAGCACTGGCCGATGATCATGTCGGTCAGTGTGTTTTCCTGCGTCCGGGGATGTCGTCGACGCAACCGCTTGCATGGTTGTAGACCCGCGCTTGCGCTTGAACGTGACTAGTTGACGGTGTTGTCGTCAATGCCTTTAAACGTCTCGTGAATAGCAAGCACGAGTCATGGGAGGTCGCAGATGGAGACATCGATGCGCTGGAGAAAACACCCAGAATCCTCGAATTGGGGTGATTGCGGCGGCAACGATCAACTCGGACGCCTCGATTGGCTGACACCCGCGAAGGTCAAACAAGGTGTTGCGAAAGTCCGGGAAGGCGTTACCTTCTGTCTCAGTCTGCCGCTGGATTATTCCAGTGGCGACGTGTTGAGTCCGAGGCGGCACTCACCGGTACCGCGGTCGACGTTGCGCACTGGCCAACCCAACATTAACTACGTCGTCGCCCCGGACGACCGAAATGCGACAGATGTAGTCAACCACAATGCCGCTCGTCGCGCAGGTATTGACTGCAGCAACCCGGACCAGTCATTGCGATATACGTTTTTTGAAAGCGGTGCCTGAATGCCAGGTCGGGAATCTTCCCTGTCGTCTGTGCAGAAGGCATGCAGGATACTTGGTGTGCTTGCGGATACGGGTCGCGCACGGCTGACCGAAATATCTGTCAAGGCAACACTGAACAAGGTCACGACGCTGCGTATTCTCGAGGTATTGGCCCGCGAGGGCTACGTTAAGCGTGACGAACAAAACAAAACCTATCGCCTGGGTGATCAATCTCTGGTTTTGGCGAGCGCTGCTCGCACTCGGGACGATCTGTGTGCAAGGGCGCGCGCCTCGCTGGTGCGATTGGCGGCGTTGTCGGAGGACACGGTGTTGTTGTCTGTAAGGCAGGGATGTGAGTCGGTGTGTATCGACCAGGAAATCGGTGGATTTCCAATTCGGGCAGCTTATCTTGATGTGGGTTCGCGCCGACCAGTTGGAGTCGGCGCCGGTGCGCTGGCCGTGTTCGCATGGTTGCCCGACGAGGAATTGCAAGCTTTGCTCAGTGAGGCGACATCGAAGGTCGCTGCATACCCGGCTTTCACTGTCGATTCGATATGGCAGGACGTCGAGTTATCGCGCTCAAAAGGTTACGCTATCTTGCTCAATCGAGTTGTCGAGCGCATGGGTGCCATTGGAGTACCGATCATTGGCCTCGATGGCAGACCATTCGCTGCGCTCTCAATTGCGGCGCTAAGTGATCGGCTGGTAGCCCGTGAGCAGGAGTTAGTGGTTGCTTTGCAGCGCGAGGCGCGGCAGATAGCTGATCCCCGGATTCCTCTCGGTGGTTTCAGTGACCGGCATTAGTGCCGGCTTGTTGATGTCGTCAGACGTCATCGCTACAGTTAGCGCGAGCACGTTAGCTTCAGAGACAAGGATGACGCACTGCGGAAGAATCAGCCAAGCTACGTGCTCACCGGCGAGTGAAAGCTGGACATGTCGTCTTGCAAATCGCCAGCGTACGCCCACTGTCGATTGATAAGGGGGCATCACTGTGGCAGTGGCTCATGAGCTGCATCTCATGAACCAGGCACTGCGAGCAGTGCCCACGGTAGCAAGCGAGATGAATGCCATGAATTACCGGATGTCTGTGACGACCGCAGCGTCGGTTAAACAATGGGACGGATAAGCTACATCCTGCTTTGTTAGAGGCATTCCAGTGAACGGCAACAACACTGCAGTCACGCCTGAAAATTACGCTGATTACCTAGCGTCCCTCGACGTCCTTGCAGGGTTGGGCGCGCATGAGCTCTCGCTGCTACTGCAGTGCACGCAGTGGGTCGACCTGTCGGAAGGACAGCTGCTATTCCAGGAAGGGGAGCCGGCCGACGCCATGTATTTCGTGGTGCGTGGGCAGATGAGCGTATTGGCTCGCGACAAGTCGGGAGGTGCTCAACAGGTTGCGAGGCTCGGGCCCGGCGATACGGTCGGAGAGATTTCCTTGATCTCCGGTGTCAAGCGCACGGCCGCGATACAGGCAAACGGACCATCGGCGCTCATACGACTGCCCAGAGACGCGTTCGAAAGGCTAGTCAGTGAAGCGCCGCAGGTGATCGAAAGAATCACTAAACTCGCCCGCAGGCGTCTCGAACGAGACCAATTTTTACACGTACTCCCATCGTACGTCGCCATTCTCGGCGAAAAAGCGCGCTCGGAGGTCGAAGCTCAGTTGCAATGGATTGAACTGGCCCGCGGCCAGACGCTGTTTCGAGAGGGCGACACGAGCGACAGCGTTTACCTAGTCGTCATTGGGCGTTTGCGGGTCTTTACAGAGGGTAACTCAGGCAAGCCAAAGGTTCTCAGGGAAGTCAGTCAAGGCGAAATCGTGGGCGAGATGGGCTTTTTCGCCCAGAAGCCCAGGTCAGCCAGCATCTGCGCGATACGAGACAGCACCTTGGTCAGGATTGACAAGTCGGTGTTCGCGATAATGCTCAAGGAGCACCCGGAGGTCATGATGGCAATTGTCCAAAGATTGATTGCCCGCCTCAACAACTATCAAGAGGAAAAAACATACAAGCGTTCATTGACTATCGCCATTGTTCCGGCGCACGCTGGTGTGTCGATAACGCCGTTCTCGGAGCGATTCGCCCAAGCCTTGTCGAAATACGGTACATCGTTCCGTCTGAATCGCGATCGCTTCGTTCAACTCACCGGAATCAGAAATGGAACCGAGAAGCTTGCCCCCTCGGATCCCTACTCCATACGTTTGCGTAGTTGGCTCGACCAGCAAGAACAAGCGCACAACTTCGTTATTTATGATGCGGATTCCAAATCGTCGACATGGTCAGCTTACTGCGTGCAGCAGGCCGATGTCGTGATCCTCTTGGCAAATGCGAACGGTGAGCGCTCGCTCGGAGAGTTGGCGCAGGCGCTGACTAACGACAAGAGCGACATTGCGACCCCAACCCTCTCACTGGTGTTATTGCACGAAGCATCGGAGGAGGCACCGAAAGAAACGAGCGAATGGCTAAAGCTCACAAAAGCGGATAGACACACTCATGTCCGCCGAGGACGCATGTCCGATTTCGAGCGATTGGCGCGCATCGTCAGCGGCAAGGCCATCGGTCTCGTGCTCGGCGGTGGGGGAGCTCGAGGCTTTGCGCACATTGGTGTTATTCGGGCCATTGAGGAGGCGGGGATCCCCATCGACGTGATCGGCGGAACGAGTATGGGCGCAATCATCTCGGCCCAATACGCAATGGGATGGCGCTACACCGAAATGCTGGAGTGGAACAGAAGGACCTTGATCGAGATGAGGCCGCTCAAAGAGTACACGCTGCCGGTTATCTCTTTAACCAGAGGCATCAAGGGAGCGAAGATCGGGACGATGATATACGGCGACCGTCAAATTGAGGACCTGTGGATTGATTACTTTTGCGTTTCGACCAGCCTGTCGCGGGCAAAAGCCATCATCCACGAGAAGGGGTTGCTAAGAAAGGCCGTAACCGCTAGCTCGGCGCTCCCGGGCATACTCGTCCCGGTCATAGATCGTGGCGACGTGCTAATAGATGGTGCGTTGCTAAACAATTTGCCCTGCGACGTCATGAAAAGTAAATGTCAGGGGGATGTCATTGCGGTAGATGTTGGCTCGCACTTGCAGTTAGAGATCAAGGATGAAGCAATGCCATCCCCATGGAAGGTGGCTTCGAGCCGTCTTTTACCGTTTCGGAAGCCGATCAAGACCGTCACTATCTTTGACATTTTATTGGGGGCCACATTCGTGGGGGGCAAAAGCAATTCTGAGCAAATAAAGCGCAGCGCGGACTACTATTTACGGCTACCTCTCGAGCCTTACACGATGTTGCAGCTCGAGGCGTTAGAGGCGATCGCCGAGAAAGGTTACGAGTACGCAAAGGCGCAAATCGAATCCTGGGACAAGGAGCGGCTTCCGGGTTCGCCGCAATAGACGCATTAAACGGCGCTGACTCCTTTAAACGATATTACGTATGATCGCATAGGCGTAACAGCGAGAAATCAGGCGATTGAAGGGCACGATTCGGAACAGGGCAACGGGGGCCAATCATCCATGCACAGGAGACGGCGGCACCAATGAGCACCACGCCGCGTGAAACGTTGCGTACGGCATTAAATCCGAAATCAGTGGCCATTGTTGGTGCGTCAGAAAATCCGAACAAGATCGGCGGACGCCCCCTCCTGTACCTGCATCGCTATGGCTATCGGGGCGTTGTCTATCCGATTAACCCTAATCGCAAAGAAGTGCAGGGGCACCGCGCGTTCCCTGATCTGTTTTCCCTGTCCGACTCGCCGGAAGTCGTCATCATTGCCGTTCCTGGCGATGCTGCGGTTGACGCGGTTGAGGCCTGTGCCGATATCGGTGTTCAGGTTGCCGTCGTCATGTCCTCGGGTTTCGGCGAAGTCAACGCGACCGAGGGCAAGGCGAAAGAAGCGCGCATGCGCGCGATCGCGCGCGAGGCTGGAATGCGCGTGGTCGGCCCCAACTCCCAGGGTCTGGCGAACTTCGGCACGGGTGCGGTGCTGTCTTTCTCGACCATGTATATCGAAACATCGGCCGAGGACGGTCCGGTGGCAATCGTCAGCCAGTCTGGGGCGATGAGTGTCGTGCCATACGCGCTATTGCGTGCTCGCGGCATTGGTGTGAGGCATTCTCACGCAACAGGAAATGACTGTGAAGTCACGGTTGGTGAACTTGCTACAGTTGTCGCCGAAGATCCCGAGGTCAAGCTGTTGCTGCTCTATGTCGAGAGCATTGCTGATGCCGGCGCGTTAGCGACGCTGGCAGGTGTCGCGCGGAATCGGGATTTACCAGTCATTGCCCTCAAATCCGGCCGGACTGCGGCGGGCCAGGCAGCGGCGCGGTCGCACACCGGTGCGCTTGCCAACGACGATAGCATCGTAGAGGCATTTCTCGAACAGCACGGCATCTGGCGCGCGCGCAACACTGCCGAACTTGTCGGTTCCGCGGCGTTGTACCTGAAAGGTTGGAGGCCTCGGGGTGGCAGGTTGGTTGCGATCAGTAACTCGGGGGCTAGTTGCGTGATGGCTGCCGATACAGCGACCCATGCTGGCCTGTCCATGGCAAGACTCTCAAGTGACACTCGAGGCAAACTGCAAAAGGTGTTGCCGAGCTTTGCTACTGCGACTAACCCGATTGATCTGACGGCTGCTTTGCTCACCAACAGCAGGCTGTTTTCCAACATACTGCCTATTGTCGCGAAAGACCCCGGCGCAGATGCGGTTGTCATTGGTATTCCAGTGGCGGGCGAAGGTTATGACGTGGGGGCATTCGCGCGCGACACGGCCAGCTTCGCTAACGACACCGGTCTGCCGCTCGCTGTCTCCACCCCGCTGGCCTCGATCGCGCGGGCGTTTCGCGACAAGGGCCTGATTGTGTTTCCGACTGAATCCGAGGCGGTGGAGGCATTGGCGCAGTATCTGTCGCATCTGGAACTGATGCTAAACGCGAAGCGGGCTGGCAAAGTGCCGGTGCTGCGGGCGCTCCACACCGGGCACATGCTGAACGAAGCCGATGCACTGTCTTTTCTGCAACGCTACGGCACGCCGGTCGTCAAACATCGGGTGTGCCGATCGGAAACCGAGGTGGTCGACGCCTTTTCCGCGCTCGGAGGGGCGGTTGCAGCGAAGGGCTGTTCGCGCGACGTTGTACACAAATCCGAACTTGGGTTGGTTCGCCTGGGAATTCATGATGTCGAGTCGGCGCTTGGCGCATTTCGAGAAATCAGCGAGACCCTCCGACGGGCGGGACTGTCCAACGAAGGCGTCATTCTCGCACCCATGGTGCAAACACGACGCGAACTGATGCTTGGCGGCAAGCTCGACCCGGTTTTCGGGCCCGTGGTCGTGGTGGGTGACGGTGGCAAGTTCGTGGAAGCGATGCCAGATACGCAGGTGCTCATTTGGCCATTTCGCGAGGAAGACGTGTTACGCGCGCTTGCCCGGCTTCGCATAGCGCCGTTGTTCGCTGGAGTGCGTGACGAACCGCCGCTCGATACAGCGGCAGTCGCCAGTGCAGCCGAAAGAATAGGCGCTTTGCTCGCTGATGAAACCGCCTTTGTGACCGAGGTTGATATTAATCCCTTGTCGGTGGGCGTGCGCGGCGAGGGATGTCAGGCGCTGGATGCGGTGGTCTATGTTGAGCGCTCCGGGCAACATTAAGCGGCGTCGCCGCAGACGGTGCTCGCGCATGAGTCGCCGAAGCGCCTCTGTTCACCATTGAATTTTTCGCGATTTAGGGCGTTTCGGTTTGGCGTCACGGCAGGTGCGCTGGGGCTCGCCTTTACGGGGCGGCTAATGTCAGGAAAGATGACCAATGAATAGTACCGAGCTTTGAAACGGGCCGTCGCTGTCTCTCTCGGCCGCCTCCAGATGTCAGTAGAACAACTTCCTCCTAGAAAAGTATTGACAATGCTGGTATCGCTGTGCATTCTCTGCACGGCATGCCGGATTCGGCAGAGTGAGTGAGAGTTTTTCGCGACCTACTACTGGTA
>JABAOE010001327.1_pt9 | contig 19613 bp, 18 predicted proteins | sample 7062141 | NCBI WGS metagenome assembly JABAOE01 (sample SAMN14538627, study PRJNA623070) | marine sediment metagenome | biome: marine biome [ENVO:00000428]; feature: marine pelagic biome [ENVO:01000023]; material: deep marine sediment [ENVO:00002113] | place: India: Gulf of Khambhat ... | reverse complement strand
CGCGCGAATCCTACCCCGATCCCACGGCTTTCGACGCCGACTCGGCGTACTACGACCCCAAGAGCGATCCTGAAAATCCGCGCTGGTTCGTCGTCGACGTGAAGCTCAAGAAGAAGTTCGAGCGAGCGGTGACACTGAAGGCGCTGAAGACGCAGTCGGTACTCGGGACGATGCGGCTGCTGCAGCGCGGAAACCGCCTCTCGGTGATGCCGGTGACACGCAAGGAGTGGCATCACATAGTGAAGATGGCCCAGTGATCCTTGCTCGTGTGACCGCTGGGCGAGGCGAAGGAACGTCCGTATCTTGGCGGCACTCACCGGGCGCCCCGAGCGCCGCGGATTGAGCGGAAAATACCCCGGTGAGGCGAGGCAAATGCGACGAAGCAGGATCATGAGTCGAAATGAAGGTTGACCTGAACAGAGTTTGCTACGCGGCGGTAATGACGCTTTTGGGCACGCTCGGCGTGTGGAGCGCAAACACCGTCATCCCTTGCGCCTACGCCGGAGGTAATCCCGTGATACGTCTGGAAACGACACTTGGAGACATCGACGTCGAACTCGACACAAAGGCAGCCCCGGAGACGGCCCGGAACTTCGTCGAATACGTGGAAAAGGGCTTCTACGACGGGCTAATCTTTCATCGCGTGATTCCCGGCTTCGTCATCCAGGGCGGTGGATTCGAGCCGGGAATGAAAGAGCGGCCGACACGAGCACCCATTCAGAACGAGGCGGACAACGGCCTGAAAAACGATGCGGGCACCATCGCCATGGCGCGCACGAGCGATCCCCACTCCGCCAGCTCCCAGTTCTTCCTCAACCTCAAAGACAACGACTTCCTCAACCACAGCGCCAAGACCGCGCAGGGCTGGGGCTACGCCGTCTTCGGCCGTGTCACCGCCGGCATGGACGTGGTCAAGGTGATAGCTGCCGTAGACACCGGGAGTGTAGGGCCGTTCGCCGACGTGCCCCGGCAAGACGTGGTCATCACCCGCGCCAGCGTCGTCTCGCCCTAGGGGGGCGACGTCGCGCTCTGCATGGCGCGGGCCGGTCCTCGTCGTGATTGGACGCGCCGGCGGCGCGGCGAAGCCCCCGCGCGCGGCCGCGGCGCCGGCGCTGAAGAACGGCTCGCGTGCCCGCGCACGCAACTGCGCGAGATCGAGCTGGCACTCGCCGACTGCCTGCTCCGCGATCGCGCGCGCTTCGCCAGGCAGCTGCGTCGTCTGCAGAGCGAGCCGGCGGATCCATCGCGGCTCGAGCGCCTCGCGCGCGCGGTCTCGGCCTCGGCGGCACACTGTCGCAGGCGGCGTGCCAGCGTGCCCGCCGCGCAGGTGTCGCAGGAGCTGCCCATCGCGGCTCAGCAGGCCGAGCTCGCGGAGGCCATCGAAGCAAACCAGGTCGTGGTGGTCTGCGGCGAGACCGGATCGGGAAAGAGCACCCAGCTGCCGAAGCTGTGTCTCGCCCTCGGGCGAGGCGTGGCCGGGAGCATCGGCCATACCCAGCCGCGGCGCATTGCCGCGCGCAGCATCGCAACGCGCATTGCGGCGGAACTCGGCACCCCCCTCGGCGCGGCGGTAGGTTATCGGGTTCGCTTCGACGAGCGGGTCGGCGCCGACACTCTGGTGAAGGTGATCACCGATGGCATGTTGCTTGCTGAGATCGAATCCGATCGGTGGCTTGAACACTACGACACCCTCATCATAGACGAGGCCCACGAGCGCTCGCTCAATATTGATTTTCTACTTGGATACCTCAAGCAACTGCTGCCCAGGCGCCCGGAGCTCAAGCTCATCATCACCTCGGCCACCATCGATCCGCAACGCTTCGCCCGGCATTTCGAAGACGCTCCGATCATCGAGGTTTCCGGCCGGGTCTATCCGGTGGAGGTGCGTTATCGCCCCTACGTCGACGCCGCGGCCGACGATGACGACAAGGCGCTGGTGCACCTGTGGAGCGTCGTGGAGGAAGCCTTGGCGGAGAGCTCGGGCGACATCCTGCTGTTTCAGCCCGGCGAGCGCGAGATTCGCGAGAGTGCCGAGTTCATCGGCAGACAGCGGCGGCCGGATGTCGAGGTGCTGCCTCTTTACGCACGCCTGCCGACGGCCCAGCAGGAACGCATCTTCAAGCCGCACCGCAAGCGTCGCGTGATCATCGCCACCAACGTCGCCGAGACGTCGCTGACCGTGCCGGGGATACGCTTCGTCATCGATACCGGTCTCGCCCGCGTCAGCCGCTACAGCCCCGGGCGCAAGATCGAGCGGCTGCCGGTGGAGCCCATCTCCCAGGCCGCCGCGAAGCAGCGGCAGGGGCGCTGCGGCCGCGTGCGCAGCGGCATCTGCTTCCGACTCTATAGCGAGGAAGACTTCAACGGCCGCAGCCCGTACACTGACGCGGAAATCCTGCGTGCCTCGCTCGCCGGCGTGATCCTGCGCATGCACGCTCTGGGCCTGGGCGACGTGGGTGCGTTTGCGTTCGTCGATCCGCCATTGCCCAAGCAGGTCAACGACGGCTACCTGCTGCTGCAGGAACTGGGCGCGGTCGACGCCGAACGCAGGCTGACCGGTCTCGGCCGGCGCTTGGCGAAATTGCCCGTCGATGCTCGCGTTGCGCGCATGCTGGTGGCCGGCTCCGAGCTCGGCTGCCTCGGCGAGACTCTCGTTATCGCCGCCGCGCTGTCCATCCAGGACCCGCGCGTGTATCCCTTCGAACAACGTGAGGCGGCGCGTCGACACCACGCCACCGCCTACGGCCAGAGCTCAGACTTTCTGGCCCTGCTGCAGCTGTGGCGTAGTTTCCACGAGCAACGGCGGCTCACGTCGCGGGGCGGGCTCAAGGCCTTCTGCAAGGAGAACTACCTGTCGCCGGCGCGGATGCGCGAGTGGATCGATCTGCACCGCCATCTCGCGGGTATCGCCCGCGAGCTCGGGCTGCGCGCGAGCACCACACCGGCGGGCGCGGATGCCGTTCACAAGGCCCTTTTGACCGGCCTGCTCGGCAACGTGGCGTCGAGAAGAGAGGATGGCCAGTACCAGGCAACGCGCGGTCGACGTCTCGCCCTGTTTCCGGGGTCCGTGCTCGCAGGACGCACGCCAAGGTGGATCGTCGCGGCCGAGCTGGTCGAGACGGGCAGGCTCTACGCGCGCATGCTCGCCGGCGTGAAGGTGGCGTGGATCGAGCAGGCCGCCGCGCAGCAGCTGAGGAGAACCTACAGCGAGCCACGATGGGAACGCTCCGCGGGGCGCGTCATTGCCTTCGAGCACGTGACGCTGTACGGGCTCACGCTGGTGGCACGACGCCGGATTCCCTACTCCACCGTCGATGCGCGGCGCGCCCGCGAGGTGTTCATTCGCGACGGGCTCGTGCCCGGCGAGCTCGACGTCAGCGCGCCCTTTATGGTGCACAACCGCGAGCAGGTGGCCTCGGTGTGGCGGCTCGAACACCGTCTGCGGTGCCACGACATCCTCGATGACGGGGCGTTGTTTGATTTCTACGACGAGCGCCTGCCCGCGGGTATCTGCGGCGGCGCCGAGTTCGAGGCGTGGCGAGCGCAGGCGGAGCGAGAGCGGCCGCGGCTTCTGTTCATCGACCGCGGGCGCCTCATGCGCCGCCAGCCGCCCGCGGCGGCGCTCGAGCGGTTTCCCGAGCGGTTGCGCGTGGGGGAGCTCGAGCTTGAGCTCGAGCACCGCTTCGCGCCGGGCGGCGAGAGCGACGGCGTCACTGCGAAAATACCGCTGGCCGCTCTCAACCAGCTGGCGGCCAGCGGCTTCGATCGCGTCGTGCCGGGGCTTTTGCGTGAGAAGGTGATTGCGCTGATGAAGTCTCTGCCCAAGACGTTGCGGCGTCGGCTGGTGCCGGTGCCGGAGAACGCCGACCGGGTGCTGGCGCGGGTGGCAGGGGACCCGCGCCCGCTGACGACGGCGCTGGGGCAGGCGCTGCAAGAGCTCTTGGGAGTAAACATCGACGCCGAGCACTGGGACGAGGGCGCACTGCCTGATCACCTGCGCATGCGCTTCAGCGTCGTCGACGCCGACGGCGGCGAGCTGGCGGCCGGCAGGGACCTGATCGCACTGCAGGCACGGCTCGGCGTGGACGCCGAAGCCAGCTTCGCACGCGTCGGCGTAGAACACCTCGAGCGCGAGGGTATCACCCGGTGGACCTTCGGCGATCTCCCCGGCAGCGTTGAGCTCGCGGCGGTCGGATCGACGCTGGTGGGATACCCGGCACTGCTCGACTGCGGTGACAGTGTGGCCGTGCGCGTGCTCGACTCGCCCGAGCGCGCCCGCGGCGAGACGCGCGAGGGGTTGCAGCGGCTTTTCCTGCTGAGCTTTCCCGAGCACCGACGCCTGCTCGACAAGGGCCTGCCGGGCATCGACAGGCTCTGCCTGCTCTACGCGGCACTGGGAACGTGTCGCGACCTGCGCCGGGACCTGGCGCGGGCGGCGCTGGACCGGGCGCTGTTTGCCGAGGGCGAGTTCGAGATGCGACAGGCCGAGTTCGAGCGGCGTGCGGCAGCGGCCGCCACGGCTCTCGCGCCGATCGCCGCACAGCTGTGCGAGATCGTCAGCACCATACTGGCGACGCATCGTGAGGCACGCGGGCTGCTGGCGCGCAACGATACGGGGGCGGTGCAGGCGCTGCGCGAGGAGCTCGAGGAGCAACTCCACTGGCTCGTCTTCCCGGGCTTCGTGTCGTCCACGCCGCCGCAGTGGCTTGGGCACGTGCCCCGCTACCTCGCCGCGCTGTGCGCGCGCCTGCGCAAGGCGCATGCCTCCCCCGAGCGCGATCGTGAGCGCTCGGCGCTGATCGCCCCTTTCTGGCAGCGCTACCGGGCGCGCGCGGGCGCGGCGCCGCCCGGCGCTGGCGACGAGGCACTGGTGCACTATCGCTGGATGGTCGAGGAGCTGCGTGTGTCCGTTTTCGCGCAGGAGCTGGGAACGGCGCTGCCCGTGTCGGCGAAGCGCCTCGAGCGGCAGTGGCAGCAGGCGTTGACGGCGACGCCCCCGCCGGCGGGCGGATTGTTGGCAGGCGCATAGGGTGGCGTCGAGGCGGCTGATATGGACCTGAGCATCACGCTGTCGAAACTACTGCCGCTGCTGGTCTATCCGTTCAACGTGAGCCTGTGGCTGTTGGTGGCGGCGACGGCCTTGCTCGGGTTCGGGCGGCGACGATGGACGGCCGCACTGCTCGGCGTCAATGTCGTGTTGCTCCTGGTATGCGCGTCGCCGCCGCTGGCGAGCGCGCTCTATGCTCGGCTCGAACGTCAATACCCGCCCGTGGCCTTGGCGGAGTCGCCGCGGGCGGATGCCATCGTCGTCCTCGGCGGCGGCATCGGCGTGCCGCTGCCGCCGCGACTCGAGCCGGACCTGAATGCCTCGGCGGACCGCGTCTGGCATACCGCCCGACTTTACCGGGCGGGCAAGGCGCCGCTCGTCATCGTCAGTGGCGGCAACGTCTTTCCTCAGAGCAACGCGCAGGCCGAGTCCGTCTACACGGCCGACCTGCTCGAGGCCTGGGGCGTCGCGCGAAAAGACATCGTGCTCGAGAAGCAGAGCCGCAACACCTACGAGAACGCCCTGCACACCCGGACCATTCTTCAGGCTCGGGGGCTACGTCGAATCCTGCTGGTGACGTCGGCCTTTCATATGCCGCGGGCATTGGCCACGTTCGAGCACGCGGGCATCGAGGCCATCGCCTCGCCAACGGATTTTCGTGTCGTCGGCTACGAGCAGCCCGCCGTGCTCAGCTGGATGCCGTCTCTCGGCGCCCTGGGAGGCACCACGCAGGTGCTGCACGAACACCTCGGACAGATGGTCTATCGGCTGCGCGGCTGGATGCGCTGAACTTCTCGGCGGGATCGCGAGCCGGGCTCACAGGCCGGGACGATGCATGCAGCGCAGCGTCCACCCGTCTCCGGCCACCACCAGGGCGGCAATCACGCGCCGATTCGGTCGGAGCTGGACGAGCTTCCACGGCACGCCGTGGGCCGGCGGCGCGTCGTGTACCCGCATCGACGACGCCTCCATGCGATCGCAGAGCACGACACTGTCGAGCGGGTAGCGAATGCCCACGCCGCGGGCCTTGCCGTAAGCCTCCTTGCGGGTCCAGCAGGCGAGGAAGGCGGCCTGGCGCTCAGCATCGGGCAGGGCGCTTAACGCGTCGGCCTCGACCGGGGCGAACTTGCGGGCGGCGATCTGGTCGTAATCGACGTTGCGCGGCAGGCACTCCACGTCGATGCCGAGTTCGCGCTGCCGGGCAAATGCGAACACGCCGACGTGCTGGGAGTCCGATGCGTTGAAACACAGCTCGGGCGAGCCGGGCACCCCGGGCAATGCGGGCTTGCCCAGGGGACCGTATACGAAGTCGACGGCCGCCGGCCGGCGCCGCAGGTACTCCCCCAGCAGCAGCCGCAGCCAGCCCCGGGCGGCGATATAACGGTTGCGATGCAGCGGATAGCGCAAACGTGCCGCTCGACGCCGCTCGTGCTCGTTGAGCGTGGCGGCGAAGCGATCGAGATGGCCGCAAGGCAGATCCAACGCGGCCCACCAGACATGGACCTCGTCGGGTCCGAGCGCCGGGCACGTCGTCGCGGAGGACCAGTGTGTCTTCTCGAACGAGAGCATCGGTGCGCGTGCGGCTAGGCTGTCGGCAACTGCGAATGCCGCCCGAGCATAGTCGTGCCCCAAGCCGCCGTGCAACCGTGCCGACGCGACCGCCCTGGGCGAGCCCGCAGGCCGCGCAGTCGCCTGGTCGACACGACGTCATCCCGCCCCGCGCGACGAACGGATGCCGTGTCGGCGCGGCGGTCTGGATTTTCCGCCGCAGGAGGCTAGATTTTATAGGGCAGGGCTCACTCTTCGGGTCGCCGGCTCGCCGCGGCGCGCCGCGCGTGCCGTGGTGCGGCGGCCGGAACTCGATCAGCACGGACCGATCGGACGCAGACTCTCAGTGACTGAAGACAAGACACCGCCGCCACGGCAGACGCCCGCGGCGCAGGACCGGACCTCTGGGACCGGTGACGGCTCCACGCTGAGCCTCATCGAAGGCGACGCCCGCCCCGCCTGGCTCGACGGGTCGACGCCGACGCTGGAGGTCACATTGTCCTCGGAGGACGCGTCGACGCCTGCCTCCGCCGTCGTTGACGACTCCGGCGCGGGGCGCAAACGGCAGGTGCATCCGGACCACCGGGAGTCCGATCCCGGGAACGATGCCCACGGCGACTATGTCAGCGAACGCTCGTCGCTTGAGCGAGTGGCGCAATCGGTTCAGCACGCGCTCGCCTTGGCGCGGGTGCCGGAGCAGCGCATTGCGCAGGGGTGGCTTGACAGCAATCTGCGCGGCTGGCTGCACCAGCGCTTCAAGTGGTTCGAGAACAGGGAGCAGAGTCGCAACGCGCGCGTGGCTCGGGAGCGGACCGGCCGCGGCGCCCGCGGGCCGCGCCGGCGGCTCAAGCACTTTGCCCGCAATAACGTCCTCGTCTGCCTTGCCGCAACCTTTGCTGCGTTCTACGCCGTGCACGATCGCCTCGGTGATGTCGCCGGGGGTGCAGTGGGGTTGTTTGAGGGCGGGGGCAGGACGATCCGCGTCGCCCCGCCGCCCGACTCCGGCAACGCCGAGGATGAGGGGGGCGCCCCTGTTCTCCTGGCGAGCGACGAGGCCCTTCAGACCAAGCGCGCGGCTGCGGAGAACGCTTATCGCCACTGCGTCGTGCAGGCCGCGGTGAGACCGCTGCTGCTGGCTTCGCTCGAGAACGGCGGCTTCCGCGACGCGCAGGCACAGCTTGTCGCGCACGAGGTGACGCGCTTTCAGGACCGGTTCCGCGCTCTCGGGGTCATGGAGCAGCTCCAAGGCGCACGCGTGAAGCGCGACATGCTCGGACAGGTCCTCGCCCCGATGCTCGCCCCGGCGGAGCAGCAGCTTCTGGGGGTGGCGGTGCGCAGACAGCAGCGCGAGCAGGACCTCGCGGCGCTGGAAGCGACACTGCACACGCTGAGCGACCCCGGCAGGCTCGGCGACGTTGAGCGCATCGACGAGACCATCCGCCTGCGCCAGAAAATCGCCGGGGTGCGCGGCGATCTGGACAGTGGGCCCGCGACCGGTGACATCGAAAACCTGGCGCGGCAGCTCGAAGTGGTGCGCGCCGCAATCACGAGCCGTGAGTGGCAGGTGCGGGAGCCCCCGCCCGGTAGCGGGGACGCCTCTTGGCTGCGCGGCATCGCAGCGATGGATACGGCAGCCTTCGAGGAGTTGCTGGACAAGATCGTTCGCAGCGACCTGCCGCAGGCACTCGCCGGGATGGAGAACAGCTCGCCCACGATGGTGAACTATCGCCTGCACGATACCCTGTCCCTGCTCAAAAACATCGAGGCCATGTTCGCCGCCCTCGACGCAGGGCCGAGGCGGGCCATGGATCAGCTCGATCGCGAACAGAGCTTCACCAACGCGCGCATCAACGATCTCTACCAGGGCGGCGAGCCGCGACGGTGGGTCGATTACGGCGAGTGCCTGGAGACGTCCGCCCGCGGTTGAGCACAACCGCGACAGCCACACTCCCTGGGCGACGACGATGCCACCAACGTGGCGGCAGCCCGCGAGGAGCCGGCACCGGCCGGCGATCGATCAAAGCCCGTGCGGCGTGCCAATGGCGTTGATCTGTGCGAGGGCAATTTCCTCGACCGTGGTGTCGGTTCCCGCGCGCTTGAGCTGCACGATCCGATACTGCAGGCCCTGGCGGTCGTAGAGCATCGTCTCGCCCGCCCGCCGGAACTCGGCCACGAGACCCTCGCCGGGCATGTTGTACAGCCCCGTGAACTCCAGTGGCGCTGCGGCCCGCTCATCCGTCATTGGTGCAGCCTTCACCGATGCTAAGCCAGGAACAGCCCGTAGACGGGGTTGTCCGATTCCTCGGTGTATGCATAGCCGAGGTTTCTCAGAAAGTCGCGGAAGTTTTTCTTCTCCGCCGGTGGCACCTGTATGCCGCAGAGCACACGCCCGAAGTCGGCCCCGTGGTTGCGGTAGTGGAACATGCTGATGTTCCAGGTCGCGCCCATTCGCTCGAGGAAGTTTAACAGAGCACCCGGGCGCTCCGGAAACTCGAACTGATAGATCATCTCGTTCTCGGCCTGGGGTGCGCGCCCGCCGACCATGTGGCGCACATGCACCTTCGCCATCTCGTTGTCCGTAAGGTCCAGCGTCTGGTAGCCGTGCCTGATCAGCTTGTGAATGAGGCGCTCGATCTCGGCGGCGTCGTGCACCTGAACGCCCACGAAGACGTGTGCATTGCTGGGGTCTGCGTAACGGTAGTTGAACTCGGTCACCGAGCGATTGCCGATGGTCGAGCAGAACCGGCGGAAGCTGCCGGGTTGCTCGGGGATGGTCACGGCGAGGATCGCCTCGCGGCGCTCACCGATCTCGGCGCGCTCGGAGACGTGGCGCAGCCGATCGAAGTTCATGTTGGCGCCCGACGTGACAGCGACGAGCTCGGTGCTCTTGATTCGCCTCTGCTGCACGTATTTCTTCAACCCTGCCACAGCGAGCGCACCCGAGGGCTCCATCACCGAGCGGGTGTCCTCGAATACGTCCTTGATGGCAGCGCACATCTCGTCGGTGCTGACAAGGATGATGTCGTCGACAAATCGTCGGGCCAGACGAAATGTCTCTCTGCCCACCTTCTTCACGGCCACGCCGTCGGCGAAGATACCGACCTCCTTGAGGCTCACGCGACGCCCGGCCCGCAACGAGTCGTGCATGGCGGCGGCATCGCTCGGCTCGACGCCGATGACGCGCACCTGCGGCTGAATCTGCTTGATGAACACGGCGATGCCCGCGATCAGACCTCCGCCGCCGACGGGCACGAAGATGGCATCGAGCCGACCGCGGTGCTGCTTGAGGATCTCGAGTCCGATGGTGCCGTTGCCCGCGATTACGTCGACGTCGTCATAAGGGGGGATGAAGGTCGCTTTTTTTTCGGCACGCAGCGCCGACGCGCAGGCAAAGGCCTCGTCGTAGTTGTCGCCCACGAGCTTCACCTCCGCGCCCAGCGCCCTGACCGCGTTGACCTTGATCGCGGGCGTGGTCAACGGCATCACGATGGTGGCGGGGCATTTCAGCCGCTGCGCCGCCAGGGCAACCCCCTGGGCGTGGTTGCCGGCCGATGCCGCCACGACGCCGCGCTCGAGAGTCTTGGCCGGCATCTGGGCCATCTTGTTGTACGCGCCTCGCAGCTTGAACGAGAAGATCGGCTGCTCGTCCTCGCGCTTCAGCCAGATACGGTTGTGCAGCCGCCGCGAGAGGTTGGCGGCGTGGTCGAGCGGCGTCTCCTCCGCGACATCGTAGACCCGCGAGGTCAGGATCTTGCCTAGGTATTTCTCGGGCATCGGGTGACCGGGTATCGAGTAGAATCGGCTCCGGGAGCGGCAACGGACAGCGAAAGCAGGACCATGAGCACCGACGCGCACAAAAAAGCCGCCGCCGAGGCGGCACTCGATTATATCGAAATCGGCGACGTCGTTGGGGTCGGGACCGGGTCCACGGTGAACCACTTCATCGACGCCCTGGCGCGGGCCAAGGGCAAGATCGACGGCGCCGTCGCGAGCTCCGCGGCGACGGCCGAGCGGCTGCGGGCGCACGGCATCGCGCTGTTGGATCTAAACCGGACCGGCGATCTGCCGCTGTACGTGGACGGCGCCGACGAGGTCACGCGTCACGGGCACATGATCAAGGGCGGCGGCGGGGCGCTGACAGGCGAGAAGATCGTCGCGCAGGCGTCGGCGAAGTTTGTCTGCATCGTCGACGCCACCAAGCTGGTGGACGTGCTCGGCGCTTATCCTCTGCCCATCGAGGTGATCCCCATGGCGCAGAGCCTGGTGGGGCGCGCGCTGGTCGGGCTGGGCGGCACACCGCAGCTGCGTCAGGGCGTCACCACCGATCACGGCAACATCATTATCGACGTGCGCAACCTCGACATCACCAATCCCGTGGACGCAGAGGATCGCCTGAACCGTATTCCCGGCGTCGTCACCAACGGTATCTTTGCGCGACGCCCGGCGGACGTGGTCCTCGTCGGCGGCGATGCGGGAGTGCGGACCATCGCCTAGGCAATCGCGCCCGGCACGTCGCTACGGCGGCGTCGGGGCCTGCAGCAGCTCGCCCGCGAGGATGTCCTTGAGCGCGAAGTAGGAGGGGTGCTTGCGCAGCCGGCCGGCGCGATGGTCCACGAGCCCGTAGCCGGGGTTGATGAGCTGCCACCAGTAGACCCTGTCCACGTAGCCGCTGTGATAGGCGATCTGGTAGTACTGCTTGAGGTATCTCGCCTGGGTGGGCTCGTCGACGGTGGAGCGGGGGTGGCCTGAATTCGGCGTCCAGGGTTTGGTGTCGAGCAGCGGCCAGTTGGTCTCCGTGATCCACAGCCTCGGCTCGCAGCGGTTGGCCAGCGAGACGATGGCGTAGATGAGCTTAAGCTTGCGGTGCAGGTCGAACACCCGGTACTGCCTGGAGAACGGCGAGCCGCGGCGGTTGACGTAGAGCTGCGCGGCGCAGCAGTCGAGGCGGTAGCGACGCGCGTTCACCAGCGTGCGCAGTGTCACCAGGGGCTCGAAGTCGATCACCGACGAACCGAGCAGACGCAGGCCGGGATAGTCGGCTCGCACCGCCTCGGCGTCCTCGAGCAGTCGCAGGTACTCGCCGCTGTGGGCGATGCCCCACTTGCTGCGATTGACGGCATTGCCGATCTGAAAATCGTCGCTGAGGTGGCGGAAGGCGTCGAAGATCACGGCGAGGTGGCGCCTCCATGCCTTCGCGTCCGCAACGCTGTCGCGGTTCTGCAAAACATTGACGACGAGCCCCTTGCCGGGGAACTGTTCCGCGAAATGGACGTAGGCGGCGATGTGGTCGACGTCCCATGCCGGCACACGCACGAGCAGCTGCTCCACGGCGAGCTCCTCGACCATCTCCAGGATCGCGCTGTTGTAGGTGCTGTCCGGTGAGACGCTGAGCCCGACGAAGGCTTTCACCGCGGGCCGCGGCCGGCGCTCGCGCACACGGTTGTAGCGCCACGCAATCGCGGGCGCCATCAGCGCCGCCGTGGCGGCGACGCTCAGGTACTCGCGCAAGTTGCCGCTGCGCCCGCGGGCCTTTCCCCGACGCGGCAGCTTGTAGGGCTGGTCGGAGTAGTGATCCCACCAGGAGGTGTCTCGCTCGGCCATCGGGTCAGTGTGCACAAACGGCGCCGCCGAAGTCTAGAATTCGATGTTCACGATCAGGGCGCCGTGGCGCCGACACCGGGAACAGACAGTGCTGATCACACATCGAGTCTCCTGCCCCTACTGCGGCGAGCGCTTCGAGGCACGGCTGGACCTCTCGGGCGGATCGCATGCGCTGGTGGAGGACTGCTACGTGTGCTGCCGGCCCATCGACTTCGAGATCGAGGTCGATCCCCTCGGCGGGCTCAGCGGCGTCACGCTGAAGCGCCAGGACGAGTAGGCCGCGGCGCACGAGCCGCCGGGTCACTCGCCCCGCCCGCTCTGCTTCTCGAAGACGAGATCCCAGACTTGGTGGCCGAGCGCTTCCCCTCTGGCCTCGTAGCGGGTCAGGGGACGGTAATCGGGGCGCGCCGCGAAGCGGCCGTGTCCGGCGACGTTGGCGAGCCCCGCCTGCGCGCTCAACACCTGCAGCATGGCGTCGGCGTACTCCGCCCAGTCCGTCGCTACGTGCACACGCCCGCCGCTTTGCAGGCGCGAGGCGACGAGCTCGGCGAATGCCGGCTGCACCAGCCTGCGCTTGTGGTGGCGCTTCTTCGGCCAGGGGTCGGGAAAGAACAGCAGCACCGCTGCCAGCGAGGTGTCGGCAATGTTGCGCTCGAGCACCTCGACGGCGTCGGCGCAGATCAGCCGCACGTTGCCGACGCCGGCCGCGGCCAGGCGCAGCAGCAGCGAACCGACCCCGGGGCGCCAGACCTCGACGCCGAGGAAATCGCTCCCGGGATCCCGCGCGGCCATCTCGAGCAGCGCGTCGCCGCTGCCGAAACCGATCTCCAAGACAACGGGCGCACGGCGGGCGAAGAGGCGGTGGCAATCGAGCGGCGTGTTGCCCGGGTCGACCCCGAAACGGGGCCACAGCTCTCGGAGAGCGCGCTGCTGGGCGGCGGTGATGCGGCCTTCGCGGCGGACGTAGCTGCGGATGCGGCGATCAGGCAAAGAACCTGCCGTCGAGCGGCGAGGAGGCGCTGGCGTAGCGCTTGCGGGGCATGCGCCCGGCCAGGTAGGCCTCGCGTCCGGCCTCGATCCCCTTGCGCATGGCGCTTGCCATCAGCTCGGGATTGGCCGCCGCCGCGATGGCGGTGTTCATGAGCACCCCGTCGCAACCGAGCTCCATGGCGATGGCGGCGTCGCTGGCCGTGCCCACGCCCGCGTCAACCAGGATCGGCACCGTCGCGTCTTCCAGGATGAACAGTATGTTGTAGGGGTTGCGGATCCCCAGCCCCGAGCCAATGGGCGCCGCCAGCGGCATCACTGCGACGCAGCCCATCTCGGCAAAGCGCTTGGCCATGATGGGGTCGTCGTTGGTGTACACCATGACCTGGAAGCCCTCGGCGATAAGCGTCTCGGCGGCGGCGAGGGTCTCGGGTATGTCGGGGAAAAGCGTCTTCTCATCGCCCAGCACCTCGAGCTTCACCAAGGTGTGGCCGTCGAGCAGCTCGCGGGCCAGCCGGCAGGTGCGCACGGCATCCTCCGCGTTGTAGCAGCCGGCGGTGTTGGGCAACAGGGTGTAGCGGCTCGGCGGGATCACTTCGAGAAGGTTGGGCTCACCGGGTGTTTGACCGATGTTCGTGCGACGCACGGCGACGGTGACGATCTCGGCACCGCTCGCCTCGACGGCTCGCCGCGTTTGCTCGAGATCCTTGTACTTGCCGGTGCCGATCAGCAGCCGCGAGCGGTACGGCACGCCGGCGATGACCAGCGGATCATTCAGCGGGGCCGCGCGTTGGGAGACTTGGGACATCACTCTCAGTCAGGGCAGTCGATGGAATCAATGCCGCCGCGGCCCGTCGGCCGGGTGCCACGGCGGTGGTCGGGGCCGCCTCAGCCACCGCCGATGGCGGTGACGATCTCGACGCGGTCGCCGTCACGCAGGCGGTGGCCGGCGTGTGCGCTACGGGGCACGATCTCGCGGTTGACCTCGACGGCGATACGCTGCTCGATCAGGCCCAAGTCCGTTACGAGTTCAAGGAGAATCATGTCTCCCGACACGGCCCTGGGCTCGCCGTTGACGAAAATTTCCACGTTCACAAGCCTACCATATCGGCGCGCGCAACCTCCACACGCGCGATGGCAACGCCGGTCTGTGAGCGCGCCGCCGGGCGACCCGGCACGGGCCGCCCGGCGGCGCGACGGCCCCTTGCCTGGATTGGCGCAATCAGTAAACTGGGATACCGAAGCGGGTGTAGTTCAATGGTAGAACCTCAGCTTCCCAAGCTGATGACGTGGGTTCGATTCCCATCACCCGCTCCATCTCGACGACGCCGATCCGAGACCGTCTTGCCGCGCACCGGCGCCCGCGCGCCAGTGCGACACCTTCCGCGACCGGGACTCGAGGCCCCACGGGCCCGAAAGCCCGCACTTGCGGTGGCGTTGGAGCGACACCCACGCAGCGCCGGCGCGTTGACGCGCCCCGAGGTCACGCCGCCTTGCGGCCCCAGAGCCACGTCTCGAGCGCATCGGCTCCGCCGACGTACTCGCCGTTGACGAACACCTGGGGCACGGCGGTGGCGCCGACGATGGCGCGCAGGGAGCGTTCGGAGTAGTCCCGGTTGAGCACGAGTTCCTCGAACTCGATGCCGGCGTCCTTGAGCAGAACCTTCGCCCGATGGCAGTGCGGACAACCGGAGCGGGTCAGCACCGTCGCGTCTGCCGGCTTGATGGCACCGGGGGCAACGTAGGCCAGCATCGTGTCCGCGTCGGACACCCCAAAGGGGTCGCCCGGTCGCTCGGGCTCGATGAACATCTTCTCGATGCGCCCGTCGCGCACCAGCATGGAGTAACGCCAGGAGCGCTCGCCGAAGCCGAGATCCTCCTTGGGTACGAGCATGCCCATGGCACGGGTGAAGTGGCCGTTGCCGTCGGGCAGGAAAGTGATGTTCCACGCTTTCTGATGGGCCTGCCACTCGTTCATTACGAAGGCATCGTTTACCGATATGCAGACGATCTCGTCGACGCCGTTTTGCTTGAAGACCTTCGCGAGCTGATTGTAACGGGGCACGTGCGTCGACGAGCACGTCGGCGTGAATGCGCCCGGAAGGGAAAAGACGACCACGGTCCGCCCCTTGAATAACTCGTCGCTGCTGACGTTCACCCATTCGTGGTCTCGCCGCGTGCGGAAGACGACGGCGGGCACACGCTGACCTTCACGATTGTCCAACATGGTGTTCTCCTTTCGGTTTGCTGCGTTAGGGGTTGGCTGCCGCGATCGCTCGCGGAGCCGCTCGCACGCCGCACCGCATCGTGTCGATGCGGCGCCGCACGTGCTCGTGCCGGTGGCCGGCTGCGGAGTTGAGGGTCGGCTCGACAAGAGCGAGCAGACCGCCCACCACGACGCTGCCCGTCGGCAGGTAGGCCACGCTGACGGGCACCGTGAAATGCACGAGCGCGAATGTGAGCGTTTTGCTCATGAGTCATTTACCTCGCGCTCTAAGATAGGGATTAGGAACGAATTCATCAAATTGAATGTAAAAATAATTATGATATAATTTATATATGATTAAGCGACCTCCGCCCCTGAGCCGCTTACCCACCCTGCGGCAGCTGCGCTACCTGGTAGCACTCGACGAGCACGGACACTTCGGGCGGGCGGCGGCGTCGTGCCACGTGTCGCAGTCCGCGTTCTCCATCGGTATCCGCGAGCTCGAGTCCACGCTCGGGGTGCGCCTGGTAGATCGCACCGCGAAGCGAGTTTCGTTCAGCACGCTTGGCCGCGATGTGGTCACGCAGGCCAGGCTCTGCCTGCGCGACGCGGAGAGCCTGGTGGAGATGGCACGCGCTCGCAGCGACCCTCTCGTCGGTCCGCTGTATTTGGGAGTGATACCGACCGTGGCGCCGTTCGTCCTGCCGCGGCTCATGCCGGCCATCAAGCAACGTTACCCGCGCCTCGAGGTCTATCTGCTCGAGGAGCAGACCGATGAGCTGCTCGCACGGTTGGCGGAGGGCAAGCTCGACCTGCTGTTGATGGCGTTGCCCTACGACGTGCCCCATGCCGAGGCGATGCGTCTGTACCGCGACCCGTTCCGCCTCGCCTGCGCCGAGGGCACCGCGCGGGTAGACCCGCACGACTACCGCTACAATCGCCTGCAGCAGGACAGCGTGCTGCTGCTCGGCGACGGCCACTGCCTGCGCGATCATGCGCTCACGGCCTGCCGCATCCGCACGCGCGAGAAGCTCAGCCGGGTAGCCGCCACCAGTCTGCTCACGCTGGTGCAGATGGTGGATGCCGACCTCGGCATTACTTTTCTCCCCGCCATGGCGGAGGGCTCGGCGATGCTCGCCAGCACCCGTGTGCGCACCTACCCCCTGCGCGAGGAGGCCTACCGTGAGATCGCTCTGGTGTGGCGGCGCGGCAGTGCGCGGGGCGAGGAGTTCCGCGCCCTCGGCGAGCTGGTGCGGGAGGTGCGGGTCGGCGGCGAAGCCGAGACGGACACGCGCCGCGGCCGCCGTCGTGCCACGCGCGGCGCCCGTTGAGGGTGGTGCGCCAGACCGCCGTGATGGCGGCATGGACCCTGCCGCGTTCGAGGTGAGGCGAGCCGGAACGTGCGATTGGATTGCAGGCTAAACTGTCCGGGGAGTTGAGTCAGCGAGTGTCTGGGGATGGCTGAGAAGCGATTGGCACGCAAGCTGGCGGCCATTCTGTATGCCGATGTCGCCGGTTACAGTCGGCTCACGGGGGAGGACGAGGAAGGGACGCACCGGCTACTGCGGCGCTATCTCGATCTCATCTCGGCGAGCATTCCGCGTTACGAAGGGCGCGTGGTGCACTATGCCGGCGATGCGGTGCTGGCGGATTTTGTCACGGTAAGCGATGCCCTCGTCTGTGCGGCGGCGGTGCAGCGAGAGCTCAAGCGCGGCAACGACGCGCTCCCCGAGCAGCGGCGCGTGGAGTTTCGCATCGGCGTGAATCTCGGCGAGGTGATCGTCGACCGGGAGGAAATTTACGGCGACGGGGTGAATGTCGCCGCGCGGCTGGAGGCTTTGGCCGAGCCGGGAGGGATCTGCGTCTCGGAGGCGGTGCGCAGCGCGGTGGGGAGCAAGCTTGCGTTCGATTTCGAATCTCTCGGCGAACAGCGGGTGAAGAATATCGCCGAGCCGGTGAGAGCCTACCGCGTCGTCATCGCCCCCGACACGGAGTTGCCCGCGCCCCCGGCGGCGCCGGCGCCGGCAAAAGTCGCCAAGGGCGGCCCGCCCAGATGGAAGCCTGTGGCCGCACTCGGCACGCTCGCGCTGGCCGCGGTTGCGGCGCTGCTCGTGTGGCTCGAGCCGTGGGTGCCGAGCGAGGAGCCGGCATCGCTCGAGCGCATGGCCTTTCCCCTGCCGGACAAGCCGTCGATTGCCGTGCTGCCGTTCGTGAACCTGAGCGGTGACCCGTCGCAGGAATATTTCAGCGACGGTCTCACGGAGAACGTGATCACCACGTTGTCCAAGCTGCCGGAGATGTTCGTCATCGCCCGCAACTCGACCTTCGCCTACAAGGGCACGGCCGTTAAGGTGCAGCGGGTGGCCGAGGAGCTCGGCGTGCGCTACGTGCTCGAGGGCAGCTTCCAGCGTGCCGGCGAGCGTATTCGCGTGCATGCGCAGTTCATCGACGCGCTGAGCGGCCGTCACCTGTGGGCGGAGCGTTACGACCGAGACTGGTCGGATGTGTTCGCGCTGCAGGACGACCTGACCCGGAGGATCGTTGCCTCACTGGAGGTGAAGCTGTCCGAGGAGCAACGCACGCGCATCGCCCGTCGCTACACCACGAGCGTGGAGGCGTACGACGCCTTTCTCCGCGGCCAGGCTCTGTTCGGCGCCTACGACGAGGCCGGGGCACGCGAGATGTTCGAGCGCGCCATCGCGCTCGATCCCGACTTCGCCCGCGCCTACGGCGCGCTGGCCTACACGTACTACCGCCCGCTGGAGCTCGGCACCGCGGAGCGCGACGTCGAGTTCTCCTACGAGCGCGGGCACGAGCTCGCTCAAATCGCGGTCGCCAAAGACCCGACCCTGCCGCAGCCTCTGATCGTGCTGGCGGAAATCACCGCGGGCAGAGACCCGCCGGGGGCACTCGCGGCGGCAAAACGAGCCATCGAGCTTGATCCCAACTTCGGCGATGCCTACGCCGCAGTCGCCTTTGTGCGGACTAACCTCGGCGAAGCGTCGGCGGCGCTGGAGCTGATGACGAGGGCTTTGCGTCTGAATCCGCACCCGCCGGCGGCGTATTACTACATTCAGGGACGGGCGCGGTTCTTCGCCGGTCAGTTCGCCGAGTCCGCCGCTACCTTTGACAAAGCCCTCGAGGTCAATCCCGGCAGCGCAACCCATCGCATCTACCTCGCCGCCGCCCTGGCCAAGCAGGGCCGCACGGACGATGCGCGCTGGGAGGTGGAACAGCTCCTGGCCGACGAGCCGGCGCTGTCCGTTGCCGGCATCGCCGCCACCGCCGCCCAGCTGATTCTGCACGAGCAATACCTCATGAGCCTGCTGGAAGCGCTGCGGGCGGCGGGTCTGCCCGAAGCCTGAGTCGCCCTCGGTCGCGGCGCGAGCCGTGCGGCGACGCGCCGCCGGACCGCCTTAAGCCATCGACGAGGGGCGGGCTGCGAAGCGCGCGTTGGCCTCGCGAAACATGCGCATGTTCTTCTCGACGTCGTAGGGACGCTCGCTCAGCGTCTCGGGATCCCACTCGCTGCGCGGTGCGTTGAAGAAGTCCCCGCCGTAGATGTGGATCGCCCCCGTCAGGCGAGGGAGCGGATTGGTCACCGAGTGGATGATGTTGCGCCCGAGCGGCTCGGCGTCCCTGGTAGCGAGGGCCTTGGCCCCGGCCGCTTCGATGAGGTCTCCCCTGCGACGCCAGAAGATGTTGTCCTCGCGGCCGGTGTAGATGCCGATGACCGCCCACATGGTGTGATTGTGCGGCATGAGCGTCATCATCGGCGCCCACACCACGTTGAGAATGGTGAGCTCGTCGCTGTGGTAGAGCTTGTGCACGCCGGCCTCGCGCGGCTCGCCCACGCCGGCGAGAACCTCGTTCGGTGCGGACACCGCCCGGGCAAGCACCTCGCGCACCGCCTTGTGACTCTCGTCTTCGGTGCGAGCGTCGCGGCAGTCCTGGATGAATCGGTCGACGTCGAACATGGTCGGGTTCCTTTGCGCTGTTCTGCCTCACGGGTGCGCATGACCGCTAACGGGCCCAGGATAGCATCCCCGGTTGCGGCGCACGAGAAGCCGCGGCGCGCCCGCCCCGCGTGAGTCCCTACGTCCCCGGCCGCAGAATGATCTTCGGCGCCGCCGAGCGGCCGTGAAGGAGATCGTCGAAGGCCGCCGCGCCCGCCGCCAGCGGCCGCTGCTCGATCCAGCCGAGATCGCCGAAAGCGCCGCGGTG
>JABAOE010002303.1_pt4 | contig 19653 bp, 14 predicted proteins | sample 7062141 | NCBI WGS metagenome assembly JABAOE01 (sample SAMN14538627, study PRJNA623070) | marine sediment metagenome | biome: marine biome [ENVO:00000428]; feature: marine pelagic biome [ENVO:01000023]; material: deep marine sediment [ENVO:00002113] | place: India: Gulf of Khambhat ... | reverse complement strand
GGCCGAGCTGGACATCGACCTCGAGGCGGCGCGATCGCTACTCCACGAGACTGCGGATGCCGGCCCGGTAGCCGGCTGCTGGCTCGCCCGGGACACTGACCTCGTCGAGTCGTGGGCACCGTTCTCCAACCTGCCGACGCACTTCCAGATCTCGGTCGACGGGGTGGATCGCTGGTTCGGCCAGTGAGCAATGGAGTCNNGCGACATCGAGATCAACACGACATGTCTGGACTGCGGCGATCCCATCGTGGTCCGGCTCCGGGATGACGAGCTCATCGATGTGGATCCGAAGACGGCGGTCGGGTACATGCTCTCGCCCTTCGTCGAATGGCGCGAAGGCTCCGGCGCCTTCAACTGAAGCCGTATGAACCTCTTCCGGTCGGAAGAGCACATGAAGCGGTGGCCCCTCTATGTGAGGGCGGCGGAGGACTACGTGCTGCCCGTCGCCGACTGGGCCACGGTCTTTTCGGGTCCGCTGTTCCGGCGTCGCTTCGAGCCCGACTACCTCGACCACTCGGAGGAGTACCTGGCGCAATACCACGACGATCTCCACGAGCTCGGCAAGGCCAGCCCGTACTGGCAGTATCCGCTGGTCGAGCGAATGGAAACGCTGGCGATCGGTCGGTACCGGGTGGTCGGTGACTACTCACGATACGAGGATGGTGTGCTCAACGAGCTCAAGGACGCTCGTAACCGAATCGTGGCGGGGCTCCATACCGAGACACCTCACAGGGAGAATCACCTCGTGTGGGCGGCGCCGGGCTCCGGTAAGACGTTCCTCGTGCAGGAGATCGCCCGGATCCACGACGGCCTCTGTGAGTACGTCGAGGTCAACCTGGCCAAGCAGAGCGCCGAGTCGCTGCGGGAGTCCCTCGAGCAGCTTCCGAAGTTCGAAGGACCGGTTCTGTGCCTCATCGACGAGGTCGACGCGCACGCTGATGCGACGTGGCCATACGAGGTGCTCATGCCGCATCTCGACGTCACCGTCGAGGGCAAGGCGCACGTCGTCTTCGTACTCGCCGGAAGCTCCGGCTTCAGCCTCGACGGGATGAAGCAGAGGATCTCGGTGCGACCCAAGGGCAACGACATCCTGAGCAGGGTGCCGACGGAGAACCAGTTCGTGATCCCGCCGATGAGCTTCGGCGACAGGGTCCTCATCGTCATCGCTCAGATGTTGAAGGCAGGCGCAGCGCTCGGCTATGACATCCGAGCCATCGAGAAGCTCGGGCTGTATTACGCAGCGGTCAACTCGAAGCTCGCAAACGCTCGCCAGCTCCAGGAGTTCGCCGCACGCGCCGTCGGCCGCGTGCCGCGAGGTGACGACCGGGTCAAGTACGACCATCTCTTCGCGCCCGGGGACCCCGACAACAAGAGCTTCTGGCTCGATGTGTCCTCAGTAGCGCGGGGACTCGTCAACAGCTATGTCAGCGTCGAGATCTGAGGCGCCGCTGGTCCGTGCGGCCCCCCGCGTCCGGGATTCACGGTGACCGCGATCGTCTGGTTCCGCAGGGACCTCAGGCTCACCGACAATCCGGCGTGGGCTGCGGCGACGGGCCACGGTGAGGTTCGGCCGGTCTTCGTCGTCGAGCCCTCCCTGTGGAGGCCGGGCGAGCATCGCACCCGGCAGCTCGCGGCCCAGCTCGAGGAGCTCGACCGGTCGTTGCGTACGCTGGGGGGCCGCCTCACCGTCGTGCCCGGGCCGGCGTCGCGTGCGATCCCGGCGCTCGCCTCGCACGCCGGAGCCGTGTACTGGAACGAAGGCTGGAGTCCCTACGCCAGAGCGCGGGACAAAGAGGTGGCAGAGAGCCTCCACGTCCCGGTGCACCGGTCCTGGGGGTGTCTCGTCCATCCCCCCGGCTCGATCGTGACCGGCGACGGGCGGCCGTACCGGGTCTTCACCCCGTTCTATCGCCGGTGGGCGGCTGCCACGATCGCCGGGCCGGTCGAGGGGCAGGCGAGCCCCAACGTCACCGCCGACCCGGGTGATGGCCTTCCCGATGGCGGCGGCCCGCCGCTATACCCACCCGGGGAAACCGGCGCGGCTGATCGCCTCGAGCGCTTTCTCGACCACGTCGACGACTACGGGTCGCTCCGGGATCGTCCCGACCTCGATCGCACTTCCCGGCTCTCGATCGATCTCAAGTTCGGCACGATCTCGCCGCGGCTGCTCATCGACGAGGTGGGCATCGGCACCACCGGCCGGGAAGCATTCGTCAGGCAGCTGGCGTGGCGCGACTTCTACGCCCACGCCCTCGTTGCCCTTCCCTCGTCGACGACGCAACCGATCCGCAGCGAGTTTGCCGGCATCCGCTGGCGGGACGACCCGGAGGGGCTCGCCGCGTGGAGAGAGGGCCGGACCGGTTATCCCATCGTCGATGCCGGCATGCGACAGCTCCTCGCCGAAGGGTGGATGCACAACCGTGTCCGCATGATCACGGCATCGTTCCTCGTCAAGGATCTCCTCATCGACTGGCGCGAAGGTGAGCGGCACTTCCGGGCGTTCCTCGTCGACGGCGACGTCGCCCAGAACGTCGGTAATTGGCAGTGGGTCGCCGGCACCGGCGCCGACGCAGCTCCCTACTTCCGGGTCTTCAACCCGGTCACTGCAGAGTCGCAAGTTCGACCCCGACGGCGAGTACCTGCGGCGCTGGGTTCCGGAGCTGGGCAACCTCCCGGCTCCGCTCATCCACGCCCCCTGGGAGAAGCCGGCCGAGGCGGCCTCGCATGGGGTCGAGATCGGTGCCGACTACCCAGCCCCGATTGTCGACCATCGGGAGGCCCGGGAGCGAACCCTCGCCGCGTACGACGCCGCCCGCGAAGCCGGGGGCCCGGCGTAGGCTCGGCTCAGGCGAGCGCAGCGGAGACGGTGATCTCCACGTTCCCCTTCAGCGCGTTGGAGACGGGGCACCCGTCCTTGGCCGCGGCGGTCGCCGTGGCGAAGCCATCGGCGTCGAGCCCGGGTACGACCCCCGTCACGGCGAGCGCCATCCGGGTGAGGCGCCACCCGGCGTCGGTCTTGGCGAACGTCGCCACCGCTTCGGTATCGAGGCGTTCGGCCGGTGTGCCGCCCTGGGCGAGGCCGTTGGAGAGGGCCATGTTGAAACACGCGGCGTGGGCGGCGGCGATCAGCTCCTCCGGGCTCGTCTTGCCCGCTGCGGCCTCAGTCCGGCTGGGCCAGCTGACGGGGAGTGGGCCGGCTGCGCCGGTGCCGAGCGTCGTCGTGCCCGAGCCCGAGAACAGGTCGCCTTCCCACGTCGATTGCGCGCGGCTCTCCATGTCATCCTCCTGTTTTGAGCTGGACGACGAGGATAGGCCGCGCCGGGTCCTCAGAGAGCTTGGCTGGTGTGCCCTGCACCTGACTCGGATGCAAGCGAGCCTCGGGCCAGCGTTTCGGCGTCTATTCCTCGAAGTCGTCTCTGCCGCCGAGCCCTCGGACTCCGAGCCAGGCGACCGTCAAGCCGAGAACCAGGGCTGGGAGGATGTGTGTCCCGAGGGTCGCGCCGCTCGTCACGACGACGGCGACGAGCCCGGTCGCCGGAGCCCGGGATGGACCGGGGCCCGGTCTGTGGTCCTCGAATGCCGCCTCGATGTTCGTCGCCGTGAGTTGTGTCTTCGTGACGTAGCGAGGGTTGTCGCCGACATCCGGAGCCGGATCCTTGACGGCCGGAACCGTCGGCTCGTCTTCCGGCGGAACCAGCGTGGTCGTCGTGGTCGTGGGGTCCGGGGTGGTGGGGCCGGTGGGCGGCGGTGTGGTGGTGGTGGTGGGGCCGCTGGGTGGGGGCGTGGTGGTGGTCGTCGTGGTGGGGCCGCTGGGTGGGGGCGTGGTGGTGGTGGGGGGGAGTGTGGTGGTGGTGGGGCCGCTGGGTGGGAGTGTCGTGGTGGGGGGGAGTGTGGTGGTGGTGGGTGGGAGTGTGGTGGTGGTCGTGGTCGTGGTGGGTGGGAGTGTCGTGGTCGTCGTCGACCCTCCGGCGAGTGTGGCCACGACCTCCACGTTGTCGAGGTAGAAATAGGACGACGCGCTGCCGATGCCGAGGAAGTTGATCGTCAGCATCGTGCCCAGATATGCGGAGAGATCGACGACGTCGTGGACGGGTGCCGGGTCCGTTGCCACCAGTTCGTAGGAACGCGGCGTTGCGTCTCTGCCGCCCTCGTCTTCGAGTTTCAGTTTGATCCGTCCATCCGGCACGCTGATGAGCACCCGCCGGTAGTCGAATGAAAGGGTGGCGCTCGTCGCGTTGGTCAGGTCGACTGTGCGGGAGACGCCGTTGCCGCCGATCTGAACACCATCGCCTCCATAGCGGATGCAGTACGTGGCGACGCAAGACGTCTCGGCGACCACCTGGATGACACCCGCTCCGGGGCCGTCCTGCTCCTTTTCCTTCCACGCCGACGCCCACGGATCGGTTCCGTCGCTTCCCGAGTACGACTGACTGTTGAACTCGTCGAGCATCTGCGCCGTGTCGGCCGCCGCTGCCGGGGCCAGTTCGACGACGAGCGAACCCGGCAGCAGGACCAGGAGCAGTACTCCGACGGCGATCGCGATGCGGCTACTCATGGTCACCCGAGTCCGTCGGGTGCAGCGCCGGCTCCGTGATCGGCATCGAGTGGGCCACCGAGGCTCCGAGGTGACCCCCGGCCGCGACGAGTGCAGCGGCGGAGTCGTCAGGACCATCGTGTTGGTCCTCCCCGGCTTCGGTCGGCAGCCGGACGAGGAACGTCGTTCGACCGTCCCTCCGTTCGTACTCGAGCGACCCTCCCATTTCGGCGGCTATACCGTGGGCGACGCTCAGGCCGAGGCCCAGCGACCCGTTGAGCAGCGTCCGCTCTCCCTCGTTGAGAAACCGGTCGAACATCCGATCGGCGAGTTCCTCCGGAACGCCGGGCCCGTCGTCGACGATGGAGATCGAAGACCATCGACCGTCGCCCTCCACGACGACCTCCCTCTGCTCGCCTCCATACCTGACCGCGTTCGAGCAGAGATTGCGGATGATGTGCGAGACGCCGTCGCGGTCTGCCCACGCTCGGGGCGGCGCCACGCCTTCGATCCGGACATGGATGCCCTCGTCGCGAAGCCGTCCAGCCGCCTCGGCAGCCACCGCACCGAGGTCGACATCGACCGGATCGAGGTGGAGGGTCCCCGCCTCGAGACGGGCTGCAGCGAGCAGGTCCTCGACCATCCTGGTGAGCTCCGCGGAGTCGTGATTGATCAAGCTGATGAGCTCGATGGCTTCGTCGGGATCGATCAGCCCCTGGTCGAGGAGGTGCTCGGAGAACCCGTAGATGCTGGTGAGGGGCGTGCGCAACTCATGTGACAGACCGGCGATGAAGCGATCCTTCGACCGGTTGAGCTCCTTTTCGGCTTCGAGCTTTGCGTTCAGCCGGACGCGATGCTCCCTGTACTGACGTCGGGTGATGAGCCGGTGGAGGGCGATGGCCACCAGCGGGATGAACAGGGTCACCAGCAGCTGGGTGAGCCGCTCGATTCGGCCCGCGTCGGTCTCGACCTTCGAGATCTCGGCGCCGAACGACTCCTGGACCGCAGCGAGATCCGCCGTCAGCGTCGCGTACGCCGGCTCGAATTGCTCTGCGAGGACACGGTCTCCCTCTGCAACGTCGCCCCGGCCCAATCGCTCGACGACCTCATCTCCGATGCTGTGGAGCGACCGGAGAGCGCTGGCTAGGTCACCTTCGGAGGCTGGGGTCGCCTCGATCCAACCATCCAGCACGTCGAGGGTGTGGACCGCCTCTGCGTGGGCGAGGGCCTCCGCCTCCTGAGTGGCGACGCCGAGTCGGGCATCGACGGAGAACACGACCGCCTGGAACAGCGCAGCCCGGCTGAGCGCCAGGCTGCCGGACGATGCGTTCGCCCACTGGAGCTTCTGCGAGGTCTCGGAGACACGGCGGGCGGACGCGGCGTTCGTGAATGCGAGCCCGAACGCGACGAGTGTCGCGACGAGAGAGAACCCCGCGATGACGGCTACGCCTCGCGATCGTCGACTCCGACTGTTGCGCCCTTCCACGGGTTGTGTATCGGCGGGCTGCAGATACATGTGGATGCCTATTTCCGGCGAGAGCGCCGGGTCTAGTCACCTCGAGGCGTCCGGCCGGCCAGCGCGGTCACGGCCTCCGGGCCGGCCCGCAACGCGTCCGTGAGAACTGCGCCCCCGTTCCCATGCTGAAAGTGTCTGCGCCCGGTGAGGTACGCCAGCAGGTAGAGCGCGGCGGCGGCGACGAGCAGCGCCCGGTACCCGACGGCCAGCGACGCGTACTCGAGGACGCCGCCGACCATGGCACCGAGGAGGTTGGCGCCGAATGCCGTCGTCGACGATGCCGTGGTCTTGAAGCGCTGGGCGAACACGACGTTGGCGAGGAAGATCGGAGCGAACGCGAGCGCGGTCGCGGTGACGAACCGGATCGGAACCGACAGGTTGAGGAGCCATTCCTGGGGCACGAGCCAGGCCACGGCGAGCGCGGCGAAGAGGGCACCGTAGAGGACGCGCGGCGACGGCAGCCGGGGGAGTTTTGCCACCTCGATCGCGGCGAGCACGGTGAGGAGGATTCCGGCGAACACGAGCGCATTGACGAACCAGGTCGTGCCGAACAGGAGGGCGAACTGGACGACGTTCTTCGTCTCCAGCAGCAAGAACGCGACCCCCATGAAGAACAGGTCGGTGTACCGGCCCATGGTGCGCACCGGTCCGGCGGTGGCGCGGACCGCGACGAGCGAGGCGAGGAGGATCACCGCCATGGTGACGAGGTAGAGGCCGGGGATTCCCGGCTCCCTGATGTAGAGGAACGGGCGATCGTCGGTGACCGGGGCGGGAGCGTCGGCGAGGTCGATCGCTGCCCCACCAGAGCAGTTCAGGGCGGTCGGATCGGCGGAGATGGCGAGCATCGCGAGCCCCGAACCTTCGCCGATGAGGTCGACGCACGGCTCGGTGTCGAACGCCTGCGTCATCGTGGCGGCCAGCCGGTCGATCAGCCACTGCTCCCGGTAGAAGTTGTACATCGCGAACACGCCGCCCGGCTCGAGCACGTCGCGCGCCCGGGACACCGCCTCCTCGGTGAAGAGGAAGCTCTCGAGCCGCAAACTCGACTGGCCGGAGAGCAGCGTCAGCGAGTCGGGCAGGGCGAAGAGCACGAGGTCGTAGCGACGGTCGGTGCGTTCGAGGTAGGCGCGCCCATCGTCGACGTGGCGGACGACCCTCGGGTCGTCGTATGGCCGGTCTGGGTTGCGGTCGGCGCCGATGTCGAGGAGCCGAGCGTCGATCTCGACGGCGTCGACCCGACCCGCGCCGCGGTCGAGGGCTATGGCGACGTCGCCGCCGTTGCCGGCGCCGACGATGAGGACGTTGTCGAGCGAGTGCCCCGGGGTGAGGCGCTCGTACGGCTTGAGGTACACGGGGGTCAACGCTTCTCGGGCCTCGAGCGGGACGATCTCCTGGTGGGGGATCCCGTTGACGAGGACCTGGACCACCGGCACGTCGCGGAACTCGCGGTCGACGACGTCGATCTTGTAGTACGCCGACCACAAGGTGGCGCCGCCGATCGACTCGACGAGGAGCACGGCGGCGATGGCTACGAGGGGGGCGACGTACCGCAGGCGGGGCCCCAGCAGGGCGACCATGACAACCCCGGCAACGACTCCCCACACGATTGGAGGCGTCCCCAGGAAGGCGAGCACGGAGAACGCGACGGTCCCGGCGACGCTGCCGAGGATGTCGAGCCGGTAGGCCTCGAGCGGCTCGAACCTGGCAAACACCCGTGCCACCGCTTCGGCGATCCCCGCCAACACCAGGGCGACGAGACCGAAGATGATGGGGAGGCTGACCCAGATCGGGAGGCCGCTGGTCTCCATGCCGAAGAAGATGACCTCGGAGCGGGACAGGTTGCCGATCTTGATCGGGACGGCGAGCACGAACGCGACGAGCCCGAACAGCAGCAGCGGAGTGTGGGGGAACAGCGAGCGGCGCCGGCCGGCACGGAGGAACCCGATCCCGATCCCGAGGAAGCTCCCGAGAAGGACGAAGTTCGAGAAGAACGACAGCGAGAGGACGTTCTCCCCGGTCCAACGGATCAACGCCAGCTCCACGAAGAGCATGAGAAAGCTCGCCAGGAAGAGCCTCACCCGGTCCGTCACGTCGTCCCCTCGCTGCTCGCCGCCGGGCGGACATCGCCGGGCGCCACGATCGTATCCGTCGGCGGCCTGGGACGCCGACTTGAGGGCCTGGACCGGCAGAGCCACGCCGTCCCACCCGGATGACCGGCCGCCGGCAGGGTCGTTTGGCCCTACCGGGGGAACCCGACTCTCGCCTACGTTTCCCCGGTAGCCGGCCGTCCATCGCCCCCTCGGGCGGTCGTGTGACAAGCGTGGCGGCCCCCCGAAGGGTGGGGGGTCGCTACCGCGATGGGATCGTTGTGTCGCCATCAGCGGTCTCCGGTGGGGCACAATGGTCCGGAGCCATGGAGGGGAGCATCATGGGCGAGACGTTCGTGGGCGCCGTGTCCCACTACTTCGGGAAGCCCGGCGTTGCCGCGTTGACCATCGCCGAAAGCCGGCTCGACGTCGGGGACACGATCCACATCGTCGGCCACACCACGGATTTCACCCAGCAGATCGGTTCGATGCAGATCGACCATGCCGACGTGGAGTCCGTAGGTCCCGGCGATGAGGTCGGCATCAAGGTCGACGAGCGGGTGCGCATCCACGACAAGGTCTACCGCGTCGACCCGGACTGACGGCGCGAGGCGCTTCCACACCGGGCGGTCCCGTCGCGTCCGAGACGGCCCGGTTCAGCCTCGTCCCTGAGGCGCCGAAGAGGAGCACGATGGGTGGCACGCCGACGATCGAGGTGACCCGCCGCACCCGGGCGACCGCAATCCGGGTGGGCGTCGCCGCAGGACTCGCCGCACTGGCCTTCGTCGCGGCGCGGACCGCCGTCTACGACGGTGACATCACCGCGCTCATGAGGATCGGGGAGGGTCACACCGACGCCGAGCTCGTGCCCGAGGGGCTCCACGTCTTCGAGGGCAGCGACGGCTACGACGGCCAGTACTACTACCGCATCGCCCGATCCCCGCTCTCCCTCGAGCACAGGGTCGACGGCATCGACCTCGACCGCCCGGCCTACCGGAACGCCCGCATCGGGTACCCATTGGCCGCATGGGCCCTCTCCCTCGGCGGGATGTTCGCGCTTGTCCCGTGGGCGCTCGCCGCGATCAACGTCGTCGCCGTAGGCGTCATCGGGGGACTTGGAGCCCGGCTCGCCGAGGGCTCCGGTCGTTCCCCGTGGCTGGGTCTCCTCTTCGCGGCGTGGCCGGGCCTCATCGTCGGCCTCGCCTACGACCTCGCCGAGCCGCTCGAGGGTGCCCTTCTCCTGGCTACCTTGCTCTTGTTGAGGCGGGGACGGGACGGCCTCGCCGCCACCGCCCTCGCCGCGGCGGTGATCACCAGAGAGACGGCGCTCCTCCTCGCCGTCGCTGTCGCCGTGGTTCGGGTTGCGGGCATCATCGGCCGTCGCCTCGACCGCGGTCTTCCCCGGTGGGTGCCGATGGCGGAACGACCGGTCTCGTGGCTCGTCCCGGTGCTCCCTGTGGCTGCCTACGCGGGCGTTCAGGCTGTGATGGCGGCTCGTTGGGAGCGCGCTGCCACCGAGGCGGCGTCGCTGTCCGCGGGGGCGATCAGTGCGCCGTTCGTCGCGCTCGGCCGCCAGGTCGTCACGTGGATCGGCGACGGTGACCTCGTCGACGTCTACCAGTTGCTCCAGGTCGCGGTGATGATCGTCTTGGTCGTTGCCCTCGTCCGATCGCTGGGAGACGCGGGGGCGGCGCTGTCCTGGGAGCGGATGGCGTTCGCGGCGGCGGTGCTCGCGGTCGTGTCGCTCCCCGGCTGGGATCGAGCCGTCGTCTACCTCCGGTACCCGAACGATCTCATCGCGTTCGGCCTCGTCGTGCACCTCGGCGCAACGCCGGGGTCGCTACCCACCTGGGCGCGGACGGGCGTCGTCATCAAGGCGGCGGTGTTCCTCGCCGTGACGACGGCGATCGTGTGGGTCGCAGTCTGAGGCGCCAGCCGGCAGATAGCCTCTCGATGAGCGGCGCTATGCCCGGTGCGTCGCGCCGGCACCCGAGGAGCCATGAGCCAACCGATCCACATGGACGCCGGACCACTCGGCGGCATCGAGATCGTGCCGACCGCAGGCAAGCTGAGCGTGACACCGGCGAGCGCCCTGATGGTGCGCGCCGTCGGATCCAACGCCTCGCTGCTGAGGGGCGCCGGCATCGATTGGGGAACGGGATCGGGGTGCATCGCCATCGCCGCAGCCCGGATCCCCACCGTCGAGCGCATCGTCGGGCTCGATCTCTCGCCGGCCCATGTCGCTACCGCAGCGGCCAACGCCCAGCGCAACCGCGTATCCGCTCTGGCCGACTTCGTTCTGGCCGACGTGTTCACGCCCGACGACGCGTCGGGCGCTGCGGTGCTCGAGACATTGGAGGGGGCGACCCGCTTCCTCACCGCGAACCCGCCGGCATCCCCCGATGGCGATGGCCTCGGCTGGAGACGGACGGTCATGAGGGAGGCGCGGCGGTTCCTCGTCGACGGTGCCCCGGCGCTCATCCAGATCTCCTACCAATACGGGACGGCACGGATCGAGGGTCTCGTCGACGACGTGCCCGGGTACCGCTACCGGGGGATTGCGGCCACGACCGGCTGGGTATCGTTCGATCTCAGCCGCTCCGACCTGGCCCGCCAGCTCGTCCAGTACGCCGCGGAGGAGGCCGGCGGCGGTCACCGCTACGTGTTCCGTCACCCCGACGAGGATCGAGAGATCACGGCTGCGGAGGCCCTCGACCATCACCGGGGGACGGGTGTGAGCCCGCTGTCGAAGTGGCAGGCGCACCTGTACGTGCACGAGCCGGGATGAGGACGCCGCCGCGCGCCGCGGGGATCCATGACCCGAACCCGGGGCCAAACACCCCCCGAGTGTTCGGAGAGCCTGTAACGTTGCCCGGGTGGGAACGACGGTGACGCCCCAGGACACCGAACCCTCGATCGAGGACCTCCTCCGCCACCTCTCCGAACCCTCGGACGGGTCCGCGCCGCTCCTCGTCGACTTCGGGCGGGCCTACCTCCAGCGCGTGCCACAGGACTACCTGCAGTCCCAGCCGGCCGAGGCGATCTGCGCACAGGTCCGCAGCGTCTTCGAGTTCGTCCGGCTGCGCAAGAACGACGAGATCGCGGTGCGGGCCTTCAACCCGGACCCGGACGTGCACGGCTACGGCCGGCCCGGTGCCGTCATCGAGGTCGCCGCGACCGACATGGCGTTCCTCGTCGACTCCGTCACCAACGAACTGCAGGCGGAGGACTTGGCCGTCGAGAACCTGTTCCACCCGGTCATCGGCATCCGTCGCGACGAGAGCGGGGAGCTCGTCGAGGTCCTTCGCGCCCGCGCCGCCGAGGTGCGCGAATCGGTCCAGCACTACGAGATCGACAGGCCGCTCGACGACGAAGCGATCGAGACCGTGGAAGCCCGGGTCCGCCACGTCCTCTCCGACGTGGAGAAGGCCGTGGCGGACTTCGAGCCGATGCAGCGGGCCGTGCACCGCATGATCGACATCGCCAGGGATGGCGGTCCCCGTTACGAGGCGGACGAGATCGAGGAGGACGCCGCGTTCCTCGAGTGGCTGCTCGACCTGAACTTCGTGTTTCTCGGCTACCGGGAATACCGGATCGAGGATACGGCCGAGGGCAAGATGATCTCCGTCGTGCCCGAAACCGGGCTCGGCATCCTCTCCAGCGACGGCGACTCGCGGTTCGCCGAGCCGTATCCGATCGCGGACTTGCCGCCGGATCTACGCGCCCGCTACGAGACGGGCCGGCTCCTCGTGGTGACGAAGACGAACAACGTGTCCCGGGTCCACCGCCGGGCGAAGATGGACTACATCGGAATCCGTCACATCGGCCGCGACGGCGAGGTCGTCGGCGAGGCACGGCTGCTGGGGCTCTTCACCTCGAAGGCCTACATGGCCCCGGCCGACACGATCCCGGTGCTGCGCCGCAAGCTGCTCCAGATCCTCGAGGCCGAAGACACCATCGCGGGGTCACACCACTACAAGCAGGTGGTCCAGCTCTTCAACAGCTTCCTCAAGGACGAGCTCTTCGCCAGCCCCACCGAGGACATCAGGAACAGCATCGTCGGCCTCATCGAGCTTCAGGAGCGGCAGCAGGTGCGGCTCTTCATGCGGCGTGACATGCTGCAGCGCAACGTCTCTCTCCTCGTCGTCGTGCCGCGCGACCGGTTCAACTCCGAGCTCCGGGTGAAGCTCCAGGACATGTTCCGAGAGCGGTTCGAGGGCGCCGCAATCGACTACCGCTTGTCGCTCGGCGAGACCGACACCGCGCGCATCCACTTCACCATCTGGATCGCCGGCGAGCGAATACCCGAGGTCTCGTTCGAGGAGCTCGAGGAAGAGGTCATCGCGCTCACGAGGACGTGGTCCGAGATCATGGAGGAGCGGCTCGCCGCCCGGTTCGGTCCCCGCCGCGGCGCCGAGCTGGCCAAACGGTGGACGAGGCGGTTCCCGGACTACTACCGGGCGTCGACCGATCCCGCGATCGCCGTCGGGGACATCGTGATGCTCGACGAGCTGGCTACCGGAGACGGGCGCGCGGTCGTCGGGCTCCAGAACGAGCGCCGCGACGGCGAGTCGCTGACGAGGTTGTCCGTCTACAAGGCCGACGGGAGGCTGGAGCTCTCCCGCATCATGCCGACGCTGGAGCACTTCGGTCTCCGCGTCGTCGAGGAGGTGCCGACCCGCCTCCTCGACGACGACAGCCGGACCGTGATTCACGACATCGGCATTCTCGGCGCCGACGGCAGGCCACTCGACCTCGCCGCCTGCAGCGACCGGGTCGCAGCCGCCGTGGTCTCCGTCCTTCGCGACGAGGCCGAGAGCGACTCGCTGAGCCGGCTCATCGTCGACGCCGGCCTCGATCACGACCAGGTGGGCGTCCTGCGCGCCTACCGGACCTACTGGCAGCGTGTCGGCTCAGGGTTCACCGAGTCGTACATCAACGACGCGTTCGCTGCGCACCCGTCGACGACGGCCGCCCTCGTCCGTCTCTTCGAGACGAGATTCGACCCCGACGCGGTCGACTGGCAGGCGGAGGCCGAACTCGTCGACGGGATCATCGATCGTCTCGATCGGATCGAGTCGCTCGACGAGGATCGGATCCTGCGCGGCTTCTTGGGCCTCATCCTCGCCACCGTGCGCACGAACGCCTACCGCCCCGACCGAACGTCGCTCGCCTTCAAGTTCGACTCCGCATCGGTTCCCGGCATGCCTGCCCCGGCTCCGTACCGGGAGATCTATGTCTACGCCCCCGACGTCGAGGGGGTCCACCTCCGTGGCGGCAGAGTGGCCCGAGGCGGAGTGCGCTGGTCGGACCGCCGCGAGGACTACCGCACCGAGGTGCTCGGCCTCATGAAGGCCCAGATGACGAAGAACGCCGTCATCGTGCCCACGGGGTCGAAGGGCGCCTTCGTGCTCCGCCGCAGCGGATCCGAGGCGGCCACGGCGGACACGGTCCGGGCCGGATATACCACGTTTGTGCGCGGTCTGCTCGATCTCACCGACAACCTCGTCGGGAGCGAGATCGTGCACCCGGACCGGGTCAGGATCCACGACGGCGACGACGCCTATCTCGTCGTTGCCCCGGACAGGGGCACGGCGAGGTTCTCCGACACCGCCAACGAGATCGCGGCGAGCTACGGATTCTGGCTCGGCGACGCGTTCGCCTCCGGAGGATCGGCGGGCTACGACCACAAGGCACTCGGGATCACGGCGCGCGGTGCCTGGGAGTCGGCGAAGTGGCATCTGCGTGAGCTGGGTGTCGATGTGGAGCACGAGTCCGTGACGGCGGTCGGGATCGGCGACATGTCCGGGGACGTGTTCGGCAACGCGATGCTGGCGCCCTACGAGCTCAAGCTCGTCGCCGCCTTCGACCACCGTCATGTGTTCATCGACCCCGATCCCGATCCCATCGCCTCTCGCGGTGAGCGACGCCGGCTGTTCGAGCTGCCGGGGTCCACCTGGAACGACTACGACCGGTCGCTCGTGTCGGAAGGGGGCGGCGTCTGGTCCCGCTCGGCCAAGCGCGTACCGCTGGCCCCCGAGGCGCAGCGTGCGCTCGGCGTCGATGCCTCCGCCCTCACCCCGAACGAACTCATCCAGGCGATTCTGAAGGCGCCGGTGGACCTCCTCTGGAACGGTGGTATCGGGAGTTATGTGAAGGCGAGCTCCGAGACGGATGCCGACGTCGGTGACCGCAGCAACGATCCGGTGCGGATCGATGCTGTCGACCTGCGGTGTCGCGCCGTCGTCGAGGGCGGCAACCTGGGCCTGACCCAGCTGGGTCGGATCGAGTACGCCACCGATGGGGGCCGGATCTTCACCGATTTCATCGACAACTCGGCCGGCGTCAACTGCTCGGACCGGGAGGTCAACCTCAAGATCCTCCTCGGGGTCGCTGCGGAACGGGGAGAGCTCACCCGGCCCGAGCGCGACGAGCTCATCGCACAAGTGGCCGGCGACATCGTCGACCGCATCCTGTACGACAACTTCCTCCAGGCCCAGATCCTCTCCCAGGAAGTCGAAGTCTCCTCGACGCGGCTCGAGGCGTACGAGGACCTCATGGCCGTGCTCGAGGTCGAGGGCGTGCTCGACCGCGCCCTGGAGCGGCTTCCCGGGCCCGACGAGATGGCCGAGCGGGCCCGCAACCGGCGCGGTCTCACGGCTCCCGAGCTCGCCGTGCTCCTCGCGTACGCCAAACGCAGCCTGCGCGACTGGCTCGTCGCCTCCGATCTCCCCGACGGGGACGAGTTCGACGGCGAGCTCCTCGACTATTTCCCTGCGGCCGTGGTGGAGCGGTTCGGGACCATGCTCGAGCTTCATCCGCTGCGCCGCGAGCTGATCGCGACGCTCGTTGCGAACGAGGTCGTCAACTCGGAAGGCATCACGTTCGTCTCCCGGCTCATGTCGGAGACGGGGGCCGGTCCGGAGCAGGTGGTGCGGGCATACCACGTGGCGCGGGCGATCACCGACGCCGAGACCCGCTGGGGGGCGGTCGAGCAACTCGTCGGTCACATCGCGCCAGAGGTCGAGCGGAAGCTCCTCAACGGAATCGATGCCCTCGTCGAGGCCGTGGCGCGGTGGCACCTCACCCATCCGGGCACCGAACCCATGGCGACGGTCATCGAGGCGGCCCGGCCCCACTTCTCCGAGCTGGCGGATGCCATAGCCGACATCGGCCCACCGGCGTGGCAGGAGGAACGGGAGCGGGTGGCGGCCCAGCTGGCCGAGCGCGGCGTGCCGGAGCGAGTGGCTCGGGCCCATGCCTACGTCGGCGACCTCGTCCACGCCTCGGACATCATCGAAGTGGCCCGGCTCACCGACCGGTCGGTGCGCGACGTGGCCCGCATCTTCTTCCTCGTGGGGCCGGCCTTCGAGCTCGACTGGCTCGAGAGTCGGGTCCAGGGGATACCGGCGGCGTCACGCTGGCAACGACAGGCCATCCAGGCGGTCCGCGACGATCTCGTGCTCCTCCGCCGGGAGCTCGCCGAGCTCGTTCTCGCCGGGGCGGGGGACCGAACCCCTGAAGCGGCGCTCGACGCCTACCTGGTCCCTCGGACGGCGGCGTTGGGCCGGCTCGCACGCTTCATGCAGAATCTGGCCGCAGAGGGCGTCGACGACGTTGCCTCCGTCATCGTCGCCATCCGGCGGATCAGGAGCCTCGCTCGCTGACCGGGTGCGGTGACGTCAGTACGGCAGCCGGACGTACTCGTAATCGATCGGCTTCTGGGCGATGCCCTTGCGTGGGGGCGCGATCCACGAGGCGAACTTGCCCGCCTCGTGCAACGGCTGCATGAGGTCCTCGATGAACGCCCGATCGTCGGAGGTCGGCAGCCAGCCGGCGCGCTCCGTTTCCCACGTCGCCTCATCGACGATGCCTCCATCGGGGGTGACGTCGACGTCGGCGAACTCGCCGATCTGACGGTTGAAAGCGATGTGGGGGAGCTTCAGCTCGAACTCGATCCCGGCCGCAGCGATATCCCGATTCCAGCGACGAAGGCCACCGGCGCAGTCGTCGACGAAGTCGTCACGGAGTCGGGCGTTGAGGGCCTTCAGCGCCGGGACCTCCACCTTCTCGAAGCCGTCGTCGACGTGCTCGAGAAGCGGATAGGTGCTGTCGTGGAGTGTGTGGTCGTCGTCGATGTCGGCCTCGCGGAACCGCCCTTTCACGCCGGCGTTGAACGCGGTCGCCGCGTTCGTCGATTGCTCGGAGCCGAACAGGTCGAGGGTGAGGGAGAAATGGAGGTTCATCTTCCGCTGGATCGTGGGGAAGTCGATGACGCCGAGCGCGCGCACCGCGTCGGTGTCGTGCGGATCCTCGATGCCGGCGTCTCTCATCGCCTCAGCGGTCCTGCGAACGATGCGGCCGACGCCGGTGTCGCCGACGAACATGTGATGCGCCTCTTCGGTGAGCATGAACCGGCAGGTGCGCGACAGAGGGTCGAAGCCGGACTGGGCGAGCGCCTCGAGCTGCATCTTCCCGTCGCGGTCCGTGAAGAACGTGAACATGAAGAACGAGAGCCAGTCGGGCGTCTCCTCGTTGAAGGCGCCCAGCATGCGAGGCCGGTCGTCGTCGCCGGACCGTCGCTCCAGCAGCCCTGCCGCTTCTTCGCGGCCGTCGCGGCCGAAGTACTTCTGCAGCAGATACACCATCGCCCAGAGGTGGCGGCCCTCCTCGACGTTGACCTGGAAGAGGTTGCGCATGTCGTACAGCGACGGCGCCGTATTCCCCAGAAAGCGCTGCTGCTCGACCGAGGCCGGCTCGGTGTCGCCCTGGATGACGATGAGGCGGCGCAACAGCGCCCGGTACTCGCCGGGGACCTCCTGCCATGCCGGCTCGCCGAGGTGCTCGCCGCACGGGATCGTTCTTCCCTCGTGACGGGGCGCGAGCAGGATGCCCCAGCGGTACTCGGGCATGCGGACGAACGCGAATTTCGCCCAGCCCGACTTCTCGACGCTCACCGCGGTGCGGAGCCACACCTCGGCCTCCTGGAACCCGTCCGGGCCCATGTCCATCCACCAGTCGATGTAGCCGGGGTGCCACGCTTCGAGCGCTCTCCGCAGTTTGGCGTCGTCGGCGAGCCCGACGTTGTTGGGGATGAGCTGGTCGTAGTCCACGGCGTCGGCCATGTCACACCCTTTCCCGATCGAAGTCCGGCCGCAGGCCGGTACCGTAGCGGCGCAGGGCACCGTCCTCGCCGGATGCATTCGACCGGTGGAACACCCAGTTCTGCCACGCGCTCAGCCTGCCGAAGATCTTCGTCTCCATCGTCTCTGGCCCGGCGAATCGCAGGTTGGCCTCCATCCCGGTGAGCGAATCCGGAGAGAAGCTCGCCCGCTCTTCGAGGGCGATACGGATCTCGTCGTCCCAGTCGATCTCGTCGAGGGCGAACGTCACGAGCCCCGCCTGCTCGGCGGCGGCGGCATCGAGGGGGACGCCTTCGAGGGCGACGGCGGCGTCGAGGTCATCCTGCCTGCCCCAGAACCTCGTGGTCAGCCGGCTGAGCCCGTTGCCCATGGGGAGCGCGCCGAGGTTCATCGCGGTCAGCATCAACGTCGGCGCCGGATGGTCCGAGTCGGAGAAGGTGCCCTCGACCATGTAGGCCCGATCCGTCGCCAGGGCGAGCTCGGCGAGGAACCCGCTGAAGCAGCTACCCGGCTCGATGAGGGTCATCGTCGAGCGCGAGGTGACGTCGACGCGTTTGAGCGTTCTCTTGATGTAGAGGATGATTTCGCGGACCAGCCAGTGGTCCGCGTGCTCGGTGAGGAACGCGTCGTGGGCGGCGACGAGGTCGGGGTCGCCGGCGGTGGTGAACACCAGGGTCCCCAGCTCGAGTTCGTTCACGCGAAGGTGGAGCAGGGCATCGTCGAGCGCCCGCGTCATCGCCAGCGGCCAAAACGCGGCGCCGAGCGCCACTGCGGCGTCGCCGTCGCTCGGTGGCGGGTCGGTCGGGCCTTCGACGATGAGCCGGGCGAGCCGCTGTCCCCGATCGAGTTCGACACGGAGCCACGGGTAGACGACCTCGTCGTCGGTCATCGCCCGCGCGAGCTCCTCGAGGACGACGCCGGGCCCCGAGTCGGGGCGGTCGCTCTCCGCCGCGATCTGCTCCAGCCTTGCCGAAACGGCATCGGTGAACCTGGAGCCCGGTGCCAGCTCGTCGACGAGGCCCCAGTCCAACGCCCTTCTTCCCTTCACCCCCTCCTCGGTCGTGCAGAGCACGTCGGCGAGATCGCGCCGCACCCTGCGCTTGTCGACGAGCCGGGTCAGGCCGCCGGTGCCCGGCAGCACCGCGAGCAGCGGCACCTCGGGGAGGGACACGCTTGCCGAGCCGTCGTCGATGAGGATGATGTGGTCGCAGGCGAGCGCGAGTTCATAGCCACCGCCGGCCGCGGTGCCGTTGATGGCCGCCACATATCGCTGACCGGAGAAGGTCGAAGCGTCTTCGATCCCGTTGCGGGTCTCGTTCGTGAACTTGCAGAAGTTGACCTTGAACGCGNNCTCGATGTCGACGCCGAGGTCGTACGAGTTCAGCTTGAGCTCGTACGGTCCGAGGCCGCCGTCCTCGTCGACGTCGAGGGCGAGGCGCCCGACGCGCCCGTCGACGTCGAGCCGCCAGTGCCGGTACCGATCGGGGTGGGTGCGGAAGTCGATCATCGCGGCTGAGTGTACGGCGCCTCCGGTTCGTACGTTCTCGCCACGAACCGGGCGACGGCCTCCACCACGGCGTCGCGGCGTCGCAGGTGGGGGAAGTGGCCGCATCCGTCGAGTTCGAGGCGCTCGACCGGCCCGCCGGCACCCCGCTCGATGGCGTCGACCTGGGCCATGGTGCCGTACGGGTCGTCACGGCACTGGATGACGAGCATCGGGACCGTGATGGGGGGGAGGAACTCCTCGAGGTTCCACGTCTCGAAACCGGGGTCGGTCCAGGCGTCGTGCCAGCCCCAGAAGGCGACATCGACGTTCGATCCATGATGGCGAGCGAGCTTCTCGCGGAGGTCGCCGTCCTCGTAACGTTCCACGGCGGCGACGATCGTGGCGAGCCCGTGCTGTTCGAGGAACACGTGCGCCGCTTCGAGGACGAGGCCGCGGAGTCGGGCGCCCGAAGTTGTGCCCGCGTAGACGATCGCGATCGAGGCGCCGTCGCTGTGGCCGACGAGCACGGCGTCGGAGATGTCGAGGGCGTCGAGGAGCCGGGGCAGCACTTCGCGGCCCTCGTCGTGCATGTAGCTGAGCGGCCGCGGCAGGTCCACGGGGTCCGAGCGCCCGTATCCGGCTCGGCTGTAGACGACGGCGCCGCACCCCGTCGCCGCGGCGACCTGGTCCGGGTAGTCACGCCACGTCGCCGCGCAGCCCAGGCCCTCGTGAAGGAAGACGAGGGTCGGGAGCCCGGGGCGGGCGGGATCGATGCGCCGGTACTCGATGCCGACGCCGTCGACCTCGACTCGCTCCATCAGCCCGCCTGGTCGAGCTCGCGCAGCTTGAACCGCTGGATCTTGCCGGTGGCCGTCTTCGGCAGCTCG
>JABAOE010001508.1_pt1 | contig 19674 bp, 18 predicted proteins | sample 7062141 | NCBI WGS metagenome assembly JABAOE01 (sample SAMN14538627, study PRJNA623070) | marine sediment metagenome | biome: marine biome [ENVO:00000428]; feature: marine pelagic biome [ENVO:01000023]; material: deep marine sediment [ENVO:00002113] | place: India: Gulf of Khambhat ... | reverse complement strand
CCTTGCCGGCAACGGCAATTACCTGCGCTCCGAAATATTATGGGCTGCGGGAATCGAGCCGATGCGAAAACCCGCCTCGCTCACAACAGCCGAACGCGCCGCGCTGGCGAGGGAGACGCTGAAGATTGCCCGGCGATCCTATCGAAGTGGGGGCGTGACGGTAGCGCCCGGGCTCGCGTCCAAACTAAAGGGCGCTGGCCTGTTGCGAGAGAACTATCGATTCTATGTCTTCGGACGGGCGGGACAGCCCTGCCGCAACTGCGGATCGACTATCGAACGTCGCACGATGGGCAGCAGGCAGCTGTTTACGTGCCGCCACTGCCAGCCTGCCGAATAAGCTGCGGATCAACTGCGCAGGTCGTTCCCGGGCTGTTGGAGATGCTCCGCAGTCAAATACTCCTGCCGGTTGATCACTGACGAATCGTAATACCATCCGGACCAGCTGTAGCGGTGAGGACTTTGTCGCAATCGAACGCAGATATGTGTTTACCTGTGTGTTCCGCCCAAGGAGTCTCGCCCCATAGGTGTGCCTGAGGTCAACGTTCGCAAACTACTGTTGTCCATCAATCGCACTCGAAGTCGTCGTCGCCGATCGGCCGGCACTGCGGCGGAAAACCCTGCGTGCGCCAGTACACGGGAAGGCCGATCTCGCGCATCAGCCGCTTGCGATGCGGCGAATTGCGGAACTCCGTCGGGTAGGGAAACCACCAGTACGGCAGGTCTGACGCGTCAAGCTGAGCGTACTGGCGGTAGAGGAACAAAAAGTCGCCGTGCCACGGGCCCCATTCGGGTTCTGCTGCCCCGGCCGGGAAATAGGCCTGGTCGATCAGGGTTTTTTCGGCCTCGTAATCGAACGCCGGGTCCATCAACGCCCGGTATTCATAGACGGTTGCGCTATTAATCCCCCGGCCTGCGTTATAGCCGGCCATCGCCATAAGGGCAGCTCGCTCCTCGCCGGTGGCTGCAAAAAGGTACAGGAACGGGAAATTGTTGCCGCCAAAACCATGGCGCAGCGCAGTCTCGTGAATTTCCAGCGCGCGCGCCGTGTCGCCGGCGAACAGTACGGCCAGGGCCAGGAAAGAGCGGCAGATCTCGTAGGCGGGATCGATCTCGAGGCATTGCCGGGCATCCCGCTCCGCCCGATCGAAATAGCCGAGATCGAGGATTCGAATCGCACGCCACAGGTACGCCGTAGTGTTCTTGGGATCCCTGGCCAGCGCCTCATCGAGGAGGGCAAGCGATTGCTCGAAATCGACAGGCCAGACGTCAATGCCACTAAACGAGAGAACGGCGTAGGGCAATGACAACTCGGGGTTCAGCCGGATAGCCGTTTCGGCGGCCTCCTCGGCCAGATTGCCGTAGTCTCGGTCGGAAATCCCCCAGCCGGGTGCGACGCTATAGACGGCGGCAAGCCCTGCCCAGGCGCGTGCGAACCCGCTGTCGATCGCGACGGCCTGTTCGAACAGCTCGATAGAGCGCCGCAGGCTGCGGCGCTCCGTGAACAGCTGCGAGGCCTCGAGGTACAGCTCGTAGGCATCGATGTTCCTGGTGTCCGCGGCATGGCTCGGCGTGACCGCGTCGGCGTCCATGATGATGCCGAGCTGCTCGACGATGGACGTCGCAATGTCGTCCTGAACCGCGAAAATACTCTCGGCCGTCAGGGTCCGGTCGTACGTCTCGGACCACAGGTGCTGGTCGGTGTCGGCGTCGATCAGCTGGGCCGTGATGCGCACCATGTCGCCCGACTTGCGCACCGAGCCCTCGAGCACGTGCCGCACATTCATCTTCTCGGCCATGAACGGGATGCCGAGCGCCTCCTGGCCCTTGAAGCCCCACGACGTCGTGCGCGATGCCACTTTCAGGCCCTCGATCCGGACCAGCACGTTGAGGATCTCCTCGGCGATGCCGTCGGAGAAATACGCCTGGTCGCCGCCGGGCGACAGATCCGCAAACGGCAGCACAGCGATCGATGCCGCAGGCGCCGCGGCGCTTGCCACTTCCCCGGACACCGCCGATTCTGCCGGGTCTGCGACCGGCGCCGACTCGGGCAACATGCGATCGAGTGCGACCGTCGCGATCGCGAGAACCAGCAGCACGACAATAGCGGCATTGATGCGCTTGCCTGTTTGCTGGGTGATCGACTGGCTGCGGTCGACGTCTTTCTCGCGCTTGACGCCTTCCGGGGTCAGCTCGAACACCCAGGCGAATACGAGGACCAGTGGCATGCCGAGAATGAGCAGCGCGAGGACCAGCCGCAGCCAAGTTGCAGGCAGGCCCAGTAAGTCGAAGAGCAATTCGGCAACTTGCAGGATCAACCATGAGGCAACAGCATAGAACACCGCCACCTTGATCACGTTACGACGAATTAATTCTGTAAAGAACGACATTGCTGCTTAACGGGTATTTTCGACACAGCGATCATGTGACAACGGATAGGATTTGTCGAATGTCGAATGGCGTCGCACGGCTGGCGCAGGCCGACACCGGCTATCGAATCCATCCTGTGGGGCGCTTTCCAATCCCGGCGCTACAGGGATCGCGATCGGAGTACCAGCGGTAGCCGATTGCTCCGGTGCGCCTTCCGGGCTTGTTAAACTTGGCCTTCACTTCTTCAGCCCGATGCCAACGATGCGATTTGCCGAGATCTTTCTCCGCATAGGGTCTGCGCTGGTCGCGTGGATGGTGCTTTACGCTCATTTCCTGTGGCTGGCTGCGCTGCGCACGATTGGCTGCGGTCCGGACGGCGACGAAATTTACCTGCTGTTGCTCGGCATGGTGCCGTTGAGCTGCGGCGCAAGCTTGCTCCTTGGTGTGACGCGGCAATTGCCGGAAGTTCATTCGATGCTGCGCTGGCTGGCCTTGCCGCTGTTGCTGTTGCTGCCGCTTGCCCTGTGGAGCACATGGACCGTGATCGTGCCGGTGCATATTCACGGCGAGCCGATCTGCGGCGCTGGCGAGACCCTGCCTGGGAGGTGCTTTGGGCACCCGTACAACTTTTGACGCTCGGGCTGGTCACGGCGATGATGCTGCGCGGCTGGATCCAGGCAAGGAGAGCAATGGCCGCCCGGAAAAGCATGGACCCGTCGCTTTAGACCTGTTCTAATCATCCGTTCGCAGCGCGGCCCCGCGGGCCGGGCGATCTCTGAGAGACACAACAACTGGAGAACAACAATGTCTATGGTCTCGGAATTTAAAGAATTTGCCATGCGCGGTAATGTCGTCGACATGGCGGTCGGCATTGTCATTGGTGGCGCGTTCGGCAAGATCGTGTCGTCATTCGTGGCAGACGTGTTAATGCCGCCGCTCGGCCTGCTGCTTGGCCAAGTCGATTTCTCGGATCTGGCGGTTACGCTGATGGCCGCGTCAGAAGGGGCGGAAGCCGTCACTCTGCGCTACGGTTTATTTATCCAGAGTGTGGTGGACTTCGTGATTATCGCTTTCGCGATTTTCATGGTCATAAAGGCCATGAACACGGTAATGAAGAAGGAAGCAGAAGCACCGCCCGCGCCGCCGGAGCCGAGCAAGGAAGAAGTGCTGCTTACGGAAATTCGCGACGCGCTGCGCTCTCGCTAGGTTACCTGCCGCAGCGTCAGCACGACGCGTCGGCTATGTAGTCAAAGCTCCACAGCGAAGATTAAAGAGGAGAATTTTGTCAGCGACTTCGTCGACGCGTGGTCCAAGGTGATGACGCTCGATCGCTTCGACCTGGTCGCTTTGCTCACTTGCAAATGAACGGCGGTGCAGGATGCACCGCCGTTCTTGCATTTCCCGGGGGAGGAATCTGGACGCCAAAGCGCCCGAAAGAAGTCGGCGACGGCTGGCCCGCATCAACCTTGACGGGCGCGCCATTTTTCAGATGTTCTCGGGCTGCGTCTGCTGCCTTTCGGATCGATTACAGACACTCGAAATCTTCGTCGCCGACCGGCCGACAGAACATTCCCCAGTCGCCCGTCTGGCGCCAGTAATCGACCAGGCCCAGGTCGATCAGGAGTTGCTTGAATCCCGGCAACGAGCGTACATCCTTGAAGATCCTGCGCCAGAGAAGAAAGACGAGAAATTTGTTGCTCCCGGTCAGCAGGAATTCGGACATAAGGCGTAACGCAAGTTCAGTCTCGCCCCAGTAGGCGGCCCAGATGGCAACGATGTTTTTCATGAATGCCGCCTGCGCCTGCGGCTCCTCGAGTTTGCGATGCAGCTCGGCTACCGCCGCGTCCCGGTCATCGAGGCGATCCCGCATCGGTTCCGAAAGAAAGGAGAATGGTTCGCTTTCGATCACCTGATCGAGGTGCTTCACAATCTCCGACTTGTCACCTGACACCATCGCCGCCATCAGTCCGCTCGCCTTGACGAGAACGACCTCATGACCGGCGAAAGAGGCAAATCGATCGACCTCGTCCATTGCTTTTTGCGGCTCGCCAATGCTGAGGTACGCATCGCTCAGGTAAGCCGCGTTGGTTGCATTCAGCGGATCCACTATGCGGCCACGTTCATACCAGTCGATCGCTTCATGCAGACGGCCGGTCACGTGGTGAAACATCGCTGCGCGCCAACAGAAATGGTCTTCGACGGAGTGTCGTCGGGCGGCGGCAATCGCCTGCCGGTGGAATTCATCCGCGTCCTCCCAGCGGCCGCGACGGCCGTGACTGAAGCTCAGGTTGGAGAGCACGAAAGGCGAGTCCGGGGTGAGGCTCAGCGATCTTTCCATGGCCTGCCGGGCTTTCTCGGCAGCGTCGGGTAGACCACCCACGAATATAGTTTCTGAATTGGCATAGAGATAATGCACACCGACCCAGGCGAGCGAGAACTCCGGATCGATACTCACGGCACGTTCCAGGTGGTGCATGGCTTCCCGGTACGTCTTTTCGCTGGTCGGCATGAGGATATCCACGCCCTGCACCACGTTTGATCTGAGGTACTCCTCGTAGGCATCCATGTGCCGCGTCATGCCCGGCACTCTTGCCAGACCGCCGACGCCCAGGGTTATCTGTAAAGCATCGGCGACGGACGTCGCGATGTCCTCCTGGATCTGGAACAGGTCTTCGAGCGTCTTGTCGTAGCTATCGGACCACACGTGTGTGTCGCTGTGCGCGTCGATAAGCTGCGCGGTTATCCGCACCCGCTCTCCGGACTTGCGGACGCTGCCTTCGAGGATGTACTGAACACCCAGTGCCTCGCCGATCTTTCGCAGATCCTCGTTTTTGCCCTTGTAGTAAAAGGATGACGTGCGGCCCGCGACGCGCAGTTCCCGGATACGCGCCAGCGAGCTGAGCAGTTCCTCCGTTATGCCGTCGCCAAGGTGCTCCTGGTCTTTGTCCGGGCTCATGTCGACGAACGGCAGCACAGCGATGGAAGGTCGCGCGCTGTCAGCCGGCCCGGCCGCCGATTCCTGTGCGTCCCCGACGATGCTTGCCCTTTTGATGCCCGCCGGTGTCAGGTCGAAGGCCCACGCCAGGATGACGGCAATCGGAAAGCCCATCGCAAGTATGACAATGACGACGGTGTCTACCCACTCGGGCAAGTGCAGTGGCTCTTCCACGGACACGACGATCTGGATAATGAGCCACGCGACAACGGCATAGGCAATCGTGACCTTGATTACGCTGCGGCGTCGCAGCTCTTCAAAAAGTGTCGCCATGCTGGTCGCTTGCCACGCTATCGGATTAACTGATTCTAGACCAATTGGGCAGGTATTCGGACGAAATGCGGGCGACAGGCCGGGAGCTTGCAGCCCCAAGGGATCCCGCAAAGCGTTGTACGGCATCAACTCTGTCCGGTGTCCTTAATGCTGTATCCTTGCGGGTGCTTGCATATTCGGAGTCAGTTGTGAGGGAAAAAATGAAGCGGTTCTGGTTGCTGTTTGTGGTGTTGTTCTCATTCCCGGTGGTGGCGCAGGACAGGCCGAACATCGTCCTCGTGTTCATGGACAACTTCGGTTGGGGCGAACCCGGATTCAATGGCGGCGGCATCATTCGCGGCGCGGCGACGCCAAGGCTGGATCAGTTGGCCGCCGAGGGACTGCGCCTTACGAACTTCAACGTGGAAGTGCAGTGCACGCCGTCGCGTTCCGCGCTAATGACGGGAAGATATGCAATCCGCAGCGGCAACGGCTCGGTTCCACTGGGCGAGGGCGTGTACGGACTGGTGCAGTGGGAAGTCACCATGGCGGAGATGCTGTCCGACGTCGGGTACGCCACCGGCATGTTCGGCAAGTGGCATCTCGGGCGCACCGAAGGGCGCTTCCCGACGGACCAGGGATTCGACGAGTGGTACGGCGTGCCCAATTCCACTGACGAGTCGGTTTACTCGTCCCTGCCGGAATTCGTCGAAAGCGGGCTGTCGGAAACCTTCGTCATGGATGGCAGGAAGGGAAGCGTTCCGGACAGGGTCCGTCCCTATCGCCTGGACTATCGGCCGCTGATCGACCGGGACCTGACCGACCGCGCCATCAGTTTCATGCGGCAGCAAGCCAGGGCGGATAAGCCGTTCTTTGTTTATTTGCCGTACACGGCCACGCACTTCCCGACCATGCCCCATCCCGATTTTGTCGGTAAATCCGGGAGTGGCCCGTGGGGCGATCTGCTGATGCAGATCGACAGTTACACGGGCGAGTTGCTCGACACGATCGATGAACTGGGCGTCGCGGACAACACGATCTTCATCTTCACCGCCGATAACGGCCCCGAAGCATTGAGTGCGGGCGAAACGTCGATGACGTTCGAGACCGCGATTCATGGCTCGGCCGGACCGTGGCGTTCAACCTTGTTTACCGGTTACGAAGGAGCGCTGCGGGTGCCGTTCGCCGTGCGCTGGCCGGGCAAGATCGAGGCCGGCAGGGTCAGCGACGAGATCGTGCATGAGATGGATCTGTTTCCGACGCTCGCCCGGATAGCTGGCGGCAAAGTTCCCACCGATCGAATCGTTGACGGCATCGATATGGCAGAGTTCTTCCTGGGGCGGCAACAGGAATCCGGCCGCGAGGGGTTCATTGTCTATATGGGGAACGACATCTTCGGCGTGAAATGGAGAAATTGGAAACTGCATTTCAAGGAGCAGACGGGTTGGAACGGCGTGCTGCGCGAATACACGATGCCCCGCGCCTACAATCTCTTGCTTGATCCGCAGGAGGGAGACAACGTGCTCTTTCCGCACACCTGGGTGCCGAAGGCTGCATTACCCCAGTTGGAGGCGCACGTCGCTTCGCTGAAGCAGTATCCCCCGATCGCCCCCGGGACTCCGGATCCCTACAAACCGGGACGACGTTAGACAGATCCGGATTCTCCGCATGCACGGGTCCGTGGTGCGAAACATCGGCAGCAGTTGCGATTTGCATCGCGAAGCGGCTCGCACGCCGTCAGGGCAAGGACCATGGATGGTCTGCATCAACCCTGCCGGGCCGCCATAATTTAGAAAGCATCGCCCGCCGGCTGAATCTGAGCAGTTGCCGGCAAGGCGATGCTTTGCTCGTGTGAACGGACTGTGAGTGAAATTACCCTTTCGCGCGCGCGAGCAGTCCCATCACGATCAGACCGATTGCCATGCCCTGGATACCGACAGCCACGTTATCGAAATACGTGTTCAGCCAGGCACCGACGGCAGGAATGTTATCCAGCGAATCGTCAATCATTGGCAGCGAGACCGCGACGACGTATACCAATATACGCTGGGAAAGGTCCGGGTAATTCACCATAGCGCCACCGACAATTCCGACGACGACCAGGATCAGAAGCCAGATGTTCGCCGGTACGGGAATCTGCGGTATGGACGCCAAAAGAGCGACGGCGACCAAGGCGATGACGTATATGCGTTCCTGATTCATGAATGCCTCCCCATTTCTGTTATTATTTTCCCACCCGTAGTCAGGCTCGTGAATAATCGCGGGCGGGCATCTACTTCTAGCACAATTTCCCGCCCGAGGCGGGTTTTTTGGGACCAGCGACGAGCAAAAAAGGACCATTCCAGACCCGGGCGGACGAGGAATTCCTGCTGCCGGGCGCGCCGCTATCAGAGGTGCAGTTTCAGGCCGGCATGACTCGCCTCGAATCCCAGGCGCTCATAAAAGCGCAGCGCTTCCGGCCGCCGCTTGTCGGTCGTGAGCTGCACCAGGTGACAGTTGTGCTCACGCGCCTTGCCGATCGCCTGCTCGATGAGCGCGACACCGATGCCCTTGCCACGTTGCTCTGAACTGACGCGAACGCCTTCTATCTGCGCGCGCCGGCTGCCGCGGTAAGTCAGATACGGGATAAACGTCAGCTGCAGAAAGCCGACAATACTGTTGCCGCTTGCCGCTTTTGCCCTTGACCCACGGCGGGTTGGCCGGTGCTACCAGCGCTGGCGGCGGTCTCCGGAAACCCGGCGCCACAGTTGTGAGGCGTGTTTTTTCTGGCGCCAGCCGTGGTAGGGATGTTTGTCGAGCAGGCGGCTGTCCTTGAACAACAGGATCAGCACGGCGCCGGCAGCGAATCCACCGATGTGCGCCCAGAACGCGACGCCGCCGCCTGTTACTCCCACGGACATCAGACCGCCCAGCAGCTGCACGATGATCCAGTAGCCGAGCATGAACACGGCGGGAACGGCGAAAGTGGTGATGTAAAAGCCGAGAATGACCAGCATGTGCACGTGCACGCGCGGATAAAGCATGATGTAGGCACCCATCACGCCACCGATCGCGCCCGAGGCGCCGACCATCGGTACTGCCGAGGACGGATTCGCGAAAATCTGCGCCGCCGCCGCGGCGATCCCGCAGAGAACATAGAAGACGGCGAAACGGGTATGGCCCATGGAGTCTTCCACGTTGCCGCCGAAGATCCACAGGAACCACATGTTGCCGACGATATGTATCCAGCTTCCGTGCATGAACATCGACGACAGTAAGGTCAGCCAGGTGCCTTGCCCGTCGATCGGGCACAGCAGCCTTGAACCTCGTGGCAGCTCGACATTGCCGAGCAGGTCCCCGGGAATGAGGCCGAGCCGGCAGACCGACCAGGTCAACGACGGCTCACTGCCGAGGCCCTGGAAGAAAAACCAGGCGGCTGCGTTCAGTGCGATGATGGCGAAGGTGACGAACGGGACCTGCAGCTGGGGATTTTCGTCGCGGATCGGGAACATGGAGAGAGAGCAGCTGTGCGTCTGGGCAGGAAAACGATGTTACGCGTTTCCAAGCTCAGCGTCAGCGCGGAGCCAGGATGGCCCAATGTTCGCGGAGTAACGGGGTGATTGCGGGAATAGCGGGTGGCCTGAAATCCACCCGGAGATTTTAGAGCGCTACCGCATCCTGGCGATGCCACATGGAGACGACAGTGATTCCGGAGCGGGTCAGGCGATAATTGTCGTAACCATCGGTCTCGCCGAGCGCGCCGTCGACGAGCCCGTATTTGCGGAGTTTTTCGAGCCTTCGCTGTAATTGGTCGGGGCGCCGCGTCAACTGCCCCGATAGCTCCGCAGCGGTCAGCGCGAGCCCCGGGGGAAGCGTCATGCCGGTATTCAGAATGGCCAGGTCGAGGTCGTCAATTTCCACTTCGGGGATCGTCACCGGCCGGCGCAACACGCGGCGCCGGTTCGCCTTTTGCACCTGCCCGACCAGGAAATTCTTGATGCGGCGGCCGCCGTATACGGCCTGAGCGAAAACGCGACTGAGTGTTTTCCAGGACAGGAAGCCGAGCAAGGCCCACGACATTCCCGAAACGAACGCAGCCAGTGCCACGCCATTGCCGTCAATACCGATTCCCAGCTTTAGCGCCAGATCCGGTGCGTGCGCGCTGATTTGCGACAAGATAAAAGTTCCCGGCCACAAGAAGACTTCGTATGCCGCGTCGCCGAGATCGTGCAGGTTTACGGGCCAGTTTGTGTCCATGCTGTCTAACCCAGGCGGTAACTCATTGCCCGCCGTCATTGCCGCAGCTAAGCAGAGCGATCCGTTGCTCCGAACTCCGGTCAATAATTAACTGGCACTATGGAGCCGCAACCGGGGACGATCTGTGACGCATTTCACACTTTGGCGGCCACCCGAGCGAGCTGCCCGTTTGTCCATATACCGGCTGAGGATGGCCAGGAGCATAATCTTCGCTGCACAAAACTGGCATGCCGGTCACACCCGGATAAGCACTAACTCTCTAATATCTGACAAGAAATCGGGCTGGCAGGGAGCGCGCCGGGCCCGGCGTCCGCGACAACCAGGGAAAGACACCGTCACGAATCAATAACGGGTCGAACGGCGATCCGTCTTCGCATGCGTCAATGGTGTGGCAAAAGAAAGTTCAACGATGTTGATTAAGGATCCCAGCGAACTCGAGCTTGAGCGCACGAATAACAACGGTCGCCGGCTTATTGGTCCGCTGCTGCTGGCACTCTTTGCCCTGAGTCTGAACGCGTCTCCGGCAAAGGCAGCGGTTTCCGTCGATAACGTGACCAGCGCGCAGATTCCCAGTACCAGCCCTAATCCGTTTACGTTCCCGCACACCACGTCCGGGAGCGATCGATTGTTGCTGGTCAGCGTCGCCAGCCAGCCGAACAACGACGATGGCATCCAGGAAGTCGTTACCGGGATGACATACGGCGGCCAGGCGATGACGCTCGTCGGAGCACAGTCGCAGGGGGATAATGCGCGCATCGAAATATGGCGACTGGTCAATCCGCCGGGCGGCACGAACACCGTGTCCATCACTTTTAACGACGCTTTTGACGACCCGGTAAACGAAGAAGGTGCGAGTGCCGGAGCTGTCAGCTTTACCGGGGTACACCAGGGCACGCCCCTTGGCACTTTCGCATCGGCTGCTGCCAGCGGAGTGACACCAATGTCGGTCTCTGTCAGCTCCGCGGTCGGCGAACTCGTGTTCGACACCGTGGCCAGGAAGGGAGCCGCCGTGACCGTGGACCCGAGTCAGACCGAGCAATGGAACCTGTGTACCGACGGCGGCTGCTCGAATGTGGGCGGCGGCGCCTCCACAGAGGCGGGCGCCGCGAGCGTCACGCTGTCCTGGACTCCCGACAACGACCGCTGGGTCATAGGCGCTGTGCCGATAAAGCCGGCGGATGTTGGCCCGCCACCGGACGCGGGAGTTTGTTCGACCGGAGAGTTCTTCAGCGATGGCTTTGAAAGTGGCGATCTCAGTGCGTGGACCGGTCTTACCGCAGGTACCGGTGATACGGTCGGCGCCGTCACCGAACGGGCGATCGCGGGCACGTACTCGCTAAAAGCGAATGTCGATAACGTGCCTAACGCGCAAGCCCGTGTATTCAAGGACTTCGCCGCTCAGACCACGATTTCCGCGACCGTTTACATCTTTCTCGATCCGGCATTCTCGATATCCAACAACGTCGAGGTGATGTATTTCACGACGCCGGGCCAGGTACTGACCGCACATATAAAGAACGATATGACGCTGAACCTGTGGAACGAATTCGCGTTGGAGAATTACTCGACTGCGACAACGATCTCGACGGGTGAATGGCACACTTTGGAGATGCAGGCAGTGATCAATGGAACCAGCAGCGAGGCCCGTTTATGGTTCGATGGCAATCTCGAGATCCAGCAGACGGGCATCGATCTCGGAACAGATCCAATCACCCGTTTTATCACCGGCTATCACTGGTCCGATCCGCAGGACGAGGCGAATATCCTTTTTATAGACGACGCCGGTATCTGCACCCCGCTCGTTATCACCAAGGCCGCGTTCGACCTCGACGGGACGCCGATTCCGAGCGGCGCGACCATACCCAGCGGCGTCGGCTTTAAATTCCTGCTGTACATCAACAACCACGGCAGTGCGGTTAGCGATATCAGTGTGCGTGATGTGCTCGACGCGGCTTTCCAGTACCAGGCGGCAACCATCAAAGTCGACAACTCGGTCGGCGAGTGTGCGTCGATCAGCTGCACGGCGTTGGAGGAGCAGGCGATATTCGACGCCGTGAATGGTGCCGCCACCTTGTCGGATGCCGTGGACGGCGATGTCGCGAGTTTTAGCGGCGCAGGCACGACCGTGGATGCGGGGAACGAGAACGCCGGCAATGGGCAGTTGAATATCAACGCCGGCGCAGTCTGGGCGATGCTATTCACAGTGAAAATGCTCTGAGCCGGACGGCTCCCGTGGGTGACTCACGAGGGTAGCCAGTAATACGTACTGTCGGGCCTGCCGCACAACTCCTATACTTGGCGCACTGGACCTTCAATAGAGGCAGGCAATGGCACGAATCATCGCCGGTATCGCGGCATCCCATACTCCCACGATCGGTTTCGCGAAGGATACTAAAACAGCAGATGACCCGGATTGGGCCGACGTCTTCAAGGTATTCAGGCCAGTGCAACAGTGGCTTGTCGACAATGAACCGGACGTGTTGTTCCTGATTTACAACGATCACATCACGTCTTTCTTTGTCGATCATTACTCACCGTTCGTTCTCGGCGTCGACGACCGTTACGTGACCGCCGATGAAGGCGGCGGGCCGCGCGATTATCCGCCCGTAAAAGGTCATGTCGGACTTGCGCGCCACATCGGCAACTCGCTTTTTGCGGACGAATTCGACATTTCATTCTTTCAGAAAAAGCCCATAGACCATGGACTGTTTTCGCCGCTCTCGATGATGACGGATCGTGGCAAGACGTGGAGTGGTTCGGTCATTCCCTTCCAGGTCGGCGTGCTGCAGTTTCCGATTCCTACGGCCAGGCGCTGTTACCACTTGGGCAAGGCGCTGCGGAAAGCGATCGAGAGTTATCCCGAGGACCTGTCGGTAGCGATCGTCGCTACGGGCGGTTTGTCTCACCAGGTGCACGGTGAACGCTGCGGTTTCAACAACACCGAATGGGACCAGGAGTTCCTGGACCTGCTGGAAAGTGACCCGGAGGCGCTCACCGAGTTAACGCACGCCGAGTATGCGGAGCGAGGCGGCCTGGAGGGTGCGGAGATCATTATGTGGCTGATCATGCGTGGTGCCATGTCGGACAAGATCCGCTGCGTGCACAGGGACTACTGCCTGCCGTCGATGACCGCGATCGCCACGATTATTTACGAAAACGACGCCGCAGAAGACGCGGCGGAAAAACAAGAGCAGCTGGAACTCATCGGCCACCAGTTGCAAGGCGTGGACAAACTCGAGGGTACGCATCCCTTTACGCTGGAGGTGAGTCACCGAGCCTACCGGCTAAACGAATTTCTGCACCGGCTCGTAATTCCGGAGCACCGCGATCGTTTCCTGAACGATACGCAGAATCTATACCGCGAATTCGAGCTGTCGAAAGAAGAACGCGAGCTACTCGATGAGAGAGACTGGATCGGCCTGATTCATTACGGCGTGATTTTCTTTTGCCTGGAAAAAATGGCGGCCGTCATTGGTCAATCGAACCCGCACGTCTATGCACAGATGCGGGGCGAAACGATGGATGAGTTTCAGAAGTCACGCAACGTCAGCATGCAGTATTCGGTAGCCGGCGGCGAAGAAGCGCAAAAGCTCGCGGACAAGAGTTCGGCAGAAAGCTGAGCGGCATACGACAGCGAGGTATCAACCTGGCCGGTTCGGATTGCGTGAAACTAAACTAACACCAGCCTGGCTGGTTCTGGGTGCGACATGGGAATACGTATCGCGATTTTCGGCGGCTCGGGCTTCGTTGGCGGTTACCTCATAGAGCAGCTGCTCGAGGCAGGCCATGAACCGTCACTCCTGGTCCGTCCGGGCAGCGAGGAGAAAATTCCGCAGGCCGACCGCTGTCGCCTGGTGGCCGGCGAGCTGAGCTCGCGCTCCGCGATCGACGAGACGATCGCAGGATGCGAAGCAGTAATCTACTGCGTCGGCATACTGCGCGAGTTTCCGCGACGTGGCATAACTTTCGAAGCGTTGCAATATCGTGCCGTGGTCCGGGTTATCGAGTCGGCAAAATCTCAAGGGGTGTCGCGCTTTCTCCTGATGAGCGCAAACGGCGTCAAGCCACAGGGCACTTCTTACCAGCAAACGAAGTACCGTGCAGAGGAGTATCTGAAGGAGTCGGGCATGGACTTCACGATCTTCAGGCCGTCGGTGATCTTCGGCGACCCGCGGGGCAAGATGGAGATTGCAACGCAGCTGTACCGGGACATGATTGCCACGCCGATTCCGGCCGTCGGTTTCTTCAGTGGGCTGAATCCCCGAAAAGGCCAGGTGCTGATGTCGCCGGTACACGTCGAAGCGGTGGCGCGGGCTTTCTCGACCGCTGTCGAAGATCCCGCGACGATCGGGCGATCTTATATCGTCGGGGGCCCGGAAACCTTGTCCTGGAGCGAAATGCTGCGCCGCATTGCGCGGGCAACGGGCCGTAAAAAATGGATACTGCCGATGCCGATCGGCATTATGAAGCTGGCAGCGACCTTGCTCGACTGGATACCGCAGTTTCCGGTGACGCGCGACCAATTGACAATGTTGGCGGAAGGGAATAACGCGAGTCCCGCCGATCTGGAGACCCTGCTCGGCAGCGCTGGCGAAGCTTTCGTGCCGCAAAACCTCGTTTATCTGAATGGCTGAAACATTCGGTTACACCTGCATACAGTTTTGAGATCAATCCGCAAGCCTGCCTGATTACCCTGACTCTCGAAGCAGAGCATCCTTTAATTCGAGGAGTAACAAATGAAAAGCCATCCCATCAAGACGTTGGGCACAGCAGTAGCCGCAATTATGATACTGGCGCTCGTTTCGTCGCTCTCGGGGCTCAACGCGTATGCTGCGGACACGCAGGATGCTGACATCGTCGACGTCGGCGCCGGCAATGGCGTGATCCACGTTGTGGATACCTTCATACTGCCCAACTGACAACCCCGCCAGCGGTGGCAGACGGACTTGCCGCCGCTTACTTCCGCGTCAGATGCATTCGTTCAACCGCGCAGCCAATATTGCCGTCATAGGCGCTTCGGGCGATATAGGATCGGCCTTTGTGCGTTTGCTCGATGCAAATGAACGCGTCAAGACGGTGCATGCATTCTCCCGAACTCCGGTCGCTGGGAGCGACAAGGTCATGCCGTACGCTATTGACGTCACAGCGGAAGAATCGATCGAGAAGGCAGCGCAGCACACATCCCGTGATGGCCCGCTCGATCTCGTATTGGTTACCAGCGGCATCCTGCATGACGGTGAGGCGCTGCAGCCGGAAAAAAGCATGCGCGAACTCGATGCGGACAAGTTACAGCAGGTATATGCGATAAATGCGATCGGACCGGCCCTGGCCGCCAAGCATTTCTTGCCGCGGCTGAGGCGCGATCACAAGTCGGTATTCGCCGCGTTGTCAGCACGCGTGGGCAGCATTACAGACAACAGGCTCGGTGGGTGGGCAGCCTATCGGGCATCGAAAGCCGCGCTCAACATGCTTATCAAGACCCTGGCGATAGAGCATGCGCGACGCATGCCTCGCTCGATTGTCGTATCACTGCACCCGGGAACGGTCGCGACCCGCTTGTCCAAACCATTTAGCCGCCGGGTGCCGGAGAGACAGGTGCAGATGCCCCTCGACGCCGCAAGCAATCTTCTACGCGTAATCGATGGTCTCACGCCGGGTGACTCCGGCGGCTTCTTTGCCTGGGACGGCAGCAGCATATGTTTCTAGTAAGGAAACCGGCCTGGCGAGCCCCTGTAAAATCGATGCTCGCTGGCGCTAACCCTGCCTAAAACAAGATCGACTTGACGCAAGCAAGCCCATGTCAGTGGAAACGCCTTATAATTAATGGCCTCCTTTTCACGACGCTGAACAGCGGTAAGGATTTTGTCTTCCGGTCAATACAGCGTGATTCGTGGCCGGCGCCACGTCGACCCGAAATTCCTGCTTCGGGATTTCGAGCCGGCCTATCTCGAGACCTACCGTCGCGGCGAGTTTCCCGCGCGCGTCAAGGCTGCTGTTGCCGAACTGGAGGACTGCTGCGCCTGCCCGCGCAACTGTCACGTGAATCGACTGGTCGACAAGGCGCGGGTCTGCAACACGGGCCGCCATGCGATCGTGTCGAGCGCCTTCGCGCATTTCGGGGAGGAAGATTGCCTGCGTGGCTGGAACGGTTCCGGCACGATCTTTTTCGGCCTTTGCAACTTGCGCTGCGTTTTTTGCCAGAACTGGGACATCTCGCAGCAGCACACGGGTACCGAGTGCGATGCAGGGGACATCGCGACGCTCATGTTGCGGCTTCAGGACCGCGGCTGCCACAACATTAATTTTGTGACGCCGGAACACGTGGCGCCACAGGTGGCGGAAGCGATTGCGGCCGCCGTGCCCCGCGGTCTCGAGGTGCCGATCGTCTACAACACCAGCGCATACGACTCGATCCAGTCGTTGAAGCTCATGGACGGGCTCGTCGATATTTACATGCCCGACTTCAAGTTTTTTTCCTATGAACCGTCACGAAGTTACCTGAAGGCGAAAGACTATCCGGCGCGCGCCTGCGAGGCGATTAAAGAGATGCATCGACAGGTCGGAGATCTCTGTTTCGGGGATGACGGACTCGCCCGGCGCGGCTTGCTGGTGCGCCATCTCGTGATGCCGAACTACGTGGACGAGTCACGCGAGATATTCAAATGGCTGGCAGAGGAAATCTCGACGGATACCTTTATCAACATCATGGACCAGTATCGTCCGCAACATCAGGTCGGAAGCTCTCCGAAATACGATGCGATCAACCGCAGCCCGAGCGGGCAGGAACTGGATCAGGCTTATGCGGCCGCCCGCGAAGCCGGCCTGTGGCGCTTCGATAAACGCTGGTAGTCGGGTCCCTTGACCCTGCTATCCGCTTGGGTTGAGAAGCGCAAAAAAACCCCGCCGGAGCGGGGTTTTTTTAAAGGGATCGGACAACGGCTACTTCAGCGTGATTTCCCGCAAAAGGTATTCACCCGTGATTTCCCGCATGGCCGGATAATTCTTCTGGGCATATTCCGTTGATTCCTTGCTTCTGGCCTCGCCAAACGCTTTCATGAATGCGTCGTAACGTTCCTTGTTCGGCGCAAGATCGGCGGTGTTGGTGAACTTTACGACGAGAAGCAAATTGAAGTGCCCGCTTTCGGGCAGCTCGCTTCTGAATATCGACCAGCTCTCGATGTGGCCGAGTTCCTGTTGCACCTTGTTGGTTGCGGCCCAGGTTCGCGCGATGCCTTCGAGGTAGGCGTTGCCCATGTTCGGATCGACCTTAACGGTCGTAACCGACCAGACAGCGTCGCTGACGTCGAAGTCCTTGTAAGGCTCCAGATCGGCCAAAGCAGCAAATGGCAAAACGAGCATAGCGAGTGTGATTGATATGGACTTGATACGCATGGAAAGCTTCCTCATTAGTTATTAGTCGAAAAACTTCAAATGACACCCGGCCGCGGGATATCTCCGCCGGATGGTAATCCCGCTTCCGGTGCCCTGGCGCGGGAGGCCGAGCATAGCGAAATTCGTTGGCGTTCGGAATAGCGATACGGGATATTTCCGGCCGACGAAAATTCACTCGTAAGCGATAACAGACTATAGTCCTGCCAGGGAATGCAGCGCGCAGGGTGAGAATGTGAGTGCAACCACAACTGAGAGCTGGTCCGGCCGACTGGCCTTTATCCTCGCATCCATCGGCGCCGCCGTCGGCCTCGGCAACATCTGGCGATTTCCGTACACGCTCGGAACCAGCGGCGGCAGTGCGTTTGTCCTCGTGTATGTGCTGGGGATCCTGCTCGTCGCAACCCCGATAATGATCTCCGAAATGGTCATCGGCCGGCATGCGCGGGCCAGCGCGCCGACGGCGCTGCGCAAGATCGCGCTGGAATCGGGCACCAGCAGGCACTGGGGACTGCTCGGCTGGACCGGACTGTTTGCGCTGTTTCTCGTATTGAGTTTCTACAGCGTCATCGCGGGATGGACCGCTGCGTACCTTCTCAAATCGGCGAGCGGAGCCATCGCCGGTTTGTCTGCCGCAGAGGTTCGCGACGGATTCGGCGAATTCACTCACGATTCCGGGCAGGTGATCTTCTGGCATTTCCTGTTCACGGCAGTGACGATTTTCATCGTGTCGCGTGGCGTCAAGATCGGTCTCGAAAGAGTCGTCCGTATATTGATGCCTGCCCTTTTTCTTACACTCGTCGCACTCGTCATCAACTCGGCATTCATCGGTGACTTTGCGACTGCCATTAAGTTCCTGTTTACCGCCGATATCAGCAAGCTGACCCCGGCCGTCGTGCTCGCTGCGACGGGTCAGGCGTTTTTCTCCGTCAACGTCGGCATCGGCGCCGTGTTGACATACTCGGCGTACCTTCCGCAGGACGTGAACATTTTCCGCTCGTCCATAATCGTCGCGCTGGGCGATACCCTGGTCGCACTGCTTGCCGGGTTGGCGATATTCCCGATCGTGTTCGCCAACAACCTGGACCCGGGCGGTGGTCCAGGGCTGATCTTCGTCACCCTGTCTACGGCATTCGCACAAATGCCTTCCGGTTCCCTGATCGGGGCCGGGTTCTTCCTGATGCTCTTGTTTGCAGCACTGACGTCGTCGATTTCCATGCTCGAAACGATGACTGCGCGGGTGATCGAGATGCGCGGCATGACGCGCACGAAGGCCACGGTCTCGATCGGCACCGGAACCTTCCTGGTCGGGCTCATGACCGTATTCTCGTTCAGCAGCTGGGAAAACTTTTATCCCCTGAATGCGATACCGGCATTTGCCGGGATGACGCCGTTCAATCTGATCGATTTCACCGTAAGCAACATCCTGATGCCGCTCGGCGGCATGCTGTACGCGCTGTTCGCCGGTTGGTGGCTGTCCAGGGACACGTCCATTTATGAAATGGGCATCGGCGACGGCGCAATATTCAAGCTGTGGTTGTTGCTGGTGCGCATCGTCGCTCCGCTCGCCGTCGCGGCGATCTTCGTATTCAACCTGGCTTGATGTAATCATCGCTCATGCGAACGAGTAATCGCAGTTGCTTACCGGCGCTCCTGGACTACCGGCAAAGCATCCTGTTAAAAGAGAAACTGCACGAAGCGGGCGTCGACGTACAACTTGTCTTGTGCCATGACTTCGTGCACGGTGAGCGCCGCTTCGACGAATCGGCAATGACCGAGCTGATCACAAGATTCGTGTCAGACGCACCATGAACCGTTATGCGAAATCCTGTACGTCGAATTCCCTGAGGGAATCGGCGCCCTGCGTGACGATCTCGTGCAGTGCGCCGGCTTCCGGCAACACTTGCTGCATGTAAAAGCGAGCGGTCTTTCTCTTGGTGTCGTAGAAGTCACCCCGTTTCTCGCGGATCGAGACGATGATCTGTGTCCACAGGCAGGCAATCGTCGTTAACGCAAACAGGCGTTGATAATCGAAGGCCGCACCCCTCGCAGCGGCCTCATCTGCCTGCCGTATCCATGCCGTGGCGTCTTTGAGATTTTTGAGCGCCGACAACGCCGGCTCGACATAAACGGCCGCGTCCTGCGAATCACTTTGTTCCTCGAGTAATTGTTGCCAGTCTTCGAACAAGCTGTCAGCGAATTGCCCGGTCTTGCCGGTCAGCTTGCGGAATACGAGGTCCGCGGCTTGTACCTCGTTGGTCCCTTCGTAAATCTGCGTGATACGCGCGTCCCGGACGAGCTGTTCCATGCCGTGTTCGCTTACATATCCGTGGCCACCGTAGACCTGTTGTGCCGAGAGCGAACCGGTGACGCCGAGGTCCGAGAGGTATGACTTGATTACCGGTGTCAGCAAGGCAACCATTAATTGCGCATGC
>JABAOE010000253.1_pt1 | contig 19674 bp, 27 predicted proteins | sample 7062141 | NCBI WGS metagenome assembly JABAOE01 (sample SAMN14538627, study PRJNA623070) | marine sediment metagenome | biome: marine biome [ENVO:00000428]; feature: marine pelagic biome [ENVO:01000023]; material: deep marine sediment [ENVO:00002113] | place: India: Gulf of Khambhat ... | reverse complement strand
GCGAGGGTTCCGCGCAACCGGCCCGACCGACGACCCGTGCCGGAACGCCGGCAACGGTGGCATTGGCCGGCACGTCGGCGAGCACCACGGAGCCGGCCGCCACGCGCGAGCATTTGCCGATCTCCAGATTGCCGAGAATCTTGGCGCCGGCGCCGATCAGCACGCCGGAGCGGATCTTCGGATGCCGGTCGCCCTGCTCCTTGCCGGTGCCGCCGAGCGTCACGTTCTGCAGGATCGACACATCGTCCTCAATCACCGCCGTCTCGCCGACGACGACGCCGGTGGCGTGGTCGATGAACACGCCGTGGCCCATGGGGACGGCCGGATTAATGTCGACCTGGAAGATCTCCGAGGCGCGGCTTTGCAGGTAAAGGGCGAGATCGGGGCGACCCGTGCGATTGAAGAAATTGGCCAGGCGGTGGGTCTGGATGGCGTGAAAGCCCTTGAAATAGAGCACCGGCTCGACGAACCGGTCGCAGGCCGGGTCGCGGTCATAGACGGCAACCAGATCGATGCGCAGCGCTTCGCAAATCTGCGGCTCGGCAGCATACATTTCCGCAAAGCCGGCGCCGATCTGGTCGGCCCCCAATACCGCGTGGTCGAGCCGGTCGGCGATGCGGTGGGCAACAGCGCTTTCCAGCCGGTTGTGGTTGAGGATGCTGGCATAGATCAGCCCCGCCAGCATCGGCTCGCGCTCAACGATGTCGCGCGCTTCCTCGCGCAAGGTCGTCCACACCGGGTCAACCGCATGCAGCCCCGCCGAAACCGGCTTGCCGGTCGAATTCGCCATCATCGTCTCCTCGCCTGATCCCTTTTGCGACCGCGCTATTGCGCCGCCGTCGACGGATCGGGCATCGCTCGCAAGACCATTTTGCCCATTATGTGGCAGCTTGCCCGCAAATGCCAAGTCCCGCACGGGCGCGCGGCGGCGCACGCCTGCCCGGCGAACGGCGGAAAAGTCTAGCCCGAATCCGCCGAAATCCGCCAGCTACCGCCCCCGTTACCGCCCGTCGCCGGCTTTGCCGCGTCCAGCCTGGCGAGATAGGCCAGCACCGCGTCGCCGAAGACATCGTTGCGGTCGCCGGCCACCATGTGGCCGGCTTCGCGCACATCGATCACGGTGCCATGCGGCACCAGGTCCTGGAATTCCGCCACATGCTCGTCCTCAATCAGCTCTGAGCGGGCGCCGCGCACCAGCAGCACCGGGCATGCCAGCTGTGCCGCCGCGGCGGCCATCCGTTCCGTCACCTTTTCGCGCTGATGGCCGGCCGGCCGCGGGCCGTCGATGAATCTCGGATCCCAGTGCCAGTAGAAACGGCCATCGGCCCGCTGCCGCAAATTCTTGCGCAGGCCCTCAGGCGTCGGCGGCCGGGCGCGGTGTGGCAGATAGCGCGCCACCGCGTCGGCGGCGTCCTTGAGGCTGACGAAGCCCTGGCGCGCCCGCTCGCGCATGAAGCCATGAATCCTGGCGACGCCGTCAAGGCTCACGCGCGGCGTGATATCGACCAGCACCAGCGCCCGCATCAGGCCGGGCGCCAGCTCGCCTTCAGACAGGATCGCCGCAAAGCCGCCAAGCGATGCGCCAACGACCACCGGCCGGCGGCCACCCTCCTCGATGATGGCGCGCAGCACGACAACCAGGTCGGCAGCATAGTCGGCAAAGGCGTAATGGCCCTCCTCGTGCCAGGCGCTGTCGCCGTGACCGCGCTGATCGGGATAGATCACCCGGTAGCCGGCGACCGCCAGGCGTTCTGCGGTTTTTTGCCAGGCATGGCGCGTCTGACCGCCGCCATGCAAAAGCAGCACCGGCGGGCCGTTTTCCGGCCCGGCATGACCGGCGATCAGCGAAATCCCCTCATGGCCGACAAGCCTCACAAGGCCCCGACCGCTCATGGTCGTGTCTCCAAAAACTCCAGCACCGCGGCCTTGTGCGCCCTGGCGCCGACCGCCGTCATATGGTCACGGTGCGGAATGGCGAAAGCCGTGGCAGCCGGCATCAGCGCCGCCAGCTCATGCGGACTGCCGGCGATATCGTCATCGCTGCCCACGGCAACCAGCACCGGCAGGCTGACGCCGGCCAGCTGCTCGGCCGGCAGCATCTGGCGGCCGGCCGTCATGCAGGCAGCCAGCGCCTTGCGGTCGGCACCGGTCTGGTCGGCGAACAGGCGGAACGCCCGGCCGGTGGGATCGGCAATGTCGCTGGGATGGTCGGCGCAAAGCGCCGCGACGATCCTGTCGCCGGCCGTGAACGGCTTGACCAGTTGGTCGCCGAGCCCGCTGATCACCGCCGAACGCAGCCGCTCCGAATAGAGCGTGGCGAGATGGGCGGTGATCCGCCCGCCCATGGAATAGCCCATGACATCGGCGGCCGGCAGATGCAGATGATCGAGCAGCCGGCGCACGTCCCGCGCCATGACCGGCATCTGATAGGCTTGCGGATCGTACGGCTTGCCGCTGTCGCCATGACCGCGATTGTCGAGCGCAATGACCCGCCGGCCGGCCTCCGTCAGCAGCCGCACCCAGCCGGTCGACAGCCAGTTGATGCGGATATTGGAGGCAAAGCCGTGGATGAGGACGATCGGCTCGCCATCGCCATCATCGATATAGGCGATCGGCACGCCGTCTGAATCGAAGCGGTGCATCATCGCCTGTCGTTTAGGCCAGCGGCATAAAATGGCAAGGGCGTTGAGCGATCGGCGAGCGTGCGGCAGAACGCCCGTCCCGCAGGCTGTTCATCCCCTTGTGCCGGCGCTATGGTCCACGCCGCTTCACCTGGTTTTGACCCGCAGATTGAGATTTTCATGGCCGACCACGTTGTTCCGTATTTCCATAACACCGACGGCGTCGAGCAGATCGCTATCGGCAGCCGGGAATTCATGTGCATCGGCGCCCTGCCGCCGCACGACCATCCGCATGTCTTCCTCGATATGGGACAGGAGAGCGAGATTGTCTGCCCCTATTGCTCGACGCTCTACCGTCACGACGCCGAACTGGGTGCCGCACAAAGCAAGCCGGACAATTGCCTGTTTGCCGGATAGGTTCCTGACCCCGCCGCCGTCATGGATATAGCGATCGCCGGTGCCGGCATTGCCGGCCTGACTGCCGCGATCGCCCTTGCCGGGCGCGGATTTTCCATTGTCGTCTACGAGCGCGCCGGCCTGCTTGCCGAAGTCGGCGCCGGCATCCAGCTTGCGCCCAACGCCATGACGGTGCTGCGGCGCCTCGGCCTCGCCGACGCTCTGGCCGCCGATGCGGTCGAGCCGCGCGCCCTGATCATCCGCGACGGACGAAGCGGTCGAGCGCTGACGGCGATCCCGCTTGGCGAAGCGGCGCGCCGCCGCTATGGCGCCCCCTATTGCGTCATTCACCGCGCCGACCTGCAACGCGTGCTGAGCAAGGCGGTGGCTGCGCAACCCGCAATCAGCCTCCAGCTCGGCGCCGAAATCGCCGATGTCCGCCAACACGGCAACCAGGTGACATTCACGCTTTGCGGCAAGACCCGCAATGCCGACCTGCTGATCGCCGCCGACGGCATTCATTCCACGGTCCGCACCGGCACGCTTGCGCTCGCCGCCGCCGGCAAGCCGGTCCGCCATGCCTGGCGCACGACGATCGCCGCCGACGATCTGCCGGCCGGCATTGAGCGCGACGCCACCGGCCTGTGGCTGTCATGCAACTGTCATCTCGTCCATTACCCGGTGCGCGCCGGCCGCCGGATCAATCTCGTGCTGATCGCGACAAGCGACCGCGCCGCGCCCGGCGACCTGCTCGGCAGCCTGGCGGCACCGGCATCGCATCTGGCCGGCGTGCAAACCGACTGGATCGGCTGGCCGCTCAGGGCCATCGACCCGACCGGCCGCTGGGCCCGCGGCCGCATCGCCCTGATCGGCGATGCCGCCCATGCCATGCTGCCGACGATCGCCCAGGGCGGCGCCCAGGCGATCGAGGACGCCTTTGTGCTGGCCGAATGCCTGGCCGCCGCTCCCGGTGAGCCGGCGGTGGCGCTGCAACGCTACGAGCGCCGCCGCAAGAGGCGGGTCATGCGGGTTGCCAATGAGGCTGAGCGCAATGCCACGATCTACGGCCTTGGCGGCCTGACAGCCATGGCGCGCAACGCAGCAATAGCCCTCCTGCCGGGACCCGTACACCTCGCCCGGCTCGACTGGCTTTATCGTTTCCCCGAAGCCTGAGCGGTCACCGGCGATGAAATCGACGCCCTTAAGAACCTTAAAAGCGATTATCGCCAGCGGGCTGGCGCTCGCCGTCGCGGCGACCATGGCTGCGGCGCTTGCCGGACCGCTTGACGATGCCAGGACGGCCATTGCGCGCGGCGATTATCAAACGGCGCTGCGGCTTGTGGAGCCGCTGGCCGATCAGGGCGTGGCTGAGGCGCAATACACGCTTGGCCTGATGTACCGCGACGGCCGCGGCGTGCCGCGCGACTTCGCCGCCGCTTATATGTGGCTGACACTGGCGATCGCGCAGGGTGGGGAGAAGGCCAAGGAAATCCGCGACGGCCTCGCCAAACGCATGACCCACGGCCAGATCGAGGAGGCGACGCTGCTGGTGCGCGAGTGGCGGCGCGAGCATCAGCGGTGACAGGCGGCGAGCCGGAAGCCTGTCTCCCGGCTTCCGCCTGATGGCTGGTGCGGGCGCCGGGACTCGAACCCGGATGACCTTTCGGTCGAGGGATTTTAAGTCCCTTGCGTCTACCAGTTCCGCCACGCCCGCTTAGCCGTTACGCCCTAGCCCCGCGCCACGGTAAGGGCAAGGTCATCGCCGTTTTCAGGTCATCCAGATCATAAACCTAGGCGCCGTTGCCGGAGATCGGCGGCTGGAACGACAGGCCGAGGTCCCAGGGAAAGTAGATCCAGGTGTCCTGGCTCACCTCGGTGATGAAGGTGTCGACCAGCGGCCGGCCGGCGGGCTTGGCATAGACGGTGGCGAAATGGGCCTTCGGCAGCATGTCGCGCACCAGCTAGGCGGTCGAGCCGGTGTCGACCAGATCGTCGACGATCAGCACCTTCTCGCCGTCGGCACCGATTGCCCTTATGTCGGGACTAACCGGCTTGATGACGGTGGTCTCGCCCTGCGTCTTGTAATCCATGTAGGAGGCGACGCAGACCGTCTCGATCAGCCTGATGTCGAGCTCGCGCGCGACGATCGCCGCCGGCACCAGCCCGCCGCGGGTGATGCAGACGATCGCCTCAAACGGCCCGGCTTCCGCCAGCCGCCAGGTCAGCGCCCGCGCATCCTGGTGAAACCGGTCCCACGAAACGGGAAAGGCTTTTTCCTGGTTGGCATGATCTTCCACCATTTCGGTTTCCCGCCTGGTTCAACAGCCTAACGGCTGGCTGGTCTAACCGGTTTCCAGCGCCGCGTCCAATGCCGCGCGAGCCGCCTTCAGCGCCGCCCGGTCGCGGCTTCGAAGCACGATCCGCGTCGTGAAGCGGCTGCCGTCGTGATAGGGATAGGAGCCGATCCGCACCCGCGGATGGTCGGCCTGAAGCGTTACCAGCAGCGCTGCGACATCGCCCTCGCCGCGCCCCGCCTCCACGGTCTCGCTGCTGATCGCCGCCGCCGCCGGCAGAGTTTCGGCGATGGCGTCCATCATCGCCTGCATCACCGCCGGCACGCCGGCCATGACATGAACGTTGCCGAGCTTGAAGCCCGGCGCCCCGGAAATGCGGTTTTCGATCAGCTCGGCGCCTTTCGGGATGCGCGCCATGCGCAGCCGCGCCGCATTGAGCTCCATGTCGGTTTTTGCGTAGCGCGCTTCCAGGATGGCGCGGGCCCGCGGATCGATGTCGATCGGCACATTGAAGGCCTCCGCCACTGCGTCGGCGGTGATGTCGTCATGGGTCGGGCCGATGCCGCCGGTGGTAAAGACATAGTCGTATTTCGCGCTGAGCGCCCGTACGGCCTCCACGATCGCCGCCTTGCGATCGGCCACCACCCGCACCTCCTCCAGGTCGATGCCCAGATCCGTCAATGTTTCGGCGATGAAGCCGCTATTGCTGTCCTTTGTGCGGCCCGAGAGAATCTCGTCGCCGATCACGAGAACGGCCGCCGTTGGCGCCGCTGCCTGGCTCATCTGCTGCCTGCGCTCCTCTAATTCCGTGTCTTGCAGCCGCCGCCCCGCCGCTATTGAAAATCGCGCCGATCGGCTCTAGGCGGCGGGCATGCAGTTTACCGACCCGCTTATGGAAGCGCGCCTGATCCGCCGCTACAAGCGTTTCCTTGCCGACATCGAATGGCCGGACGGCACGACGACCACCGTGCACTGTCCCAATCCCGGCGCCATGCTCGGCCTCGACGCGCCCGGTTCGCGGGTTTTCGTGTCGCGCTCGCCCAACTTAAAGCGCAAATATCCGCTGACCCTGGAGCTTGTCGAGGCCGACGGCACGCTGGTCGGCGTCAATACCGGCCTGCCCAACCGGCTCGCCGAAGAGGCGATCGCCGCCGGCGTGATCGCCGAGCTTGCCGGCTATGGCATATTGCGCCGCGAGGTCCGCTATGGTCAGAGGTCGCGCATCGACATCCTGCTGCAACATCCCGGCCGGCCGGCCTGCTATGTCGAGGTCAAGAATGTTCATCTCAGCCGCCGGCCGGGGCTGATGGAGTTTCCCGACTGCGTCACCGCCCGCGGTGCCAGGCATCTTGACGAACTCGCCGACCAGGCCGCGGCCGGCCATCGCGCCGTCATGCTGTTCATCGTCCAGCGGGCCGACGGCCTCCGCTTCAATCTGGCGCATGACATCGACCCCGATTATGCCGCCGCCTTCCGCCGCGCCCGCCGCCGCCGCGTTGAGGCGCTGGCCTATTCGTGCACCGTGTCGGCATCGCAAATCGCGGTTACCACGAAGCTGCCGATCGACAGCCAGGTCTTACAACCGGCTCCGGATTCGACTAGATAGGATACTCTGGATTCCAGGACGGACCGACCATGCAGGATCTGGCAGACAGCACCCGCGCCACACGGGCGATCCATCATTATGGCGAAGACGGCTTTGCCGGCATGCGCAAGGCCGGCGCGCTGACTGCCGCCTGTCTCGATGCGCTGGCCGATATTGTCGCGCCCGGCGTGACGACTCAGGCAATTGACGATTTCGTCCATGGCTTCGCCATCGACAATGATGCCCTGCCGGCGACGCTGAACTATCGCGGTTATCGCAAGTCCTGCTGCACCTCAGTCAACCACGTCGTCTGTCATGGCATTCCCGGCGACAAGCCGCTGCGCGACGGCGACATCGTCAATATCGACGTCACCCTGATCGTCGACGGCTGGCATGGCGATTCCAGCCGCATGTACGCGGTCGGCGAGGTCCGGCGCGCCGCCGAGCGTCTGATCAATGTCACCTTTGAATGCCTGATGCGCGGCATCGCCGCCGTCAGGCCGGGCGCCCATCTTGGCGATATCGGCCACGCCATCCAGTCTTTCGCGGAGGCCGAGCGCTGCGCCGTTGTCCGCGACTTTTGCGGCCACGGCGTCGGCCGCGCCTTCCACGAACCGCCCAACATCCTGCATTACGGCCATCGCGGCGACGGCATCGCCCTGGAGCCGGGCATGATCTTCACCATCGAGCCGATGATCAATCTCGGTGGCTACCAAACCGAGCTGATGGACGACGACTGGACCGTGCTCACGATGGACCGCTCGCTCTCCGCCCAGTTCGAGCATACAGTGTTGGTCACGCGCGAAGGCTGCGAGGTTCTCACCACGCGCAAGGACGTCATCTCGCATTGCGAGGACAAGCCATGGGCGGACGTGGGCCCGCTTTCCTCGCNNGGCCGCATGTCAAATTGCTGTCGGATGGCTGGACGGCGGTAACCCGCGACCGGTCGCTGTCGGCGCAGTTCGAACACACAGTCGGCGTCACCGAAGACGGCGTGGAGGTTTTCACCCTGTCACCGACCGGGCGTCACCATCCGCCCTATTGAGGCGGGCCGATGAGCGGATTTGACGATTCAGCCGGCAGCCCGGCCCACTATCACGGTCATCGCAACCGCCTGCGCGGCCGCTTCCGCGACAAGGGCGCCGATTCGCTCGCCGATTACGAATTACTGGAACTGGCGCTGTTTCGCGCCTTGCCGCGGCGCGACACCAAGCCGGTCGCCAAGGCGCTTCTGGCGCGCTTCGGCACGCTGGCCGATGTGCTGTCGGCGCCGCCGCAGCGGCTCAAGGAAATCGAGGGCGTCGGCGAGTCGGTCATCACCGATCTGAAGCTGTTTCGGGCCGTTGCCGAGCGCATGGGCCAGGACGCGGTGCGCAAACGGCCCGTCCTGTCCTCGTGGAATGCGCTGCTGGACTATTGCCGCACCGCCATGGCCTACGAGGAGCGCGAGCAGTTCCGCATTCTGTTCCTGGACAAGAAAAACGGCTTGATCGCCGACGAGGTGCAGCAGACCGGCACGGTCGATCACACGCCGGTCTATCCGCGCGAAATCATGCGCCGGGCGCTGGAACTGTCGGCCACCGCGATCATCCTGGTGCACAATCACCCTTCCGGCGACCCCAGTCCCTCGCCCGCCGATATCCAGATGACCAGGACGATTGCCGAAGTCGCCAGGCCGCTCGGCATTATCGTACACGACCATCTCATCATTGCCCGCGACGGTCACGCCAGTTTCCGCGGCATGGGCCTGATCTAGGCTGCCGACTATTCGATGCCGTTGGCGCGCTGCACGGCGCGCACGAAAGCGATGATACTGACCACCTGGTCTTCGCTGATCCCCTCCACCGGCTGCATATTGCCGAACTGCCAGTGGTGCTGCCGGGCGCCGTAAAGCGTGGCGACCAGGAACGCCTGGTCGGGATGATGGTCGGGCCGGTAATAATTGTGAACGAGCGGCGGCCCCTTGTCCGATCCGCCGGCCTTGTCGCCATGGCACTCAGCGCAGAATCTGGCAAATAGCGCCGCGCCTTCGGCCGCCGTCGCGTTCAGTTCCGGCAGCGTGATGCCGGCATTGGCCGTCTGCGCTTTGCGCTCGCCGGAGGTGAAGACGATCCAGCCGAGCGCCGCTACGATGGCCACCGCCAATGCGGCGGCGATCCTTCTAGCCGTCAAGGTCCCTGGCCAGGTCGTCGAGGATCGGGCATTCCGGCCGGTCGTCGCCGTGACAGGCGGCCACCAGGCTGGCCAGGGTCGCCTTCATGCCTTCAAGCTCCACAATCTTTTGCTCAATGCTTGCAATATGCGCCTCCGCCATTTCCTTGACTTCCGAACTGGCCCGGTTGCGGTCGGCATAGAGGGAGGCAAGCTTGCGGCAGTCCTCGATGGAAAAGCCGAGCGAACGGGCCCGGGCAAGAAACCGCAGATTGTGCAGATTGGCGTCCGAATAGCTGCGGTAGCCATTGTCGCGGCGGCTCGGCTCGATTAGCCCGATATCTTCATAGTAGCGGATGGTCTTTGCCGGCAGCCCGCTGGCGCGTGAGGCCTGTCCGATATTCATCGCTGTTCCTTGCTCGCTTTGGCGCTCGTCTTCGGTAAGCTGACACTGGTTTCATAAATGGGGGCCGCATGAGCGAAAGGTCAAGGCCACAAGCGCCGCCACTGNNTATGGATAGCCCGCTACAATCTTTGACTTCTTGCCATATTGACGGCCGTCACGGATCGCCGTTAGAGCCGCTCCACCCGCGCCTGCTCGCCGGAGCTGACGGATTTCAACAAGCCGACGTCCTCCACCGCATCCGCCCAGATATTGCACGGGCTGGCCAGGCGGATCTCGCCGGGTGCCGAAATCGGCGTCTCGCCGAAACCGATGGCGATGGCATCGCCGCTCGGCCAGAAGGCGATCTCGCCCGGCTCAACGACGTCGCGCGCATCCTCTTCCGGCCCGACGCTCACCGGAATTGCGAAATAGACCTCCTCACCCCAGGTCATCGCGCGGCCGGCCACCGGCAGGGCGTCCCAGATCGCCGCGGCCGTCGGCGTGTCGCGTAGCGTCGCCGTCAGCGTGATCTTTTCAAATGAAATCCGCACCTGCCGCATGACGCATCCCCGCGATCGACCGCGCCGCTCGCCTGGCGCATCAGCCCGTCAATAACCCTACCTTAATGCAGCCGGCCTTCAAACCGGACGCTTCGCATCTCGGCGGGCGAAACCAGCCGCTTGTGCGCCACTTCCACCTTGTGGATTGGCCCGTCGATCTCGCGTTTCCAGAAATCGATGAATTCGGCGAGCCGAGGGTATTCCGGCGCATGATCGTAAAACTGCCAGACGAAGCTTTGGATCAGGGTGGGGTGATCGGGCAGACGGTAGAGAATATTCGCCGTCGTCAGCCCGTAGCCTGCCAGTTGCGCGGCAAAATCGCTGTCAAAGCCAAGCTCGCGGTTCACGGTCTCCTCCGATTGCGCGACGCCTCTCGCCTCCCTTTTAGCCGTTTTATGATGCATGAAACTGATTAACAAACAATATCAGCGTGTTAGCAGCGTTTAGCGGTGACTGCTGCCAGCCGTTACGGCGCCTGATCACTGCGGCTGTATGGATGTGATATAGCCCAATATATCGTCGATATCCTTGGGCGGCCAAAGAAACTCGGGCATCTCCGGATGACCGGTGACGATGCCCTCCGCCAACGCTTCCCAGAGCGTGTCGATCGGATAGCGCCGGGTCAGTTGGCGAAATGCCGGCGCCGGATGGCGCGGACTTGTCCCACTCGGCCCGACGGCATGACAGCGCGCGCAGTGAATTTCGGCCAGCCTCTTGCCGCGCTCAACGTCCTGCGCCGCCGCCACGCCGGATGTCCCGGCGACGCCCGCGAAAACGACAAAGACGGCGATCCGTCTCATTCGGCGGTATCCCTAGTCGGCCGGTTCGCCGCCGGCCGCCCGCAGCGCCTGCGGCGTGTCGACGTCGACGGCGACGGCCGGGCCGATCTCCACCGTCGTCACCGCCTCGCCGTGTTCGGCCAGCAGATGCCGCGCCCCGCTGTCACCGGCCAGCCCCATCAGCTCGGGGAAATAGGCGCGTGACCACAATACCGGATTGCCGCGCTTGCCAGCCGCTGTCGGCAGCACGATGGAGCGCCCCTGCGCCGGTGAAAAAGCGGCAATCAGCCTGTCGATGACCGCCGCCGATATCCCCGGCATGTCGGCCAGCACGACCAGCGCGCCGGCGGCATTCTCCGGCACGGCGGCCAGACCGGCGCGCAGCGATGTCGCCAGGCCCTCCGCGTAATCGGCATTATGGGTGATGCTGACGTCGAGACCTGCCAGGGCGCCGGTGATCCTGTCGGCCATATGGCCGCTGACGACGATCACCGGATCGGCTTTCGAAGCGATCGCCGCCCGAACCGTCCGGCGCACCAGCGGCTCGTCGTCGAATGTCGCCAGCAGCTTGTTGGCGCCGGCCATTCGCCGCGATTGCCCGGCCGCCAGGACAACGGCAGCGACCGGCCCCGCAGCGGCGGTTGCCGGTTGTCGCGGCTGCGGCCGCGAGACGATCTCCGTCAGCAACCCGCCGACCCCCATGCCGGTCAAGGCATCGGCCGTTACAGGCAGATCGGCAAGCAGCCGCGACAGCACCCAGTCAAAGCCGTTCTCCTTCGGCGAGCGGGCGCAGCCGGGCACGCCGACCACCGGCTTTCCGTACAACTCGCCGAGCAGCAGCAGGTTGCCGGGATCGACCGGCATGCCGAAATGCGTCACCGTGCCGCCGGCCTGGCGGATGGCCGCCGGGATGACATCGTCCACATCGGTGATCGCCGAGGCACCGAAAACCAGCACCAAATCGCAGCGTTCCGCCGCTGCTTTGACCGCCGCCGCCACCGCCGCCTGGTCATGGGCGACCCGCTCTTCGCCGGCAAGAGCCGCGCCGGTCGGCCGCAGACGCCCCTCCAGGACGCGCCGTGTCTTGTCCATGACGCCGGCCTTCAGCCCCGGCAGGGTCGTGGCGATAAGAGCGACCGATTTCCTGCCGTAGGGCGCCACCGCAAGGACCGGCCGGTCGGCCGCGGCGATCGTCCCGACCGCCTTCTCAACGACCGCCTCCGGCACCGAAAAGGGGATGATCTTGACGGTCGCCACCAGCCTGTCGGCCTGCACGGCGGCAAAGGCCGGCAGCGTCGCCAGCGTGACGCCGGGATCGATGCGGTTGAGCGCATCGACGAGATCGCGCTCAACGCTAAGCACGCCGGCCGCCTGCGCGTGCAGATTGGCGCGGCCGGTAAAGGCCGCCGCGGCGCGCACATGGTGCCCGGCAATCGCCTTGGCGAGGCGGCCGGCGGCGGCATTCTCGTCGACGTCGCCCGGCTCTAGCAGCGCGGCGACAACCGCCTCGTGGCCTTCCGCCCGCAAGGCATCGAGATGCTCGGTGGTCAGTCGGGTGCCCTTGCGGATGGCGCCCTTGGCCAATCGCACCGAATGGGCGGCGATGGCGCCCTCCGCCTCGCTCAGCGGGATCGGCCCGAACCTCACGCAGCCACCCGCGCCGAAGCCGGTCCCTTGCGCAGCGCGGCGATGACCTCCGCCAGCACGGCAACGGCGATCTCCGCCGGCGATTGCGCGCCGATATCGGCGCCGATCGGCGCATCGATCGACTCAATCATCTCCGGCGAGAGCCCCGCCGCCAACAGCCGCTCCACCCGCCCGGCATGGGTCTTGCGGCTGCCCAGCGCGCCGACATAGAAGCAGCCGGCCTCAAGTGCTGCCCGGATCGGCATGTCATCGATCTTCGGATCATGGGTGAGGGCCGCCAGAGCCGTATAGGCGTCCAGCGGGTGGGTCTTGAGCGCCTCGTCCGGCCATTCGGCGATCACTGGCACGCCGGCAAATCGCTGCGGCGTGGCAAAGGCGGTGCGCGGATCGATGACCAGGGGATCGAAGCCGGCAAGCCGCGCCATCGGTGCCAGGGCCTGGCTGATATGGACGGCGCCGATCATCACCAGCCGCGGCGGCGGCACATAGACGGTGAAAAAGGTGACGCCGTCCTCCGCCATGGCCGAGCGGCCGGAGCGCAGGCGCGCCGCCAGCGCCTCCGCAAGCGGGTCGGCAGCAACCGCGTCGGCCTCCACCAGTCGCTGCGCGCCGCTTTGCGTATCGCTCACCAGCACTGCCGCGCGCCGTTCCGCCCGCGCCGTGTTCAACCGCTTCAGGACGTCAAGCTGCATGGTCTCACGCGACCTTTTCCACATAGACCTTGATGCGGCCGCCGCACGACAGGCCGACCCGCCAGGCGGTCTCGTCGGCAACGCCGAATTCCAGCATACGCGGCGTGCCGCTTTCAATGACCTCAGCGGCCTCCGCAATCACCGCCCCCTCAACGCAGCCGCCGGACACGGAGCCCTCGAAATTACCGTCGGCGTCGATCACCAGATGGCTGCCGGCAGCGCGCGGCGCCGAGCCCCAGGTCTCCACCACCGTCGCCAGCGCCACGTCGCGTCCGGCCTGCCGCCACGCCTCGGCAATCGCCAGCGCGTCGTCGGCAATTTCATTCAAGGCCTCTGTCGCGGTCATCGCATCCTCCTTCACGCGGTATTCAAGAAGCGCCGCGGATCGGTCTCGCCGCCCTTGCCCGACAGCGCCTCGACAAGATCGCCGATGGCGTCGAGCGAATGCGCCGTGCGGAAATCGTCGACATGCGGCAGCATCGCCCTGATGCCTTGGGCTTTTGCTTCAAAGCCCTCAAACCGCAACAGCGGATTGAGCCAGATCAGCCGCCGGCAGGAGCGGTGCAGACGATCCATCTCATGGCCGAGATCGGCCTGCGTGTCGCGTTCCAGCCCATCGGTTATCAGCAGCACCGTGGCGCCCTGCCCCAGCACGCGGCGCGCCCAGTCGCGGTTGAACTGATGCAGCGCGGAGGCGATCCGCGTGCCGCCGGACCAGTCGGCGACCTGCGCCGAACAGCCCACCAGCGCCTCGTCGACATCCTTCATCTGCAATTGCCGCGTCACATTTGTCAGCCGCGTGCCGAAGACGAAGCTGTGCACGCGCCGCCGCTTGCTGCTGAGCGCGTGCAGGAAATGCAGAAACAGCCGCGAATAGGCGCTCATGGAGCCGGAGATGTCGCACAGCGCCACCAGCGGCGGCTGCAACCGGGCGCGGCTGCGGAACTGCGGCATGATGATGTCACCACCGACCCTCATCGATGCGCGCAGCGTGCGGCGCGGATCGAGCCGGCCGCGGGCCGCCGCCCGCATGCGTCGGATTTCCAGGATATCGTCGGGCAGGCGCAGCGTCGCCAGCGCCCGCTTGGCCGCGTCGATCTCCGCCGCGCTCATCTGCGCGAAATCCTTCTTTCGCAGGATTTCCTTCGCCGACATGGTCAGCCGGGCGTCGACCTCGACCTCCGGCTGGAAAAACGCCTCGCGCTCGCGGCTGGCCGACAGCGCCTCGCTGGCGCGGCTGTGGCCCGGCTTCGGCTTTTCCATCTCGCCGGGGCGCGGCGGCGCCACCGGCGAAAGCACCTGCAGCATCTTGTCGATCAGCCCGCGCTCGCGCCAGAAAAGCTCAAACGCCTCATGAAAGACCGGCCGGTGCTCGCGCTTCGACACGAAGACGGCATGCAGCGTCCAGTAGAAATCGTCGCGGCTGCCGATGCCGGCCGCCTCCACGGCGCGGATGGCATCGATCACCGTTGCCGGTCCGACCGGCAGGCCGGCCCTGCGCAGGGCGCGGGCGAAATGCACGATATTGTCGGCCAGCCGCCCGCCCGCGCCGATCGCCGATTTGCCGTTCGCCGTCGGTGCAGCGACGCTCATCTATTCCGCCGCAGCCAGTTCGGCCCGCGCCTCGTCGAGCAGCGCCTTGGCGCGGCTGCCTTCGATCTTGGCGATATCGTCCTGGTATTTCAAAAGCACGCCAAGCGTGTCGGACACCGTTTCGGGATCGATCGCCACCTGATCGAGCTCCGCCAGCGCGGCCGCCCAGTCGAGCGTCTCGGCGACGCCCGGCTTCTTGAACAGGTCCTCGCCGCGCAGCTTCTGGACAAAGGCGACGACCTCGCCGGCCAGCCGATGGTGGACGCCCGGCAGCTTGGTTTCCAGGATCGCCAGTTCGCGCGCCGCGTCGGGATAATCGACCCAGTGATAAAGACAGCGCCGTTTCAGCGCGTCGTGGATTTCGCGCGTCCGGTTTGTCGTCACCACGACGATTGGCGGCGACGGCGCGCGGATCGTGCCGATCTCCGGGATCGTCACCTGGAAGTCGGCCAGCACCTCCAGCAGGAACGCCTCGAAGGCCTCGTCGGCGCGGTCCAGCTCGTCGATTAAAAGCACCGGCGCGCCGCCGACATCGGGCTCCAGTGCCTGCAGGATCGGCCGCTCAATCAGGAAACGCTCCGAAAAGACCTCTTTCGACAGGCTGTCGCGGTCGCGGTCGCCGGTCGCCTCGGCCAGCCGGATCTCGACCATCTGGGCGGGATAGTTCCACTCATAGACGGCGCTGGAGACGTCGAGGCCTTCGTAGCATTGCAGGCGGATCAGCTTGCGGCCGAGCGTTTCGGCCAGCACCTTGGCGATCTCCGTCTTGCCGACGCCGGCCTCGCCTTCCAGGAACAGCGGCCGGCCGAGCTTCAGGCTGAGAAAGAGCACCGTCGCCAGGGCGCGATCGGCGACATAGCCGCCGTCGGCGAGCAGCGACAGGGTTTCGTCAATGGAGGTGGGAATTTCACGCGGTGACATGGCGATCCCATAGCGGCAAGAGGTTGACCGCAATATAGGTCAGATGCCGGCGCTTCGCACCACGCCATTGTGGCAAACGGCAAAGCCGCCGGCGTGACACTATGGCGCTTGCCGGCCAGCCCCGCTAAACAGGCCGGCATGACAGCCGACGACCCGACTGCGAGCGGCCTGCTGGCGCCGATCTTCACATCGCCGGCGATGCAGCGCCTGTTTGCCGATCAGGCGCTGTTGCAGGCCATGCTGGATTTTGAGGCCGCGCTGGCCCGCGCCCAGGCCCGGACCGGGGTGATCCCCCCGAACGCTGCTAAATCAATATCTGAGAGCTGCAAGGCAAGTCATTGCGATATAGATGCAATTGGGCTGGCAGCGCGTGCCGGTGGCAATCCGGCCATTCCGCTGGTCAAGGCTTTGACGGCCGCCGTGCCGGCGGATGCCCGCGGCTGGGTGCATTGGGGCGCCACCAGCCAGGATGTCATCGACACCGCTCTGATGCTACAGGCCCGACGCGGACTGAGACTGATTCTGGCCGATGTCGCGACCGCCATCGGCGCCGGCATCACGCTTGCGGAGGCCCACAGGGACGCCGTCATGGCCGGTCGCACCTTCCTGCAGCAGGCGGTGCCGGTCACCTTCGCCTTCAAGGCGGCGAACTGGACGACCGGCCTGGTTGGTGTGCATGTCGGCCTTGCCCGCAACCTTGCTGAAAACATTGCCCTGCAGTTTGGCGGCGCCGCCGGCACGCTGGCCTCGCTGGGGTCCAACGGCATGGCGGTGCGCGCCGCGCTGGCCGCCGAGCTCGGCCTGCCGGAACCGCATACGACCTGGCACGCGGAGCGCTCGCGCTTTGTGAAGATCGCCACCGCTCTGGCCACCGCCTCGGCGGTTTTTGCCAAGATTGCCACCGACATCATGCTGATGATGCAGCCGGAGGTCGGCGAAGCTTTCGAGCCGGCGGCGGCCGGCCGCGGCGGTTCCTCCACCATGCCGCACAAGCGCAATCCGGTCGCCGCCGCCGCCGTCCGCGCCAATCACCGCCGCATCGCCGGCCTTGTCGCGACCCTGCTGATAGCCGCCGAAGCCGAGCACGAACGCGCCCCCGGCGGCTGGGGGGCGGAATGGCAGACGATTGCCGATCTCTTCACGCTCGCTGGCGGCAGCGCCGAATATCTGGCCGAAACGCTGGCCGGGCTGGAAGTCGATGCCGGTCGCATGCGCGCCAATCTCCACGCCGCCCGCGGCCTGCCGCTGGCGGAAAGCCTGATGATGGCGCTGGCGCCAAAGACCGGTCGGCTGGAGGCTCACCACATCGTCGAGGCGACGGTGAAGAAGGCCCTGGCCGACGGCCTGACCCTGGCGCAGGCCGCCGGCGCCGACACGGCGGTCACGGCGCATCTGTCGGACGACGAGATCGGCCGGGCGCTTGATCCGCAGGCCTATCTGGGATCGGCGAATGCGATGATCGACAAGGTCCTGGGCGAGGCCCGCAAGCAGATCGGGAAAAACGATGCCGCAGATTGAAACCAGCGACGGGATAAACCTCAATTACGAGATCAGTGGAGCCGCCGGGGCGTCGCCGCTCGTCTTCTCCAATTCGCTCGGCACCAATCTCCATATGTGGGACGGCCAGATGGCGCAAGCCGAGCGCCATTGGCGGGTCATCCGCTACGACCAGCGCGGCCACGGCGGCTCCGACGCCCCCGCCGGCGCCTATGCGCTGGCCCGGCTCGGGCGTGACGTCATCGACCTGCTGGCCGCGCTCAACGTCGAGAAAGCCGCCTTTTGCGGGCTGTCCATGGGCGGCATGACCGGCCTTTGGCTGGCCGTCAACCATCCCGACCGCATCAGCCGCATGGCCTTGTGCAACACCTCTGCGTTCCTGCCGCCACAAAAGCTTTGGAACGACCGCATAACGGCGGTTTCGCAGGCCGGCATGGCGGCGATCGACCAGGTGGTCGTGGAACGCTGGCTTACCGCTGAATTCCGCGCCGCTGAGCCCGACGAGACAGAGCGTGTCCGGCAGATGATCCTGACCACCCACCCGGTCGGCTATGCCGGCTGCTGTGCCGCCATCCGCGACATGGACCAGCGCGACCATATCGGCGCCATCGCGCTGCCGGTGCTCGTCGTCAACGGCGCCCATGATCCGGCGACGCCGCCTGAGCATGGCGAACAGATCGCCGCAACGGTCACGGGCGCGCAATCCGTCACCCTTAATGCTGCGCATCTGTCCAACATCGAGCAGCCCGAGGCCTTCAACCGTGCCGTTTTCAGCTTTCTTGCCGATGCCGGGGGGAGAGACCAGTGAGCGACATGACCGATGCTGAACGCAAGGCCGCCGGCATGGCGGTGCGCCGAGCCGTGCTCGGCGACGCCCATGTCGACCGGGCCGAGGCGGCGACGACCGACTTCACCGCCGACTTCCAGGATCTGATTACCCGCTATGCCTGGGGTGAGATCTGGACGCGGCCGGGATTGGACCGCAAGACCCGCTCCTGCATGGTGCTGACGGCGCTGATGGCGCTCGGCCACTGGCCCGAATTCCGCATGCATGTGCGCGCCGCCTTCACCAACGGCCTCAACGCCGACGACATCAAGGAGGTGATCCTGCAGGCAGCGATCTATTGCGGCGTGCCGGTCGCCAACCACGCCTTCAAAGAGGCCGCCGACGTTATCGCCGTACTGGCGGCCGAACAGTCGGCCTGAGGCGGAATCCGCCCGGCACCGTTGGCGAAATTTCGCGGATGGTCCTTTGACGCGGTTTGGTGCAATCTGATTGTGTTGTGTGACACATCTGGTCTTGCTAGAGGAAACGACCGGTCGTGTCCGGGCTTTCGGCCCTGATGCGAACAAACGAACAAGACGAAACAGGGGGGCACGGCGCCACGGCGCGCGGTTGGAACCAATTCATGGAATATTTCGTTCAACAGCTGATCAACGGCGTCACCCTGGGCTCCATCTACGGCCTGATCGCCATCGGCTACACGATGGTCTACGGCATCATCGGCATGATCAACTTCGCCCATGGCGACATCTTCATGATCGGCGCCTTCATCGCGCTGATCACCATACTGGCGATCGGCCTGACCGGCGCCTCCGGCGTCGCCTTCATTCTGCTGGCTTTGCTGATCGTGCTGGTCATATCCATGACCTTTACCGCCGCCTGGGGCTGGACGGTGGAGCGCCTCGCCTACCGGCCGCTGCGCGGCTCCTTCCGCCTGGCGCCGCTGATCACCGCGATCGGCATGTCGATCTTCCTGCAGAACTACGTGCAGATTTCCCAGGGCGCCCGGGTCAAGCCCCTGCAGCCGATCATCTCCGGCGGCATCACCCTGATGCGCGGCGAGACGGAGGCGGGCTCGATCGTGGTCCAGTTGTCGTTCATGCAGATGATCATCATCGTCTCCACCATTGTCCTGATGGTGTCGTTTTCGCTGCTGATCGCCCGCACGCCGCTCGGCCGCGCCCAGCGCGCCTGCGAGCAGGACGCCAAGATGGCCTCCCTGCTCGGCGTCAACGTCGACCGGACGATCTCGCTGACCTTCGTCATGGGCGCCTCTCTGGCCGCCGTCGCCGGACTGCTCTATGTGCTGTTTTACGGCGTCATCGATTTTTATATCGGCTTCCTGGCCGGNNTTCTTCATCGGCTTCCTGGCCGGCATCAAGGCCTTCACCGCCGCCGTCCTGGGCGGCATCGGCTCGCTGCCCGGCGCCATGCTCGGCGGTCTCCTCATCGGCCTGATTGAGACCTTCTGGTCCGGCTATTTCACCGTCGAATACAAGGATGTCGCGGCCTTCTCCATCCTGGCGATCGTGCTGATCTTCCTGCCGTCCGGCCTGCTCGGCCGGCCGGAGGTGGAGAAGGTCTGAACATGGCCGAAATCGACAAGATCGGCACCGCCGAGGCCCATAAGGCACCCGGCCGGCAAATTCTCGGCGAGCAGCGGGCTGAGGCGCTGCATGGCGAGCCGCCGGAAGTGCCGGAGCCCCTGCAAGGCCCGCCGCTTGTCGGCGCGCTCAAGGACGCGGCGATGGCCGCCGGCATCGCCGCCG
>JABAOE010001358.1_pt2 | contig 19681 bp, 19 predicted proteins | sample 7062141 | NCBI WGS metagenome assembly JABAOE01 (sample SAMN14538627, study PRJNA623070) | marine sediment metagenome | biome: marine biome [ENVO:00000428]; feature: marine pelagic biome [ENVO:01000023]; material: deep marine sediment [ENVO:00002113] | place: India: Gulf of Khambhat ... | reverse complement strand
GCCGTGCCGTCCGCGATCCTCAAGCATCACTGCACCGAGATTGGTCGCCGCGTCGCGAATGACGCGATGGATGTGCATGGCGGGAAGGGTATTTGTCTTGGGCCGACGAACTACCTCGGCCGCTGTTATCAGGGGGTGCCCATCGCGATCACGGTCGAGGGGGCAAACATCCTGACGCGCAGCCTGATCATCTTCGGCCAGGGAGCGGTTCGCTGTCACCCCTTCGTGCTGAAGGAAATGCACGCCGCGACAGACCAGGACCATGAGCGCGGACTGACCGACTTCGACCGATACCTGTTCGGACACATCGGTTACGCGGTCAGTAACGCGGCGCGCTCGTTCGTGCTGGCGCTGACGCACGCGAAACTGTCAGAAGTCCCGCACCAGGGCTCCACCGCGCGTTATTACCAACATGTCAATCGCTACAGCGCGGCATTCGCGCTGGCCGCCGACGTGTCGATGCTGACGCTCGGCGGCGAACTGAAGCGCAGGGAATCGCTGTCCGCGCGACTGGGCGACGTGTTCAGCGCGATGTACCTCGCCAGCATGGTGCTCAAACACTTCGAGAACCAGGGCCGGCCCGATGCGGACCTGCCGCTCGTCGAATGGGCGTGTCGTCGCCTGTTGTATCAGGCCCAGGAGCAGCTGCACGGCTTCCTCAGGAACTTCCCGAACCGGCTGGTCGCCGCGGTGCTGCGCATCCTGATCTTCCCGAGGGGCCGGATGTACTTTGCTCCCTCGGACGACCTCGGCCAAAAGATCGTGGACCTCGTCACGCATCCGACCGAGGCACGCGACCGACTCTGCGCAGGCATCTATTCGACCGTCGAGCCGACGAACCCGCTCGGGCTTCTGCAGGTCGCACTGGAGGCGGCCGAGGCCGCCAGCCCGCTGGAGGCCAAGATCCGCGAGGCGCAGAAGGCCGGCATTGTCGAGAGCGACGACCCGCTCGAGTCGATTGCGCAGGCCGAGGAGGCCGGGGTGCTGTCGGCCGAAGAGGCCGAGCAGATGCGCGTCCTTGACGAACAGGCCATGGCACTGATCGCCGTCGACGACTTCGACACCAAGGAGCTGGGCACGAAGGCGACACAGCCCGCACGGGAGAAGAATGCCGCCTGAGCCGCCTGCCGCCGCGACGTTCATGACACCGCCGGTCACGTCGGCTAACATGCCGATCGGCCGCGGCCCAGGAGCAAAAGATGATTCAACGAACAGCAGCCATCTTCGTCGCCGGCTCGGTCGTGCTCGGCGCTATTGCCGTGGCGCCCGGCTGCGGCGGCGAGCAGCCCGCCGACATGGCCCCGGCGGACCCGTCGGCGACCGTCGCGCCGGGCAGATCCGTCGCGCCGCCCGGCGCGACGGTGTTCATTTTCAGCCCGCAAGACGGAGCCACGGTCAGCTCGCCAGTTAACGTTAAATTCGGCGTCAGCGGCGTCAGCATCGTGCCCGCGGGCGATATGCAGCCAAACTCCGGCCATCACCACCTGCTGATCGATACCAAACTGCCGGACGCGAGCCTGCCGNNCCTGCCGATACCGGCGGACGACCGGCATCTGCACTTCGGCAAGGGCCAGACGGAGACGACGATCGAGCTACAACCAGGGCCGCACACGCTCCAGCTGGTGCTCGGGGACGGGCGTCACGTGCCGCACCAGCCGCCGATTGTGTCTAAGGTCGTAACAATCACGGTAGAATAGGGGGTGGATCTGAATCAATTTGCCGGCCCCGGGCCTAGCGAGGCCGGGAGATTCGCCTCCGGCGGCACGACCGATCGATAGTTTTCACGCATGACTGCTCACACTGTCGGCCTCAGCGGACTTTCCCTGTACCTTCCTCCGTACCGGGTAGACCTGCGTCAATGGTGCGAATGGACGGGTGCCGACTGGGAAAAGATCCGTCAGGTCGTCGGCACCGGCTTCCGCCTGCTCGGCCCGCAACAGAGCGTCTACACTATGGCCGCGAACTCGGTGCTGCGGCTGATTCAGAACTACGATGTCGACCCCGAGAGAGTCCGCTACCTGGGTCTCGGAACGGAGTCCAGTACCGACAACTCAGCGGGCGCCGTCATCATCAAGGGAATGGTTGACTCCGCGCTGAAAGGACTCGGCATGCCGACGCTGTCACGCAACTGCGAGGTGCCGGAATTCAAGCATGCGTGTCTCGGCGGCGTCTACGGGCTAAAAAACGCGCTGCGCTTCCTCGCGACCGACGGTAGCGACTCGCTCGCGATCGTGGTTTCCTCCGACAAGGCGTTGTACGAGCGGGGCAGCACCGGGGAACCGACTCAGGGCGCGGGCGCGGTGTCGATGCTGCTGAGTTCCGATCCGACGATGGCGACCATCGACCTGACGGAGGCGGGTACGGCTTCTGAGTATCGCGGCGTCGACTTCCGCAAGCCGCTGATCAACCGCAACGGGACCGGGGCGAGTCCGGAGTTCGTCGACATTCCCATATTCAACGGGAAGTACTCGACGAGCTGCTATGTCGACGAGATGCAGCGTGCCCTCGAGGACATGTACCAGAAGCGCCGTCTTAACCCGGCGCAACACATCCGACAGATCGCAGCAATCTTCATGCATCGGCCCTACCAGCGCATGCCGGAGACGGGCTGGGGGATGGCTTACCTGTTCGCCCTCGCCCATGGAAGAGCCGAGGAACACGAGGAGCTGGCGGGATACTGCGACGCGGCCGGAGTGGATGCGATGGATTTTCTGGTCGAGGCACGTACCGCGCCCGACCTGACCTCTTATGCCGTGCGGGAACGCATCAGCGAGGAAATCTTTCCGACCGGCCTGGCGGTGCTGAAGGCATTCCGGCGCTCGGCCGCGTTCGACAAATATGTCCGCGAGAAGATTTCCCTCGGCTCAGCAGGCATGCGAGAGCTGGGAAACCTGTACACAGGGGCACTCCCGGCGTGGCTCGCGGCGGGCCTCGATGAGGCGTCCAGCGAAGCAGTGGATCTCGACCACAAGGAGATCCTGCTGGTGGGATACGGAAGCGGCGATGCTGCGGACGCTATACCGATCCGGATCGTGCCGGGATGGGAAAGCGGCGTCAAAGCGATTGAATTCCAGTCGTCGCTGTTGCCGATGATCGACCTGACTCACGACCAGTACCTTGCCTTGCGCGACCGGGCGCAATTGCCCGGCATCGACTACGCTCCGCAGGCGGAATTCGTCGTAGACCGGGTTGGGTCTGAGGCAACGCACGCCTTCCAGGACGCGGGCATCGAATACTACCGCTATATCCAGTAGAGCGGCGGCGCGCAGCCACCCGCAGTGGCTGGTCACCCGCCCGATATCTCAAGCCCCGCGACATTCAGCCGCGCCTCGAGCAACTTGAAGCCGGCCATTTCGTCGGCCACGGCGCGCAGCACCCCCTCGGAGTCGGTCAGAACGATGCCGAAATCGCCGCCTCCGGCCCCGGACGTCTTGTACACGGCGCCGTGGCGCTCCGCGACGCCGCGCAAGCGATCGTGAACCTCGGTATTGATACCGATGTCCGCATCGTAATCCAGCGCGCGTAGCGCATCATCGAAGCCGGTCAAGGCCGACAGGATCTCCGCGACTGCCCCGCGCCGCCAGGCGGCATCAGCCTGGCGCGCATAGTTGGAAAGGTTGCGCAAATGATGCGCGAAACCGTCCTCATCGGTGGCTCGATATCCATAGAATCGCGCGAGCAGCTCCGTGGTCGACGCACCGACACCCGACCAGACCGGGACCATGAACAGCCCGCGCGGCCACTTCAGCGATGCAGTCGCAGGATGCGGCTGATCTCCACGGTATCGAACACCGACGACGCCACCGAGCAAGGCCGTCGTCACGTCGATGCCGCTCCCACGACCGCCCTGGAAATGACGATGCGCAGCGTGGCAGAGATTCAGCAGCGACGGCCGCTCGATCGGAATATCCAGGGTCGCGATCAGCGCACCGGTCAGCGCAACCAGCGCCGCCGCGCTGGAGCCGAGCCCCAGTTTCTCGACCCGTCCGCCGACGTCGGTGTAGAAAGCGTCCGTATTCACGCTGATCCGGAGCCCGGGCAGGGCGCCTTTCGTATGCACCAGTTCGTGACATGTGTCCAGCACCGCCGCGATGAGCGCGCCTCGCGCGGCAGGCGGTTCAACGATCCAGCGCAGGCCGGCGCCGGGTTCGATCACGAAGTCATAGGCGCGGCCACCCGCCAGGTCGAGGAACACACTGTCGCGACCATCGCTTGCGTCGACCTGCGCCACGGCCCTGACGTCGACCGACACTGCGGCCGCAGGCGCGCCCTCGAGGACTGCGTAGTCGCCGAACAGGACCAGCTTGCCGGGTGTCGTCGCGATGGTCATGAGGAATCGAACGAGCCCGGGTCTTCAACGGGCGACGATGTGGGCGCCGTCGCCGAGTCCGCCGGCGATCGTGCGCAGTACGCCGGGAACCTCGGCGAGCGCGGACTCGACGGTCTCGACCGCGTCGGTCGGGCACACCGCCTTGACCTGCGGCCCGGCATCGATGGTGAAGAACACCGGCACGCCCGCCGCCCGCAGCTCCACGACCCGATGCATTGCGGCGAGCGTCGTCGCCGACCAATAGAGCAGCGGTGGCCGGCTTGTCATCATAACCGAGTGCATCTTGAGGCAACTGTGCTCGGCGAGTTCGCCGAGGGCACCGAATGCACGCTCGTGCACCAGCTCGACAGCCCGGTCGAGATCCACCCTGTGGGTTGCAACCCATTGATCGTAGTACGGAGATGTCAGGCGACTGGTCTCCATCCCGTCGCGCGAGGTCGTCCTCTTGGCCGCCTCGGTCGTGACAGCGACAACGATGGACAAGTCCCAGTCATCCGGAGCGAGCAGCTGTTCGCAGTGGATGTGGGGGCCGTCGGCTCGCAACACGGCGAACCCGCCGAACAACGAACGCGGTGCCGAACCGGAGCCGATCCGCGCAATGTCGACGAGGCGCGGATCACGGGCGTCGATGCCCAGCGCCGCAGCCGCCGCCGTCACCAGCGCCGCATAACCGGAAGCCGACGAGGCCAGGCCGGCGCCGGTCGGGAAGTCATTCGCTGACGAGACCTCCGCCTTGGTTTGCCGACCGCTCAGCTCCCGGAGAGCGTCCATGCAGGCCGCCAGCCGCCGGTGCGCGGCCGGTTGCTCGACGCCGTCAAGAACGAGGACATCGCGGCGCAGCGATTCGTCGAACACGACGGTGGTCTCGGTGCGCAGGGCGCCCAGCGTGACCGACAGAGAGCCGACGGCCGGGAGGTTTCCCGTCACTTCGCGTTTGCCCCAGTACTTGACCAGGGCAACATTCGGATGGGCCATCGCGGTCGCACGCATCTGTTCGTTTCCTTTGGCTGTACCGGGCGCATTGTAAAGGGTCGCGGGATGTTTGGCGTCCGGTGACGAAGCCTCTATGCTACGCGCATGAGTTTCGAAGCTCGTATCGAGTCTTATCGTGACCGCATAGAAAAATTCATGGCCGCCGCGCTGCCCGGTTCGGAGGTGAAGCCGCGCCGCCTCCACGAGGCCATGCGCTACTCGGTGCTCGGCGGCGGCAAACGTATCAGGCCGCTGCTGGTCTACGCAACGGGTGAAACCATCGGCGTTCATCCCGACATGCTCGACGCACCGGCAGCCGCCGTGGAGATGATGCACGCGTTTTCGCTGGTGCACGACGACCTGCCGGCAATGGACGATGACGATCTGCGTCGGGGGCGCCCGACCACGCACCGCGCATTCGACGAGGCGACCGCCATCCTGGCGGCGGATGCGCTGCAGCCGCTGGCTTTTTCGCTCCTCGCGAACGCGGCCCCGATGAGGAATTACCCGGCGGAGAGAATCCGGATCATCAGTCTGCTCGCCGAGTCCTGCGGTTCAAACGGCATGACCGGTGGGCAAGCGATCGACATCGCGGCAGAAGGTCAGATGCTCGACGCGGCCGAACTGGAACACATGTATCGGCTGAAGACCGGACGACTGCTCCGGGCCAGCGTGCTGTCGGCCGCTTATTGTCCCCCGTCCTGTTCCATGGACGAACTGCATGCACTCGAACGTTTCGTCGACTGCATGGGGCTGGCATTCCAGATCCGGGACGACATCCTGGACATCGAGGGAACGACTGAAGAGATCGGCAAACAACAGGGCGCCGACATCGCCCATGGCAAAGCGACGTATCCGCGACTCTTCGGTATCGAGCGCGCACGGCAACGCGCCGACGAACTGCTGCAGACCGCCATTTCCGAACTTGATGCCCTCGAGCGCAAAACGGAGGGCCTTCGATACCTGGCGAACCTGATCGTGCTGCGGCGAACCTGATGGCCCCGCCATGGACGGGCACTTACGCTAGAATAAGCCCGACAAGAAAGAGCGACGACGCATGTACACCCGGTTCTTCGGACTGAACGAGAAGCCATTCTCGATTACACCGGATCCTCGCTATTTGTTCATGAGCGAGCGCCATACGGAGGCCCTCGCGCATTTGATCTACGGCGTCCGCGAGAGTGGTGGATTCATACAGCTCACCGGCGAGGTCGGAACGGGCAAGACGACACTCGTGCGAAGCCTGCTGCAGCAGGTCCCCGAAACGGCCGATGTCGCCGTGATCCTGAACCCGCAGATTTCGCGCAACGAGTTCCTCAGCGCCATCTGCGAGGAGCTCGGGGTGCCATTATCAGGCGCCGCAGCACACAGCATCAAGGATCTGACGAATGCGCTCAATGCCTACCTGCTGAAGAATCACGGCGAGGGTCGGCGAACGATATTGATCGTCGACGAGGCGCAGAATCTGCGGGTCGATGTGCTCGAGCAGGTCCGACTCCTGACTAACCTGGAAACCACCAAGCAGAAACTGCTGCAGATCATCCTGATCGGGCAGCCGGAATTGCGCGAGATGTTGTCGCGGAACGACCTGAGGCAACTCGCGCAGCGCATCACCGGCCGCTACCACCTCGAGCCGCTGTCTCGCGAGGAAACCCGGATCTACGTCGATCATCGCCTCAAGGTGGCTGGCGCGATCCGCCCGATCTTCACGGAGTCTGCCAAACGAGAACTGTATCGGCTGTCGCAGGGCGTGCCTCGCATGATCAACGTGGTCGCCGACCGCGCCATGCTCGGGGCATTCGCCGAGGACACGCACGAGGTCACCCCGCGGCTGCTGCGCAAGGCGGCCAACGAGGTATTCGGCGACAAGTTTTCAGCTCGCTCCCCGAAATGGAGCTGGCTCCGGCCGGTGGCCGCTGCCGCCATCGTCGTCGCCACCCTCGCCGTGACGGCGTCGCTGCTTCCGGGCCGGACGGGGACCGGGCTCCAGATCGGCGATGTGCCGGCCCCCCGGCAGGCCGCGGAGCTCCCGGAAGATCCCGGCGAGTCCGCACCGCGCCCGATCGACGCCGCGCTGGAGACTCCGGGCCTGGCGCGCGGCGCCGGCCCTGGCGCGATGACGTCGGACGACGACTCGGGCGACCCAGCAGGCGCCGAAGACAAGCTCGTGTCGCTGTTTTCGGAGGAGACCGGCGCAACCGATACCGACAGCGCGTTCGCGACGCTCTTCGGCCTGTGGGGACTCGATTACAACCGCAGCTCGGCGCGCGCGTGCGAGCAGGCCAAGGGCGGGGGCCTGCACTGCCTGTTCCAGCGCGGCTCGCTGGCGCAGGTCCGAAGCCTCAACCGACCCGTCATCCTGTCTATGCGTGACGATGATGGTGAGCAGCACCAGGTCGTCCTGTCCGGACTCGACGACGATCGGGCGTTCCTGTCGATCGGCGCGGATACATTTACGGTCTCGCTCAGCGAACTGACGCGTTACTGGTTCGGGGACTACCTGTTGCTCTGGCGACCGCGGGTCAACGAAGTCAGGCAATTCATTCCGGGCATGCGTCACGAGGATGTCCGGTGGCTTCGCGAGAGCCTCGCCAGCATTCAGGGCAAGCCCGTCGCGCCGATGGACTCCGAGCTGTTCGACCAGGAGCTGGAGATTCGCGTCCGCGATTATCAGCGCGACCGCCGTCTGACGGTGGACGGGCTAGTCGGCTACCAGACGCAAATCGCCATCAACACCGACCTGGACCGCGCGGGCGGTCCGCGCCTCGCACGGGCAAACTGACTGATTCATGTCTTTCATTCTCGACGCACTGCGCAAGAGCGACAGCCAACGCCAGCAGCAAGCTGGTCCGGGCCTCGCCACCACCCAGCAGAGAATCGACCGCGGCGGCAGCAACCGCTGGATCCCACTGCTGGTCATCGTGCTGGCGCTGAACGCCGCGCTAGTCGCATGGATATTGCTGCCCGGCCGGGACGAATCGGCCGCGGTGAGCGGCTTGCCCGCTGCCGTTCCCGGCGATGCTGTCCCGGTCGAGGCCGAGACCCGGCCCCTCCGCGAGGAAGCTCGGACCGAGGCGCCGGCCGCGGCGTCGGTGCCGCCCGAACCCGCCGACGACGACAGGCAGTCCCGCGCACCCGCGGCGTTCGACGGCCCCGAGGCAGTCGAAATGAAGCCGGTTTCGGCGGAAGACCGGCCGCGGCAGCCGGCGAACGTCGCGCCGGCCAATGACGAGCCGATTCGGGATTCGTTGCCGACCTTCGAGCAACTACTCGTCGGCGGAATCATCGCGACGCCTCCGCTTCACCTCGACATCCACGTGTTCGCCGGTGAGCCCGACAAGCGCTTCGTGTTCATCAACATGGGCAAGTACCGCGAAGGACAGCCGCTGAAGGAAGGGCCGGTCGTGGAGGAAATCACCGAAACCGGCGTGATATTGAGTCATCAGGGCGCCAGGTTCACACTCGATCGTAACTGACATTCGGGTCCAATCGCGATTCACGAATTGGGGTTCGACCCCGATGTTCTCTCGATGAGTTGAGGGCCGTCATTGCGCGGATTGTTCACGACGGTCGACACCGGCCAGTACACGAGCTTGTCGTTGGCGTTGTCGGCCAGCGTCGCGCGGGCCGCGGCGAGTTCGTCGTCCTGCCCGCCACACCAGTGAGCGACGCCGTCCGGCGACAGGATCACCGGCATGCGGTCGTGCAGCGGCTTGATGATCTCGTTGCCGGCAGTCGTCAGGATGGTGCATGTCTCGATTTCGGTCGCCCCCGCGCCGCGCCATCTTTCCCACAGACCAGCCATCCCGAACGGCCGGCGGTCACTCATCGCAATGAAGTACGGTGTCTTTCGGCCGCCCGACCTGCGCCACTCATAGAATCCGTCTGCCAGGATGACGCAGCGGCGGCGCTTGAATGCGGCGCGGAACGACGGTTTCTCGTGCGCGGTCTCCGAGCGGGCATTGATCATTCGATTGCCGATGCTCGGATCCTTGGCCCAGGAAGGCACCAGGCCCCATTTCAGCAACGCCGGTTCGAGCCGCCCGCAGGGGCCGGCACGCAGTGCCACGACGAACTGCGTGGGCGCGATGTTGTAGCGCGGCTCAAGTGGCGCCGGAAACGCGACGCCGAAGACATCCTGCACGGCTTCGTGCGGCGAATAGAATGCGAAGCGGCCACACATGATACGGCTGAGCCGGGCTATTCCCGAATTCCGATGCCCTTGTTAACGAGTATCATGCAGGCCCCGAACAGTGCGGCGACAAATACCAGGATGATCATATACGCCCGCGAGATGTCGATGTCCGACACACCCAGCATGCCGTAGCGGAACGCGTTAACCATGTACAGGATCGGATTCAGCAGGGACAGTCGTTGCGCGAAGTCGGGCAGCAAGGTGATCGAGTAAAACACCCCGCCGAGGTACGTCAGCGGCGCGAGCACGAACGACGGTATGATCGAGATATCGTCGAACTTGCGAGCAAAGATTGCATTGATCAGCCCGGCCAGCGCAAACACGATCGCGGTCAGAACCACGACGCTGAGCGTGATAACGACGCTGGCGACTCTGACCTCCGTGAAGAACAGCGCGATAAGCGTCACGATAAAGCCGACGATCAGACCGCGCAGTATGCCGCCGGCGACATGGCCGATGATGATCGCGTAAGTCGGCATCGGCGCAACCAGCATCTCTTCGAGGTGCTTTTGAAACTTGGCACCGAAGAATGACGAGACGACGTTGCCGTAAGAGTTCTGGATCACGGACATCATGATCAGGCCGGGCGCAATGTACTGCATGTAATCGAAGCCATCCATCTGCCCGATGCGACGACCGATCAGGTTGCCAAAAATAAGGAAGTACAGCGACATCGTGATGATCGGCGGCACGATCGTCTGCACCCAGATTCGCGTGACGCGGCTCATTTCCTTGCGGACGAGCGTGTTCAGCGAAATGAGCTGACCCGTGAGATTCATGCTTCCGACCTCGGCACCGGTTCGATGATTTGATCGCTTCGATCGGTCAGGTTGAAGAAGAGCTCCTCCAGTCGATTCGTCTTGTTGCGCATGCTGACGATGCGGATCCCCGCGTCGCTGAGGGCGGCGAACACCTCGTTGAGGTCGTGACCACGCTGGACCGCCAGTTCGAGCTCGTACTCTTTGCGCCTGTACAATACGCACCCGTCGAGGAGCGGGACTTGGCCGACCGGGTCCCGTGTATTGACCAGGAAGTTCTGCTGCTTCAGCGTGCGCAGGAACTCATCCATCAGATCGTGCTGTATCACCTCTCCCGCATCGATGATCGCCACGTGGCGACACAGGTTTTCGGCCTCCTCCAGGTAGTGAGTCGTCAGGATGATGGTCGTCCCAGCGTCGTTGAGTGCACGGAGAAACCGCCACATCGACCTGCGGATCTCGATGTCGACCCCTGCCGTCGGTTCGTCGAGAATGAGCAGCCGCGGCTGATGGATCAGCGCCCGCGCGATCATCAGCCTCCGCTTCATTCCTCCGGACAGGTTTCGCGCGATTTCGTCGCGCCGATCCCACAGATTAAGCTGCTCGAGCACGACCTTCGCGCGACGACGGGCCTCTCCGGCAGGCATCCCGTAGAAACCCGCCTGATTGACGACGATGTTGAGGACGCGATCGAACTGGTTCAGGTTGACCTCCTGCGGCACCACGCCGATGCAACTCTTCACGGCATCGAGGTCGGTATCGATGCTGTGCCCGAACACGCGCACATCTCCGGAAGTCTTGTTGACGAGGGAAGTAATGATTCCGATCGCGGTCGTCTTGCCCGCGCCGTTGGGGCCGAGCAGTGCGAAGAAATCGCCTTCCTCGACGTCCAGGTCGATGCCCTTCAGGGCATGAATGCCATTCTTGTAGACCTTGGACAGGTTCCTGATGGACAGCGCGTGCATGGCCGCGCATTGTCCTACGGTGCTACCGGCAATCCAACCGCATCAGCGTGCCGTCGACCGCGCTCGCTCCTCCGCCAGCACCAGCGGAAGCGCTGCCAGGCGCGACAGGTCGCGCAGTTTGTCGTCCCTCGAGCGAGCCGCGCGGATCAGGTCCGGCCAAAAGCGCGGGTGATCGCCGAAACGCACCCGCAGGTGCTCGGTCGCCGCTACGGCCAGGTTTTCGATGACGGGAACGCTGAGCGCCGGCGGCCGCCCACCGGGACCGACACACAGCGCGATGAGGAGGTGATCGCGTGAGTCCATTTTCCACAGCCACGTCAGCAACGAGGCGGTGAACAGCCGCGCGGCCCTGGACCACGCATCGTTGAGCCGGGGCTCGCCGTCCGGGCGGCCGGAACTCAGCTCGATCGGACCGCCGACGATGCGATACGGGTTGGCCGAGGGCGGTGCTTCGCCGATCCGGTCCGCCTCGCCGGGCCGATCGGCGGCCTCGAAGCCGGCGAGGAGCACGGGAGTCGCTGCGATGAAGTCGAGTTCCTCCGGCTTCAGCCGCTCGAGCTGCTCGGCGACCGGGACGGGCAGGCCCAGCCGCGCCGCGCCGCCCCGCCGGCCGACGAGGATCCGCAATAGCCCCGCATTCAGGGCCTGCAATTCGACGTACATTCGACTATCCGGAGACTTGCACAACATTTTGACCATCCGATTCCGTTCCAGCGCTTTATACTATATATGGTTAAGGCATACCATAAAATGTGGATTTCGTTCAGTTTCGGGGTCTGACAGGCTTTTACGGCCAGAAAGGGGATATTCACGATGCGCGTGACGGACGACCGCTACACCGGTGAAATTGAGAAATTCGACCTCGCGGTCCGCATGATCGGTCACGAAGCCAGAACGGGCACGATCCGCGCGTTCACCGGCTTCACGGAAGACCGGATCCGCAAGCTCTACGGGACCTACTTCGCGGGGCCGAGCGGCCCCGAGGTCCGACGCAGACGCGGCAAGTCGCCGCGGCAGATCGCGCGCTTCGTCAACAGCGCGCGACGCCAGGCCGACGCGACGATACTGGCATGCCTGTTCCGCTGCTCCGAGGTGTTCCGGATTGGCACGGACCGTCGACCCGCGCCGGTCGGCGGCGCGGATCGGCTCGCGCTGGGCTCGCGACTCTGCCAGGCCTACGAGACCTACCGGCAACTGGTTCCGCATCCCGAATTCTCGTTCGAGTGGGCATGGAACCTCTATCACGCGCTGGTCGAAACCCGAGAGTTGTGCCTCGCCTGGTGCGACGCGTGCGAAGGCCCCTATGTGCAGGACGCCTACGCCCTCGACTATCGCCGCTGCCCGCTGTGCGAATTCAAGGACCAGGCGACGAGGGGCTGACCCGCGTTCGACTGGCGCGCCCCGCTTGTCCCTCCCTCGCAGATTCGGCATTGTCGGCCGATGAAGCAAATAGCCTTTGCGGCTGCCGCGATCGACCGGCTGAGCGACCTTCGCGGACAGCCGACGCGAGTCGAACGCGCGCTGGCGTCGCCCGACGCACGCTTCCTGCCGGTCTGGCAGGACAAGTGCCTCGTCCGCGGCGATCGTGTCGCACTGCTGTCACGCGCCCAGCTCGACCGGGCCACGCGGAATGCCAAGCACTTTACCCTGCTGGGCGCCGTCGGCGATCACACCGCATTCTGCGTCCATGTCGGCCAACCAGAGGTGAACCTCGGTTCAGACTACGAGTACGTCAGCCTTCGCGAAGTGTTCGCGCGGGTCCGGGAAGCGGACGCCGCTTTGTTCGCCTATGCCAAGGCAATCGCGGCGTGGCAGGACCGGCATCGCCATTGCGGGGTTTGCGGCGCGCCCAACCGACTTCGCGAAGCCGGATTCGTGACGGAGTGCACGTTCCCCGATTGCGGCCACCGCAGTTTTCCAAGGCTGGATCCGGCTATCATCGTCCTCGTCATCGACGCGGACCGGTGTCTGCTCGGCCGCAAGACGAGCTGGCCCGCCGCCCGGTTCTCGACCATCGCCGGTTTCGTCGAGCCGGGGGAGAGCCTGGAGGCCGCTCTGCGTCGCGAGGTCAAAGAGGAGACGAATGTCGAGGTCGGGGCCTGCCGCTACCTCGGCTCGCAGCCGTGGCCGTTTCCGGCGGCCCTGATGATCGGGTTTCACGCGGATGCGGCGTCGACGGTGATCGCCTGCAACGACCAGGAACTGGCTGAAGCACGCTGGGTAACGCGCGAGCAGATCGTCGCCCGGGAGATTACATTGCCACCCGAGGTCTCGATTGCCTATCGCCTCATCGAGGCGTGGTTCGACGACTACGAGGGCCCTTCGCTCGCGAGCCACGCGTTGCCTGCCCCGCCAACGCGCGTCCCGCGCCCGGTCGACCGGGGCGATTAATCCAGCACCCGGTCCAGAAATGCCTTGATGTCCGCGAGTTCTTCCGGAGAGACCGAATGCGGGATCGGGTACTGATGCCACTCGACGGGATGGCCCAGCCGCGCCAGGTGCTTTCGCGAGTTGCGCGCGAAATTTATCGGCACAATCCCGTCGATCTCGCCGTGTGCCATGAAAACCGGCAATCCCGCGTTCGCTTCCGTCCGCTCATCCATGACGGTGCCGGCCAGCGGCAAATAGGTCGACAGCGCCACCACCCCGGCCAGCGTGCGCCGATAGCGCAGCGCGGTGAAAAGCGCCATGGCGCCGCCCTGCGAGAAGCCGGCCATGACGACCTGGGAGGCGGGAATTTCGCGCTCGATCTCGCGATCGATAAGCGCCTCGATGCCGGCAGCACTGTCGCGCACGCCGGCCTCGTCCTGGGGCGCGTCGCGATCCATGCTGATCAGGTCAAACCAGGCCCGCATCGCCATCCCGCCGTTCAGCGTGACGGGCCGGACGGGCGCGTTCGGAAATATGTACCTCACGGGGCGCCGCGAGCCGAAGTCCAGGTAGGGAATGACCGGTTCGAAGTCATGCGCGTCCGCCCCAAGACCATGCATCCAGATGACCGCGGCGCGCGGCCCGGCGGCGGTCTCGATTTCGACGGTCTCAAAGTCGGCCACCCGCTGCACTCCGCTGTCGTTCCCCGGGGAGCAGGGATGGTAGCAAGTCCCGTGGCGCGCCCGCTTGACATTCGGCGGCTCGATGATAGTATGCGCATGCTATATTATTTATGCGCATAGTATTATCATGCCAGCGGAAGTCGACGTACGCAGCAGGCGACGAGAAGCCGTCCTCGAGATCATCGCGGAACGGCCTGTAGAGCGTCAGGAGCAGCTCGTCGAGCTGCTGCGCGCCCGCGGCATCGACGCCACCCAGTCGAGCGTCAGTCGCGACCTTAAGGCGCTGGGCGTGGCGAAGCTCGAGGACGGTTACGCGGCACCGGACCCATCACCACGCGCCAACGACCGCGAGTTGACGCTGCTCGGCGAGTTCATTCGGGATATCGACACGGCGGGCACCCACCTGACGGTCGTCAAAACCGCGACCGGGGCTGCTCAGCGCGTGGCCGTCTACCTGGATCGCACCGGCTGGCCCGAAATCGTCGGGACGCTGTCGGGCGACGACTCGATCTTCGTCGCGACCCGGGGCGCCGCCGAGCAGAGACGATTGATCGCCAGGCTGCGCTCAGAACTCGACACGACGGCGTCCGTCCCGCTGGCCACGCGACCCGGCAACCGGAGTCCAGCATCATGACCGAACAATCCGCATCGCCGATCGTCCTCGCGTTCTCGGGGGGCCTCGATACGTCCTTCTGCGTCCCCTGGCTGAAGGAAACCTATGGGCGCCCCGTGGTGACCGTCTGCGTCAACACCGGCGGCCTGGACGAAGTGGCGGCGCAGGACCTTGAAGCACGGGCGCTTGCGCTCGGTGCGCAGGAGCACGTGCTCGTCGAGGCGCGACAGGAATTCTTCGATCGAGTCATCCGCTACCTGATCGCTGGCAACGTCCGGCGCGGTCAGCTCTACCCGCTGTGCGTCGGCGCCGAGCGCGGCATACAGGCAACACTCCTGGCGAAAATCGCGACGCAACGCGGCAGCGAAACCGTCGCGCACGGCTGCACGGCCGCCGGCAACGACCAGGTACGGTTCGAGGTCGCGCTGCGGACGCTCAATCCGGACCTCGAGGTGCTCGCCCCGGTCCGAGACCAGTCGTTCGTCCGCGCCGAGCAGGTCGCGTACCTGGCAGACAACGGCTATCCTGTGCCGGAGAAGGGCTCGGACTACTCGATCAACCGCGGCCTTTGGGGCGTGTCCATCGGCGGCAAGGAGACCCTCGATTCGTTGCGGTCGATTCCGGAACACGCTTGGGTCTTGTCCGCCAGCGCCCTGGAAGATCCACCCGCCCCGGAAATCCATACGATCGGCTTCGAGCAGGGAATTCCGATCCGGCTGGATGGCGATGAGCTGAATGCCGTGGACCTGATCGAGCGCCTGGAGTGTCTGGCCGGGCCATTCGGCATCGGTCGCGGTATCCATCTCGGCGATACCGTACTGGGCACGAAGGGGCGGGTCGCGTTCGAGGCGCCCGCCGCAGAAGTCCTGCTGACGGCGCACCGAGAGCTGGAGAAGCTGACGCTGACCGCCCTGCAAATCCGCGTCAAGGAAGGCCTCGCCGCCAGCTACGGGGATTTCGTCCATGAGGGCAAGCAGCTGGACCCGGTGTGCCGCGACATCGAGTGCCTGCTCGAGTCGTCGCAACGTTTCGTGACCGGGGACGTCCGGATGCAGTTCCGGGCCGGCAGCGTGTTCGTCGAGGGCGTCAGTTCGCCGCACTCGTTGATGGCGGCGACAAAAGGCGTCTACGGGGAGGCCGCCGGCGAGTGGACCGCGGCCGACGCGCTCGGCTACTCCCGAATCCTGTCGCTGACCGGCATCCTGCAGACACGGGCGGCTGCCGCAGACGTCCGGGAAGAGGCGTGACCAAGGCACGGTCGCGGGAAACACCGACATGAAAACAGTCGTCGTCGACAAGATCGCATCGGTTGCGCAATTCCGGCCGATCAAGCGGACGCTGCAGGTCAGCGCCGAGATACCGTGCGAGGAAGGTGTCCTCGTGGCGGCGCGCATCCTCAACGGCAAGCGAACCTATAACATGCTCGAACTGACGAGCGGACGCATGGCCAAGGTCAGCCGCGGCGACGTGATCGTCGGCGCACTCGGCCAGCGCAAGGCGCTGTTCGGCTACTCCGGCCACATCCCCACGCAGCTGGTGCCCGGCGACACGCTGCAGGTCCTTAACATCGGCGGCGTGCTTGGAATCTGCGATTCGATCAATGCCAACTTCGGCGCCCCGTTCGACGCGGAGGTCCTGGGCGCGGTGCTGGAATTCCCGTATCTCGGCGAGCGCATCGGCGTCACGGCGCGCGCGGGCATCAACAAGCTGGACCCGAATGCCCCGCTCGACACCGGCGGCGCACCGGTGATCGTCCTGGCCGGCACGAGCATGGACTCCGGCAAGACCGTCGCCGCCGGCGCCATCGTCAGCCGGCTGCGGCATCTCGGCCAGCACATCGACGCGTTCAAGGCGACGGGCGTCGCTCTCCGGCGCGACATCCTGGCAATGGAGGACGCTGGCGCGCGCAATACCTCGATTTTCACGGACTTCGGCGTGGTCTCGACGACGGCTGAAAACGGCCCTGCGGTCACGCGGATGATGCTGACGCGGCTCGCCTCGGAGAGCCCCGATGCGATCCTTTTCGAGCTGGGAGACGGGCTTCTCGGGGCATACGGCGTCGAGGCAATCCTGCGAGATGAAGGCATTCGGGCATCGATCTCGTGCCTCGTGCTGTGCGCGAACGACCCGGTCGCGGCCTGGGGCGGGGTCACGCTGCTGCGCGAAGACTTCGGCCTCGAGCCGCATGTCGTGACCGGTCCGGCGACCGACAATCTCGTCGGCACGGAGTTGATCGCCGAGCGTCTCGGCCTGCCCGCCTTCAATGCACTCACGCACGGCGCGGAACTCGGCGACGCCGTCGCCCGGACGATCGGAGTGCCGGTGGCCGAATCATGAACGCGGCGCCCGAGAAAGTTCCGACTGTCGTGCTTGGGGGAACCGGCTATGTTGCAGGCGAATTACTGCGCCTCATCGCCGGTCACCCGCAACTCGAACTCGTCGGCTCGATGTCCGAGTCCCGGGCGGGAGCGCGCATTCGCGACGTGTTTCCGCAGCTGCATGACTCATTCGGCGATCTCGCCTTCGAGACCAAGGAGCAAGTGCTCGAGCTCATGACCGGCAAGGTCGCGCTTTTCTCGGCGGCGCCGCATGGCGCGAGCGCGGCGCTGGTTGCCGAATTCGTCCGGCACGCCGAGCGGAGCGGCTGCGAACTCACCGTCGTCGACGTGTCGGCCGATTTTCGTTATCCGAAGGCCGAGGACTATGCGGCCGTATATAACCTGCCGCATGGCGCTCCCGAACTGCTCGACCAGTTCGCGAGCGCGCTGCCCGAGCATCTCGCGACGCCGGACCGTCCACACATCGGGCATCCTGGTTGCTTCGCGACCGCTTTATTGCTGGCGGCGGTGCCGCTGCTGAAACTCGGGCTGGTGGGTCCCGAGTTATACGCGGTCGGTGTCACCGGCAGTACCGGATCCGGGCGAACGCCGGCACCGGGCACGCATCACCCTGAACGCCATTCGAACCTGTTCGCCTACAAGCCGCTCGCGCACCGGCATGCCCCCGAGGTGCTCGGCATCTGCGAGCGCCTGACGGGACGGCGGCCGAAGCTCGGCTTCGTCCCGCACTCCGGCCCGTTTGCCCGCGGCATCCATATGACGATGCAGGCGCGGTTGACGCAGCCCCTCGATGCGGACGCGATCCGGGCGGCGTTCGCGGATTTCTATGCGGAACGGCCCTTCGTCGACGTCACCGACGGAACGCCGCGCGTCAAGGACATCGTCGGCAGCAACCACGCCCACATCGGAGTGGCGACCGACGCGGACGCGCTCGCCGTGTTCGTGACGATCGACAATCTCGTGAAGGGCGCAGCCGGCGGCGCGATCCAGTGGATGAACAGGTTGCTCGGCTTCGGCGAGACCACCGGTCTGGCGGCACCGGCACTCGCCTGGACCTAGAGTGAGTCGCGTCATGAATGCGCGGGAGCGGGAGGCGCAACACCTGTTGCGGGTCTACGGTCAGCTACCGATCGAGCCGGACAGCGCGAGCGGTGTCTATCTGAACTGCGGCGAGCGCAGGATCATCGACTTTTACGGCGGCCATGCCGTCGCGTGTCTCGGCTACGGGCACCCGGTCATGTTGGAGGCGCTCAACGAGCAGGCAAAGACAGTCCTCTTCCAGAGCAACGCGGTCGCGATGGAAGTCCGCGCAAGAGCGGCTGATGCACTCGCGAATTTCGCGCCCGACAAGCTGAATCGCGTGTTCTTCACGAACAGTGGAGCCGAGTCCAACGAGAACGCGCTGCGCGTCGCGTGCAAGCTGACCGGCCGCAAGCGGATCGTCGCGATCGAACACGGCTTTCACGGGCGAACCGCCGCCGCCGGCGCCGCGACGTGGGGGGCGCGCGAGAAGTGGTACGGATTCCCGAACACGCCGTTCGCCACGACGTTTATTCCACGCGACGACGACGAGGCAGCGCGCGCGATGGTGGACACCGACACGGCGGCGGTCATTCTCGAACTCGTGCAGGGCCTGGCGGGCGCCTACGACCTCGACCCCGGATTCGTGCGGACGATCGCCGAGCGATGCACCGAGACGGGCGCACTCTTGATAGTGGATGAGGTGCAGACGGGCATCGGCCGCTGCGGAAAGCCGTTCGCGACCGACCTGTTCGATATCGCGCCGGACATGCTGACCGTAGCCAAGTCGGTCGCGGGCGGAATACCCTGCGGCGCGCTCATCGTGACCGACGATATCGCCGCTTCACTCCGGTCCGGCGACCTAGGCAGCACATTCGGCGGCGGCCCGCTGGCATGCGCAATGGTCAGCACCGTGCTCGACGTGATTCTCGCGGAGGGCCTGATGGAGAATGTGTGTGCGCTCTCGGAGCAGATCGCCCGGGCCTGCCCGATCGGCCCGGTGTACAGCGTGCAGGGGAAGGGATTCCTGCGCGGTCTTCGAGTGCGCAGAAGTGCGGTGAATGTCCGGGACGAGCTGCTGGAACATGACGTTCTGGTGGGCACCAGCACGGACCCAAACGTCATCAGGCTGCTGCCGCCGTATATCCTGAAGGCCCATCACGTCGAGCGACTCCTCGACGCGCTGGCCGACTTGCCCGAGGAATAGGCAAAACGCGTATCAATATCGGACACGAGCTCTTGAGGGAATGACAGATGAAAGAATTCTACGACCTGGCTGAATTCGACGCCGACGAAATCGATGACCTGCTGGCACTCGCCCGCAGACTGCAGGAACAGCCGGAACCGCGCGCACTCGAAGGCAAGATCCTGGCGCTGCTGTTCATGAGCCCCTCGCTGCGTACGCTCGCATCGTTCCAGTCCGCCATGGCGCGGCT
>JABAOE010001365.1_pt4 | contig 19690 bp, 18 predicted proteins | sample 7062141 | NCBI WGS metagenome assembly JABAOE01 (sample SAMN14538627, study PRJNA623070) | marine sediment metagenome | biome: marine biome [ENVO:00000428]; feature: marine pelagic biome [ENVO:01000023]; material: deep marine sediment [ENVO:00002113] | place: India: Gulf of Khambhat ... | reverse complement strand
GAGTCGATCGGCGTGCGAAACCTGCCTTTCACCGCGTAGCTGCAGCTGGGAGGGAAGCATGATCAAAATGGAAGCTGCAATTTTTTTTGATTCTTACCTGCCGGTCGCGCTGCGTCGTGCGCTCGACTATGCCGGAGCAGATGGCTTCGTCGCCTCCCTGCCCCAGCTACTCCACGCGCGGGTCAACGCAAGCTACGACAACATCATCTGGAACACGTGGTTCAATCCGAACTCCGAGGAAAGCGTCGTGACGACCTCGCAGGGAAACCGCGTCATCGTAACGATTCACGGCGGTGGCATCTTCGCGTCCCCGGAGCGATACGAAAAGCTGTTTCACGCGAGCACCGATCGGGGCAGCGAATTCGGTTTTACCGGACATTTCGCTGGAAAGCTCTCGAAACGCGAAGCACATGACGTTCTCGAGGGAAGGATGCCCGACGGCGTTGACATACCGATTTACTCATTCGACGAGTTCAGGCGGGGTATCGACAAATTGCCACGACGCTATGGCGTCGTCACCGACTTCGAGATGGCAGAGAACGCTGCCTGTGGTTACGTCTCCTTCGACACCTTGAAGAAGGATCCGGTCATGATCGTGCGTGCCGGAGGTGTCGAAGCCGCTGTCGAGTATCTCGACAAGGCGCAGGCACGCAACGACACGAGCAAGATGGGCAGCTGGCACCCGTTCAATAGGATCGATACGCCGGACCAGCCCCAGACGCGTGTTCCGAACCTGTCCNNCCTGTTTGGCTATGACACGGATTACGGCATCGGCGGCGACAGCTGGATCCACAGCACGAGCATGATCAACATCGCCCGGTACGTTGCAGTCGCCCCTCGTGACGAGTCCGTGAGCGTGCGCAATCTGCCCTTCACGGCATGAAAGCCATCGAAGTCAATGCGAATGCGACGATCCGGCGAGAAGCGATATCCGCCGACCAGCATTGCGTGATCGTCGACGAGTTCCTCAAGCGCCCCCGTGAACTCGTCGAGTTTGCCGCATCTCACGCCGGCGAGTTCTCCTGGCAGGCCAGCAGCTATCCCGGCCCGATGTTGCGCATCGACGCCGATGCGATGGCGGACATTTATCAATTCATTCGCAACAGAATGACAAAGCATTTCCCGTTTTTCAGGGGCAGCCTGGATTATTGGACATATCTGGCGATCGTTACCGTGCGGCCCGAAAAACTGTCCTACCTGCAGCGAATTTGCCACACCGATCCTGAACGGAGTTCCGGCCGAGTACCTTACGCGGCACTCTTATACCTCTTTGACGACGAGTCTCTGGGTGGCACCAGTTTCTATCGCTGGAAAGAACTCGAGCTGGTGAAGGAGGCAGAAGCGATCGGTCTCGAAGATCCGGACCGGGCGCTGGCTTATCTGCAGGAACAATTTCCGACTTTTCGCGAACCTGCGTGTTACATGACCCGCTCGAACGAGATCGCTGAACTTTTGTGCACGATCCCGGCACGATTCAATCGGCTTGTTTTCTATTCTGGCGACGTACCACACAGTGGCGCGATCACTGCGCCGGAGCTGCTGTCTGACGACGTGCTGAAAGGACGTTTGACGCTAAACGTATATGCCAGCGTATTGCCGAAATAGGTGACGCATCCGCCTCAGCATTTAGGGGAGTGATCAACGATGGAGACTATTTCGTTCGGGCGGACCGGTTTAAAAGTTAGCCGGCTGTGCTTCGGCACGATGGGCGTGGGGTCCAGCCAATGGAAGCCTTGGGTGCTGGACGAGGCCGAATCGATACCGCTGCTCAAGCGCTGCCTCGATCTCGGTATAACGTTCTTCGACATGGCGAACTGGTACTCGATCGGCGAGAGCGAGCGCATCGTCGGCAAAACGCTGTTGTCGATGATTCCGCGCGACCAGCTCGTTCTGACGACCAAGGCTCACTACGCGATGAGCGATGACCCGAATGACAGGGGACTCTCCCGCAAGAACCTGCTAGCAGCCGTCGATGCGAGCCTGCGCCGCATTGGCACCGACCACGTCGACATTTTCATGGTACACGCGTTCGATCCGCATACGCCGCTCGAAGAAACGATGGGGGCGCTCCATGACATCGTGAGATCAGGCAAGGCTCGCTANNCTACCTCGGCGCCTCGACGATGTTCGCCTGGCAATTCTCGGAGATGAATCACGTCGCCCGCGAAAACGGCTGGACACCGTTCGTGAACATGCAGTGCCAATACAATCTCCTGTACCGCGAAGAGGAACGCGAGATGCTCCCGTATTGTCGCGACCGGGGGATTGCCGTAACGACCTTCAGTCCATTGGCCAGGGGCTGGCTGGGCGGCAGCAAGGATCGCCGTTCTGAAACCGACTACTACTACCAGAGAAACTATGGTGACCCCGTGGATTTGCAGATCTGTGCACGAGTCGAGGCCATCGCGGCTGAACGCGGCATATCGATGGCCGAAGTCGCGCTTGCCTGGGTCTATTCGAAAGAAGACATCTGCTGCCCGATCATCAGTGCCGCGTCGGCAAGCCAACTGGATGACGACGTCGCGGCGCTGGAACTGGATCTTACTCCGGAAGAGATCGAGTCACTCGACCGACTCTACAGGCCACGCGACGTCGTCAATGACTACGTGACCGAACCGATGCCACGCCACCTCGGCGGTGTTCTGGCCGGGTCATGAGCCCGGCCGCGTCGAGCAACGCAGCACTCATGGCAATCGAAAATTTCAGCGCGTCGTACCCGGCAGTCATCGCCACATCGGCATGGGCGAGGGCGTCGATCTGTCCCGGCTCGAGCATGCCATGATGCCCAAAGGCTCCGCCCTCTTCTATCTCGGGTCGACGATGCATGGCGGCGGCGAAAACCGGAGTGATCGTGCACGTATCGGGCTGATCAATACGTACTCCCTGGGTTGGCTGCGGCAGGAGGTCAACCAGTACCTGGGTATTCCAGTAGCAAAGGCCTGGCAATACAACTACCGTATGCGCCGCCCGCTCGGCTGTACGACGCCCGGTCGGCATGGCGATCGCCTCGGCAAATATTACGGCGCTGGTGGCTCGTTCATCGACAAGAACGACTATGCCAGACACTATCGACCGTATCCTGCTGAAACAAATGAGGAAAATTAGCTTATGGAGACTGTTTCATTCGGCAAGACGGGTCTCAAAGTGAGCCGCCTGTGTTTCGGCACAATGACCGTCGGCTCCAGCAAGTGGAAACCCTGGGTACTGGATGAAGCGGATGCGCGTCCGGTCCTCAAGAAATGCCTCGACCTCGGCATCACGTTTTTTGACACGGCGAACTGGTACTCCACGGGTGACAGCGAACGCGTCGTGGCGTCGACGCTGACATCGATGGTGCCACGAAGTCAACTGGTGCTGGCGACCAAGGCCTACTACCCGATGAGCGATGATCCGAATGACCGCGGACTGTCGCGCAAGCACCTGCTGTCTTCGGTCGATGCGAGTCTCAGGAGAATGAACACCGACCACATCGATCTGTTCATCATCCATGGTTTCGATCCTGATACACCGATCGAAGAAACGATGCAGGCACTGCACGACATCGTCAAATCCGGCAAGGTACGTTACCTCGGTGCGTCGACGATGTTCGCCTGGCAGTTCGCGCGGATGAACCACGTTGCTCGGGACAACGGCTGGACACCTTTCGTTAACATGCAGTGCCAGTACAGCCTGCTTTACCGCGAGGAAGAGCGGGAAATGATCCCCTATTGTCGTTACCAGGGAATCGCGGCGACCGCATTCAGCCCGCTGGCGCGAGGCTGGTTGTCGGCCAGCAACAGGATCCGCTCCGAGACGGACATCCACTTTTCCAACATGTTCGGGGACGCACTAGACCGCGAAATCTGCAGCGAGGTCGAGGCGATCGCCACGGCGCGCGGCACGACGATGGCCCAGATCGCGCTGGCTTGGGTCTATGCCAGGGAAGACATCTGCTGCCCTATCATCGGTGCCAGCACGGTGAGACAGGTCGAGGACAATGTCGCGGCACTCGATGTCAAACTCACGACGGAAGAAATACAGAGACTCGACAAGATGTATCGGCCGCGGGACGTCATCAATGACCACGTGCCCAATCCGATGCCGCGCTACCTGGAAGGAGAACACAGTGCAACAGGCTGAGGTCGGCCGTCGAGTGATGGACCTGGTCGACGCCGTGCGTGCGATCTTCGCGGCTGAGGCAAACAAGAAAGGTCCGAACGCATCGCAGCTCGACAGGGTGCTGACTCTGATGCAGGAGTTGCGGCCGAACCCAGAGCGACCGGACGCGTCCGAGCTACCGGTTTGCCGCCACCTCTCCCGCGCACTCGATAGCGGCGAGGCTGGCCCCGCAAGCGACGTCGCGCGAGCCTTGCACGACATTGCACCGTCGCTCGCCTGGGCCCAGAACCCGCGATACAACGCTGACAACAAGGGCGCCGAATTCATGGACAATTACGCTTGGACCGGGCTGGGGCTGACCGGCAGCGACAAGATGTCATTCGGCGTGCTATTACTCGGCCCGGGCGTTACCTATCCGCCGACCAGTTACGAGTCGGAAGGCGTTTTTCTCGTGATTGGTGGAACGCCCGAATGGAAATCCGGTGACGATCCCTGGATGCAGGTGAAACCCGGGAGCATTATCTGCCGGCCTTACGGCGGCTCGGAGGGCAAACGACCGGGCAATGAGCCGATGCTGGCCCTGTATGCCTGGATGTATTCTTAGCCGGAGGGACAAAAAAACATGGCTTCCACAGATCCGGTCCTGCAGCCGTTTCGCCTGAAACACCTGACGCTCAAGAATCGCATCATGAGCACGAGCCATACGATGCTGTATGCGGTAGACGGCGTGCCGCAGGAACGCTATCAGCTTTACCACGAGGAAAAAGCGAAGGGCGGCATTGCGCTGACCATGTTCGGCGGCTCCTCGGCCGTGGCCCGGGATTCGGCCACCTCGTCCGGCGTTATCGACGTCGGCAACGATTCCGTCATCCCTCACTTTCAGCAGTTCGCGAAGCGGATACATCGTTACGACTGCGCCCTGATGTGCCAGATCACGCACCTGGGGCGCAGGGCCAGGACCCGGGCGTTCGACTGGTTGCCGAGCGTTTCATCTTCACGCACGCGCGAGGTCGACGGCGGATTCCCCAAGGTCATGGACCGCGGTGATATCGACCGCATCGTCAGATCGTATGGTGAGGCTGCACTGCGCTGCAAGGAAGGCGGCCTTGATGGCTGCGAAGTCGTCGGCCAGGCCCACCTACTCGAGCAATTCTGGTCGCCGGCCTGGAATCGACGCAGCGACGACTTCGGTGGTTCGCTCGAGAATCGGCTGAGATTCGGCTTCATGGTGCTCGAAGAGATCCGGCGCAAGGTGGGCGACAATTTCATCGTCGGTATTCGCATTGCTATCGATCAGAATCTCGAGGGGGGGTTGTCGAAAGACGATTGCCTCGAGATCGCGCGAATCCACGAGCAGTCCGGACTCGTCGATTTTCTGAATCTCAATTTCGGCCGCGTCGACACTGAAATCGACTACGTCAACCTGATGCCCGGCATGTCTGCGCCGGCAGCGACCTATCTTGATCGGGTCCAGGCGTTTACCCGCGATCTCACGCTGCCAACATTTCACGCCTGCCGCATTATCGACGCGGCAACGGCGCGTCACGCTATCCGTGAGGGCATAGTCGACATGGTGGGCATGACGCGGGCCCACATTGCCGACCCGCACATCGTCAGGAAGATAGAGGCCGGCGAGGAAAATCGTATTCGTCCCTGCGTCGGCGCCACATTTTGCATGGACCACCGATACTGCATTCACAACCCCTCGACGGGGCGCGAGAAGTCGCTGCCTCACGAGGTACCGGAGGCAAAGGACCGCAAACGGGTGGTCGTCGTGGGTGGCGGGCCGGCAGGCCTCGAGGCAGCACGGGTAAGCGCATTGCGCGGTCACGAGGTCATTCTTTTCGAGGCGAGAGATCACCTCGGTGGGCAGGTCGCGCTGGCAGCGAGAGCGGGCTGGCGCCGCGAGATTGGCGGTACTACCGATTGGTTGGCCGGCGAGATCGATCATCTCGGTGTCGATGTCCGGTTGTCGACCACTGCCGATCGTGACGCCGTAACGGCACTGGAACCGGAGGTCGTCATCATCGCGACGGGTGGGCTGCCCGACCTCGATTGGCTAGTCGGTCACGAGCATTGCGACAATGTCTGGGGCATCCTGAGCGGCGATACAAGAATCGCAAAGAGGGTACTCGTCTACGATGAACTCGGGGACCATGCGGGAGCTTCCTGTGCGGAAGTGCTGGCCGACAAGGGCGCAACTGTCGAGCTGGCTTTTCGCGGCCACCATGCCGCCAAGACCTCAGGTTACTGCAACTATCCGGTCTACCTGCAACACTTTTATGAAAAGGGCGTGACCCTCGTGCCGGATGTCCGCCTCGTCAAGGTCGATCGCGCCGGCAAGCGATTACGCTCGACATTCGCCAACGAACTAACCGGCAAGCTGGAGGAACGCCTGTCAGACCAGGTTGTCGTCGAGCGCGGCACGGTCCCGGTCGAACAACTCTTTGATGAGCTCAGGGCGGACTCGTGCAACGACGGTACCGCCGACACCGACAAGCTGCTTGCAGGCCTGCCACAGGAATCTGCCGACCAGCGCAACAGCGGCTTCGAGTTGTACAAGGTTGGCGACGCCGTTTCATCGAGGGACATCCACTGCGCGATGCTCGATTCGCGCCGGCTGTGCAGGGCCCTTTAGCCTGCCTTTTCGTTCAGACGGAGCGGCATACCGTCAAAAAAACGGCTAAGCCGGAACTCGGACAAGTCGGTGCCGGTGCCGGTCAGCATGCCGGCGATCGCCTTGCCGGCACCCGGGCCGATGCCAAAACCGTGGCCGCTCAATCCGGTCGCGATGAAAAAACCCGGCAGATTCTCCGCCTCGTCGATCACCGGCACGACGTCCGGTGTCGTCTCGACCTCGCCGGCCCAGGCCTCGGCAATGCCGATGCCGGCCAGCCGCGGAAACCGCTCGTCGATCATCTTTTGGATACCTGCAATGGCCCGCGGCCGCGGCCGCGGATCGAGAACCCGGGTCTTTTCGAACGGTGACTGCGCATCTAGTCTCCAGCGCCTCGGCATACGCCATTCATCGACGAATTCACGCCCTATCGACAGGCGTACGCCGCCAAACTCCTGCCGGAATGCGCGCAGGTATCTGCGGGCGAAGCGAAACGTCGACGGCACGATTGCGTGTTCGAGAAACGAACTGTGCGCGACGTTGTAGCCGCCGTCCTGCCGCCGTCTGATACCGACATCATGATCCCAGACGCAGGTGCTCAGCACCTGCTCTCCGGGCATTGTTCGAACCACCGTCCCGCGTACAGTGAGTTGCGGTAGCGGGATATCGAGCGATCGGCAGAACATCGAAGTCCACGCTCCTGCTGCGCAGAGCACTACCGATGTCTTGATCGTGCCGAATTCGGTTACGACGGCGGATACGCGGCCTGCCTGTGTCTCGACGCCACGCACGGCGCAGGAGGTCAGGATAGACGCCCCGCTGCGCGACGCAGCCCGCGCGATTGCCGGCGCTGCTTTGTGCGGCTCGGCCTGACCGTCGCTGGCCGTGTAAATCCCGCCTTTCCATTTGGCGGTGGCTCCGGGTACAAGGTCCGCGACTTCATCGCCCGAGACGACGCGCGTATCGAGACCGTGCTCCTTTGCCGTAGGCAACCAGGCCCCGTAATTGTCGAGTTCGTCATCGGTTCTAGCTGCATACAGACACCCTGTCTGCATGAAGCCGACGTCTTCGCCGATGTCTTCGGCCAGCGTGCGCCAGATTCTCAGGCTTTCCATGATCATCGGCATCTCACGCGCATCACGGCCCTGTTGGCGTACCCAGCCCCAGTTGCGGCCCGACTGCTCACCTGCGATATGGCCTTTCTCGCACAGGATGACGTCGACGCCCTGCCTCGCGAGGAACCAAGCAGTCGATACACCGACGATACCGCCGCCGATGATCACGATTTCCCCCGATGCAGGTATTGACTCCGGGGGCTTCAGAGGTTGTGACCAGGTTCGCCTTACCGTCTCAGATTCGAGTGCCTGTTTATTCGTGTCCAGTTCGCTTCATCTCCGTCGGATACGATCCGGACGATGCCGATTTATTCGAGTTCCAGCAAAACGACGGACGTGTTGGAGAACGTCAGCCAGACCGGCTGGTCGACCTCCAGCGACTCTGCGGACGGTCCTTCGACGTTTTGCACCGCCACGGCAACGCCCTGTTCGCGTCCCTTGAGGTATACATGGTAGTGACTCCGGTCACCGAGGTAGGCAGCAGGACCCATGCGTGCTTGGACCGCGTTGGTATCTTGCCCGGGCGACTCCAGACACAGCGTGAGTTTCTCGGGCCTTATCGCGACCATCACTTTGTCACCCGTCGCGCAGTCAATGCCGTTGCTCACCGCTTCGACGGTCCCGAGTGGACCTGCGTCGACAACCGTTTTGCCGTTGCCCGAGTATCGTAGCCGGCCGTTAAAAAAGTTCATCGTACCGATGAAATCGGCGACGAAGCGGCTATTGGGCCTCTCGTAGAGCCCGGTCGGCGTAGCGACCTGCAGAACCTTTCCCATTGCCATGACCGCTATGCGATCGGACAGCGTCAGCGCCTCTTCCTGGTCGTGAGTGACAAAAACGAACGTAATACCCACCGACCTTTGCAACGCGCGCAGCTCGAGCTGCATCTGTTCGCGGAGTTTCTTGTCCAGTGCGCCTAGGGGCTCGTCGAGTAGCAGTACCTTCGGTTGCTTGATCAGCGCTCTAGCCAAAGCAACGCGCTGACGTTCACCACCGGAGAGTTCCGTCGGGGTTCTGTCCGCGTAGCCGGAGAGTTCGATGAGGCCGAGCATCTCCTCGACCTTTGCATCGACCTCCTCCCTGGAAAAGCCGGATTTGCGCAGGCCGAAGGCGATGTTCTTGCGCACGTTGAGATGCGGGAAGATCGCGTAGTTCTGGAACACCATGTTGACCGGCCGCCGGTGCGGCGGAATCGCCGACATGGCTTGGCCATCAATATAGATTTCACCCTCGCTTGGTGACTCGAAACCGGCCAGCATTCTGAGCAGCGTCGTCTTACCACAACCGGAGGGACCCAGTATTGAAAAGAATTCGCCACGCTGGATTTCGAGATCGACGCTGTCGACGGCGCATACCGGGCCGAAGTATTTGGAGACGCCGCGTATCGAAATGATGCCTCGTTCTTCCATATCTGACTCGTAAGGCCTTCTTTCACAATATATACCACGACCACAATTGCAAACACACAGTGTCGTGTTAGCATTTTCCCCGTTAGCCGCTGTCTGCTTTTCCCGCTTGGTGGCAGGTTGTACATGATGGAACAGACATGAATGCGCATCTGCTGGGTGACATTGCCATACAGCGCATCGTCGAGCACGAAATCCCAGTTTATCTGCCATCCGATATGTTCGATGATGCGACGCCGGAAGCGGTTACGCCGTACCGACAGTGGCTCGAACCTGATGCACTCTGTCCCGAGACCGGGTGCCTTGTCATGCCCGTCGTCTCGTATCTCGTTCGAACCCGCCATCACCTTGTGCTCATCGACACCTGTGTCGGCTGCGACAAGACGTACGCTGAGCCACCTGCCTGGCACCAGCGTCGCAACAGGAAATGGCTGACCAATCTCCAGGAAGCGGGCGTGCAGCCCGATGACATCGACTTCGTATTTTGTACGCATCTGCACTCCGATCACTGCGGCTGGAATACGCGCCTGGTTGACGGCCGCTGGATCCCGACCTTTCCGAATGCGAAGTACATTTTTGCACGCGAGGAATACGAGGCGACGGAAGCCGAGGGCCATCAGCTGTTTCTCGATAATGTCTTTCTTGCCGGTCATGGAAGCGAAACAGGCCTTGCTGGTGGACCTGGACTACGCGCTCGACGACGAGCTCTGGCTGGAACCGACGATCGGCCACACGGCGGGCCACGTGGCAATTCATCTGCGATCTGGTTCGCATCGTGGCGCGATGTGCGGAGACCTGATTCACAGCCCGCTGCAGCTGGCAGAGCCGGATTGGAGCTGCAACACCGATTACGATCTCGCTTTGGCCGCCGCGAGCCGCAGAAACTTCCTCGCGACCCACTGCGACACCGACACGCTGATTCTGACATCTCACTTTCCCTCGCCGTCGGTAGGTCGCATTATTTCTCGCGCTGATCACTACGATTTCAGGTATGCCTGAAGCCATACACATGTCCGGAACTGATTTGCCGGCAGCAATCAATACTTGTGCACGGGAGGAGTCGTGTCCGATTCGGTAATTGACAGAACGATAGGTTTCCGCCTTGGTGGGGTGGACGAAACAGAAACCGCATTCACTACGCCGCTCGGAGAAGGACTGTTCTCGTATGCACGACGTGAAAATCCGACCGTTTCCGATTGCGAGCGGGCGCTTGCCGAAATCGAGGGCTCTGAGTCATGCCTGCTGACACCCTGCGGCATGGCAGCGATCAATCTCGCCTTGTCGATTTTCAACGATCCCCAGGATCGTCGCCCATGGATCTTTCCCACCGATGTATACAGCGGAACGGCCGAGTATGCCAGGGCAGTGCTGCAGGAGCAGCGCGGTACGAATATAAGGTTCGCCGAGCCGGCCGGACCGAACTCGACGACCGCGAACCTGCTGGCTGCGATAGAGGACGAAGCACCTGCGCTGGTTTATATCGAACCGATCTCGAATCCGTTAGTGGATATCATCGACGTGCCGGCTGTTGCCAGCACGGCACGCCAACATGATGCACGTGTCGTTGTGGACAACACGATAGGGACGCCCTACCTGTTTCACCCTCTCGATGCCGGCGCCGATCTGGTCGTGCACAGCGCCACCAAATATCTGGGCGGACACAACAATATCCTTGCCGGCGTCGTCGGCGTGAATGATCCGGACCTGCGTGCCCGCCTGTTGACGCACCGCAACACAATCGGTTCCGTGCTGAGCCCGGACGATGCCGGACGACTGAAGTCGCAACTGGCGACTTTCACTCTGCGGCTCGCGCGGCAGAATGCGTCCGCTATCAAGATCGCCGAGTTCCTCGACAGCCACCCGGCTGTCGCGAAGGCCCGGTACGCGGGACTGCCATCACACGCCGATCATGATCTGGCAAGACGTATATTCGGCAGCCGCGGTTTCGGTGCGTTGATCACCTTTGACCTGGCTATGGATGAAGAGCGCTGCAGCCGCTTCGTCGACAACCTGTCGCCGGATATTCCTCACATCGGCTCGATGGGAGACGTAACCACCAGCTTCCTGCATATCCGGGCGTGTTTTGGGCCGGACTACGAGCCGTCGACGATCAGGCTCTCGGTCGGGATCGAGCCAGTTGATTGGATCATCGACAGCCTGAACAAGGCCTTGCAAACGAGCTANNGACGGCGTTTCAAAGGTATCGTCGGGACAGCTTATGCCGTCGACGCCGCGGGCAAGGTCAACAAGGAACTTCTCAGCCGCTCGCTTCAGCTGTTTCGCGTTTTGCTTGCCCTCCCGCAGCTCACGCAGTTGCCGCGGGCGAAGCGCAGCAGCCGTGCGGGTAGTATCCACTGCCACTTTCAGGGCACCATCGATCGCTTCGATTCTCCTGTCGGCGAGATCGACGAGGAAATTGCCGATGTCTTCCCTGATGCCGGGGATGCTCCACGTGGAGGCGGCCGAAAAGAAGTCGAAACGTCGCACCATCGGGTTGGCCGGATGCAGCGTAAAGGCCACGGTATCGCGAGTGCCTCGCACTTTTCTGACGTTCTCGACCTGGTGGGGCACCAGGCTGCCCTGCTGAAACACCGCAAAACCTTCCCGATCGAACCGGGTTGACAGAAGCTGTTCCTCCGAAAGAACCATGTGCAGGTAGGCGTAGGCCACGTTATCCCTCGAGCCGGAACGCTCGAAGAATTCATTCCGGGTCATTAACGCATGCTGCAGTGCGCCACCATCCATGTCCCGGTCTTCCGTGATATCCAGTATGCAAGCGAAATTCGTCGAATCGATGTGTATCCCGAATCCCGGCTCCTCGGCATCCGGATCGTACGCTGGCAGCAAGTTGATCTGAACCTGGTTGTATCGAATGGGAAGCGGAATCAACTCTATCCCGGCAACCCGGGAGAAGTAATCGAGGACCGTCTTGTCATTCATGAAGTCGACGAGAAACCTGGAATGGTAAGTGCAGCCCCGAGCGGCATCGCGATCCGGGTTCTTCTCCGCTACCACCAGGCCCTCTGCCCTGAACTGCCGGACGAGCTCTCTGAATTTCTCCACGCCCGTTTTCGACAGCAGCTTGACAGGCGCGGAAACCCCGACCCTGGACGCGATATTTTCAGGATCATTTGCAGCATAACCGAAGCACTCGTCGAGCATGTACAGCTTTGGTCTGGCCTCGAGGAGGCCGGGGTGCAGATCCGTCGCCGCGTCGAACACGGGTTCGAACGGCAGTCGGTTATCGATCCGCGGCGATGTGACAGTGAGGTTTCTGACAAGGCCGTCGAATCGGCCCGACAGATTCGGGTCACTCAGCGGCGATTGATTGTCATGCCCGGGCTGCTCTTGCCTATTGACGCCCATCTCGCCGACACCTATTCGAGGCCGGCCTGCGCCTCGTACCAAAGCTGCATCAACCGTGCTTTCTTCGCGGGCGGCAATGCCTTCGAATACACGCCGCGAGCAAACGTCCCGGCCGGGTCGTCGATTCCGGTTCCCGCGATGCGATCGGCAGCAATTAACTTCACCGAATTGGCGTTGACGTGGCCGTACCCGTAGTCGTCGAAAAGCGCTACACCACTCGCGGGATCCATCATGGCATCGATGTAATCGTACGCCTCATCGATTGAACCGGTGCTGCTGGAACTGACGGACAGCCCGCACATCCAGGTCAGTAGCGGTTCGATAACGACAACGGGCAGACCCTCTCTCACCATGCGCCGCGAAGCGCTGCCGTAAATGTAGGAGATTCCGACGTCACCGCTGGCCCATGCCTGCTCGAGCTGCGTGCTGTCGGTCCAGGTGAAACGTGCGTTTTCCAGCATCCTCCGAAAGATCTCCGGTACCGCCTGCATTTCCTCCTCGGTCGGGTCCATCGGGTCGGCCCAACGGCCAACGATTCCGGCGATCCACAAGTTGACCTCGGTGTCCGACGGCAAGGCAGTCATTCCTTTGAACCGGGGATNNGATCGACGAAAATATCGAAACTCGGGCTGTCTACGTCCATGAGCTCGGGGTTGTATCCAACCGTCGAGTAACCCCATTCCCACGGCACGAGCCAGTACTCGCCGTCGATCCGAACGTCCGGCAGTTCGAGCAGCTCGGGAGACGTCTCGCCCCACCTGGGCAGGCGATCCGTGTCGATCGGGACGATCAAGCCCCCGTCTATCGCTTCTCGCATCGTTCCCGTGCAAAGATGCACGAGATCCACCTTGAGGCCGGACCGCATGCGCTTCAACGCATCGTTCGTATGGGCGAAGAACGTGTAGCTCGGTGGTTCGCCATACTTGTCGAGATATTCCGGATAGTACTGCGGGTGCTGGAAGCCATTCCATTCGAGTAAGGACAGTCCCGTCTCCCCAATCGGCTGCTCACACGATGTGACCCACATTGACAGGAAACCGATGGCGAAGACGAGCAATGCCCTGCTGCGATATCGTGCCCTGGGCACTAGCACAGGGCACCCGGCCCCTCGGCAATCTCATCGGAATAGACGACGCGTCGGGCCGACCGGCTGCCGGTTTCGCTCTTCACCTTGGTGACAGCTATTTCGAGGTCATCCACGAACGCATCGATATACGCATCGTTGATCGGCCCCAGCACTAGCTGGATGCCGTCGGGGCCGGTCAGGCTGTTGACACTCCATCCGGCCTGACCCAGACAGGACGAAACGGCAAATATGTCGAGCGTATCGCTGCTGATCGCAACCGTGCCGAGATCAGCTCCACCCAGCAACTTAAGGTCCGGGTTCGACTCGACAACACCGACAATTTTATCTCTTGCTTTGAAGACCTGGGCGGCTCGTCGCTTGTAACCGTCGCGGCCGAGGTACTTCACGACGGCCCACGCCGATGCGATCGCCCCACCGCTGCGTGTCCCCGTCAGCGCGGGCGAACGATAGTACCCGGCCGCCCAGTCGTCGAAGGTAAATGTCTGATGTTCGGCCAGCGATCGCTGCCGAAAGAACAGTCCGGACACGCCCTTGGCGCTGTATCCGTACTTGTGAAAATCGACAGAAACAGAATTCACCCCGGGAACCAAAAAATCGAAATCCACGATCTCCCGGCCCAGCTCCTGACCGAACGGCGCGAGCATGCCACCGACGCACGCATCGACATGCAACCAGACATTTCGGGTCTGGGCTACCGCCGCCAGTGCCGGTATCGGGTCGCAGGCCCCGTGCGCCCATGAAGAAACCGAGCCGAGGATCATGAACGTCTTGTCCGTTATCGCGGCATTGACGGCGTCCGGGTCGGCACGAAAGGTCGCGTCGACCGGCACCCGTCGCACCGTATAACCCAGGTAGCGGCTGTATTTCTCGAACGTGGGGTAACCGGTTTCAGGAATCACTGCCTCGCATCGGCCGCCGGCCGCGTTCGTCTCCCGGAATTTCGCCAATGCCGCTGCCGTCGCGAGGAACAGGCTCTCCGATCCCCCGCTGGTCAGAGCGCCTGCGGCATCGGGCCCGCCATGGAACAGGTCGAGGACCCAGCCAACGAGTTCGCTTTCCAGGGGCTTTACGACGGAACTGGAATTGTTCTTGGTGAAAAAGGTATCGCAAGCCTTCTTGGCAACCTGCAATGCGCCGTCGTCGAGCAGCAGGCCGCGATCATTCAGCCATCGATCGCCGAACGTGGCACGAACGTCGGAGTCGTCCGTCCGCAGTTGCTCCAGTTCCAGCTCGATCTCCTCCTGAGACTCGCCGGATGGGAATGATGGAAATGTCATATTCGGCATCGAGTTGCTATGCGAGACGAGTTACGATTGTAGCAGTCCAACGCGATGCGAACAGTAGCGCCGCCAGGCCCTGTGCGGGCGTCGAATCGCGGCACAGACGAGGCCCCGGTGCGGGACTCCCGCGATGAACGATCTACGTGCCGTCTATCAACCTGGATTCACATCAAATGCAACGCACAGGCGGCTCTGCTGGCTGCGAAACGGCAAAGTCCTGTGAAACAGGGATGAGGGAAACATTATCAGGTCTCCTTCGGTGACCCGGCAGGTCTTCTTCGGATAATCCTGGTTCAGTATGGGAAGATTATTCCCGTGCAGACCGAACTCGATGTTTGCTTCATCGCCTTTTCTCGACGGTAATTCGAGATAAATCACGCCGCTTAGCCACCCCGTCGGATGATTATGCAGCGTAAGGTGGCCACCCTGCTCCATCAGCACATACCACGCCGTCATGCCGTAGTTCCGCGGCCATTCTTTGATAAACAGGCAATCACTTCCTGCATGCTGCGAAAAGTACGCAGAGATCTCCTCCTTCAGAAGAGCCTGGAGCTCGGCAATCGGTCCGCGCGAATCGACAAACAGAGTGGGGGCCGATTGAAAACCGGCGTGCAGGAGCGACTGATTTCCACCGCCCAGCTCTGAATCGAGGATCTGTTTCCTGACCGCATTCAGGAACTCGCTGTCTATTCTTTTTGCGGAGATGAGGTTTTTGGCAGATATAAAATCAAGCGGATTGCTGCAGAAAGGATAGGGATCTGCGCAAGCGAATTGATTGGATGCAAATGCGCTGATCGCCGCAACGCCGATGTTGGTGGCGTCTTCTGCGGTAATTCTCTCGAGTTCCCGATAGAACCTGTCCTTCTCGAAACGAGCGTAGATACATTCCAGCAAACCGGCCCGGGACAGCGCCGTGTCTGCCTTTTTGTGGCTTTCGATTGCTTCATCCAGCCGGCCGAGCTCCTGTAGCGTGCTGCCTTCGTTGCGACGTGCCATCGCAAAGTCCGGATCGGCGGCGAGAGCCTTGCGATAACTGGCAACGGCCTCTTCGGGTTTTCCAAGACTCCGAAGCGCGTTGCCCAGTTCATTGTGCGCGTTGGCATGATTCGGACTAAGATCGATGACCGCCCGATAAGCGTTGACTGCCTCGTCGAGCCTTCCAAGGCCCCTCAGGGCATCGCCGAGATTCATGAGCGCGAGAGTGTTGTCCGGTTGAGTCGCGAGCGCCTTCCGATAATGGGCGACGGCGTCTTCAAATTTGCCGATGGAACACAGCGCGACCCCGAGGTTGACTTGAGCATGAAAAAAATCCGGCCTTGCGGCCAGGGCTTTTTCAAATTCGATGATCCCGTCGTTTACTCTGCCCAGACGACATTCGGCGAGGCCCAGGTTGACATGCGTCTCCACGAGCTCTGGATTGATTGCGAGCGCCTGGCGGTAGCTGATCGCGGCATCTTGCGTCTTTCCACATGCGTTCAGAACGATACCCAGGTTGTTGTGCGCATCGGCGTTACCAGGATTGATCTCGATGGCCCTCGATAGCAGGTCCAGGGCCATCTCATGCTTACCGGCCCTGTGTGCAATAAAACCGAGCATCGCCAGCGCGATATCCTGGTTTGGATCAGCTCTGAGTATTTGCTCGTAAATGTTACCTGCTTCGAAAAGGCGACCTGCGTTATAGAACTGCACCGCCCGATCAAGCGCCTGTTGAATGGTCAATGTCTCTTGGTCTTCGGACATTTGCTCTACTCAACCGACCGCCATCGGGCGTGGTCGACGTTTCCCTGCCAGAGCACATACGAAATCGGACCCACAAGTCTCATTGTTTCCCCGAACGAAATTTGAAACATTGCGCGGCTATCGCGTAAGAGGATATCTGGTCGAAACAACGCGTCGAGACCGTGGCAGAATCGTCGCGACTTTCGTTGCATGCACTAGTGCTTGGGTCTGCGGTTGCGTACACGGTCAATGAAATTCCTGATGTCATCCTCGTATTGCGAGTCTATGTAACCGTCCTTACAGTCGGCATGCACGCAGCCGCCGAACTCGATTTTTAGGTAGCTGAATGTATCCCGAAACGCGCCGAGGAAGTGGGCAGAGACCTCCTCCTCCACCGACGTACAAACGACGTATGCCGTCTTGCCACTGAGGGCCTGCCCCAGCTCCAGCAGCTGCGGAACTTCGAGCAGGTCCGACAGGCGGTCGATGAGTACTTTCATCGGTCCCGCAACGGAGTACCAGTACACGGGAGATGCAAAGATGATTTGGTCGAAGTCGACGACGTGCCTGATCAGGGATTCAAAATCATCGTCCCGATTCTGGTGCTCATAGTCAAAAGGAGCGATCGACCTCTCGGCCAGATCAACAACTTCGATCTGCAGTTCGCCAGCGATACGATCAATCAATCGCCCGGTGTTTCCGTTGCGTCTACCGCTGGAAAATAGAGCAATAGTCGTAGGCATTGATTCGTTTCGGCAATTCACAGCCCAGTTTGGAGTTATCTGCCGCCGGTACACGGCGATCACGTATTTATCGTCCCGCGGCTAGGTTTTCAAACGTCTTGTCGATGTCGTCATCGCCATCTAGAACAATCAGCTGCTGATTGCACAAATCTTTTTGTCGCAGTGCGGCCACCAAGCATTCGACTACGTTTTCGCGTGAGACGGTTATCGAAATAGAATCGTCGCGAAAGGTACGAATGCGGTGGCTGGCTGGCTCGTCGGTCAACCGCCCCGGCAACAGAATGAGATAGGGTACCCCCGAAGTCTTCAGGTAGTGATCCGCCGCGAACTTTGCGGCAGCGTATGGCCGCAGGAAATCCGGCGCATCCTGGGGAACCGTGGAACGCATGGCGCTGACCATGATGAAACGCTTTAGCCCTGTCGCCTTCGCATAGTCAACAGACCGTATGGCCCCATACAAGTCGACCAGCAAGGTCTTGTCCGGGCCGGCGCCCCCGGCACCCGCGGTGAATACCAGTTGGTCGCAACCCGCCATGGCTTCCTCGAAGTCGTCCTCCAGATTTGCGACCACGGTTTCGATGCCTTGTTGCCGAAACCAAGCCACCTGACTTTCCTTACGCAGCATGGCACGAACGGGCAAGCCTGCCTGATGCGCCTTATTGCAGAAGAGCCGACCGATCTGGCCGTTCGCGCCAATGACTAGAGTCTTCATGCCTTCCTATACTATCAGCCTGGCAAAACCGGTCGACTTCGGATTCATCGCTTACCGAAACACTCGACTATCCTGCATGTCAAAGCCGATATTCTTAACCACGGAGTGAAGTCGTGCTGCGACTCTCGCATCGCCGCTTCCGGATTGTCGAGGGTGCGCCACCGGATCTCTGGTACTTATACTGGGCCGGACACCGGGCCTGTCTCGGAAACCGGCCGGTAGCACACCTTTTGCTCGAATCCAGTGATACCTGCCTCGGTCATCTCAAGTCGGGCCGAATTCCACTTTCCGGCGCGCCCGAGAGGATTGATTCGGATCGGCTCAGGCCGATCCTCGGGGCTTCGCCCCGCGCTCGCTATGCTCGTGCGTCCAAAACGCTAGCGCGTTTTGTCGAACAAGATCCGCCTCCTTGGGCGGGACACACAAACCAACAAAAATAGGGTCACACCCCGTTTTAACGACTGATCGAGAAATCTCGAGCTCGCGTGTCACCGGGGTCTTGAGTCCCTACAGTTCCGAAGTAGACCATACCTGCCGCCATGTGGATTCTTACTGAAAAGGACAGACCGTCACCGACCCTTCACTCTAGCGGGAGGATCTGCATTCTCCAATACAATTGTTCGCCGGATATGCTTACGGCTATTCGGTGACGAAAAACCCGCCTTTGATCGCGTCGTCCCAATGCTGGAACACGGCGGGCCCGACCCCGAGCGCCACACCGGAGGCGAATTCGCCGCTCATGTACCCGTGGGTGCCGAAAGGATACTGCGTCAACGAGACCCTTGGGGCAGGATCCATCTCACCGAAGAGAGGAATGATCACGTCCTCGTAAACCTCGCGGCTGTGATCGCGGCTGAATGCTGTGATCTGGAACATGATGGGCGGCACCGGCTTGACTCCGGGTCCCGTTAGCTCTCTCGTGTACACCGTATAGCGATCGATAAGCGCCTGAGTGTCCTTCCGGTTGAGCCGCAGGCGCTTCGCCGTAACCCTCGCAGCTTCGACAAGCGACGGTTGTATGTCATGTGTAACCAGGTACTCGGCCTTGAAAGAGGCGCGTTTCTGAACATCACCCCAGCTATCAAGAATTTCCTCGATGATCATCGGCAAGCGCATCAGGGCCTCGGGACCTTCGGTACCCAGCAGTTCCGGACCGGCGTAACGGGCGCGGTCGCGCCAGCTGCGTATATAGAGTTCGTCGAAGGGATCCGTCCGCGATTCCAGCTGAAGTTCTTTGTCGACACGATCGTAGCCTTCGACTTTGCCGAGTTCGCCACTCCATGCATGCTTGGCGCGATTTATGTAGCCGAACGACGAATTTTCGACAGCGAGTATGCCCACGATATTGTCGACCCGCTGCGAAAGCATCATCGTAAACGGGCCGCCGGTCGAGTGGCCGTGAACATACACCGAATATTCATCGCCTGGGAAGTGTTTCGCGATGGCGGCGATTCCACCTTGCTCGAAAGCCGCAGGCCAACCGGCCATACGATAGTAGAAGACGGTGTCTGGTTTGGCTTTTGCCAGCGTGCGAACTCCATACCGCG
>JABAOE010002778.1_pt5 | contig 19694 bp, 23 predicted proteins | sample 7062141 | NCBI WGS metagenome assembly JABAOE01 (sample SAMN14538627, study PRJNA623070) | marine sediment metagenome | biome: marine biome [ENVO:00000428]; feature: marine pelagic biome [ENVO:01000023]; material: deep marine sediment [ENVO:00002113] | place: India: Gulf of Khambhat ... | reverse complement strand
GTAACGATGATTTCTTCGATCCGAGCCTCGCCCTGATTCTGGGCCTGGGCTGCTGGTACGCCGGCACAGGCTGCGGAGACGGCCGCCGCAACAGATATCCTCGAAAATTGCGGATTCGTATTGATACTCGACATGAGCTTCCCCCCAGGAGTGATACTGTCGAACCCCGAGCCGTGCACCTGCCCGGCACGGGACGCAAAATCCTGTAAATCCTAACTGAATTGATGCGTACAATCCAAACAAAAATCTTGGCTCACTAAATGACCATACTCGTTGCCACATCGGTTGTTCGCGGTTCCCGTCAGGGCGAGAGTCACGGCGGTATCTACCTGATCGATTTGGAAAAAGATCGAGTTGCCCAACCCGTGAACTGGGACACCGCGGACATCGACTGGCAGGGCCGGGGCTGGGATCGCGGGCTGCGCGGCATCGCTTTCGACGGTGACAAAGTGTTCATCGCCGCAAGCGACGAACTGTTCGTCTACGATAGGGAGTTCAAGCAAATCGCTTCCTACCGCTGCGCGCACCTCAAACATTGCCATGAAATCGCCCGCTACCAGCGGCGGCTCTACCTGACGTCGACTGGCTTCGATGCCATTCTCGGTTTTGATCTCGATGAGCTCCGCTTTTCCTGGGGGCTCAGAATCACCAGGACCGGTGACGCTTTTAGCGGCATACCGTTCTTGCCGGGTGCCGTCGACGGCCCGCCGCCGTCGAACGAGCTGCATATCAACAACGTGTACTGCATGCCCAAGGGCCTTTTCGTCAGCGGTATGCGCGTCGGCGGGATGCTGCGCTTCTCGGGCAAACGCATCGAGAACATCGTCGATCTGCCGCAGGGTTGCCACAACGCGCAACCGTGGCGGGGTGGCGTGCTGTTCAATGACACGAGTGCCGATGTTGTTCGCTACCTCTCAAGCGACCGGCAGCGCACGTTCAGCGTGCCGCGTTACGACCCGGCGCTGCTAACGCACACGGATTTCGACGACTCGCGCACGGCACGGCAGGCCTTTGGGCGGGGACTCTGTGACGTTGGCGACGGTGTAGTTGCCGCAGGGTCCTCGCCCTCGACGATCACGCTGCACGATTTCGAGTCTATGCAGACGCTGTTGTCGATCAACCTGACCATGGACATTCGAAACGCGATTCACGGCCTCGAGGTCTGGCCGTTCGAGGCGTGAAGAAGGGCTCTCGCCCTGATTACTGATTGATCTTCTCGTACTGCGCGTAGCGCGGCAGTATCGGTTCCAGGACGTCGATCAGTTCGCCGAGCTTGTCCTCGTAGTTGCGCCAGAAGTGCACGGACCTCGTGTACAGAGGCTCTCGTACCTGTTCCGAGCTTGCGGTGCGCACTGGCCGGTCGGTCTCGTGGTAGCTGAGGCAGGCATCTTCCCAGGGGAGTTCACAGTGCTCGAGCAGGCGCCGGACCTGGCTCTCGAAATCGGTTACGACCTCCTCGTACTGCACGGTAAGGACGCGCCCCGGAAGGACCGCGTGCCAGTGATCCATCAGACGCTGGTACTCGAGAAAGTATTCACCGACGTCGGTCAGGTCGTAGGTGAACGGCTGGCCCTTGCCGTAAAGCTGGCGGAAATTGCTCAGACAGGAATCGAGCGGGTAGCGCCGGGCATCGATGATTTTCGCATTCGGCAGGATCAGATGGATCAGGCCGACCGTCGGAAAGTTATTGGGCATCTTGTCGATGAAACGCGGTTTACCCTCGATGCGATGCATTTCCGCTGCGTCAAGGTAATCCTGACCCAAGGACTTGAAATTGGGCTCCCCGAGTTCGCGGACGGCCTCGGGATAGTTGATGCCGTCCGCGCGGTTTTTGCTCAGCGTGTGCTCGACACGCTTTAGATACGGCAGTTCGGCTGTGCCCTCGACCATGGAATGGCTGGCCAGAATCTGCTCGAGCAGCGTCGAACCCGAGCGCGGCAGGCCAACGATGAAGATCGGTGAGCGATCGGGGTTGCCGAGGCCTGTGTTCCTCTCCAGCAGTTCCCTGTCGAACACGTCGATCACCGCGTCATTGTTCACCTCGAAGCGAACCGGGTCGTAGTGCTCGAGCATGCGGCGTTTGGCGTTACCTTCGACGTAGTAATCCCAAGCGCGCTCGAAATCACCGCGGTCCTCGTGCGCTTTGGCCAGAGCAAACAGGAAATTGACGTGTGAATCGTCGGTCAGGTCGCTGTCCGCAACCCGGGACCCCATTTCCGCGATATCCTCATCCGTCAGCTTGTAGGTCTTGAGATTTGCGAGGCTCCAGTAAACCTCGCCCTTGTCGGGTCGCGATGCGATGCATTTGCGATAGGACTCGATTGCTTCTTCCTGCCGGCCGATCGTCTTCAGCGCGTGGCCCATACCGAGCAGGGCGCCCGGATGCTTGGGGCGAAGCTCAAGCACACGTTTGTAGGCTTCGATGGCGTCCAGTGACAGGGCGACCGGCGATAGCATCTGCGCAAGCTGGTAGTGCGCTTTTACGTTTGCAGGTTCGAGGCTTGCGGCCTGCTTGAAACACTCGGCGGCTTCCTCGATACGGCCCTGCTCTTTGAGCGCGTTGCCCAGATCGATGATTGCGTTGACGAAGTCCGGCGCCAGCACGACCGCACGTCGCAGCAGACGCTCGGCTTCATCGATATTGCCCTCGCCGAAAGCCAGGATCCCGAGCATGCGGAGCGCGTCGACGTTCTGCGGCTGGGAATGCAGGATTTCACGATAAAGCCGCGCGGCTTCTTCGTAGTTGCCCTCTCTCTGCTGCTCGGCGGCGTGTGCGAGTTTCTTGCGCACCGGATTCAATGCAAACGATTTTTCGAAAGCCTCATCCGCTTCTTTGCCCTTGCCGACCATCGCGAGCGCCTTACCGAGATTCAGGTGAGCAAGTTCGAGCGACGGATCTAGGCGCGTTGCGGTCTCCAGGACTTCGATAGCTTCTTTCGGCCGGGCTTGTTGCAGCAGGGCATAGCCGAGATCCTCGTAGGGTTTGGCAAAAGTCGGCGCGAGTTCGGTTGCTTTACGGAGTACCGTTTCGGCCTCTTTGAGCTGGCGCTTTTTGACCAGAATAGCGCCGAGAAGCGCCGTGATATTGACGTCTTCGGGGTGTGCCTCGATTGTGCGCCGGCAAAGTTCTTCCGCTTTGCCCGCATTGCCCTTATTAACAAGATCGACGGCTTCGCTGAACGTCGCGCGCAGCGCAGCAGCATTTCGCATGGGATTCGCCCGTTTGTGGTCGTTATAGTGCCGTGCGGCTGGAACGATTTTGTTACATTACTGAAAACCCGGTGTAAAAAACAATCACGAGCGACCGGACTAGCCGGAACTGAATTTTGCAGACCTTCCAAAACGCACTGCGTACCAAGGATTTTACGCTGACGGCAGAACTTGCGCTCGATGCGGGCGCCACGGCCGAGTCGATCCGCAAACAGGCACGCGGATTCGAACCTTACGTGGATGCCGTGCAGCTGCCGGAGAGCGTCGATCAGGAAGTTCACCTAGCACCGCTTGCCGCCGCGGCGATCTTGCTCGATGCTGGCATCGATCCGGTAATGCACATGATCTGTCGGGACCGAAATCGGGTAGCACTGCGGGCCGATCTCCTCGGTGCTGCGGCGCTCGGCGTCACGAGCCTCTTACTGATGCGGGGCAAGGAATTTCCGGAGGCCGCGAAGAAAAGAGTCACCGAGGTCTATGACTGGGGGACGCGCAAGCTGATCAGGGCGGCCAGCCGGATAGAGGCAGCGAATTTTCTCATCGGCTCGATCGCGACGGTCTTCAAACCCGATCGCGACTGGAAGCCCGAGAACCTGCCCGTCAAAGCTGATGCGGGCGTCAGCTTCGTGCAGACCCAGCCATGCTTCGATATCGATCTGTTGCGGCATTACATGGCGAGGCTCGTGGCCGAGAGAATCACGCGCCGCATCAGCATAGTCGTCGGCTTGGCCCCTTTGCCCAATGCCGATATTGCCCTCTGGCTGAGTCAGAACCTCCGCGGCACGGTCGTGCCGGCACGACTGATCAAGCGCCTGCGCGATGCATCCGATCCCGAACAAGAAGGAGTCGAGATCTGCGCCGAAATGATGCGTGAGCTCTCCGACATACCCGGGGTATCGGGCGCCAACCTGAGCTGCCTCGGCCGGCCGGAAGCCGTCATCGAGGCGATTCGCCTGGCCGGTGTCGGCCAGGTCGAGCGGCGATGACGAGTTCTGCAGGCACGGCTGCCGTGTCCGCCACCTGGAGCGCGCCGCTTGCACTAACCCTTGGCTACGATGTGTAACTCGACGCCCGGCCAGGGGCCGGCAGGGTGAACTAATGCAACCGGAAGGCTATCCGCGCAGTTACTACACCGCGAGCGCTCTCGGGGTGCACGAGCATCCGGTTCTCGACGAGGTGACCCGTGCCGATGTTTGCGTGATCGGAGGTGGCTTCACCGGACTCTCGGCGGCGCTCAATCTTGCCGAGCAGGGCATGGATGTTGTGCTGCTCGAGGCCGAGCGCGTTGCATTCGGCGCGTCCGGTCGCAACGGCGGCATGATCGGTAGCGGCCAGCGCAAAGACGTACTCGAGCTTGAGGCGTCTTTCGGGCTCGAGCGCGCTCGCGAACTCTGGCAATTCGCGGAGGCCGCCAAAACAGAGATCCGCGAACGGGTGGCAAAACATGCTATTCCCTGTGACCTGCAGGACGGTCAGGTGGTCGGCGTGCACAAAGCCCGCTACCGAGGATGGCCGGCGGAACTTGCAACGGCACTCTCAGAGCGATACGGGTATCTGCAAGCGCGCAGTCTGAGCCGTGAGGAGACCAGGGCCGTCNNTGACCTTACACCCGCTCAATTATGCGCTCGGCGTCGCCTGCGCCGCGCGCGAGGCGGGCGTGCGCGTGTATGAGCATTCTCGGGTAACGGGCTACTCGCGATCTGCGCCGTCCGTTGTTCGCACCAGAAGCGGAAGCGTCGAGGCGGATTTCATCGTCCTCGCCTGCAACGGCTATCTCGGCAGGCTCGAGCCGCGCGTCGCCGGCAAGATCATGCCGATCAACAATTTCATGATCGCGACCGAGCCGCTTGGCGAGGAAAGGGCGCACGCGCTGATTGCAGGACGCTTCGGCGTTCATGACACGCGCTTCGTCGTCAACTACTTTCGCCTGAGTGAGGACCATCGACTGCTTTTCGGCGGTGGCGAGAACTATCGTCGCGGATTTCCCCGCGACATCGCCCGGTTCGTACGACCCTATATGCTGCAGTTGTTTCCACAGCTTGATGACGTGAACATCGACTATGCCTGGGGCGGCACGCTGGGTGTCACGGTGAACCGAATGCCGCACTTCGGGCGCCTGCAGCCCAACCTGTTTTTTGCCCACGGTTACTCGGGCCACGGCATTTCGACAGCGAACTTTGCCGGCAAGATCATCGCCGAGGCCATCGCGGGCATGGCCTCACGCTTCGATGTCTTCGCGAGCCTGCCGACTCATACATTCCCCGGGGGCACACTGTTGCGTTACCCGGGACTCGTCCTCGGCATGCTCTTTTACTCGCTCAAGGACCGACTGTAATGCTCAATTGGTCGGCAGCTCCGGATAGGTTACCGAGAGCATGTATTCGGCTGCCCTGCTGACCGTCGAGTCACTCAGCGTATCTGCACCGCCTTTGGCGGGCATTTCGAGATAACCGTCCTTGGCGTGTTCGAACAGCACAGCCTCCCACAGCGGTGAGCGCTGAGCCCAGGCTTCGCGGTCACCGGTGCGTGGCGCGCCGTCGATGCCTTCCTCGTGGCATCCGGCACAGACCTCTTGATAGGCGTCATAGCCGCTCGACATCGTCTCCGATGCGGGCTCTGCGGGCGCGCCGGATGCGGATGTAGCCTGCTTGCCGGCCTCGCCGCAGGCGGCAAACGCGAGCAAGGCCAGCAAGACAAGTGGGTGCTTCATAAACCAGACTCCTTGTGTACAGTATGGGCATCCGGGCTTTTGAGCCGCAATTGTGGATGCTGCCTATGGCCGTACGGCCCATTCTCCGCATTGGTGACCCTCGTCTGCGCGAGGTATCCACAGCGATCGAGCGCTTCGATACCGCCGAGCTCCATGAGCTGATTGCCGATATGTTCGATACCATGGAGGCCGCAGATGGCGCAGGACTCGCTGCGCCGCAGATCGGTGTTGCAAAAAGAGTCATGATTTTCGGCGTGGAATCGAACCCTCGTTACCCGGAGGCCGAGAGCGTCCCAACGACTGTGCTGGTCAACCCCGAGTTCGAGGTTATCGACCGGCAAGCGCAGGGTTTCTGGGAGGGCTGCCTCTCCGTTCCCGGGATGCGTGGCTACGTCGAGCGTCCTGCCGGCATCCGCTACCAGGGCTTCGATCAGTTCGGAAATAGCATCGAGCGGGAGGCACGCGGCTTTCATGCCGTCGTCTTCCAGCATGAATACGACCACCTCGACGGGATCCTCTACCCGGACAGGCTCGCGGACTTGCGGCGTTTCGGATTTGTCGACGAACTCACGGCAGCCGGCATCCTGTAGCGGCGAGATGATTACCGGTGTCTCGCTTGCGGTAGTGACGGGTGGCGGCCATGGCATCGGGCGCGCTCTGTGTCAGCGCCTGGCGAAAGACGATGTGCGCGTCGTCGTTGCCGATATCGATGGTACTGCGGCAGCCAAGGTAGCTGCCGAAGTCACGGGCGACGCGTTCGAGCTCGATGTCGGCGTTGAAGACGAGATCGAGGCGATGGTGCAAAGCATCGAATCGGATTCGGGGCCGATCGACATGTTCGTCTCCAATGCCGGCGTCGCCTTCGGCGATGCCGACGGCAGCGCCGCATCTGCCAAGGGCGGCATGCGCCAGGAGACAGACCGTTGGGAGACGTGCTGGCGCGTCAACGTCATGGCTCACGTGTATGCGGCGCGGGCAATGATCCCGCGAATGCGCGGCCGCGGCGGTTACCTGGTCAATGTCGCCTCCGCTGCAGGCTTACTCGCCCAGATCGGTGATGCCGCCTACACGGCGACCAAGCACGCGGCCGTTGGATTCGCCGAGTCGCTTGCTATTACGCACGGCGATGACGGAATCCGTGTATGCATGGTTTGCCCGCAGGCGGTGGCAACCCGCATGATCGGTGCCGACGGGGACGATCCTGCAGCCAGCCGTGGATTTGGCGGTAATGCGATCGACGGGATACTCTCACCAGCCGAGGCTGCCGAGCGCATTGTTGCCGGCATTGCCGAGGGGCGGTTCCTGATTCTGCCCCACGCCGAGGTTAAAACCTATGCGCAGCGCCGTGCGGCGGATCATGATCGCTGGATCAGGGGCATGCAGCGCTTCCGCCGCGAGCTTGGAGGAGATGATCGATGATCAGGACCGGGGCCGAGTACATCGAGAGCCTGCGCGGTAGGGGACTCAAGGTTTACCTGTTCGGCGAACTCGTCGAAGAGCCGGTAGATCACCCGATCATCCGACCCTCGATCAATGCGATCGCCGAGACTTACGACCTTGCTGAGCGAAGCCCCGACCTCGCAACGGCGAAGTCGCCTTATACCGGAGAAAGCATCAATCGCTTCCTGCATATCGCAAGCAGCGCGAACGACCTCGTTATGCAGAACAAGATGCAGCGCAGGCTCGGGCACGGGTACCTGTTTTCAGCGCTGCGTCGGCATGGACGCGCTGAATGCGCTGCACTCGGTGACTTTCGAAATCGATGAGGTGTATTCGGCAGGCTATCACGAGCGCTTCCTCGTATTTCTCGAAATGGCGCAGCGAAACGGTTACGTCATTGGTGGCGCAATGACCGATGCCAAAGGCGATCGAAGTAAAGCGCCGCATGAACAGCATTATCCGGATCTCTACGTCCGGGTCTCGAAACGCAGCAGGGACGGCGTCTACATCCGCGGCGCCAAGGCCCATCAGACCGGCTGCATCAATTCGCACTGGATGGTGGTGATGCCGACGCTCAGGCTCGGCCCCGCCGATCGGGACTACGCGATTGTCGCTGCGGTGCCGGTCGATGCCGAGGGCATTACCTACATCTACGGTCGGCAGTCCTGCGACACCCGCGCCATGGAGGGCGGCGACATCGATCTCGGCAATGCGCGATTTTCCGGCCAGGAGGCCATGGTTATTTTCGACGAGGTCTTCATTCCGAACGAGCGGATTTTCATGGACGGTGAGTGTGAATTCGCGGCGATGCTCGTCGAGCGTTTCACCTGCTATCACCGCCGTAGTTACGTCTGCAAATCCGGTGTCGGTGATACCTTGATCGGTGCGGCGGCGACGATTGCCGACTACAACGGTGTCGAGAAGGCATCGCACATCCGCGACAAACTGATCGAGATGACCCACCTGAACGAGACCATTTACAGCACCGGGATCGCGTCCAGCCACCAGGCCTCGAAATTGAAATCAGGGGTTTATCTCAACGACGCTATGATCGCCAACGTCTGTAAGCATCACGTCACGAAAATGCCCTATGAGATAGGCCGGCTGGCGCAAGATCTTGCTGGCGGGATTGTCGTAACGGCACCTTCACAGAAAGAGTTCGAGCATCCCGAGATCGGCGAGATTGTTCGCAAGTACTTGCAGGGCCGTGAAGAAATCGCCGCGGAGGACCGGCTGCGCATTCTGCGCTTGATCGAGAATATGACCATGGGGCGCAATGCGGTCGGTTACCTGACCGAGTCGCTGCACGGGGCGGGATCGCCTCAGGCACAGCGCATCCAGATTGCGCGCCAGATGCAGCTCGAATTCAAAAAGGCGCTGGCCAAGACCCTGGCAGGGATACCGCTCGATTCCGCCGAGGAAATTGCGGCCGATCTCGATGGCTATATGAAGAGCGTGTTCGCGTCAGTCGAGCCGGATAAATGAAAACCGGTCAATGCCGCCTTTCGTTTGCATTCCTTCGTCAAGTGCTGAGGATTTGGACTACACTAAAAAAAGGCGCTCCAGTTGCGCCGATAAACAAAAAAGTTAGGGGTTTACCATGAAATACTTCACTCACCTTGTGGCGCTGGCAAGCGTTGCCGCGCTGCTTGCGGCCTGCGCGCCCCAGTCACAGGACGATAGCGCCGCTCTGGCCGAGATAAAGGCGAATACGCCAGTTTGGTTCGATCATTACAATGCGGGCGATGCCGATGGGGTCGCTGCGCTCTATGCCGAGAATGCGATCATGATGCCGCCCGATGTCGCGGCGGTGGCGGGCCGTTCCGCAATTCGCGATTACATCGCCGTCGATATCGCCGCGACCCAGTCGGCCGGTTTGACCTCTCAGTGGAACCCGGTGACGGACGGGGTGGCTACCGGGGATACGGCATGGGTGAGCGGCACATTTTCGTTCAGCGATTCCGCAGGCAGCGCAGTAGCGACCGGCAAATATGCAACGGTATATGCCCGCGTTGATGGTGAGTGGCTTATCGCCCGCGATATCTGGAATATGGATGCGCCTGCGGCGTCGGCATATAGCGATCAGCTGGCAGCGCTCGAAACACTGATCGAAGCCTGGAATACCCAGGATGTTGATCGTCTCGACGCGATCGCATCTGCCGAAATGACGCGGCGAGCACCGGATCAGGACGCGGACAGTCTCGAGGAAATCAAAGCCTTTATCCGGCAGGTCCATGTTACCTATCCTGATTTCAGTATCGCGAACGACGGGGCCGCTGCGGGACCGGGAGGCGCGTATGTGAAGTGGACCGTGACTGCGACGAATACGGGCGAGGGCTCACAAGCCCCCACCGGGAGGCCGATTGAAGTTACGGGCATTTCGCGCTACGAGTTCGCAGACGGCAAAATTATCAGCGAATACGTGGCCTTCGACTCGATGCAGCTCTTGTCTCAGCTCGAATCGACGGCGATGCCGCACGCCGCAGACTGACCGGCAGACAGGCTGCCGGGTGCAGGTGCCGGCAGCCGTCTAGCCTTTTTCATGTGCAACAAACCCGGGCGTCCGTGCCGATTGCGCGGCAGGGGCTGCCCGGGGTCACTGGGCGAGACCGCGACTATGCGGTGGTTTCGCCATCTCGACACGATCAAGGCGTGGGCTAATTCTCGGGCGTATTACGGCCCGATCGGCCGGAAATGCTCCGGATTTTGACCCACTTCACATAAATGCAGCCGCTAACTTGCTAATTTCCCACCCAGTTTAGCGATCCGCGAGCACCGCGCGCGGCAATTTCAATCTGCAGGACAGTACAATGAAGTTATTCAAAAACGGCTTGACCGTGATCGTTTTCGCCCTGTCTCTCGTTTCGGCCGCGCAGGCCGATACCGGCGGCTGGTACGTTGCGCCTGCGATCGTGCATACGAACGATGACGGCGATCGCTTGCTCGACGATGACATAGGCGGTGGCCAGGTGGCTGTCGGTTACGATCTGAGCGACGACTTCATGATCGAAGGCATGATCGGCTCCTCGAGCCTCGACGGCTGGTATCAGGGCACGGGCGAGTCACATCTGGACATCAGCGCCAATCTGTTGACGTTTGCGGACCGCGAAGCGGCTTTCGCCGGCTACCTCTTGCTCGGTCTCGGCTATCTCAGTGTCGATTACGACGGTGGCGGATCTGAGAACCGTGCGTCGGCAACCGGCGGACTCGGCTTCATCTGGTCCTTTGGCGATTCCCCGGTTTCGCTGCGCGGCGAATACCGCGTGCGTTTTGCTTTCGAGCGAGACAGGAGCCTTAACGACGTGCTCGCATCGCTCGGCGTACAGGTTGCTTTCGGCGAAGCCCAGCGCAAGCGGAAGTCGCGCAAACTTGTCGACAGTGACTTCGACGGTATCACCGATGATCTCGATCAGTGTCCCGATACCCGCCGTGGTTTGACCGTCGACGGCTCGGGCTGTCTGCCCGACGGTGACAACGATGGTATCGCCGACGTCGGTGACAAGTGCCGCAACACGGCAATGGGTGTATCGGTCGATAACTCTGGTTGCCCGACGAGTGGCGGGCGCTAAATCGGACCGTGCGCGCGGCTGAACTTGCCGCCGCGTAACGTCACGACACAGCTCAAAAGCATTGGGCGCAGCACGTAAGTGCTGCNNGCTGCGCCCAATGCGTTTTTACTCTCTACCGTCTCGGCTCAGGCAGATGAAGGCCGGTTCTTGGAGTGAAGCCGGGCGCGTGGACTCCCCGACTAGGCCTCGCGAGCCAGCCGGAAAGCCCACCATGCCAGTGCCGCAGGTACTGCAAAGCCGATCCAGGAAACCACCATCGGTACCGCGAAGGCATCGATGTTCACGGTCAGCCCAAACAGCACCCTGAGCAGATGCGCGATGGCGACCAGGCAGAAAAGTATTCCCGATATTACGCAATAGGGCCGAGAGTTCATGCTCTTGACCTCTCATCCTGTTTCGGACTATTCGACCGGAATCATGATGTGGGCGTAATCGGTGTCTTTCCACATGACGTAGGGACCGCCGGTTGACGGATCGTCCGTCATGCCTTCCAGCATTTCCTTGGGCACGACGATCATCAGGTGCGGCCCGGTCTCGACATAGTCGTCGGCGCTCGTAGGATCCTCATGGTAAGGGTCCGAGTTGCTCACACCTCCACCAGGCGGGTCGCCCTGCAACATGTAGGAAATGCCCACGCCGGGGGCAGTGAACGGTGCTTTGGCGCCAACCGCAGCCATCATCTGCGACCAAACGTCATCAACACAGACGGCGGCGCCGTCGCCCGGCATTACCTCCGGCATGCAGGTCCAGCCGTTGCTGCCCTCGGCAACAACCTCGCCGTTGATCACGACCGTGGCATCGGCACCGATGGTGGCTGGCGCAGCGCTTCGCGCATGGGCGATAAGTTCGTCAACATGCCCCGCAGCGAGAGCACCAGCACTGAGAGCGGCTAGCCCGATGAGCGCAGTTAATTTCTTCAACATGATTCGCCTCCTTATCGTTTTGTTGTGCCACCATTTGATCTTACCCTTGCAATTTTGTCTATAGTTAGGCTTCGAACGGAGCCGTTTTCTATGCTCCTTATCAATCACGGGAGACTTCAGATGAAGAGTCGATACAAGAATCTGCCTTTGTTCAGCCTCGGCCTCGCCCTCACTCTTTCCTGCACATCCTCGGCAGTTGCTGCGGACACGGCAGGATTCACGAGCGGCACGCGCGAGGTATTGACGACGATACCGCTTGCTAACGGCATGACAGCGACACGGGTTCAGTACCTGGTCGGCATCGTTACCGACGCCCAGGAAGGCATGTTCCACGGCGGCACGCAGCAGTGTCTCGCGACCGTCATCAGCGACGCGAGCGGAGCGGTTGTAGAGGGTCACGGTGGCTGCGACGGTATCGACCCCGATGGCGACGTATGGTGGATTACGATCGACATGGCAGCCGATGCACCGATTCGCTGGACGATCACGGCCGGCACCGGCAAGTACGAAGGCCTGGCGATGAGCGGCGTCAACAATGCGATTGCCGAGCACGCGGACGGCATTACGCTCGGGCGCTTCGAGGGCAATTACGTCGGCGATTGAATGGGTTTGAAGGCAAGCCTGGCGCGCAATTTCGACGGCGCTCTCTAACGCTACCCTGTTCGATTCACGACACGGCGTGGTGCTTGTCTGTATGACACGGATAGACACTTGTGGCTGAGCGATTGGATTTGCTCAAAGCGTCCAGGCGGTTGGACGCGGACGGTTTTGCGCATCTCGAGCAACTGTGCGACCGAGAGAGTGTCGGGCGTCTGTTTTCAGTTGCCCGAAGGCGCGGCGGCGAGGTACGTGCCGCGCTCGGCGAAAAAGAAATCGGCATCGGCAGTGCAGCCGGCTACAGGGAGATCGTGCAGCGCTCGCCCGGTCGCTGGGATGTGCCGATCACGCCTGCGGAGTTTGGCGTCGGCGAGCGGGATCTTCCGTGGTGGCCACTTATTGCCACGGTACTCGGCGATGATGCCGAGTATTCCTTCAGCGGTGTCGTGTTCTCGGAGCCGGGCAGCCAGGCGCAGTGCTGGCACATGGACTCACCGCACGTCGCCGCCGAGCATCGACCGGCTCATGCTCTGAACGTGCTGATGGCGCTGCACGATATCCCACCTGCCATGGGGCCGACTGAACTCGCACGCGGATCGCACTTCATGACCAACCACCTCGCGAATCCCTCGCTGGTTCGCGAGCAGTTGATTTATCAGCATCCGCAAACCTCGCCGGCAAGCCTCGTTGAAAACACGGACCAGCGCGAGCCCGATGCTTATTCGCGAGCCCTGTCGGCCGGCTCCTGCCTTGTTTTTGATGACAGGCTCCTGCACCGTGGTCTTGCCAACCGGAGCGAGAGCACCCGGCACGTTGCGTACTTTTCGTATCGGGCCAAGGGTTATGCAGAAAATACGCATTTCGAATCAAACCGTTCCGTCTTCGCCTGACACCCGATGCCAATGACCGATAATCCCCAGAGAGCAATGCATCTAACGATGCTGCCATACCTGCCGCTGATTGCCGGCTTGCTGCCGCTCACGGCCGCGTACCTGGCGTTCGGCATTGGCGTCTTGGCAGAGACCTTGCCGCCCTGCGTGCCTTTCATCGACGGTTGTGCCTCGATCAGTGCCACGGGTCGAAAGCCGCCGGGTAGCTTTCTGTTTCGAGCCGTGATGCTGCCGCAGGCAACGTTGCTACTTTTCACCTGGTACTTTGCCGTGGCGTGGTTGCGTTCATTGGATCCCGAGCTCAGCGTGCGGGTGCGCTATGCAATCCACATGAGCAGCATAGCCAGTGTCCTCGCGCTGGTGCTTTACGTGACGTTTCTCGGCACGCGTGAACCTTTTTACGAGTTCATGCGCCGCTTCGGCATCTACCTGTTCTTCCTGGGTATGGTGCTCGTCGAAATCTTCGTTGCGACCGCCGCGCGGCGTATTGCGCGGCGTCTGCGCCATGGCCGTCTCGAGCAATTGGCCAAAGTGATGCTGGTTCTTTGCCTGGCCCCGTTCGTGCTCGGTGTGCTCGACCTATACCTCAAGGCCACGCTAGCCGAACCGGATGCTGCAGAAAACGTGATTGAATGGATCGCGGCCACGCTCATGCACATTTACCTGGTCATGCTCTTCCTTGCCTGGAGAATGACGGGTTTTGACCTGTCCGTGACCACGGCAACACCAGACCCTTAGGCCCCCCCCGGGTTTGCCGAACCCGAAAAATTGGCTCAAGAGTCTCGTGATTCAGGGGCGCGGCATTTGCAGAATGACTTTGCCGCGAGCTCGCCTGTCGGTAATGGCCCGAAACGCGTCGCGATAATCGTCCAGTGCATAAGTTTCGGTGACCCGTGGCTCAAGCTTGCCCGCGCTGATCAATTCTGCCAGCTCCGCCATGTTCTGGACCTGCAGCTGCGGGTTTTTTGCAGCCCATGTTCCCCACCAAACGCCGATGATGCTGGCTTCCTTGAGCAAGGCGATGTTGGCCGCAAATTTGGGAATCTCGCCGGATGCGAAACCGATGACGAGGTAACGGCCGTGCCAGGCCGTAGCGCGGAAGGCGGCATCGGTGAACTCCCCGCCGACAGGATCGTAAACGACGTCTGCACCCTGACCACCCGTCAATGACTTGACGGTTTCCTTCAGCGCGACGTTCGAGTAATTGACGAGTTCGTCGGCGCCAGCGCTGCGTGCGAAGTCGAGTTTCTCGTCGCTGCTCGCAGCAGCGATAACCTTAGCGCCCATGGCCTTGCCGATTTCGACCGCCGTGATGCCGACGCCGCCGGCCGCACCGAGGACGAGCAGCGTCTCTCCCGGCTGCAGCCGCGCGCACTGCTTGAGCGCGTGATAGCTCGTGCCGTAGGTCACCGTAAATCCCGCAGCCTGCTCGAAACTCAGAGCTTTCGGCAGCGGCATGCACTTTGTTTCGGCAGCAACGCATTTCTCGGCGAAGGCACCGCCCAAGGTATTGATGATGACGCTCTGGCCAACCGTAAAGCGTGTCGCACCTTCACCGATCGCAGTGACGATGCCGGCTGCCTCGTTTCCCGGCACGAAGGGTGTCGGCGTCTTGACCTGGTACTTGCCTGCAATTGCCAGCACATCCGGAAAGTTGATTCCGGCCGCCTTGACGTCGATCAGAATCTCGCCCGGACCCGGCTCGGGGTCGGCGCGCTCCTCGATGACGAGCATGTCGGGAGGACCATACTGCTCGCAGACGAGCGCACGCATCAGACGACCTCGAAAAGTGATGCCGCGCCCTGACCGCCACCGATGCACATCGTGCAAACAACGTATCTGACACCACGGCGCTTACCCTCGATCAATGCGTGGCCTACGAGGCGCGCGCCTGACATGCCGTAAGGATGACCAATCGAAATCGACCCGCCATTGACGTTTAAGCGTTCGTTCGGGATACCGAGTTTGTCCCTGCAATAGATGACCTGCACGGCAAACGCCTCATTGAGTTCCCACAGGTCGATATCGCCCATCGTCAGGCCGGTTCGCTCGAGCAACCTGGGAACCGCGAATACCGGACCGATACCCATTTCGTCGGGTTCGCAGCCAGCAACCGCCGTGCCACGATAAATGCCCATTGGCGTGAGTCCACGCGCCGCGGCAGCGCCGGCTTCCATGACGACGGATGCCGATGCGCCGTCGGAGAGTTGACTCGCATTGCCTGCCGTGATGTGTCCGTTTTCGCGGACGGGTTTGAGACCGGCGAGCCCCTCGAGTGAAGTCGTTGGCCGGTTGCCTTCGTCCTTTTCGAGTACGACGTCGGAAAACGAAATCTCTTTGGTCTCCTTGTCCATGACGCCCATCTTCGAGGGCAGCGGGACGATTTCTTGATCGAAATAGCCCTCCTGCTGGCCGGCCGCCGTGCGCTGCTGGCTTTGCAGCGCATATTCGTCCTGCGCTTCCCGGCTCACCCCGTAGCGCGTCGCGACGACCTCGGCCGTATCGATCATCGGCATCAGGATGTGGGGATGCGTCTCGTGCAGGCGCGGGTCTTGAGCGCGGAATACATTTTGATGTTCGTTCTGTACGAGGCTAATAGACTCGAGACCGCCGGCGACCATGATGTCGACGTTGTCGCAAATGATGGTCTTGGCCGCCAGGGTAATCGCCATCATGCCGGAGGAGCACTGCCTGTCGACCGTCATCCCCGCCGTCGTGACCGGCAGGCCGGCAGCGAGGGCGGTCTGCCGGCCGATATTCTGACCCTGCGTGCCCTGCGGCATTGCACAACCCATGATAACGTCCTCGACTTCACCGGCTTCGAGCCCGGCGCGCTCTACGGCGTGTTTGATCGCATGCCCGCCGAGAGTCGGTGCTTCGGTATTGTTGAAGGCTCCGCGATAGGCCTTGCCAATGGGCGTGCGCGCGGTGGATACGATAACGGCTTCTCTCATTTTGATATCCTCAGATGTTCCGGTTGGCGCGTTCGGCGCCGAGTATTTTTAGGGCACGCATAAACGCTACGCAACCACGATGACAGACAGAATCTCGGCCAGCAGTGCCGGCTTCTCCTCGCCCTCGATTTCGACAGTTACGGCCTTCTTTATCAACCAATGTCCCGGGTTCTTTTCCGTGACCTCGAGTACTTTCTGCCGTGACCGGATCCTCTTGNNGAACGGGCGTCAGGTAGCGGACTCTGTCTGAGCCGTAATTAATGCCCATGACCATGTTCTCCGGGACGACAGCGGTCTGTGCATTCAGGTAAGACAGGAGTGCCAGAGAGAGGAAACCATGGGCGACGGTGCCGCCGAAAGGCGTCTGCGCCGCCCTTTGTGGATCCACGTGTATAAACTGAAAGTCATTGGTCGCCTCGGCAAATCGGTTGACCCGTTCCTGCGTAATCTCGAACCAGGGCGACGGTTCGAGCTCCTTGCCGACGAGACTCGGCAGGTCTTCAGGTCGTATCGGCGATGTCATACTCGTCTTTGCCCCTGTACCGGCTAGCGCATCAACCGGGCCGGCCTGGGGCGATGTACGGGCGCAGCTCGTTGCGGGCCACAACCATGCGATGCACTTCGTCCGGGCCGTCGGCAAAGCGCAGCGTGCGAGCCGCCGTGTACATTCCCGCGAGCGGAAAGTCCTGCGAGATGCCTGCTGCACCGTGTATCTGGATCGCATCATCGATCACTTTTAGCGCGACATTGGGGACGAGCGCCTTGATCTTTGAAATCCAGACCTGGGCATCCGATACGCCTTGCGTATCGATGACGTGAGCAGTCTGCAAGGTCAGCAGCCTGGCCATGTCGATATTGATTCGTGCTTCGGCGATCCGGTCGTAATTGCCGCCGAGTTTGGCGATGGGCCTGCCGAAGGCGGTGCGCGATACCGCGCGCTTGCACAAGAGTTCAAGGGCTCGCTCTGCCATCCCGACAGCACGCATGCAGTGATGAATCCGGCCCGGCCCAAGCCTGCCCTGCGCGATCTCGAAACCGCGGCCAGGCCCTAGGATCATGTTGGCCTCGGGCACGCGCACGTCATGCAGACGTATGTGCATGTGCCCGTGTGGCGCATCGTCTTCGGCAAACACCTGCATCGGCCTGACGAGTTTGACGCCCGGCGTATCGATCGGCACGAGAACCTGGGAATGCTGGTGATGCCGATCCGCCTCGGGGTTGGACTTCACCATGACGATCATGATCTTGCAGCGGGGGTCGCCGGCGCCGGAGATGTAGTTCTTCTCGCCGTTGATCACCCACTCACCGTTTTCGAGCACGGCAGAGGTTGAAATATTGGTTGCATCGGACGAGGCGACATCCGGCTCGGTCATGGCGTAGGCCGAGCGGATCTCGCCGTTCAGCAAGGGGTCGAGCCACTGTTGTTTCTGCTCCTCGGTGCCGAAGCGCTCGAGCACTTCCATGTTCCCGGTATCGGGTGCGCTGCAATTGAAAGCTTCGGCGGCAAGATGAGCCCTGCCGGTCTCCTCGGCTATGAAGGCGTACTCCACCGTGCTCAGGCCATAACCCTGATCGCTGTCAGTCAGCCAGAAGTTCCACAATCCCTGTTCCCGGGCCGCTTGTTTGAGGTTCTCGAGGATCTCCGTCTGCCGTTCATTGAGGCTCCAGCGGTCTCCGTTGCCGACCTCAGCAAGAAACTCTTCGTCGACCGGAAGAACCCGGTCGTTGATAAACATCGTGACCGCATCGAGCAGCGGGCGAAGACGATCGGTTACTCCAATATTCATTGATGGTTTTCTCTCGCTGATGCCAAGGCAGCCGGATCACGGCGCACGCGGCTCGGCCGGCAGCAATCGCGGCGCTTTTCGATTCGTCCTTCACTGTAACAGGAAACTTCATCACAGCCACCAGGACCGGATGCACGCATGATCAGAATGAGATCAAAACGATTCATGGTTAGCGTGCATGCAGCCTGATCGAATTCGAGCGCGTTTGGCCGCGGCCACTGTTCTGCGGAATCGACAGTTCGGTGTGCTCCGAGGACTGCCGAAAGACCCCGCTTCCCGTGCGTCGGATTGCACACGCAAAGTGCGCTGCTGCGATCGGCGCCGCATCTGATCCGTAGCAGGGCCGGACAAACTCGGCTATCTTCGATCCTATGCCACCGATTCGATACTTTGCGAGCCTCGTCATCCTATCTGCCGCTTTGGCAGCCGACGCCGAGCCGTTGACGATTGCGGTTGCGAGTAATTTTCGTTTGCCGGCAGAGGCGATTGTCGAGAAGTTCGTGGCTGCGACCGGCTATGAAGTTCGCCTGAGTAGCGCATCGACCGGAAAGCTGACCACGCAGATCGCAAACGGCGCGCCTTTCGACGTTTTTCTCGCTGCCGACCAAGCACATCCAGAGCGTCTCGAGCAGGCGGGTCTCGCGGTCCCCGGCACGCGGTTTACCTATGCTACCGGAGCGCTGGTGCTCTACTCCCGCGACCCGGAACTCGAGGGCCGGGAATGTCGGTCGATCCTCGATGCACCGGGTAAGCGCAGACTCGCTATTGCCAACCCGAAAGTTGCGCCTTACGGGATTGCCGCGCGGCAGTTTCTCGAGGCGGAAGGACTTTGGGACAGGCTCGAAACCCAACTCGTTTATGGCGAGAATATTGCCCAGGCACTGCATTTCGTCGCCTCGGGCAATGCCGAGCTCGGCCTGATTGCCTATTCCCAGGCCATCGATGCCCGACTACCGTCAGCATCATGCAGCTATCGGGTGCCACGCGATCGGCACGAACCGTTGGCGCAGCAGGCGATCGTACTCAGGCGTGCAGCCGACAAAGCAGCCGCGCTCGCGTTTGTCGAATTTTTAGCCGGTGAGGAGTCGGCCGAAATCATTCTGCGCTTCGGTTACGGAGGCGATGCATGAACCTCGGTCCGCTGTGGCTGTCCGTTCAGCTCGCTGCAATAACGATGGTCCTGTTACTCATCGTCTCGACGCCATTGAGCTGGTGGCTTGCACGCACGGTTTCGCGCAGCAAGCCCATCGTGCAATCGGTCGTCGCCTTGCCGATCGTCTTGCCGCCGACTGTCATGGGTTTTTACCTGCTGATCCTGCTCGGCCCTACGGGCATGCTCGGGCAATGGTGGGTCCGACTGACCGGGGATGCGTTGACCTTCAGTTTCAGCGGCCTCGTCGTCGCGTCTCTGCTTTACAGCCTGCCCTTTGCAGTACAGCCGCTCGTCAGCGCTTTCGAATCGGTCGATGAACACAAGCTCGAGGCTGCCTGGACGCTCGGCGCCTCGCGCTCCGATGCGTTCTTCAGCATCGCGTTGCCGCAATCGCTGCGCGGCTATTTTGCCGCCGCGGTATTGAGTTTCGCGCACACGCTCGGCGAGTTCGGCGTGGTGCT
>JABAOE010036564.1_pt2 | contig 19713 bp, 16 predicted proteins | sample 7062141 | NCBI WGS metagenome assembly JABAOE01 (sample SAMN14538627, study PRJNA623070) | marine sediment metagenome | biome: marine biome [ENVO:00000428]; feature: marine pelagic biome [ENVO:01000023]; material: deep marine sediment [ENVO:00002113] | place: India: Gulf of Khambhat ... | reverse complement strand
TCCCGAGTCGGCCATCCGCGGAATCGTGAACGCGGTGGCCCGAGGCCGGATCTCCGAATCCCGGATCGACGAGTCGGCCCGGCGGATCCTCATGGCCAAAGGAAGGGTGGGGTTGCACCGTGAACGGCTGGTGGACCTCGAATCTGTACACCGCCGGGTGGGTGTGGAACCGCACGTCGCGGTGGCGAGAGAGATCGCCGAGCGCTCTCTGACGCTCCTCCGAAACGAGCGAGATCTGATACCACTCGCCGGGACACGAAGCGCGAACGTGCTCTCGATCACCTACCGGCNNAACGACCTGATGGCCGGCCGGGCCTTCAATCAGCGCCTGCGGGAAACCTATCCCCGCCTTCGGACAGCCGAGATCGGCAGCGACACCTCCGTCGAGGAATACCAGCGACTGAGCCAGCGGGCGCGGGGCTCGGACCTCGTCGTCGTGTCGTTGCACATCACGGAAGTGTCGTCCGATGGAGATGTCGCCGGGACCCCCGAGCTCATGGACTTTCTCCGAGGAATCAGCCGCTCCGGGCGGCCGAACATCGTGATCTCCTTCGGCAATCCCTATGTGCTCGGCGAGTTTCCGGAGGTCCAGTCGTACCTCGCGGCGTGGAGTGGGGTGGCGGCGAGCCAGGATGCCGCGGCGCGCGCGCTGGTGGGAGACCTCGGGATTCAGGGACGGGCCCCTACCGCCCTTTCGCCAGAGTACGGCATCGGCGCCGGGCTACGGATTCCCGGCCCTGCGCCCGCCTTGAGCAGGACGAGCGCGTGCGAGTGAGGCTCACCAGACTTTCAGACGTGGCGAGCGCGTCCGGATGACACAGATCGGACTCAGGTACGCCGCGGCCGCAGCCGCACTGTTTTTCACGGGGTGCGCTGCAGGTGCACCCGATCCGGGGGGGCTCTCACCTGCCGTAGAGCTCGCGGCGCGCCCTTACCTGGTGTCCGAACTCGACGCCGCCGGCCACGAATGGGTGGAACGAACGCTCGCCGAGCTCACCCTGGACGAGGCGGTGGGGCAGCTCGTCTTCCCCTGGATATCGGGAGCGTACGCGCCCGACGACGATCCTGAGCTGCTCGAGGCGATCGATTGGGTCGAACGCTGGGGCATCGGAGGCGTCGTCGTCTCCATCGGCACTCCGCTCGCGTACGCCGCAAAACTCAACGCGCTGCAGGCACGCGCGAGCATCCCTCTCCTCGTGACCGCCGATTTCGAGAACGGCGGCCCCGGGATGCGTATCAATCACACCTATGCACTCCCCACCCTGCTGCCTCAGGGAGGAGGAGCCAGCTTCCCACCGACCATGGCCTTCGGCGCCCTAGGCGACGAGGCGGAGGTCGAGCGACTCGCCCGGGTCACCGCGCGGGAGGCGCGAGCGGTCGGTGTGCACCTGAACTTCGCACCCGTCCTCGACGTCAACTCGAATCCTGAGAACCCCATCATCAACACCCGATCTTTCGGGGAGTCGCCTGCCGAAGTGGCGCGGCTGGGCCGAGCCTACATCAGAGGCGCGCGGCAGGGCGGCGTTCTGACCACCGCCAAGCATTTCCCCGGGCACGGGGACACGCGAGTGGACTCGCACCTGACGCTTCCGGAGGTGACTGCCGACCGTGCGCGACTCGATGATGTCGAGCTCGTGCCTTTCCGCGAGGCCGTGGCCGCGGGGGTCGACGCGGTGATGACGGCGCATGTCTCGGTCCCCGGAATCCTCGGGCCCGGGGCGCCTCCCGCCACCCTCTCGCCCGAGTTCATGATCGATCTCCTCCGCGAGGAGCTGGGCTTCGACGGCCTGCTCTTCACCGACGCGCTCACGATGCGGGCGATCACGGACATGTACGGCGTCGGGGAGGCCGTCGTACGCGCCGTAGAGGCCGGGGCGGACGTGATCCTGTCCCCTGCGGACGTGGGCACGTCCATCGGAGCGGTCCTCGGCGCCTTGGATGCCGGGCGCCTCTCGAGGGAGCGTCTCCGTCGGTCGGCTCGGNNGGCCTGCTCTTCACCGACGCCCTTCGGATGGGAGCGATCACCGAGGGCTACGGCGCCGGGGAAGCGGCAGTCCTGGCGCTGGAGGCGGGGGCCGACGTCATCCTGATTCCCGAGTCGGTACCTGTTGCCATAGAGGCGGTCGTCGAAGCGGTGGGGGCCGGTCGAGTGACACGGACTCGGATCGACGACTCGGTTCGGCGGATCCTGACGGCAAAGGCCAGGGTGGGGCTCCCGCTCGAGCGGACGGTCTCGCTGGAGGGAGTGACGCGAATCGTCGGAACCGCGGAGCACCGCGACGCCGCAGACGCGGTCGCGGCCCGCTCGATCACCCTGCCCAGGGACCGGGACGGGCTCGTCCCGCTCGACCCGGAGCGCGTTCGCCGGGTGCTGAGCATCACATATGCAGACCGAGTCGACATCGTCGCCGGCCGGGAGTTCGACGCCGTGCTGGGCGCTCTGGTGAGCGAGCTCAGCGGAGCGAGGGTCATGCCCGATGCGACTTCGGAAGCGCTCGACGAGCTTCTCGCCCGCGCCGACTCCTTCGATGTCGCGCTGTTCAACGCCTACGTGCCACCCAGAGCCGGGGCAGGGTCGGTCGCCCTTCCGGAGCCGATCCAAGCCTTCCTGACCTCGCTGGCCGAGCGGGAGCCGACGGTCCTCGTCTCTCTCGGCAACCCGTATCTGCTCGACGCGGTGCCCTCGATCGGATCGTACGTCGTGGCTTGGGGTGAGCGGGAGGTTTCACAGCGAGCGGCGGCGCGCGCGGTGGCGGGAGCGGAGCCGATCCAGGGGCGCCTACCGATTACCCTACCAGGACTGCACCCGCGGGGCACGGGGCTCGACCGCGAGGCGATCCCGGCGATCGCAGCGCTCGGCGATCGACGAAGAGATCAGCTCGACGAGGCGGGCCTCGTGCGGGATGCCGGGGACGGCGCAGGGCCGGAGCCGTCGCCGCCCGGCGCCGATCAGCCTCGAGCCCCGACGGACGATGCGGCCGCGCCTGCGGCTCCTGGGGCCCTCGGGCTCCAGACCCCGCCAATGCCGGAGGGTCCCCCCGCCCCGGGAAGCTGGAGAGGGCTCGTCGTGTCCCCACTGGAGGCGGATGCGGGCTCCGTCGGAATGAGGGCCGAGGCCCTGTCGGCCCTCGACGCTCACATCCGGGCCGCCATCGCCGACTCGGTGGCGCCGGGCGCGGCCCTGGCCATCGTCCGACGTGGGAGTCTGGTTCGGCTTCGTGGCTACGGGCGACTGGACTGGGAGCCGACGAGCCCTCCCGTCACTCCGTTCACGCTCTATGACGTGGCGTCCCTGACCAAGGTGCTTGGGACCACCCTGGCGATCATGATCCTCTCCGAGGAGGGTCTGCTCGACCTGGACGATCCCGTCGCACGCCATCTTCCCGAATTCTCGCGCAGCGATCCACGAAAGGCGGAGATCACGGTGCGAGACCTCCTGCTGCACCGCGGGGGGCTCCCACCGTTCCGCCTCTTCTACGAGGAGCATCAAGGTCTGGAGTCCGTGCGGTCAGCCGTCTACGACACGCCCCTGGAGGCTGAGCCGCGTTCCACTACGATCTATTCGGACATCGGGTTCATGCTGCTCGGATGGGTCGTCGAAGCGGTCTCGGACGACTCGCTGGAAGGCTTNNACCGATGGGAATGTGGGACACCGGATTCAATCCCGATCCGTCGGAACGGTCCCGAATCGCCCCCACCGAGGCCGGGACGAGCTACCGCCCCTATCACATCGTCGGCGAGGTCCACGACGAGAATGCACACGCGATGGGCGGCGTGGCGGGCCATGCCGGTCTCTTCTCCACCGCTCAGGACCTCGCCGTGGTCGGCGCGATGCTGGCGAACCGAGGCATGATCGAGCCGTGCGACTTCGAGCCGGGGAACGGGGTTCCCTGCGGCGCGCGGAGCGTCCCGATTCGAATCCGCTTCTTGGAGGAGGGGACGGTCGACCGATTTCGGGTGCGCGCCGGACCGGAGTCGAGTCGCGCCCTCGGATGGGACACGCCGTCCGGCCGTTCCTCGGCCGGAGACTTCTTCAGCTCCGACTCCTTCGGCCATACCGGGTTCACGGGGACCTCGATATGGATCGATCCGCAGCTCGACCTGACCGTGATTCTCCTCACCAACCGGGTGAACCCGACCCGGGAGAACCAACGACACGTCGCTTTCCGGCGTGAGGTCCACGACCTCGTGGTGGCGGCGATCTCCGACCAGGACGTAGCCCCCCGGGACAGCCGATGACCGGACTGGACTGGTCCGTCATCATACTCTACTTCGTGCTGGCCGTCGGGATCGGCCTCTCTCTCGCCAGGCGGGGCGGCCGGTCCATCGCCGACTACTTCGTCGGCGGCCGCGCCCTTCCCTGGTGGCTGGCGGGGACCTCGATGGTCGCCACCACCTTCGCCGCTGACACCCCACTCGCGGTGACGGAGCTGGTGGTCCAGTACGGGGTTGCCGGCAACTGGCTCTGGTGGAACATGGTGATGAGCGGGATCCTCACCGTGTTCTTCTACGCGCGGCTGTGGCGGCGCGCCGGGGTCCTCACGGACGTCGAGTTCACCGAGCTTCGCTACGGTGGCAAGCCGGCGGCCATACTCCGCGGATTCCGGGCAGCCTACCTGGCGATCCCCATCAACCTGATCATCATGGGGTGGGTGAACCTCGCGATGGTCGAGATCACCTCGGTCGCGCTCGACATCCCGCGAATTCCGGCCCTTCTCGTCTGCTTCTTCCTCGCCTCGACGTACTCGATCCTGGCAGGTCTCTGGGGCGTCGTCGTGACCGACTTCTTCCAGTTCGGTCTGGCCGTGGGCGGGGCCATCGTTCTCGCCGTGTTCGCCGTGAACGCCGTGGGGGGGATCTCCGGGCTCGAGGCCGGGCTGACGGGGGTGTACGGCTCCTTGGACACGGCTGTCGCGCTCCTTCCGACCGAAGGTGCCGTCTGGATGCCGGTGATGACCTTTGCCGTCTATCTCGGCATGAATTGGTGGGCCTCCTGGTATCCGGGAGCGGAGCCCGGAGGAGGCGGCTACATCGCTCAGAGGATCTTCTCTTCACGAACGGAGAAGGACGGCGTGCTGGCGACCCTGTGGTTCAACGTCGCGCACTACGCCGTTCGCCCCTGGCCGTGGATCCTCGTGGCCCTCTCCACGACCATCCTCTACACCGATCTCGAGAACCCACGACAGGGATACATCCTGGCGATCATGGATCTTCTGCCCTCCGGTCTGACCGGCCTCCTCCTCGCGGGTCTGACGGCGGCGTACATGTCCACGATCTCCACTCAGCTGAATTGGGGCGCGAGCTACCTGGTCAACGACCTGTATTCGCGCTTCCTCCGGCCGGACATGGGAGAGGCCCACCTCGTGAGAGTATCCAGATGGGCCACCGGCTTGCTGATGGTGGCCTCGCTCGTCGTGACGTATTTCCTCACCTCGATCGAGGGGGCGTGGCGCTTCCTGCTCGCCATCGGGGCGGGGACCGGGCTCGTGCTCATCCTCCGGTGGTATTGGTGGAGGATCAATGCATGGTCGGAAATCTCGGCCATGCTGGCCTCGCTCGTGGTAAGCCTCGTCCTCTGGTTCGGTGCGGGGCTGGACCCGGATGATCCCGAGCAGTGGGCCGGCATCATGATCGCCACCGTTGTCAGCTCGACCGCGGCCTGGATCGGCGTCACTTTTCTCACGCGCCCCGAGCCCGAGGCGGTTCTGGATGCCTTCTACCGGAGGGTTCGCCCAGGAGGCCCGGGGTGGTACGGTGTGGCGAGCCGGCTCGGGTTCGGCCGGGAGGGGCTCGATGGCGGCGCCCTGAACTGGACGAACTGGGCGGCGGGGGTGACCGCCGTATACACGACCCTCTTCGGGGTGGGGAAGCTGATCTTCGGAGCGTGGGGTGAGTCCGTCCTGTTCCTGGTCCTGGCCCTCGCGTCCTTCGCGTGGATTGCTCGCAATCTGCGCTCGATGCCCCCGGATCGCCTCGACCTGAACGGCTGAGGAGAGCTCCTCGAGCTTTCATCCGGTCCGTGGCGATTCGTCACCCCGGCGCGGACAGCTCACTCATCGAGGGTCCAAAGACGTCGGAGCCGGACCTGGAAGCCTCGGGAATCAGGATTCCGTGCAGCCGCCTCGCCAGTTCTGCGGCCTGATCCTCATCCACCACGAACGTCAGATTCAGATCGCTCGCTGCCTGGCTGACCAGATGCACGCGGTGCTCTTCGAAGGCTTCCAGTGCCGGCCCCAGCTTGTGGAGGATCGTTCNNTCACAGCCGCGCAGGGTTGAATGATGCGAACGCCGCAGAACTGCGACAGCCGTTCGCGTAACTGGCCCAGCATCTCTTCGTCGAGGAGCGTCGCCTTCGGATCCAGCGATGCCGTCACGTTGGTCTCGGAGGTGGAGACCAGGTCGACGGAAAGCCCGAGATCCTGAAAGACCGCGAAGACCTTCGCCAGGAATCCGACCTCGTGCCACATCCCGAGCGTCTCCATCGAGACGAGGACGACCTGCTTCTTCCGAGAGATCGCCTTGACCTGCGGGGGGCCACTCTCGTCCATCGACTCGATGACCGTGTGCGGCGCGTCGGGGTTCATGGTGCTCCTGAGATGGATCGGGATTCGTCGATCGCGGAGCGCACGAATGGACCGTGGGTGGAGCACCTGACTCCCGGTGGTGGCGATCTCCTGCGCCTCCCGGTAGTCGAGCCGTCGAAGTAGCCGGGCGCTGGGCACGGTGCGGGGGTCCGCGGTGAACATTCCCGGCACGTCGGACCAGATCTCCAACCGGTCCGCTCCCCACTTCCCGGCGAGATAGGCGGCCGCCGTGTCTGATCCCCCACGTCCCAAAACGACCCGCTCTCCGGTCTCACGCTTCGCGATGAACCCCTGGGTGAGACCGACGCCCGGGATGGCGTCCAAGCGCGCCTGAAGGTGAGGGTCCAGCTGAGAATCGCACTCCGCNNCTGCCGGCCGGTCGCGGTGGCCGTGAGCAGGTCGCCGGCGTCCAGCCACTCCACGGGAATGTCACGCGATGCGAGGTAGGCGGCACCGATCCGCGTCGACATCCGCTCCCCGAACCCCAGGACGTGCGCCCGTACAGAAGCGGTCGCCTTTCCGGTCCGCTCGATTGCCTCTGCCAGCTCCCGAAGTTCCCGCAACTCGTCGCTGAGATGTGGAGGATCGTCGAGCCCGAGCGCCGCCGTGAGCTCGCGGTGACGCTCCTCGAGGCGATCCAGAGACTCTGCGTGGCGCGCGGCGACGGCCTCGTCGGGGAGGAGCTCCAGAGCGTCGGTCACTCCGGAGAGCGCCGAGTGCACGACCAAGATCCGCTCCCCGGCCGCCTGCCGGCTCCGAACGAGCCCCGCGATCGTCTCCCAGCCTCGGACCGAGGAGACGCTCGTGCCCCCGAACTTCAGCACGACGCGCGGCGGGTTGGAGGTCATCGAGCCGAAGATTCCGAATGGAGGTCGCGGGTTCTGCGAACTATCCATTATTCCGGGACCGACCGCGCCTGTGAAGCCCCCGGTAGGTCCACCGACGCCGGGAGAGGAACAACCCCCGCGCCCTTGTCCTCTCGGAGCAGAACCCTACGTTGCCCGGGGCGCTGACCGGGACCCGCCACGCGGCCCCCCTCGCGGCGCCCGCCTCGAGGCATCCGCGAACGGAGAAATGAATGGGTTCCTTCACCTCCCTGGACTTCGCCGTCCTCGTGATCTACCTGCTGGGCGTCACCGCGTGGGGCGCCTGGCTGGGACGGAATCAGAGAGGGGGAAGCGACTACTTCTTGGGAGGGAGGGACCTGCCCTGGGGGGCGGTCCTCCTTTCGGTGGTGGCGACCGAGACCAGCACGCTCACCTTTCTGTCGATTCCAGGGGTCGCGTACCTCGGAAACCTGGGCTTTCTCCAGCTCACCTTCGGGTACGTGATCGGAAGGATCGCGATCGCAATCGTCCTGCTGCCTGCCTACTATCGAGGAGAGCTCAACACGGCATACGCCCTACTCGAGACCCGTTTCGGGACCGGCTCTCGGCGATTCACCTCGGGCGTCTTCATGGTCACGAGGCTTCTAGCGGATTCGGTGCGTCTGTTCGCAACCGCGATTCCGCTGGCGCTGATCACGGGGTGGCCCTACCCGCTCTCGATCGGCGTGATCGGCGTACTGACGCTGGTCTACACCTACTTCGGGGGAATCAAGGCGGTCGTCTGGGTGGATGCACTGCAGATGGGACTCTACCTGATCGGGGCGGCCTCGGCCCTCGTAGTACTTCACCTCTTGGTGCCGGGTGGGTGGGGGTCCATCCTGGAGACCGCGTCGGCCGCGGACAAGCTCGTGTGGCTGGATCTCTCGCTCGATCTGTCTCTTCCATATACGCTGTGGGCGGGGGTGATCGGTGGCGGATTCCTCGCCATGGCCTCGCACGGCACCGACCAGCTCATCGTCCAGCGGCTTCTGACCTGTCGCGACCTGCGCGCGTCGCAGAAGGCGCTCGTCGGCAGCGGCGTGCTCGTGATGGTTCAGTTCGCCGTGTTCCTGATGGTCGGAATCGGCCTCTGGGCCTTCTACGAGGGAACGGAGTTCGCAATCGCCGACGAGATCTTCGCCTCGTTCATGATCGAGGAGATGCCCGTGGGCCTCACGGGCCTCCTGATCGCCGGCGTGTTCGCCGCGGCGATGTCTTCGCTGTCCTCGTCCATCAACTCCCTCGCCTCCGCCTCCGCCTACGACTTCTGGGCGCCACTTTCCAAGGCCGAAGGCGACGAGTTCCGGGTCCTCCGAGCCGGTCGGGTGTTCACGCTGATCTGGGCGTTTCTCCTCGTCGGCGTGGCCATCGCATACATCCCGATGAGCGAGGATGCGACCGCCGTGGAAGTTGCCCTCACGATCGCTTCGCTCGTGTACGGAGGTCTCCTGGGCGCGTTCGTGTTGGGTGTCGCCGACAAGCGCGCGAACCAGCGAGGGGTCATCATCGGCATGATCACAGGGATCGGAGCCATGACCACGATCTGGATCGTCGCCGCGGCATCGGTCGGCTTCCCGTGGTTCGTCCCAATCGGTGCCTTGGTGACGATTTTGACCGGTGCGGCGGTGAGTCGAGTCACCGCTCGGGGTGACTAGCATGAGCGAATCGAGGCGGGTCGTGGGCGTCGACGGGGGCGCGACTCGGATTCGATCCGCGCTAGCGGATTCGGAGGGCCGGGTGCTCGCCGAGGCGGAAGGGGGTGCAGCCCTGGTGGGAGCGGGGGAAGACCAGGCTGTGGCCGACCGGATCGTGGAACAGGTCCGGGAGCTGGTCTCGCGAACGGGAGACTCGTTGCCTGTGGATTCGCTCTGTGCAGGACTCGCCGGGGTCGCCGGAAGATCGAATGCCAGCGCGGCCGTGGCAGCCCGCATCCGCGAAGCGACGGTCGCCAGGGAGGTCTGCATCGTTGCCGACTACGAAGTGGCATTCCTGGATGCCTTCGGCAGGGGGCCGGGGATTCTACTGATCGCTGGGACCGGATCCGTGGCAGTCGGACGGTCGAGCGAAGGACCACTGGCTCGCATCGGCGGCTGGGGGGCGCTGATCGGCGACGAGGGGAGCGGCTATCAACTGGGCCTGGAAGGGCTTCGCTCTGCGGTGCGAGCGTCCGAAGGCAGGCAGGCGCGAACGAGTCTCACCGACGCCCTGTTCCACCAGCTTGGAGTCGGTTCCGCCGCCGAGGTCTTCGAGTGGAGCAAGCGGATCTCCAAGGGGGACGTCGCGGCGCTCGCTCCTCGGGTCATCGAAGAGGCGGACCGGGGCGACGAGGCTGCGAGCCGGATCGTCTCGGAAACGGTCGAGGGCCTGGTGCAGCACGCCCGTGCGCTCGCGCGCAAGCTCGAGCTGGGAGCCAGTCCAGCCGTCGCGCTGGTCGGGGGGCTCGTCGAGCCTGGTGGCCTGCTGCGCGAGCGAGCCCTGGACCGGCTTGAGCGAGCCGGGTTCATGCCGTCGCGCGATCCGGTGTCGCCGGTCAGGGGCGCTGTCTCGCTGGCGCTCGGGCGGTAGTACCCTGAAAAGAGACGCTCCCCGCTCCACCAAGATCGGCTGGCGGGAGCGGGGAGCCAGAACGACCGTGCGTCTTGGAAGCGGCGCCGAGGAGCGGGGAGCCGGGACGCACCTTCCGTTCGGCGCCGAGGAGCGGGGAGCCGGGACGCGCCTTCCGTTCGGTCAGGAGCAGCAGGCGCGGCGCCGGGAAGCGCCTTCCGCTCAGTCGGCAGTCAGCCGTCAGCCGGGCGGAGCAGCTCGAGCGGCAAGATCACCGAAGGACCTCCTCCAGGGCCGTGGCGGCGTCGGTCCTCTCGTCTCGGTACTTCACCACAACGGGTGCGTAGAGCTGAAGGCCGTGCTCCGATGCGAAGGCGCCCTTCGCCGGCCTCGTGCCGGGCACGACCACCGCCCCCTCCGGGACGCTCAAAGGGCGTCCCTCCCGGCTCCGGTACACGGTCTCCTCGACCAGGTCGAAGAGCGGTGTCGCCGAGGTGAGCTGCACCCCGGGCGCCAGCACGGCTCTCCTTCCCACGAGCACTCCCTCGAAGACTCCGACGTTGGCTCCTACCATCACGTCGTCCTCTATGATCACGGGTCGCAGACCGATCGGCTCCAAGACTCCTCCGATCTGCGCTCCCGCGCTCAGGTGGACCCTCGCCCCGATCTGCGCGCATGATCCGACGAGGGCGTGGGAGTCCACCATGGTTCCTTCTCCGACCCATGCGCCCACGTTCACGTAGGCCGGCGGCATGATGACGACTCTGGGCCCCAGGTAGGCACCGGCCCGAACCGAGCTGCCACCAGGGACGATCCGCACGTTTTCCGAGACGCCCCGGGTATCCCGCAGCGGGAGCGTATCCCGGTCGAAGAAGCGAAAGAGCGGATCGGGCACCGCGTCCGCGAACATCTTCGTCTCGCCGGCGCGAAAGGCGAGCAGGATTCCCTCCTTCACCCACTCGACCGGCCTCCATCCGTCCGCCTCCTTCGACGCTGCCCGCACGTCCCCCCGCTCGAGGGCGGCCAGGAGCTGCGCCACCACCCCCCGCGCCACATCCCGGTCCTCGAGCGGAGTCTGGGAGGCCAAAGAGCGGACGGCGTTACGAAGCTCGGCTATTGAGAGCGGCTCGGTCATCGACTTTCTCCACTCACGCCCCTGAGATCACGCTTCGCGTCGCCTCACGAGGCGTCACCCAGGAGCTCGTCCATCATGTCCGACAGGGTGAAGACGCCCGACTTCCCTTCCAGCCATTCGGCCGCCAGTACCGCACCGCGCGCGAACCCTGCACGGCTCCGGGGCCACGTGACGCAGCTCGATCCCGTCGTCCGGGCCCTCGATTCCGATCGCGTGGATTCCCGGCACCGAGCCGACGCGCGCCACGGCCACCTGGAGCGTCTCCGGATCGACCGATGCACCCTCGGTAAGCTCAGATGTCCAGCCGCTCTTCCGATCCAACTCCTCAACGATGAGCTCCGCGAGCCGGCGCGCGGTTCCACTCGGATGGTCGGTCTTGAGGCGATGGTGGCTCTCGAAGAGGTGGACGTCGTATTCGCCGAGCCCGTTCACGCGTCGCACGGCATCGCGTACGATGCGGGTGAAGAGGAGCATCCCAACGGAGAAGTTCGGCGCGTGCAGTAGCGCGGTGCCGGCGTCTCGCACGCGCTGCTCGACGACCTCGCGATCGTCCTGCCAACCCGTCGTGCCCACCACGACGTCGACCCCGATCTCGGCAGCCCTGCGAACGTTGTCGCGAACGGCCGAGGAAATGGAGAAGTCGATCGCCATTCGCGCGCCCGCGAGCGCCTCCTTCGAGATCCCGCTACCTCCCTCGTTCGAGAACTCGTCGAGGATCAGTGTGATCTCGTGTCCACGCTCCCGGGCGACGGTCTCGACGACCTTGCCCATCTGTCCGTATCCGAAGAGGGCGAGCTTCATCGATCCAGGCTACGCAATCCACCGGGCCACGCACAGACGATCGGCCAAACTGACAGGCTGACTGCCGTTATAAGTCGTTGGAGTATGGCGATTTGGCAGCTTTCTGGCTCCTCGAGCCTGGCACGCCTCATGCAATCTCCTCCTTTCGAATTCAACCGGAATCCGACGCCGCGATCGGGTAGCTCCGCACGGCGCGGAGAATGTGTAACATCAGTGCCTTTGGAGGAAGAAGGGAGGGAAACATGGCCATCACACAGTATCGTGACCGGAACTGGCTCGCACCCTGGCGTGAGTTCGATCAATTCAGCCGACAGCTGAATCGGGCATTCGGGGACGCCTTCGCGGACGTCGAGGGCTCGCGTTGGCTTCCGGCGGTGAACGTCGAGGAGACGAAGGACGAGCTGGTCCTGACTGCCGAGCTTCCGGGCATGACCCAAGACGACGTCGACATCGAGCTGGAAAACAACGTCCTTACGATCCGCGGCGAGAAGGAAGAGACTCGCGAGGAGAACGGTGAGCGGAAGTACCACGTCTGGGAGCGCCGCTACGGAAGCTTCCAGCGCTCGTTCAGCCTGCCTCGTACCGTAACGGCCGACGACATCTCCGCCACGTTCGACAACGGCGTCCTTCATGTGCACATGCCGAAGGCGCCCGAGGCGAAGGGCCGGACGATTCAGATCCGCACGAAGTCCTGATATCGCGGAGCCGTCGCTCTGAGGCCCCGGCCGGATCACCCGGTCGGGGCCGTTCCTTTGTCGAGCGCCTTCTTCGCAGCCTCCAAGCGTCGCTGCAGGCTATCCAGAAGCTCTTGCGAGTTGGCGGCGAGGACCGATCCCCCTCGGGCGACATCGAGGGGACTGCCGTCGATTCGCTGCGCCACTCCGCCCGCCTCACGGAGGATCGCGAGGCCCGCTGCCACGTCCCAGGGGTCGAGTCGGGTCTCCCAGAAGCAGTCGAGCGATCCCTGCGCCAGATAGCACAGGTCCAGCGCGGCGGATCCGCCGCGGCGGATACCGGCGCAGTGGGGAAGGACCGATTCAACCTCGCGGAGGTAGGTCGGAAGCTCCGATAGGTACTTGAAGGGAAATCCGGTGCCGACGAGCGCCAACCGAAGCTCGCGAAGGTGCGAAACGTGGATCTCGCGGCCGTTTCGAAACGCGCCCATTCCTTTGGCCCCCCACCACCGCTCACCCGTGGCCGCAGCGACCACGGCTCCGGCCACGGCTTCGCCGTCTACGACCACGCCGACGGATGCTGCATAGGCGGGATGGCGGTGGAGATAGTTCGTAGTCCCGTCGAGAGGGTCCACGATCCAGAGCGGGCGGTCCGACGCGTCCCCCGTGGACGAGAGCAGGCCCCAAGCAGATCGGCCCAACTCGTCCTCTTCTGGGAGGATTTCGTGCTCGGGGAAGCGCTCTCGAATCGCGGTCAGGGCGGCCGCCTGCGCTTCCAGGTCCACGCGCGAGACGAAGTCGGAGGTTCCCTTCTCGGTCACGTGCTCAGCGAGGACCTGACCCTCCCAGGCACTGTGTACTCCGGCAGCGGCGTCGGCCGCGGCGATCGCGGTTTCCAGCAGTTCCGAAGGAGAGTTCAATGATCTGTGGAGGTAAGTCACGGCTGGGCGGGAGGGGTCGCCGGGCCTTCGGCGCGCCGCTAACTTAGCGGCTGTGCGAAGCGCCGACCACGGCCGTGTGCTCCGATGAGCGACAGGGGATGGGGAAGGACTGCAAGCGAGTCTTCAGCGGCATGCAGCCGAGCGGAGAGGCACACCTCGGAAACTACCTCGGGGCGCTGCGTCAGTGGGTCGAGCTCCAGGAGGTCCACGAGTGCTTCTTCTGCATCGTCGACGAGCACGCGATCACCAGTGAGTACTCCCCCGAGGATCTGCCGCGCAGGGTCTTCGACCTCGCTCTGAGCTTCCTCGCCGTCGGGTTGGACCCCGACCGCAGCACGATCTTCGTCCAGTCGGACGTGCCCGAGCACGTGGCATTGGCGTGGCTGCTCAATTCGGTCGCGCCCATCGGCGAGCTCGAGCGGATGACCCAATTCAAGGACAAGTCCCGGAATCTGGAGTCGATTCCCGCCGGCCTGCTCAATTATCCCGTGCTCCAGACCGCGGACATCCTCCTCTACAGGGCGGAGCTCGTTCCGGTCGGAGAAGACCAGCTGCAGCACCTCGAGCTTTCCCGCGAGATCGCGCGGCGGTGGAACGCGCGGTTTGGTGAGTACTTCCCGGAGCCTCAGCCGGTGTTGAGCCCTGCGGGAAGAATCCTGGGACTCGATGGAAGCTCGAAGATGAGCAAATCGATGGGCAACACGGTCAGCATTCTCGCGGAGCCCGACGAGATCTGGGAGCGAGTGCGCACCGCGGTGACCGACCCGCAGAGGGTGCGCAGGTCCGATCCGGGACGGCCTGAAGTTTGCAACGTCTATAGCCTCCACAAGTTCTTCACGCCCGCGGATGCAATCGGCGACATCGCGAGCCAGTGTCGCGGCGCGACCCGCGGGTGCGTGGACTGCAAGCGGATCTTGGCGGACAGCATCGCCGAGCGGTTGGAAGAGGTACGGGAACGGGCGAGGGAGCTGGAGGCGCATCCGAGGAGGATTCTCGAGATTCTCGAGGCGGGTGCGAAGAAGGCCAGGGAAGAGGCGAAAGCCACGCTCGAAGAAGTTCGACACCGGATGGGAATGCGGTGGCGCGATGCTCCATTTCTTTCAGATTGAGAGTGTGGGAGGGGGCAAATTCAGCACAGGCGGGAGAGCGTGACAGAGATCTTCAAAGTTGCGATCGAGCGCGGGGCCAGCGACATCCACATCAAGACCGGCGACGTCATTCGCGCGCGGATCGACGGTCGGCTGGTGCCCCTGACGGAAGAGAGGATCGGACCGGACGAGGTCCGGGCCCTCGCGAAGAAGCTGATACCGCACGAGCGCGACCGAGTGCGGATCGACGAGATCTCGGACTACGATTGCTCTTGGGGGCTTTCCGGAGTCGGGCGGTTTCGGGTGAACATCCTTCGGCAGCGCGGAACCTTCATGATCGTGCTCCGGGTGGTCCCGGTGCAGGTCCCCACCATGGCCGAACTCGGACTTCCGGACGTGCTGGAGACGATCGTGACTGCCAGCCGGGGCCTGGTTCTGGTGACCGGGGTCACGGGGTCGGGCAAGAGTTCGACGATGGCGGCCATGGTGGAGCACATCAACCAGACAAGCAGGAAGCACGTCGTGACGCTCGAGGATCCGATCGAGTTCCTGCATCGCGACAAGAAGTCCTCCATAACCCAGCGCGACATCGGCACCGATACCGGGTCCTTCGCCGTTGGTCTGCGCGCGGCACTCCGACAGGATCCCGACGTGATCATGATCGGCGAGATGCGCGACACCGAGACCATCGACATCGCGCTCAAGGCTGCCGAGACCGGGCACCTCGTCATCTCCACCGCCCACACCCAGGGGGCCGCCCAAACCATCTCGCGCATCGTGTCGGTCTTTCAGCAGTCGGAGCAGGAGATGGTCCGGACGCGCCTCTCGGAGTCACTCCGCGCGGTCATCTCGCAGAGGCTTCTGCCTCGGGCGGACGGAACGGGGCGCGTTGCGGCCTGCGAGGTGATGCTCGTGACGGGATCGATCCAGGACTGCATTCGGGAGCCTGACCGCACCGAGGAGATCACCGACCTGATCGCGGCCGGCCGGGACCACTACCGTTCCCAGACCTTCGACCAGCATCTCCTGGATCTCGTTCGGGACGGGACCGTAGACTTCGAGATGGCGAAATCGGTCGCCACGAACCCGAACGACTTCGACCTGAAGGTCAATTTCCTGACCGAGGGCGCGATCTGATGGCAGATCGCCGCGACAACTCTCCCATCGAAGACATGGGAGGCGTCTTCGTGCCCGCCACGACGCCGTTCGACTCCGCGAGCGGGGACCTGGACCTGGACGCGTTGGCTGCGAATCTCCGCCGACTCGCGGCGACTCCCGTACGGGGAATCGTGATCGGCGGGACGACCGGCGAAGCCGTGCTGCTCTCGCGCGCGGAGCGGAGGGCAGCGATCGAGGTGGCGAGGGGCCTCATCGACGAGAGCCAGCTCCTGATCGCCGGAACGGGCGCAGAGTCGACGCGAGAGACCCTTCGCCTCAGCGCCGACGCCGCGCGGGCCGGGGCCGAGGCGCTGCTCGTACAGCCGCCCGCCTATTATCGCCGCGCGATGAGCCGGGACGCGCTGAGCGCTCACTATCGTACGGTGGCCGACGAAACGGACGTTCCAGTACTGCTGTACCAGGCCCCGCTCAGCTGTAGCACGCTCGAGTTGGAGACGGGACTCGTCGCCGAGCTTTCCGAGCACCCCAACATCGTGGGTATGAAGGACTCCCGCGGGGACCTGTCCGGCCTCGCCGAGCACCTGAGAAACGTGTCCGAAGGGTTCCATGTGTTCATCGGAAACGGTGCCAAGCTCTACGCGGCACTCGAGCTCGGGGCTGCCGGGGGGATCCTCGGTATCGCCAACGTGGTGCCGGCCGAGGTCGCAGAGATTCACCGAAGCTTCCTCAGTGGGCGCACGACCGAAGCCGGTCGAATCCAAGAGCGGATCGCCCCCCTCCACAACGAGATCGTCGGCGCGCTGGGTGTTCCCGGGGTGAAGGCTGCGCTTGATCTTCTGGGCGTGCACGGCGGTCCTCCCCGCCCGCCCCTTCGACCCGCAGGGGCAGACGCGGTGGAAAACATCCAGAAACTGTTGCAGGCGGCGGGTTTTCTTGACACTGCCGTACCTCAGACGTAGCTTCTCCTCAAGGATCGAGTGAGCACGAGCCCATCCCCTCGGGAGGGGCTTTTTTCATGTCCATAGCTGAATCGAGGACGCCCCGAGATCGAAGGTGATTCAGGGGGCGTTTCGCGGGTCGTGCGCCCGCGGGAGGAGTGAGCGACGCGTGCAGGAACGTTCGACGAAGGCCGGCTGCGTCGTCGTGGTGGGCTGCCAATGGGGCGACGAGGGCAAGGGAAAGATCGTCGATGTGCTGGCCGAGTCGGTCGATGTCGTGGCGCGCTACCAGGGTGGAGCCAACGCCGGGCACACGGTGCACGTCGGAGACCAGGAGTTCATTCTCCATCAGATCCCTTCGGGCATCCTCCACCCGCGAAAGCGCTGCCTCCTCGGCAACGGTGTGGTTCTCGACCTCGTTCAATTCTTCGAGGAGTACGACACACTTGCCGATCGCGAAATCCAGCTGGCCGAACGCGTAGGTGTCAGCTGGCGCGCCCACTTGCTCCTACCTTATCACAGGGTCCTGGATCGACTCACGGAGCACCAAGCCAAGGAGAAGATCGGCACGACGGGACGAGGCATCGGGCCGGCCTACGAGGACAAGGTGGCTCGGCGGGGCATCCGCGTCGCCGACGCGAAGGACGAGCAACGCTTCACGAAGCTGATCGACGAAGGCGTGCGTAGGGCGATGGCGCGGCTCGAGGCCATGGGATGCGAGGCCGATGTCCCGCTCGACGCGGAGATCCACCGCTGCCTGGAGCAACGAGAGAGGCTTCTGGGACTCGCAACGGACGTCGGTCGAGAGATCGGCGAGCTGTTGGCCGATGGCAAGCGGGTGCTCTTCGAAGGAGCGCAGGGGACGGCGCTCGACCTGGATCACGGCACATACCCTTACGTAACCTCGTCGAACACGACGGCTGCGGGGGCGGCGATCGGGACCGGGATCGGACCGACCCGTCTCGAGTCGGTTCTCGGAGTAGTGAAGGCCTATACGACGCGGGTAGGCAACGGACCCCTCCCGACGGAGTTCGGACCCGAGATGAACGCGCACGTTCGGGAGCTCGGTGGGGAGTTCGGGGCGACCACGGGAAGACCCCGGCGCTGCGGGTGGTTCGATGCGGTGTTGGCCCGATACGCCTCGCTCGTGAACGGCCTCACTGGCCTGGCGGTGACCAAGCTCGACGTTCTGGACACCCTCCCTGAGATCTCCATCGCGACGAGCTATCGGATGCCCGATGGAGAGACGGCACACTTCCCCGCCGACACCCACAATCTCGACGCAGCGGAGCCAGTCTGCGAGACATTGCCCGGGTGGCAGGCTTCCACCTCCGACGCCCGCTGCCTCGAGGATCTCCCACCCAATGCGCGACGGTACCTGGACCGGATTCAGGAGCTGGTCGGCGCGCCCATCGAGATGGTGTCGGTGGGAACCCGCCGAAAGCAGGTNNCGCTCCGCCGGAGATCGGCCCCCCGCGAGCCCCACGGCTCGCCACCGCGCTCAGGAGCGCCGCGTCGTCCATGTTCGATGAGTTGAGCCAGAAGCTGGACTCGGTCCTCGGCCGTCTCCGGCAGAGGGGTGTGCTCACCGAGCCCATGGTCCGAGAGGGACTGCGGGAGATGCGGCGAGTCCTGCTCGAGGCCGATGTGAACTACCGAGTGACGCGCGAGTTCGTCGAGCGCGTCCAGGAGCGGGCGGTCGGCGAGGAGGTCCTCGGGTCCGTCTCGCCCGGCCAACAGATCGTGAAGATCGTCCACGACGAGATCGCGGCTCTACTGGGCGACGGTAGCCCGGGCGTCGCGTGGTCCTCGAGTCCGCCGACCGTGGTGCTCGTGGTGGGCCTTCAGGGGTCGGGGAAGACGACCACGGCGGCGAAGCTCGCCCGCCGCTTCCAGCGCGACGGTCGCGACCCGATGCTGGCGGCCTGTGACCTCCAGCGACCCGCGGCCGTGGGTCAGCTGGTCACGCTCGCTCGCCGCATCGACGTGGAGGTTCACGAGGGCGCGCCCGGGGGCGATCCCGTGACGACGGCGGCCGAGGCTCTCGAAAGAGCGAAGGCGGCAGGAAAGGCCGTCCTCGTCGTGGACACGGCCGGTCGGCTCCAGATCGACGGACCACTGATGGAGGAGTTGGGGCGGATCAAGGAGCGGATTTCGCCCGACGAGATCCTCCTGGTGGCGGACGCCATGACCGGTCAGGAAGCCGTGCGCATCGCCGAGGGGTTCGAGGAAGCGCTCGATCTAACAGGGATCATCCTGACGAAGATGGACGGAGATGCCCGAGGTGGAGCGGCCCTGTCGATTCGGGGAGTCGTCGGCAAGTCGATCAAGTTCATCGGGGTGGGCGAGGGTCTAGACGATCTGGACGTCGCTGACCCGTTGCGGTTGGCCGGTCGAATTCTTCAGCAGGGAGACGTCGTCGGGCTCGTGGAACGGGCTCAGGCTGCGATGGACGAGGCCGAGTCGGAGAAGCTCCAGGCGAGGGTTCTCGGGGAAGGAAGGTTCACCCTCGAGGACTTCCTGACCGCGCTCAAGCAGATACAGCGGATGGGACCCCTCGAGCAGCTCCTCAAGCTGATTCCCGGCGTCAAGGGACGGATCCCCGCCGCCGCAACGGACCCGAAGAGGATGAAGCACGTCGAAGCCATCATCCTGTCGATGACACCGCAAGAACGACNNTAAATGGATCGCGCAGGGCCAGAATCGCCAAAGGGAGCGGGCGACCGGTTGCGGAGGTCAACCGGCTGATGAAGCAGTTCAAGGAAATGAACAAGATGATGAAACAGCTCAGGGGGATGCAGGGGATGCTCGGGGTGTCCGGCACGATGCCCCGGTGAGCGTCCGATCGATCCGCGGGGAGCGGACGATTCAGTCAAGAACGCTCGCATACGCGAGCATCATCGAACTGCGAGGAAGAACACAGACATGGCCGTAAGCATCCGTCTCCGGCGCATGGGCCGGAAGAAGAAGCCACACTATCGGGTCGTCGTCGCCGACACCGCCAGCCCCCGTGACGGCCGGTT